>OBJP01000053.1_pt1 | contig 103216 bp, 73 predicted proteins | sample 1519821 | NCBI WGS metagenome assembly OBJP01 (sample SAMN04209218, study PRJEB22552) | human gut metagenome | biome: gut; material: feces | host: Homo sapiens | place: USA: Oklahoma | reverse complement strand
CCCGAACCGCGCTTTGCGGGTACGGGTGGGCGAAGTTTTTGCGTGTGGCTACACCGTCGACATGAAATCGGCGGCAAGGGGTCGTATCTCGAACCAGGGGATGCCGTTTCTCACCACGGTGATCGTCTCCCCCGTACTGTTGGCATACGCCGCCAACCTGCTTAGATGCGTCTTTGCTGCTCGCATGGGAACACGGCCCTCATCGCGCAGCCATCTGCCGAGCGGTACTCCGCACCAACTGTCCCCACCCGCCTGCTCATCGCTCACCGAATCGATGAGTGCTTGTTCCAAAAAGCCCCGCGGTCCCGCATTTGGATCCGCCTTCACGCACAACCCGGTCATCTCGTCCTCCTTCTCTGTGTGGAGCACGAGCGTATCAGGCGCTTCCGACCAGTTCTCCAACGGCTTCTCACGCATGGCTTGCACCTGAGTCCGCATGTTCTGACACCCCAGCTCAGCACCCCTACCTTCGTTCACAAGGGCATCGTAAGGCACACGCATCTTCACGTGATATACGGAAAACGACCCTTGACAGCCACCTGCCAAGGGCCGTTTTGGCTTTATAGGGGTTTAAGCTTTCGCAGAAGAAGGAATGTGCCCTATCGGGACTCCCGTTCCCGCTCCTCGAGCGCGCGCCTGAGCGCTTCGATGTCGGCCTCCGTGCGCTTTGATTTGCGCCACAAGGAGAGTACGAACACAAACAACGCCAGCAAGATGCCCACATACGCAGCCAAGACAAAGGGCGCCGCAGGCAAAACAGTCGAATAGACCTCGGAAAGAATCGGATCCATTTAGCCCTCCTCAGGCTCGTTGGTTGCGGGAGAAACGACCGCGGCGCAGCTGGCGCCATCGCGGCCATCGGCAACGACGGTCGCGGCCTTTGTCCGCAGGCGCTCAAGCGCCTCGGCGGCGGCCGCACGGGACGCGGCGGAATCGAAATCCTCAAGGCGCCGCTTGAGCTCCTCAACCTCATCGGCGGCGGCATTCACCCGCAGCGCATAGCGATACAGAGCAAACGCGACCATGAGCACACCCGCCATACCCAGCAAAAACGGAATGAGCATAAGCGGCGGCAGACCAGAATCCGTCCTGAACACCACCGGATGCACCGAGCTCGGCACCAAGCGCGTGATGAGGAACGAAATGGGCGCATCCACAAACGAGACAACGCAAAACACTGCGGCGAAGCGTGCGATCTTCTCGGGATCATCGAGCGCGTTGCGCAGCACAAAGTACCCAATCACCAGCAGCATCAGGATGAAGTACGTAGTGAGTCGAGGCTCCCACACCCACCAGACGCCCCACTCGAAGCGCGTCCAAAGATCGCCCGAGATCATGGTTGCCACGATGAACACAAGCGTGACCTGCATGGCGGTGCGCGAGCGCACATCGCGCGCACGGTCCTTGGTCACAAGGAACCGCAGGGCGTGGTAAGCCGCCACCCCCATGAACACGAACGAGGCAATCGCAACGGGAACATGCAAGTAGAAGATCTTTTGGCTCAGCAGCAACTTGGTGGTGACCATTTGCCCCGCAATCACCACGGATTCGGACAGTCGCGCACCCTGCACGAGCGGCGCCAAGGTGAACGTCCATACCACGTCAGTCGCGATGAGCAGCGCGCCCAGCACGAGCAGGGCGGGCACCATTGCATTAGATTTCTTCAAGGTCACAAGACCCCCTTCCTTTTTGATTAGGTATGGTACCAGCTCGTTGGATCACGAATCGAGAACGAACTCGTAGAGGCCCCAAGCGGCTGCAATCATCACGACATCGTAGGTGCCGGCGAGCGCAAGGCTCCTCCAGAACGTGGCAAAGGTTCCCTCAACGCCAGCGAGCGCGACGCCGGTGGCCGAGACGCATGCATACAGCAGCGGAAACGCCACCGGTATGAACAGGATGGCGAGCAAGACGTCCTTGCCGCGCGTGTCGATCGCCATGGTCGACAGCAAGGTGCCCACACCGGCGACGCCCACCGTGCCCACCAACAACGGCAGCACGATCATCGGCGCAGTGGCGGACAGCGGTGCACCCGAGAGGAAGAAGACGAAGAACAGCGGTACGGTCACCAGCTCAACGGCGAGCAGGAACAGCAGATTCGAAGTCGTCTTGGCCAAGAACACGACCGCGCGGTCAACCGGCGCCAGCAGGATGCCCTCCAGGCAGCCCGACTCGGTCTCGTGCGAAAAACTGCGATTGAGACCAAGCAGGCTCGTAAACACGATAAGTGCCCACAGCAGACCGCCGGAAAAGGAGACAACCTGCAGTTTGTCCCCCACCTGCGCCAACGCGGCCCCGTACACCGTCAGCACCAAAAGCGAGTACACAGCCATCGAGGTGAGCATCTCGCGCGTGCGCAATTCCTGCCGCACGTCCTTGCCCAACAGGGCGCGATACTGGGCGAACGCCGAGGGTTTGGAGGTTGAGGGCTTGGCCGGGGCGTCCGAGGCGCGCGGGACGCCGATAGCACCCGCGCCAACGGCGGCACCCGGAGCGACAACGGCACCCTGCGCCCCCACGTCACCACGACGCAGGCTCTCCCGCTTCTCCTCCATCTACGCCACCCCCATTCCCACGGTCGCCAAATACAAGTCGCGGAATGCCCCGCGGTCCACGTCGGCCTTCTGGGCGCACACCACGACCGCGCCCTGCGCCAGGATGAGGGCATGGGTGCATAGGTCGTAGCCCTTCTCGAGGTCATGACTCACCATCACGAAGGTCCGCCCCTCGCGCACACGGTCGATAAGCTGGTCGAAGAGCTCCGCCGCATGAGGGTCGAGTCCGGAATAGGGTTCATCGAGCAACACGATCTCGGGGTCGCTGATAAGTGCCCGGGCAATCGAGAGCCGCTGCTGCATGCCGCGCGAGAACGTACGCACGCAGTCGTTCCGCCGATGATCGAGCTCGACCAAACGCAGCAAATCGTCGATGCGCGCCTGTGCCGCAGCACCCGCCATGCCGTAGAGCGAGGCGAAGAACGCCAGGTTCTCTTGGGCGGTCAGGTCTCCATAGAGCATCGGCTTGTGGGAAATGAGCCCTACGCGAGCGCGCAAGGCATCGGGCTCCTCCAGGGCATTTACGCCGAGCATACGCAGTTCGCCGCATGTGGGGCGCGCCAGCAAGGCGAGCTCGCGCAGCAACGTGGTCTTGCCGGCGCCGTTGGGGCCAAATATCGAGAGGAAGGCGCCTTGGGGCAGCACGAGGTCGACCCCATCCAACGCGCGCCTGCCGCCGAACTGCTTGACAAGGCCACGCGCCTCAATGGCGAACGGATCGCACGCTCCCAAAGCCCCATCGCGGGAACCGGGGGCAAACGGCAGGGGACGGGCCGTCATCGCGCATTCGCCTTCGCTTGGGCACGAGCGCGCTCGTCTGCCGCCAGCAGCGGCGTGGCACGACGCGGCGCGAATGCCAAGACGATGCCTAAAGTCGAGATGGCGCCGCCCGCCCAAGTCAACAGGATGAGCGGGTTGACCTTGACGTTGATGGAAAGCGTGCCGTCGGCGTTCAGGCCCTGGAACGCCACGAACAAGTCTTCGAGCGGACGCGTAAGCACCGCGGCATCGAGGGTCGACTGACTCGTTGCGGCGGCAACCTTCATGGAAGGTGCCACATGCCCCATTAGGCTCCCCTGCTCATCAGCCACATCAAGTTCCACGCGCATGACTTCGTTATCCTGGCTGTCGGCATAGCGCTCGGTATCGGTCAGGGTCAGCACGTAGCCCCCCACCTGGACCGACTCGCCCTTCTCGCCGGCAAGGCTCACCGTCACATCGCGCACGTACATCATGGAACCCACCAGACCGAGCGCGGCGATCGCAATGCCCAGGTGGCACAGGTAGCCGCCGGCCTGCGCAGGCGAGCGACGGAACAGGTTGAACGCGGCGGCCGGCGCGCCCTCTCCTTTGTTCCGCATGCGGGCCCGCACCCCGCGCACCAAAAGGTAGGCCGAAGCGGCAATCAGCAGCGAAATAGCCGCGAGGGCCACGATTGTCAGCGCGAAGTAATACACCGCGGGCCCCTGTTCGGCCAAAGCGTCGGCAGCCGATCCGCCATCGGCCAAGATGGCACTGTAGGTGGGCATCAGCTTCGTCCCAAAGAGCACAAGTCCGGCCACAAAAAGGCAGGCGGCCACCGCAAGCGGACGGCGCATATGCCCCCAAAACGCAGGGCCCTGCGTCTTGCGCCAACCAAGGAGCGGACACACAGCCATGAGCAGTAGCACCACGACGGCGACCGGCCGCGCCACGGCGTTATACGCACCCGCCGCGACCACGGCGCCGCCCAGCGGCATCCATGTGGGAAGGGCGCTCGACACCGTAAGGTAGGCCACGAGCGCGCCCGCCATCACCATGATGATGTTCGTGAGATAGTACGATCCGTTCTTGGAGAGCATCGACTCGATCTGGTCGTCATCCTCGCCGATCTCGCCGTGACGGTACAGCAGGCCAAGCAAAAACGCTAGGCCACTTGCCACCATAATCGCCAGGAAGAAATATGTGGACACCGGGTCCTCGGCAAACGCATGCACACTTTGGACCAAGCCCGAGCGCGTGATGAACGTGCCAAGCACCACGAAAATGAACGTGATGGTGGCAGTGAACATGCTCCAACGCTTGAAGATGCCGTGCTTACGGTACATCGTAAAGCTGTGGATCATCGCCACGCAGGTGAGCCAGCTCATAAGGCTCGCATTCTCCACGGCGTCCCATGCCCAAAAACCGCCCCAGCCCAGGACCACGTACGCCCACACGGCACCCAGGCCCATGCCGATGGACAGGAAGATAAAACCGAACACCGCAACGCGGTCGCACAGTTCGACCCAGCGGGCCGAAAGATCGCCCGTGATAAGAGCCGCCATGGCGTACGCGAACGGCAACGTCATGGCGGCGTAGCCGATGAAGGTCGCCGGCGGGTGGAGAATCATCGCCCAATGCATGAGCAACGGGTTCATGCCGCCGATCTTGCTGGCGAGCGTGCCGTCGGCGTTGAGGTGCTCGGCGGCGGTGGGCATGAACGGATTGTTGGAGCTCGAGAACACGAGCGCTGCGACGAACAGGGCGACGATGACCTGCGCCACGCCCAGGGCCACCAACGTGAGGTCCTCATGTGCGCGGCGGCGACGGCACGCCTGCACGGCAACGAAGGCGGAGATGAGCCACGTCCACAACAGCAGCGATCCCTGGCGACCGGCCCACACGGCACTCACCCGGTAGAGCGGCTGCAGGGGGCTGTCCGTCGCGGGGTAATTCGAAACCACATACGCTAGGCTGTAATTCTCCGTGAGCATGCACACGAGGATGATGCCCACACATGCCGTCAGCAGGGCGAAGCTCGCGTAGACGAACGCCTGCCCAGCGTGGCGCATGCGCGCAATCGGCACCGAGGGTTCCGGGGCCGTTGAGGGCGCGGCGCCGGAACCTGCCGCCCCCGTACTTGCCACTTTGCCGCTCGCCACGAGCAGCACTGCCGACACCAGCGCGAATACCAGGGCGAGCGCCTGGAATACATTACCTATCGTCGATACCATGCAGCACCTTTCCCGTATCTCGACATCCCGCGCGTCGACGCCATGCGCGCCCACGGGCCCATTTCGTTGTCCTTTACGTCCCTACTTGGTGATGGAGGCATCAATTGCAGGCTGCTCCGTCGCCACGAAGTTGCCATCGGAATCAAGATGACCGGACACGACCACGGCGACGCCGTCCGCGATCTGCTCATCAAGCCCTCCGCTATACACCACGTTGAGCGTAGCGCCCTGGGATTCGATGGTGAATCGAATGGCGGAGCTGGCATCGTTGACGTCACCCTCAACATAACCGCACACCTTGGTGTCCTCGAACAGCATGGCGTCCGCCTGGTCGAGTAGACCCTTCACCGTGAGGGATCCCTCGGCGCTCTCGTACTTGGACGGGCACTTGGTGACCATCTCCGTGCAGTTGAGGAACGGCGGGTTGTCCACGTCACCCGTGCAGATGGCCACAACACCCGCGCCAAACGTCGCGGGCAGCGCCCCCTCGTAGCCAACGCGCAGACGAACCGAGGGGTTCGGCGCGCCCGACTCATCCTCAGGCGCGATGTCAAAGGTCACACGCGCGCCGTCCTTCTCGATAGAATCTGCCACGACCACGCCGCTCACCTGGACTTTTTTACCTTGGTACGATCCGGTTGCGACGTCGGCGACCGTAACCGACGAAGCGGAACCACCCGCCCCCGCAATCGCCACGATCACCAGCATGGCAATGGCAATGATGCCGCCCATCACCACTAAACGACGCTTGGCCTTCTTGTTCATGTCGCTCCTCATGCCCTCGCCACGCGGACGCCCCGACGCGGCGGGAGCCCATGGCGGCGCTCTTTGCGTTTTTGACAGCCAATAAGTATACAATGTGCGCTGGCAGGCCGCATCGTGCGGCAATTCCTCCCCGTTAACGGAAGGTTCATCATCATGCTGCTAGCCATCGACATGGGTAACACGCAAACCGCCCTCGGCCTGTTTGACGGCAACGAGCTCCTGCATGCCTGGCGCATGCCCACCGACCGCGCCTTCACCAAAGACGAGATACACGTGCGCCTGCTCGGCTATTTCCGCAAAGACGGACTCGAGCTCTCCTGCGTGGATGCCATTGCCTTCGCCGGAGTCGTCCCTCAGCTCATGCGCGAATGGGAGGGCGTGGCCGAAGTGATTGGCGCGCGTCTTATCGTGGTCGGGGCGCAAACCTCCGCCGTAACCGCAATTGAGGCAGCCTCACCTGCCGAAGTCGGCGCCGACCGCATTGCCAACGCCACCGCGGCAGCGGCGCTCTATGGCAGCCCGAGCATCGTGGTGGACTTTGGCACAGCGACCAACATCGACGTGGTGAACGAACATGGAGCGTATATCGGCGGGTGTATCGCCCCCGGGATCCGCGTGTCACTCGATGCCCTTACCGCCCGCGCGGCCCGTTTGGCCAGCGTGCCCCTCGAAGCTCCGGCGCATGCCATCGGGCGCAACACCGTCGAGGCGGTGCAGAGCGGCACGGTGGTGGGTGCCGCCGCGATGGCGGAGGGGCTGGTCGCGCGCATCAAGCGCGAGCTGGGGCGCGACGACGCGTGCGTCATAGCCACGGGCGGACTTGCGGGCATCGTCTCCGAGGCCACCGACGTCTTCGATGTGGTCGACACCCAGCTCACCATCAAGGGCATCTGCGAGATCTACCGCCGCCTGGCCTAACCCGGCCCAAACTGGGTCAGGCTGGCCTGGGCTGGGTCCGTTCAGCCTGACCCAGTTCAGCCCAGCGCGGTGCCTGCATGCGCTCCCCCACCGCGGACGCGAGCGGGCGGCTTACAGGGTGCCGAGCTCCGCCACTACGTGGCCCACGCGGTCCTCGGGCTCCTTGACGTCGAGGCCCTCGTAGCGGAAGAAGCGCGCCGGGTTATGCATGAGGTCCTCAAGCGGAACCAACACGAAATCGCGCTCGCCCAGGCCGGGATGCGGGAGGCGTAGCTTTTCGCCGCCATGGATCTCGTTATCCATCCACAGCAGATCGCAGTCGATAACGCGCGGGCCGTTGGGGCGTGTACCCTTGCCGCGTGTGCGGCCGAGCTTCTGCTCGATCTTCATGAGCTCTTCGAGCAGGATGAGCGGAGCGAGCTCGGTCTTGATCTCAACCACGGCGTTGGCGAATGCCGGCTGGCGCGTCTCGTACGCGGGCTCGCTTTCGTAGATGCGCGAGCTGGCAGAGACACACGTCATGGGAATCTGCGCAATGAGGTCGCGGGCGGCGCGGATGTTCTCCTCTCGCTGGCCCTTGTTCGATCCGAGCGCCACGTATGCGCGGCGAGGCTGAGGGCGCGCAATGGCCCAGAAGCCGTTGAGGAACTGGTAAAAGCCCGCAACGTCGTGCACGCGAACAATGTTGGCACCCTGCTCGATAGCTCCCAGGCACACGCCGAAGGTGGCGATGTCGCGGTCATGTGCGTCCTCGACACCGGCGATGGCGCCCACCAGGCGCTTGCGCGACACGGCGCACAGCGTGGGATAGCCGAGCGAGGCGATCTTGCCCATCTCGCGCTGGATCACGATGTCCTCGTTGGCATCCTTGCCAAAACCGGGGCCGGGATCGAGGCAGATGCGCTCGCGGTCGACGCCCGCGTGAATGAGCGCGCGGGCCTGATCGGAGAGGAAACCCATGACGCGACGCATGATGGGGGCGGAATCGGGCAGGGTGAAGCGGCGGAGCTGCGACGTGCGGTTACCCGAGCCCGTGCGAGCGGCGGAACGTGCCATAACGGAGGCGAGGTCGTCACCGGCTACTGCGGGCTCCGCGGCAACGGCGGCGGACTGGGGCATGTCGAGCGCGACGACCTCGCTCTCGGCGGCGGGAGACGTCGGCAACGGCTCCGCGGCGGGAGACTCAGCGCTGGGCGCGACGGCGTCGCCGTTCGGGCCAACCGCCGCGGCATCGAACGGGAGCTGCGGTTGCAGCGGCTGAATCATGCCCGAGATGAGCTTGGCCTTGGCGGCGCGCTTGGACTTTCCGGTTGCACCCAAGGCGCGAGCCGCGGCCTCCGCCTCACGAGCCTTCTCGGCCATGAACGCGGCGGCCGAGGTGTCAAGCTGCACGGCGGTATGGGTGCGCGGGCGCTCAAGCTCGCCCACCTCACCTGCATGCATGACCACGAGGCCGCAATCGCTATCCTTCACAAAATCGACCATGCGCGGGTCCGTGAAGCCCGTCACGTCGTTCACGATCGACGCGCCCACGCGCACGGCGGCCTTGGCAACCTCCACATGACGCGTGTCGATCGACACGATGGCACCCGCCCGCGCAAGGGCCTTGACCACGGGCAACACGCGCTGCGCCTCAGTATCGGGATCGACCGGGGTAAAGCCGGGGCGTGTGGACTCGCCACCGACATCGATGATGTCGGCACCGTCGTCGAGCATCTTGAGCCCGTGCGCGATCGCGGCATCGGTGTCGAGGTGCTCGCCGCCATCGCTAAACGAATCGGGGGTCACGTTCAGGACGCCCATGATGCGCGGGCGATCGAACTTGAGCTCGTACTTGCCGCAGCGCCAGACTTTGGAATCGCGTGCCATGAGGATCCTTTCGAGAACGTTCAAGTCCCTCTATTGTATCCAGCGAGGGCAGGCGCGTCACACTCGCGCGCGATTTCCCATTTCCTCTAGTATAGTTACCCGAATGAAACCTTACATCACCCTGCAGATGTAGCTCGTTGACGCACTCTGCAGATGCAGAAATGGAGCCCTCTATGACCGCCACCCGGACTTACCGCCTCGCCTCTTGGAACGTAAACGGCCTGCGCGCCGTCCTCAAGAAGGACCCGAGCTTCACCGACATCGCCGCCGAGCTCGACGCCGACGTACTCGCTCTGCAGGAGACCAAGCTGCAGGAGGGCCAGGTCGACATCGACCTGCCCGGCTACCACCAAACGTGGAGCTACGCCGAGCGCAAGGGTTACTCGGGCACCGCCGTGTTCAGCCGTGAGGAGCCCCTCTCCGTCCGCCACGCCGACGCCGTGCTCGCCGCGGGCCGCGGGGCGGGACTCGACGACGACCGCCTCGAGCTGGTTGCCGCGGCGGCAACCGAGGGCCGCGTGTGCGCGCTCGAGTTCGAGCACTATTGGTTCGTGGACGTCTACACGCCCAACGCCCAAAACGAGCTCGCCCGCCTGGACGTGCGCATGGCATGGGACGACGCCTACCGCGCCTTCCTGCGCTCCCTCGAGGACGAGACCGGCAAACCCGTCGTGACCTGCGGGGATTTCAACGTCGCCCATAACGAGATCGACCTCAAGAACCCCAAGTCGAACCGCGGCAACGCGGGCTTCTCCGATGAGGAGCGGGCCAAGTTCGGCGAGCTGCTCGACGCCGGCTACACCGACACCTTCCGCGCCGCCAACCCCGGCCTCGAGGGCGCCTACAGCTGGTGGAGCTACCGCTTCAACGCACGCAAGAACAATGCGGGCTGGCGCATCGACTACTTCCTGGTGAGCGATTCCATCGCCGACCGCGTGCGCGCCACGGGCATCCGCAGCGACATCTTCGGCTCGGACCATTGCCCCGTCACGCTGGAGATCGAGCTGTAAGCAACGACGGCAATCGCGGGCGGGCGGGCGCATGGCGCGCACCTTTGCCGTCGACTCCCGCGCGTCTCCGTACCGCCGCGAAGCGCGTTATCCGCGCGCGGCACCGAATCCCGCAATCCGCCAGCATCGACCCCCTCGGGCGCGGCACCATCGAGCAAGACCTTGCCGGACGAGAACCCATCCAGCGCGCCCGCGCCGGGCGCATCAGTGCCGACGGCCTCGCCATACAGCCGCGCAAGAGCGGGAACCCCACCCAACGCGTGCTCAAGCGGCATGCGCGCCTTGAACACAAAACTGTTCAGCGCAATAGACAGCACCGCCGCGCCAAGAATCAGGCTGTACTGATCCTGCGTGAGCACGCCGAGCGCCATGCCCGTCTGTCCAATGAGAAACGAGAACTCGCCAATCTGCGACAAACCTGCCGCAATGGTGAGCGAGCTTGCGAGCCCCGCGCGAAACGCCACCGGGAGCACCACCAAAATCACCACCGTGATCAGGTCCTCCACGATGAGCCATCCCGTCGCGATGCGACCCCCCTCGGTGTCGGCGAGGCCCGCGTCGGCCAGGTTTTTGATGAGCACGACCGTCGAAGCGATGGATACGGACAGGCCGAGCATGATGCCCGCCTCGATCGGCCAGTCCAGAGCAAGGCCCAGCCCACAGCCGGTGAGTGTGCCGAGGGCTGTTTGCAGCAAGGCACCCGGCACCGCAACGCGGCGCACGGCCACGAGGTCGTCGAAGGAGAAGTGCAGGCCGGTGCCGAACATCATGAACATGACGCCCACCTCGGCAAGCTGGCTCATCGCATGCGAATCTCCGATGAAGCCCGGGGTGAACGGCCCTACCGCAAGACCGCCGAGCAGGTAACCCACAACCGGTGGGAGGCGCGCGGCACGGGCGAGGATGCCGCCCAAAAACGCCGCGACGAGGGCGATGACAAATGTGGCGAGGAGAATGCTGTCTCCGTGCATGTGGACCTCCGGGTGGGCACGCGCCCGGTCGAATCAGCTACATACGATGTTTGCATGAGATCAGTCTACCCACGCAGGCCGTATTTGCGCACCACGCGGTTGATGCGGCGCGTCCACGGGCCATACAGGACCGCAAGAAACACCGCGGTCGCCACACCGTGAATGACGTCGAACGGCAGAGATGCCGCCACATACGTCAGAGCGCCAGGCCAGGTAAACGGGCGCACGAACCCCAAGACGCCGTAGGCGTTGATGATCACACCGTAGAGGGCCCCAGAAGCAAGTCCGCATGTGACGAGTGTCACCATACGCGGCTTACCCGTGGCGCGGTTGTCGAATACGCCGGCGCTTGCGAGCACTCCGCCCAGGTATCCGACCATGCCCCAGGCGTACATCTGCCACGGACTCCACATGCCCTGACCAAAGAAGAAGTTACTGGCGAGCGCGGCGAGGGCCCCAACCATGAAGCCGTTTCGGCGGCCCAGGGTGGCTCCGGCGATGATCGCGATGGCCGAGACCGGCTTGAAGTCCGGCACCGCGGCGAACAAGATACGCCCGGCGGCCGCAAGGGCGGAGAGCACAAGCGTGGGCATAATCTGCCTCAGCGCCGGACGACCCGCCTCGTACCCCGCGAAGAACAAGGCGAGCACCACCGTCACCACCAGCAACATGAGCAGCGCCGTTTGGGCAAAGCCCGCAACGAGGGCCAATCCCATCGCAAGCGGAACCGCAGCGAGGAGCACGACCTCGAGCAGGGCTCCTCCGGGATAGGCGGCCAGCCCGTCAGGCGATGCCGCAGCACGCTGTTTCTCGTCGTCAAACCTCATGTACATCACAGCCGGTAGAAGATGTTGTTGCGGAAGAACTCGTCGGCAGGCTCCGTGCAGGCAACCTCGCCGTCAAACAGCAGCGAGACGCTGTTGGCAAGGCCCGAGACGAGCTCCAGGTCGTGCGTCGCCATAACGATGGTGGCACCCCGCGCGCGTTCCTCCTCGAGCACCTCCGCGACCCTGCGGCGAGCCGCGCGGTCGAGCCCCTTGGTGGGCTCATCGAGCAGCAGCAAGCGCGGCCGTACCAGGAGCACCTTACCCAAGGCAAGCAGCTGACGCTGACCGCCCGACAAATCATACGGATGCGCAGCAGCGCGGTCGGCAAGGCCGAGCCTCGAAAGCATGGCCTCGACCTCTTGCGGCCCGTAAGCTCCAACGCTCGACCATTCCATAAGCTCGTCTAGCGCGCACTCCTCGGCGAACAATGCCTTGGGGTTCTGCGGCAGTAGGGCCCTCTCGCGCACATCGATGCAAACGGCACCCTTCTGCACGCGTTTCGTTCCCGCCATCAGCGCCAGCAGCGTGGACTTTCCGCAGCCATTGCCACCCACCAGTGCGTGCAGCTCGCCCGTGCGCACGGACAGCTCGGTGCCGCGCAGGACCCAATCTTCGTCGCGTCCATAGCGAAACCACGCACCACGCACCTCGACGGCAGTGCCGCCGTTCGCGGCACCGGCGCGCATCCGACCAGCGTGCGCGGTCGTAGCAGCCGCCTCGCCTGCAGCTCCTCGCATGGAAACGCGGCGGCCAAACTCCTCGAGCGCCACCTCGTGCACGCGGCCGCTCCGCAGCTCGAACGCGCACGTGGCGTAATCTGCCATGAGCTCCGGCGCATGGGTGGCCACGATCACCGTACAGCCCAGCTCGCGATTCACGCGAAACAGCGCATGCAGGAAATTCTTGGTCGCAATGGGATCAAGCTGCGCCGTGGGCTCGTCGAGCAGCAGCAGGCGCGGCTGCATCACCAGCGTGGATGCCAAGGCCAGAAGTTGTTTGCGCCCGCCCGAGAGCGCGTCCGTGGCGCAGCGAAACCAGTCGCCCATGCCAAAAAAATACCCCGCCTCCGCCACGCGACGCCGCATCTCGGCCTGGGGAACGCCCAGGTTCTCCAGGCCAAACGCCATCTCGTGCCACACGCTGTCGCACACAATCTGGTTGTCGGGATCCTGAAAGACAAACCCCACCGTACGGGCAGATTCCTCATCCGAAAGGTCGTCCACCGGACGTCCGAACACCCGAACCGATCCTGCCCGGCGGCCAACTGGCGCAATCTGCGGCTTCACCAGCGACAGCAGGGTGGACTTGCCCGAACCGGTATCGCCCACCAAAAGGGCAAACGCGCCCGGCTCGATACTCAGGCAGACATCCTCTAGAACAGGCGCGGGCGAATCGGGATAGGAAAAAGACAGACCTTGGAAAGAGAGCGCCGGGGCAAGCGCATGTGCGGGGGCTTCGGCCTGCGCGCGAGCTCCGCCGTCGTCCGCACGACACCCCGTGCCGCCCGTGCAAAGCCCATCGTCCGCACAGGGCCCTCCGTCATCCACGCCGAGCCCTCCGCCGCCCATACCGGCTTGGCAATCGCTCATGCGAATCTCCTCATCTCATATATATGGAGCACGGCGGGCGTGAACATCCAGGCTGCGTACGGCAGGTACCCCCACCACATATCAATAGGGCTAAGACGCGGGTAGAACGCGTAGGGCGCGGTCAACGTCCAGGAGACCCACGCGCACAGGAGCCCTCCCATCAGCAGCATCGCCGCCGCGGCGGCATCGCGCGGCGTGAACCGATACGGCATGTAGGTCGTCCTGTGCTTGCAGGCGCCCCAGCCCCGGGCGCGCATGGCGTCGGCCGTCTCAAGCGAGTCCTCCATAGCCCACCCCATGAGCACGGAGCTCTGACGCAACCGGCTCGCAACGCCGGCGGGCAGCCCTCGACCCCGGGCAGCGCGTCCCCCCGATCTCAACGGCAGGCGCCGCGCCGACGCGCCGACAACGGCCTCCGCGCTCGCCCGCGACGCACGCGGCCCCTGCGAACCATGCTCCTTCGACCTCGCCTCTGCACCGTTCTCGACACCGCCCCCCGCAGACACCGCGCAGCTCCGCGCCACATCCTGCGCTGACGCAATCGCGCGACCCCGCCTCAAAAACCTCGGCACCAGGCGCATCGTCATCGAGACCATAAGTGCCACAACGGGAATCGAATTTCCCAACAAGCCCAAAACCTTGTCATACGAAAGCATCGCGGAGGCGGCGGCGAACCACTGAACGCTCGCGAGGAACAAAAGCGCCATCGCGCAGCCGTAGAGCAAGCTCTCCATAAAGACCGGTCGCCCAAAGAACGCGAACAGCTCGGTCGACCCCATGTGGACGAACAGGGGGTTTACCAGGGTGATCACGAGAACCACCGGCAGCTGCCAGCGCAGTGAGCTCAGCGCCGCCCAGATGCCGCGCGCGCACGCCGCGTATGCAAATCCGCCGGCGAACGAGATAGCCACCAAGACCGGATGCATCGAAAACATGGTGAGAGCGAGCGTGATCGTGATGAACACCGCGGGCACCACGGGGTGCATGGCGTCGAACGCCGTGTGTCGTACTGCCTGAGCCAAGAGCGCACCTCCCCTGTGACAATTGCACGCGCATCCCCCGGTGCGCACCATCCGCCTCCCACGCTGCGGTATCATCGCATTACGCGCGCCATGCGCGCGTGGAACCTGCAACCAATCTTTGGGAGCCATATATGGATGTTACCGCGATTGTAATGGCCGCCGGCGAGGGCACGCGCATGAAGTCAAACCATGCCAAAGTGTCTCACAAGATTTTGGGAAAGCCCATGGCCTGTTGGGTCATCGACTCCGCGCTCGCGGCGGGCTGCAACCGCGTCATCGTTGTTGTGGGTAGCCACTCCGATGAGGTCCGCGCCATGATCGCCAGTGCCTATGAGGGCACGCCTGCCGCCGGTGTCGTCGAGTGCGTCGAGCAGGCCGAGCGCCTCGGCACCGGTCACGCCGTCCGCTGCGCGCTGGAGGCCACCGGCATCGATGCCGGACCCATCGTGGTCCTCAACGGCGACCTGCCGCTCATCCAGGCCGACACCATCCGCACCTTCGCCAACACGGTCGCCAACGGCACACACGCCGGTGCGGTGCTCACCTTCACTCCGCCTGCGCCCTTCGGCTACGGCCGCATCGAGCTCGCCGCAGACGGCTCGGTCAACCGCATCATCGAACAGAAGGATTGCACGCCCGAGCAGGATGCCGAGCTGCTGGAATGCAATGCCGGCTGCTACGCCTTCGACGGTGCGCTGCTCGCCGCCCACATCGGCGAAATCGGCAACGACAACGCGCAGGCTGAGTACTACTTGCCCGACATGGTCGAGATCCTCAAGGGCCACGGCCATGCCGTCACCATCTTCCACTGCGATGACTACCGCGACGGCCTGGGCGTGAACAGCCGCGTGCAGCTCGCCGAGCTCACCGCCATCGCGCGCGACCGCATCAACGAGCACCTCATGACCGAGGGCGTCACGTTCATCGATCCCGCCCAGGCGTGGATTTCCCCCGACGCGACAATCGGTCGCGACACGGTCGTGTGGCCGCAGACCCACCTCATCGGCACCTGCCGCATCGGAGAGGGCTGCCAGCTCGGCCCCAACACCCGCCTCACCAACGTGGTCGCCGGCGACAACTGTTCGCTCGACGAAACCGTGGCCATCGATGTTGCGATCGAGAACGGCGTCACTTGCGGCCCCCGCTGCTACCTGCGCCCGGGTACGCACCTGCTCGACCGCGCGCACGTGGGCACGCATGTGGAGATCAAGAAGTCCACCATTGGCGTGGGCTCCAAGGTGCCGCACCTCTCCTACATTGGCGACACCACCATGGGCGCCGGCGTCAACGTGGGCGCGGGCTCCATCACCTGCAACTACGACGGCAAGAACAAACACGCCACCACCATCGGCGACCGCACGTTCATTGGCTCGGACACCATGATGGTCGCCCCCGTGAACATCGGCGACGACGCGATCACCGGCGCGAGCAGCTGCATCACACGTGACGTGCCCAGCGGCGCGCTCGCCGTCGAGCGTAGCGACCAGCGCATCATCGAGGGCTACACCGAGAAGCGCCGCGCTCGCCTCTAAGTTTCAATTGGGGACAGGCACAAATTGAACATGCCGCCCGAGGTGCTTCGCCAAGGGTCCGCCGGCCATCCGTCACTTCGGAAGGCCGGCTTTTTCATGAACGCCGCAAGCCCAGCATATTTTCAATTTGTACCTGTCCCCAATTGAAACACCGCTCCTCTCACCGATGAAGTTTCCTTGGGCGGATTATCGATGGTCAAATAGCTGGCAAAGTGGCTAATATATAGAGCGTGTATGGATGTTGTGGCGTATAAAGGAGAAGTCATGCCAACAACCGATCCCAAAAAGACCGTTGATATGAGCAAGATCCTGCGAGTGTACTCCGGTTCCTCCAACCGTCCGCTTGCCCAGAAGATCGCCAACCAGCTCGGCGTTGAGCTCTCCGGACTCACCCTCAAGCAGTTCGCCAACGGCGAGATCTACGCCCGTTACGACGAGACCGTCCGTGGCGCCGACGTGTTCCTCATCCAGTCCGTCGCCGGCGGGAACGTCAACGACATGCTGATGGAGCTCCTCATCGCCACCGACGCCGCCAAGCGCGCATCCGCCCGTTCCATCACCGCCGTCATCACCCACTACGGTTACGCCCGCCAGGACCGCAAGGCCGGCCCGCGTGAGCCCATCACCGCTCGCCTCGTCGCCAACCTCCTCGAGTGCGCCGGCGTCGACCGCATCATCACGCTCGACCTGCACCAGGGCCAGATCCAGGGCTTCTTCGACATCCCGGTGAACCACCTTTCCGCGTTGCCGCTCTTTGCCGATTACTATGACGCCAAGGGCTTCGATACCGACAATCTAGTCGTTGTCTCCCCCGACGTGGGTCGCGCCAAGGCCGCCAAGAAGCTCTCCGACATGCTCGGCTGCAGCCTCGCCATCGCGCACAAGGGCCGTCCGCGCCACAACGCGGCCGAAGTCATGGGCATCATTGGCGATATTGAGGGCAAGACCTGCATCATCAACGACGACATGATCGACACCGCCGGCACCCTGTGCGCCAACGTGCGCGAGCTCAAGGCTCTCGGCGCTGGCGACATCTACGTGTGCGCAACCCACGGCATCTTCTCCGGCCAGGCCATCCAGCGCCTGAACGATGCGCCTATCGTCGAGTGCCTGGTCACCGACGCCATCCCCGTTGAGGAAGGCGGCAAGATCAAGACCATCTCCGTCGCCGGTGAGTTCGCCGAGACCATCTCCGCCGTGTACTACGAGCAGTCCGTAAGCACGCTCGTGGGCGGCGACTTCGCCATGTAAGGTAGCCGCGCTCATAGCTGCACCAAGCAGAGTTCTGCGGTAGGTTGCCCCCGTCTTCCAGGCTAGAGTCTGGGAAACGGGGGCTTTTTCTTTCCGATCAACTCCGTTTTCGTCCATGGAGAACCTTACCTCCATGGTGCTCCAGCTAAGAAGCATCTAGGTTCTAGAAAAATGGCTAATTATTACCGTTTTGTATCCCCCAAATGACCCTAGAAGCAGTTCTTGGTGCCATCAGCCACCCTCATTCGGCCATATCCGCTTGTTTGTGCTCATTTTTAAGCAGTTTTGCCGTGTTTTCTTTGACTTCAAGAGCCCAAGACCGTCGGAATCGTCCGCCAGCAGCCGACGGACGATACAAAACGGTAATTTTTAGCCACTTTTTCTCAATTCACGTTTCTCGTGCCACGGGCGCGCGCCTTGATGTAGCTTCTTTACATGGACGCACTTGTTTTCTCACATATCTCGGCCTTGCGCGCAATCAGGCGTGCACGAGGGGCGTATTCTGCCGTTCCGTGGAGGTCGCTTACCGTCGCCGAACAACGCCGAGTTCTGGCGAATTGCAAGCCCAACCTCTCGACACTCGATTTTGATTATCTTGGTCGCCATGCCCTTTGGAATGGCGAGGACGGTGAGCGCCTTGACGTTCTCGTATCTGACCCAACATGTCGCCGAGCCAGAAAGCCCCTGACGTGCCATGTTATGTCGCGCGATCTTCCCGCTGGATCCATCCTCGAAATCGAGCGCGGTCTTTACTGCACCTCCCCCGCGTTCACCGCATATCTCTATTCGCGTGGCCGCTCCGTCCCAGAAATCGCCGCGCTCCTCATGGAGCTTCTTGGAACGTATTCCCTGCCTCACAATGCAACGCTTTCCATTGCGAGGGGCAAAACGTGGTCGTCAATGGACGGCATCCGGCTCCCCAATTCCGCGTCAGCCGAAACGCACCTCAGCGGCCTCGACACCTCCGCCGAGACCGACCCCGAGATTAACGACGTCTCCGATACGCCCCTTGGCGCGCCCGATGGAACAGCAACGCACCGCACACACGGCAACCAGCAGGTCAAGATTGAACAGACCCATTATTCATGCGAGCCGGCCGCCACCAAAAAGCAACTCAGGGCAATCGCGAAGTGGACCAAAAGCAGCCGTGACCATGCCTTTCGCCGAGCGGTCGACCTCGTCGCACCCAATTCCGCCTCGCCGGCAGAAACCATCCAGTACTGCATGCTCGGATTCCCCATGCAGTACGGAGGCTTTAATTGCGCCGCGCTACCCGACGGCATGTTGCTCAACCACCGCATCGACTTTACGCATGACGCGGTGCTCATGTCATCGGGTATGCCCTATGCCGTTGCCGATTGTTTCATTCCCGCAGCCAATGTCGACGTCGAATACAACGGCACGGGACACGAGGAGCTCCCCGCTCGCATCCACGACGGCAACCGCAACAACGGCCTTCGCTGCATGGGCATCAACGTTATCGTTATTCAACGCGACCAAATGCGCGACATCCAAGCGCTCGAGGCCATCGCGCGCACCATATACCGCTTTGCCCACATGCGGTTTAGGTACCAAGGAAAAGGCCATCGCGCCAAGCAGGCAAACCTGCTCAACGCCCTTCGAGGTGCGGTGGGGCTTAAGCCCGTGTAGCGCTACATGTTGCTCGGGATACCAGCAACTTATGCTCTCCCTGCGGGGTCGTTAACACCGCCGATCCGCATCGGCGGGCCACGTGGCTGCATGGTCATCACGGAATGCGCGCCCAGGCGGCCGCCCTCTCAAGATAGACAGCCCCCGCGTCATGACATAAGACGCGACTAAACGCGGGATTGACAGCGTTGCCTTGAACTACCGCCGCTTCTTTAGAATGATGGCGCCCGTAATTAACAGCACGCCCAGTACACCGAAAACAAACGGACCGTAGGTGCTGAGCAAGTTATCGCCTGTCTGCGCAAGGAGGTCGTCGGACCCCGCCGATACGCTCTCGCCATCTTCTTGGGCGGTGAAGATCCACTTGATCTCATACGACTGGTCTTGCGCCTCGTTGCCGAGGCTCGTGGGCACCGCCATCGTTATGCGCAGGCCCCGAGCGCTATCGGCGGTATAGGCACCGAGGGCGAGGGGTGCCCCCTCCGCCGAGGCGAGCTCGGTGAGCGTTCCCTGCGCGACGAGCGAACCCGCATCATCGCGCACCTCGATCGTCGCATCACCCAAAGCGTCCAGCGTCGCGCCGGGTGCATCGGGGCGCATGCTCAGCGTCACGCCCCGCTCGACATGGCGGGCGGCGAGCTGAAACTCTTGCACGATCACGTCTCCGGGCAAGACGTCGGCAGCCGTCGCGATAACATCCTGTTCCTGCAGGTTCTCGCCGTGCCACGCCTTCGCCGCACCGTCGTACACCACCAACGGCTCGCCAACTGCGGGAGCCGCGCAGGCAACGGACGGCAAGCCGAAAGCGAGCACGAAGGCACAGGCAGCGACCATCGTTGCGAAAAGCCTCTTCACCATATCGCCTCCTACTTCCTCACAAGCACACCGTCGACGCCGACCGCAAGGCCGCTCGATGCCGACCACACCTTGTCGAACCCTTCGCCGGCAGACAAATTGGCCTGCAAAGCCTGAGTCGAGATATCGACCACAAGGCTTTTGCCCGCCACCGTGCCCGTCTGTCGAACCTCGTCGATGAGATTCTCGGTTTTGCCACCAGCCTCCACGGGCACGGACCAGTAGTAATAGCCGTCGGCGCCTTTGATCCAGCGCTCGCCCGTAGACGCCGTAAGGGCATCGCCCCACGTGATCGAATAGCCCTGGCCCTCCTGCGGCGCATCCCAGAGCTGGTTGCCATTTTTGTCTTCCCAATAGATGGATACGGTCGCACGCATGTATGCCGGCGCCGTACCTTCGTTTTTCACGAAGACGTTCTCTTTGACCGTGGAAGAGGCATCGAACGCTTCTTCGATGGAAGGCTGAATTTCGCCACGCGTGAACGTGTTGAGCACGTTGTCCTGCACTCCAAACCACGCCACCGCACCGCCGGCACCGCACATGGCGAGCACGGCGACGGCGACGATCACGGCGCGCTTGAGGGGACGCCGGCCGCCGCGACGCACCGGCGCGCCCCCCAGTGTCGGCTCCCCAGCGCACCCGCACGCATCGGCGCTGCCGACGGGGCGGAAATGGGCGCCCCGGGAGCCCTGAGGCGTGCCCGCCCCAAGACGGTCCCTATCGCGCTTGCCGATCGCCATCAGCGCCCACCTCCATTCTCAACCGGATTCCTGCCGACTCCGAACACGTTCTTCGCACGGTCCTCGCCGTCGAGGTACTTGTCGTTCGTAAGCGCGTTGGTCACCTTGGCCGTGCCCTGGCTGCGGACCAGCACGACGTTATCCGGCCTACCTTCGACGGTCATGCCGCCTTCGAAGAACTGATACGTCGGGCTGTAGCGCCAGCCCCAGCTGGTTTCAACAACCTTGTAGTAACCCCACGGCACGTTGATCGTCTCCGAAGCGGTTGCCGCGCCCTGGCCGTTGTCCTGTGCAGTCATGGTCACCGTCGCGCTCTTAGCATCTTGCGCAACCTCACCGTTCTCGTCGCATTCAGTCACCGTAAAGGTGAAGGTGGAGCCGGCAGCCATAAGCGGAGCGGTCTTTTCGATCGTCAGCGAACCTGTGGTATCGAACTCGAACACGGCATCGCCTTCATGGCCCACGCCCAGATGCCCCGTCGCCTTCTTGTCGAGCTGTTTGGCCTTCGTAAAGTCGAAGTTGTCGAAGATGGCAACGAGCTTGCCGTCGACAGAAGCCGCACGGTCCGCCTCAGGCTTCGCATAGTGAACCTGATCCATATGGACAGTCAGGGTGTCACCCAAATAAAGCGTGCGAGGACCGAACGCAATCTTGACGGCGGGCGTTGCGCCTTCGGCGTTGGGATCGGCAACTTCCTTTTCCAGTGCTGCAGGGTCTATCTGCCACACCAGATTGGAAGCGGCGTACGGCGCGCCATCCTGGTCAAGTGCGTTCAGGCGATGCGTCACCGGATACAGGTGCATCTCCGTCACGCCCGCATTCGTCATGCTCTCGACAATGGAAGCTCTGCAGAACGCATCCCAAGGCACGGTCTCCGTGTCGGATTTCTTCCACTCCCACTCCTTGAAGAGCTCCTTCACCTGGCCCTCGGCGTCTTTCTTGGACAGGAAGCCCTCCATGGCGGCCGTCTGCTCGCCGCCGACGACCGTAGCCTCAACTTCGACGTCCTCCATCTGAGGCGTGCCGTCGGGGTTATAGACAGGGTTGCCGTCGGGTCCGATTATGGGCTTCTGGACAGTTATCTTCTGCACAAAAGCTGATTTGTCATCGGCGGTGAACTCGATCGTGTCCGTGCTTGCCTCGAGCGGACCGTCCGCCCCGTCCATGTCCGGGAAGTGGTAAACCACCTTGTACACCTGCGTCTTCTGGTAGACCGCGGTATAGAGATTGCCGGCAAACATCTCATCGCCCGTCACGCGACTGCCCGGCACGGGCGTGCCTTCAACCGTGGCCTTGCCATCCGCGTCGACGGTCATGTCAATGTAATCCTTGTACCAGCCGATGAACTTATAGCCGTCCACCGCATCGGCCTCAAGCGCTACGTAAGTCTGTGGGCCCTGCGGGGTGCTTGCGGTTTTCACCGTCGCACGACGGTGATCCACGCCGACGCCGTCCGTATTGTCGATGTTCGAATTCACGCGCACGTTGGCCTGATCGCCTTCGGTGCCGATGATGCGGTATATCGGCCACAACTCCATCGAGTGCTCAACAATCGTGTATTCGTCAACCATCTTGGACGCGTCGGCCGCATCGAACATGAGGTACTCGGCGCCTTTGGCGGGCTGCTGCTCGGTCCAGCCCACAAAGGCGGCGCCATCCACCTTGAACTCCGGCACCGGGCCGCGGCCGAGCGGCTCGCCCGCCTTCTTTGCGACAACCTTGGTCGCGGAGCCTGCTTCACCAGAGGGACGCACGTGATACGTCACATCCAGCTCAGCATCGCGGGTCGCCTCGTAGTTCGCCACGATCACGTAATGGGAGCCGGCCTTGATGGTGTAGACGAGCTTCGCGTTGTCGTTGCCCACGGCTGCGCCGCCGCTCGTGACCGGATTGCCGTTACCGTCCGTCGCGCGGATGGTGTCAATCACCGTGCCCTCGGGACTCTCGATGGTCCAAGATGCCAGCGAATACTTCTCAACCGTAGCCGATTCGATGTCGGCCTTCACCGCAACAGTCTTGGTGCCGTCACCGTTAATTGCCACATCGGCCAACGCGGGGGTGATTTCAGGGTTCGCAGGCTCAGTCAGTGCAGTGCCACGCGTGATATTGGTCGTAGTCTCGCAACTGTAGTCTGCATACACGGGATACAGCATCATGGGGCGATCGCATAGACGGTCTTCCTTGACCAAATACGGCTCGATCGTGTCGATGGATACCTTCGCCGTACGCGTATCTTCGCTATATAGGCTCTCGTACTCGCCCTCCGTCATCGTTCCCGCTTTAAGCTCGTATTTGTCGATCCAGCCCAGGAACAGCGAATCGGGGCGCTTCTTCTGCATATATTCATCAGACGGAGACGCTTCGATAGCGACCTTCAACCCATTAGGCTCTTCGCTTGCATCGCCACCGGTGTATTTCAAATAGCGGAATTCGTACTCAGAATCCGACTCCATGAACACCTTCTGGAATCCATCTGTGAACCCCGCATCACCGGCATAATCCGAATACGCACGGCTCACCACCTTGTCTCCGACATTTTCGCCAGCGTCAACAAATCTCACCTGAGCAACAAGATGGGCCTCATATGAATAGCGATTCGGCTTGGTGAAGTGTGCACCCGTCTCCCACGGATTGTTCGGGCTGGTTCCCTCGTTGCTATTCTGCTGCCACGACCATCCGATGAACTTAAACCCTGCGGGGTCTGTTGGCTCAGCTTTCAGCTCGAAGTTTTTACCGATATTATCGGGGTTGCCACTCATGTAGATACGTGCGGAATTGGGAAAATCGAACGTGGCAACGATATCGTACACGCCACCACTAGTTTTTTCGTTATGCCCATTCACTACATGATGGGCAACAATGCCACCCGCGAGCAACGTTGCGGCGTCATCGCCGGAAACATGGCCGCCAATCATTTCGTTCAAAGACCAGTGGTCGATGGTTTCGCGATAAAACTCAGGACCCCTCAGCTTGTCAAAGCTGGAACAATACGTCTTCCAGCGCTCCGTATACAAACGAGGGGATTCCCATTCAGCGATTCCACCCATAAGATACGCCGAGGCGTAGTAATCCACGCGGTACTCAAAGCGGGCGTAGTAGTAATGCTTCTGCGTTAGGTCGACATCGTCGGGAATCGTCACCACCGGATCGCCGCTCAACTTCCTGCCGAACTCGTACTGATACGCCGTAGACCTATCACCCGCCGCGTTATACACCACGTCCGGCTTCTCCTTATACACCGGCTCGCCGTTCGCGTTCTGCTTGACCTCGTACCAGCCCAGGAAGCGGTAGCCATCGGGCAATGCGCCTTCGGCACTGAGGCCGTTGATTCCCAGCTCGTATTTTCCGTCTTTCGCAGTGACCGTAGCCTGAGCAACGCCTTCGCGCACATTCACATCCGAACTGGTCGAATCGAGCTCGTGACCCTCGGCGATCACATTGATGTTGGCGCCGAGCGATGCGTAGACGGGATACAGGTCCATGGGACGCTCGATAGGCTCGCCGCCCTCGAAAAACGTGCCGCTGGCCTTCATGGCATTGAGCTCGGGCGTGGTCACATCGGGCCAACCGCCACCGGTAACTTTGTTTTTCTGCGTGGTCCAGCCCAGGAACTTCGCGGCACCGGCCACCGGAGCGTTTTCGCCGCCCTCGCGGTCGGCCTTCGGCTCGCCCACGCCGGGCAGCGCGTCCTGGTGGTTGTACCAATCGTCATCCGTTTGCGGCGTCGCCTCCGTTGCAGAGCTGTCCTTGTCGATCACGTCGCCCTTCACATCGTGGAACAGCACCTGGGCCTGGTAGTAGGCAACAAACAGGTCGTTATCCGAGAACTGGGCGCCCTCGTCGGCGCCCGTTCCAGAATTGGTCGCCACGTGCTCAAGTTCGGCACTCACCTGCTCGCCGTTCGGCTCGGGCGGCACCATGGGGTCGAAGAACGCGTGCTTGCCCTGCTGGATATGGTTGGACGTCACGCCCTTGTTGCGGAACCACCCCTGGAAACGGAAGCCCTCGTTGGCATCGGAAGACACCATGGCCAGCGCCGTGTTCGCAGCGCGGTCGTTGTTCACCGTTGCCGTGAACGTCAGCTCGGTCTCGTTGGCACTCACTGGCTGCACCGCGAAGTTGTACGGGTCGGCCGTCTTCTGCTCTTTGCCGAGCGTGGATTGCGAGATGGTCACGTCGCCCGCGCCCGGGAAGTCGAGCGTGGCCTTCACGGAGTCGCCGTGGACGGGGATGCCCAGGTAGTCGTCCATGATCCACTTGTTCACATGACCGGGGATCTGGTTGTCGATCGTGGAGAGGCGCACCTCATCTCCCTCGAAGTCATAGCCCTCCCCTTCCCAGAACAGGCGGTCGGCGTACTTCGCGTCGTCCACGATGGGGCCGTAGCTGAAGCCCTGGGCAGACGGGCCGTGCTCGCCGCCGCTATAGTTGAGGCCCAGCCAGTCGCCCCAGGCGCGTACGCAACCGTTGGGATGCGGCTTGATGGCAGAGTCCTTGCCCACGATATCGTTGCGCTTGAAGTACGAGTTGTAGAGACCCGTATCCTCGTTCCAGTCGCGCTCCACCAGGCCGGACAGGTACACGTTGCTCTGGATGATGGGGATGACGGCGACGGCGTTCCACTGATAGCTCTCCATGTTGCCGGCATAATGGCAGCGGATGACCTGGCTCGCGTTGGCGCCCTCGCTCCCGCTCTTCGCATGCGCGATGATGCCACCCACGTAGCCGATGTTGCCCGAACCCACGCCTACGTAGTTGGCGACCCAGGTATGCACCCATGCCGTGGAGAAGCAGTCCACCACATCGACGTCGTTGGTATAGCCCACGATACCGCCTGCATACACACCCTGGCCCGCCACGGCGCCGACCGCCACCTCGTAGCGGTTGTAGACCTCGGTTTGATATTTGTAATGGCCGTTGTCGTCGCGAGCGTACACGCTGGTATCAGGCTTCGCCGACCGATCGATGTAGTACTTATTGTTGGGGAGCACACGGCAATACTCGATCTGGGAGTCCTCCGCCGAGCCCACGAGCGCACCCAGGTACAAGCCCTCGCCGCCCAGGCCCGAGACGGCGACGACGGAGTTGTTCACCGCACGGCCTCCCTGGACGGTGCAGTCGTACATGTACGACTTGTCGAGCATCTCGCCCGCGATGATGCCGCCCATGACGCCCGCGTTGGTGATGAGCGACACCGCGTTGTTGGCCGGCGTGACCGAGATGATGCAGTCCTCCATGCGCACCGATTCGATGTGCGTGTTTCTGGCCTGGCCCACCAGCACGCCGCCGCGGAAATCCGCGCCGACGTAGCAATCGGAGAAGTGCACGTCATGCAGGTAGGCGCCATCGGTGAAGCTGAACAGGCCGGTATTCGCCTTGGGTTTCCACAGGTCGCGATGATAGTCGAGGTGCCTGATGTAGTGGCCGCGGCCGTCGAACTCGCCCTTGAAGGGATGGTCCTTATCGCCGAAGGTGAGCGACCCCAGTTCGGTGATGATCTGGTCGATCTTTCCCTCGCCGTCGGCCATGGATTTGAAATCGATGTCGGCTTCGAGCGCGATCGTCCTGCCCTCGAAGCTCATGTAGCTTTCGTCCACCATGCCGCGCGACCGCTTGATGAGATCGATCATCTCATCGACGTTGTGCACTTGGATGGGGTCGGCATCGAGGTCGAGGGCCAGCGCCCTCTGAGGCGCCGAGAGCGAGCAGACCGCCAGGACGAGCGCGCCAAGCACGGCAGCCAGGACGAGGCCTCTTGGACGCCGGGGCGCAGAAACACCCTCGCCTGCCGCCGCGCGCGGCCCGCGGCCGCCATACGGCAGCGTCCTCGTTTCAACGCAGGTACCGCAAACGAATCCGCCCAGCCGCCTCTTCACGCTGTTCATCATGCCGGCCACCCCTCAGCCTCAAGCACATCGTCGCTCTTCTGGTTCTCGCTCTGCACGCCGTAGCCGTCGGCCACCAGACGGTAGGTGCACCCCTCCCCATGGCGGGCGATGGCGGCGGCGGTATCCACGTCCACACCGGTGACGGCAGGCTCTGAAATCTCGCCAGGCTCGAGCGCGGCAGTGAGATATAGGTAGCCATCGGACGGGTTACGCTGGATCCACGCGTCGTTGCCGACGTCGTAGGAAACGAGGTCGTCGGCCGGGCGCGGCGTGCCGGCGGCGTCGATGCACTCGAAGCGCAGCTTGACGCGGATGAACAGGGCGTGGTTGCCTGTATTCTTCACGCGGACGATGCGCTCCATGTGGACCGACCCGGTACCCAGCTCGCCGCCTTCGGGCGCAGGGATCTCCGCACCGGTCTCGTCTAAGGTGGTGATGGTGGTCTCGATCCCGACCGCGCCGAATTGCAGGCGATCGAGAAACGGCTTCTCTCGCGTGATGACAGAGAGGGTCTGTGCAGCGGCGAACACGCAGATTACGGCAACCAGGAGCATCCAGAGCCGCTTGCGCGTTTTCGTTGAGTCGGCTGTAGCTTGCGTATTGTCCGCAGGCATGAGCAGACCCCCTTTCTCATAACGCGGGATACCGGGAGCGGGAGAGGCCCCGCCCCCGGCGATCTGTTTATATTCCTTCACGCATGGTAAATAGCGAGGTAACGGGCTGGGTTAGGCCTTAACCTTCTCCGCCCACTTCTTGACGTTTGCCTCGATTTCCTTCTTGGCCTCGTCGGTCAGCTGGTTCTTGCTGCCGTCAGCATACTCGTGGTCGCCAGAAGCAGCAGCGAAGTAGGCGCTCACCGTGATGCTGTTCTTGTCATCGGTAATCTGGGTCGCGTCAAACCCATCACTGGTATAAATCTTGTCGAAGAGCTCGCCGGTGTAGTTAGCCTTGTTCTCCGGGACGCCAGGCGTCGGGGCGAGCATGGCCCAATCGCTTCCACTGTCGCCAACATACACAAACAGGCCCTTCGTGTACGTCTTGGCTTGCGGATCGGTGATAGCGGCGTTCTTGGTGCCCGAATATTCAGCGAAGTAGCCGTCAACCGGCTTCCAGCCCTTTCCGAGCACGAAATATGCATCGGCGGGCAAGGCGTTCTCAACCATGGCAAAAACGTACGTCGGCCTAGAATCCCCGCCGATGCCCATGTTGGGGTTCTTCGGCGTAATGGAACCTGGGGTCAGAGGAGACTTGTCATCCCAGTCGGTCTCGATGATGTTTCCATCCGTGTCAGGATTGGTCTCTTCGGTACCGGGCTCCGTAGGTCGATCAGGGTCGGGCTTCACCTCGGGCTTCGTGATACTGTTACCTTGAATAAACGTGTTCGTCTTGCTGTCCTGCGCGCTGAACCACGCGAAGACACCGCCCACCGCGAGGATGCAGCAGAGCGCGAGCGCGACCACCAGGCCCGTCCTCTTCCTGCCTGTCTGTTTCGAATCCATGGTGTACATCCTTTCTGCTTTCGGATCCTTCCCGTGTGCCAAGGCGCATCGCGCCCCGTGTCACCTCATGTGCTTGGGGGCGTGGTCCGCCTCCCGCTTTTCGTGCCCGCCGGCGCCCACCAGCTCGATCACGATGCTCACGCCGATCACGACGGCCACGCCGGCGATCACCATGAAGACTCCCGGCGGCTGCGTGACGAACGCGTTGACGTAGCCCAGCAGCGGAACGCACGCCACGACCGAGCCCACCAGGCTCGACCATGGAACAGGCGCCGCATCGGGCGAAATATTTCCTTGTGAGTCAACATTGGCGATACCATGTGTCTTGAACTCGCGCGCGGCGGCATTGATTTCATAGACCTCGTGGGTCACGAGCGTGCCCGACTCAAGCTTGAACGTGATGGTGTCGCCGACCACAACCTCAGATGGGTCGACGGCGCGCACATATATGAGCGACCCCACGGGAAGCTCCGGCTCCATCGATCCGGAAAGCACGGCATACGGGGTGAGTCCGATCAAGCGAACCCCCGCAAACGCTATGACCAATGCGGCGACCAGCGCAAGCAGCACCGCCAGTACCGCGTTCCAAATCCGAGCCAACATCTTCCACACCATCTCGTGCCGTCGCGCCAAGGACGCGGCGCAGGATCGAAAACGACCCCTACGATTAGACACACAGGATTTATTAGTTATAGCCCCCCCCGCACACTTTGTCAACTTTGTGTGTTGGTTCATTCTCAAAGCTATCTGGCAGTTTTTATGCTCGCAACGATGCGCCTCCCCCCACTATTAGCGATTGGTGCACCCGTTTTCTGTAAGCCCCTCGGAACTCACGGGGGCATCGCCCAACTTATGCTCTCCCTGCGGGGGTCGTTGACAGCGCCGCACGGCACACGCACCATGTTCTGCAGGAAGTATCAACAGCAAGGAGACCTCATGGCCGCAGCACAGCCCAAGAAAATCCGTATGGTCGCCGGCCTCGGCAACCCCGGCGACGAGTACGCCGCTACCCGCCACAACGCCGGCTTTTGCGCCATCGACATCCTCGCTCGGCAGGCGGGCGTAAGCTATTGGAAGAACCAGGCGGGCGCCGAGGTCGCGCTCATCAGCGTGAACGACCCCGAAGAGGAGGGCGGCAAGCGCGAAGTCGTGCTGGTCAAGCCCCAGTCGTACATGAACACGAGCGGCGGGCCCATCTCCAAGCTCTGCGCGCAGTACAAAGTGAAGCCCGAAGAGCTGCTCGTGATTCACGACGAGCTCGACATCCCCGCGGGCGACGTGCGCGTAAAGGTCGGCGGCGGGCACGCCGGGCACAACGGTCTGCGCTCCATCATCGACAAGCTCGGCAGCCGCGACTTCTCGCGTATCCGCGCCGGCATTGGCGACCCTCCGGGACGTATGCCCGTGGCCGACTTCGTGCTCAAGCAGCTGCGCGCCAAGGAGGCCGAGGATTTCGGTTTCATGACGCAAGCCGCCGCTGAGGCCGCCGCGCTGGCCGTGACGCGCGGCGTCATCTTCGCCCGCGACCACGTCAACGGCGGCGCGGGATCCAACGGCAAGCACTAGGAGCCCAACCTCAATTTAGGGACAGGCACCGAATTGAGATGGAGACGCCAACGAACACCGCCGGGCAGTCGTTGTAAAACTATCCCTAGCTGCTTCCCAGCAACGCCCACCGAACAACGGCCCACCATTGGCCCGATAGCACATCGGTTCGAACCCCGAATGGGAAACGCGCGGTATACTGAACACCGTATGCGCATATTCGCCATGCGCATATGCCGCTTAGGCTTCATCGGGGAACTCGTGCGCGCTACCTGCGCAAACGCCCCCGACCAATCAGAGAGGGGTTCTATGTTTGAAATCCTGAAAAAGACGCAGTTCTCGGACAAGGTGTTCGAGTTCCGCGTCCACGCCCCGAGGATGGCCAAGAAAGCTCACGCCGGCCAGTTCCTCATGGTGCGCATCGACGATACCGGCGAGCGCGTGCCATTCACCTTCGCCAACTGGAATGCGGAGGAGGGCTGGATCGAGTTCATCTTCATGGTGATCGGCAAGACCACCAAGTGCCTCTCCGAACTCAACGAGGGCGACTTCATCCGCGACATCACCGGACCGCTGGGCAAGCCCACCGAGATCGAGGGCGACTCCGTGGCCGTCATCGGCGGCGGCGTGGGCTTGGCCATCGCCTACCCCGTAGCCCGTATGCTCTGCGAGCAGGGCAAGAACGTCTACGTCATCATGGGTGCCCGCACCAAGGACCTCCTCATCCTGCATGAGCAGTTCGACGCACTGCCGCTCGCCGGCCTATACGTCACCACGGACGACGGCACCATGGGCGAGAAGGGCGTCGTGACTCTGCCGCTCGCGCGCCTGTGCGAGACGGACGCAATCGACCACGCCTTCTGCGTTGGCCCCGTGCCGATGATGAAGTTCTCCTCCCTCACCTGCCACGAGCACAACATCCCGATCATCGCCAGCCTCAACCCCATCATGGTCGACGGCACCGGCATGTGTGGTTGCTGCCGTGTCGAGGTGGGCGGCGAGACCAAGTTCGCCTGCGTCGACGGCCCCGATTTCGACGCCAGCGCCGTCGACTGGGACGACCTGGCCGCGCGCCAGGCCAGCTACCGCGGCGAAGAGGCCGTTTCCACCAAGCGTCATGAGGAGGCCTGCGCATGCCAGAAGTAAAGAAGTATCGCCCGAACATCGGCGCTCCCCGCACTGCTCCGAACGAGGAGCCGGCCGCTGAGCGCGCGTGCGATTTCCGCCCGGTCGACACGGGCTTCACCAAGGAAGACGCCATCGCCGAGGCCAACCGCTGCCTCGACTGCAAGAAGCCCCTGTGCATGCAGGGTTGCCCCGTCGGCGTGAACATCCCCGGCTTCATCTCCAAGATCCGCGATGAAGACTGGGCGGGCGCCCTCGAAACCATCAAGGGCGACAACCTGCTGCCCTCCGTCTGCGGCCGCGTGTGCCCGCAGGAGAACCAGTGCGAGGGCAAGTGCATCCTCGGCCGCAAGGGCGAGGCCGTGGCCATCGGCCAACTCGAGCGCATGGTGGGCGACATGGCCGACGAGGTCGGCCGCGCCCCGGCGTGCAAGCCCAAGAACGGCAAGAAGGTCGCCATCGTGGGCTCCGGCCCCTCCGGCATCGCCTGCGCCGGCGAGCTCGCACGCGAGGGCTTCGACGTCACCGTGTTCGAGGCCTTCTTCACCGGCGGCGGCGTGCTGACCTACGGCATCCCCGAGTTCCGCCTGCCCAAGAAGATCGTCAAGCGCGAGATCGACGGCCTGGAGCAGCTCGGCGTGCACTTCGAGTACAATTCCGTCGCCGGCCGCCTGTTCGACGCCGACGAGCTCTTCAACGAGGAGGGCTTCGACGCCCTGTACCTCGCCGTGGGCGCCGGTCTCCCCCGCTTCCTCAAGGTCCCGGGCGAGAACCTGCCCGGCGTGTACTGTGCCAACGAGTACCTCACCCGCACCAACCTCATGCACGCGTACGACTTCCCCGTCTACGACACCCCGATCCGCCAGGGCAAGAACGTCGTGGTGTTCGGCGGCGGCAACGTTGCCATGGACGCCGCCCGCACCGCTCTGCGCCTGGGCGCCGACAGCGTGACGCTGGCCTACCGCCGCACCGAGGCCGAGATGCCCGCGCGACTGGCCGAGGTCCATCACGCCAAGGAAGAAGGCGTGCACATCCTGGAGCTCGTCAACCCGCTCGAGTTCATCAAGGGCGAGGACGGCTTTGTGTCCGCAGTCAAGCTGGAGCGCATGGAGCTCGGCGAGCCCGACGCCTCCGGCCGTCGCCGACCGGTCCCCGTGGCCGACTCCGCCTTTGAGATCCCCTGCGATGTGGCCATCACCGCCATCGGCACCATGGCCAACCCCTTCGCCAAGCTCTGCGCCGACGTCGAGCTCAACCGCTGGGGCCTCATCGAGGCCGACGAGGACGGCCGCACGAGCAACCCCAAGGTGTGGGCCGGCGGTGACATCGTGACCGGTGCCGCCACCGTCATCCTCGCCATGGGCGCCGGCAAGAAGGCCGCCGCCTCCATCAAGAAGGAGCTGCTGGGCGAGTAAGCGCTCCGCGATTCCCATAACGGCATCCGGCCCGTCGACCACACGGTCGGCGGGCCGTTTTGCGCCGCGGCGATTGCGGAGCCCGGGCAGGACGCCATCGTGCGTGCCATTGGGCATGAACTGCGCAGCCGACCACGGCGCCGACCGATGCGTACGCGTCCCTTTGTGCACGCCATGCCCGCAGGCCGCCCGCTCCCCCCTTGCATGCCAAAACGGGTACCATGAGTACACAGCCCATTTCGAACGCACGCAAGGAGCAGCACGTGACCAGCAGCACGAGCGCCGCGGCCGGTACAGCATCCAACCCCGACTACGACCTGCCCGGTAACGACCTCGATCCCAACAACCTCACCGCCGAGCAGCGCAAGACCATCCCGCTCATCATCCGCGTGTACGGGGCGCTTTGCGCACTCGACGGCATCATCGCGCTCCCGCTTATGGGCGCGTACTTCGGAATCATCCTGTACCGACTCGCCATTGGACAGGAAAGCGCGCTGATTGGCTCCGACCTCACGCTCACCTTCACCATGACGGCCATCGGATCGGTGCTGACCTTCATCTCCTCCGTCGCGCTCATCATCTTTGGCTGGACGCTTCTCAAAAGCTACCGCCGCGACGCCGGACGCTGGGCATACGCGCTCATCGTCATGACCGTGGGGCAAATCCTCATCGACGTCATGCTCCAGGGCATCGGCGTGCACCTCATCCGCCCCGCCATCCAGCTCGCCATCCTCACCGGTCTGTCGACCACCATCGACCCCACCTTGCGCGAGGAACGCGAACTCCAGCGCCACTTGCGCGACCTGGAAGACCGCGTTGCCGCGGCAGGCGGCATGCTCGGCCGCGATCTTACAGGTGAGGGTTACATTAAGCTGAACTTCTTCAACCTGTTCTGGGTCTTCATGGTGTGCTGCGTGCTCGGTCTCATCATCGAGGTCATCTTCCATATGGTGTACGTCGAACCGGGCGTCTACCAGGATCGAGCCGGCCTTCTGTTCGGGCCGTTCAGTCCCATCTACGGCTTTGGCGCCGTGCTGCTCACCATCGCGCTCAACCGGTTTTACAAGAAGAGCTTCGTCATTATCTTCCTAGTGAGTGCCGTTATCGGCGGCGTGTTCGAGGCTGCTGTGAGTTGGTGGATGCAGACGTCGTTCGGCGCCATCGCATGGAGCTACTCCTATGAGCTGCTGCCCGGCGTGCCCGATCCGATGGCGATCCTATTCGCCGGGCGCACGTCTACGCCGTTCATGCTCATGTGGGGCACGCTCGGCCTATTCTGGATCAAGCTGTGCCTGCCCAGGCTTCTCAAGCTCATCAACCTGATCCCCTGGAAGATGCGCTATTCACTCACCACGGTAGTGGCCGCGCTCATGTTGACGAACGGCGTCATGACGCTGCAGGCGCTCGATTGTTGGTTCTGCCGTGAGAGCGGCATCGCGCCGAGCTCGCCCGTCGAGGAGTTCTACGCCGAGCACTTCGACAACGCGTACATGGAGCATCGCTTCCAGAGCATGACGATCCACCCCAAGACCTCGAGCCGCGTGGATTCGCCCAAGACGGAGGCGTAGGATCAGCCGCAACATGCCAAAAGGGGGGGGCGAGCCCCTTGACACGCGAGCCTTGGCGAAGGAGAATGACCCGAGACACCTCATATCTGCAGGCGCGCCAAAACTGGCTAAAAAATACCGATTTGTATCCATAAGCGCGGCGCCATGCTGCCCATTTCACCCTAAACGCGCCCCTAACCGGGGTGCATCATGTCGCGAAAACGATTCGTGGAAACACTACACCCACGTGAACAGGCGTTTTTCCAATCTCGGTCCTTTGGCCGAGGTGTCCTTGGCGGGACGAGCGATACAAAACGGTAGTTTTTAGCCACTTCGGGGATATATACGATCCACATCCATTGAACTTCCGGGCAGAACGCAATCGAGCGTCACTACGCCCGCCCCTCCCCATGTTCAATCTCGTTGACGCACTCGTTTTTGATGGTTGCCACGAGATGCTGCAGGCCGTCGATCACACGCGGGCGGATGTCGCCGCCGATGAGCACGAGCATGATGTCGTCGCCCACCGCAAGCTCACCGGAGTTGAGCCATACGCGCACGTACCCAATGCCGGGCAGGGTGCGCGCCTCCTCTACCGCAGCGGCGACCTTGTCCTCGTCGTAGGAAAAGTGCATGCTGGTGACTTTGTCGCCGGGCTGGACACCATCGGTTTCGATTCCGCGTGCTTCGGCTTTGGGGGTCTCACGCACGGTGCCGTTGTGGACAAGGTACATGCCGCACGCGCGGAACGACGGGTCCGCTTTGGCCTCGCGCAACCACGCGTCGATAGAGGGCATATCTGCCATGGGTAAACTCGCTTTCTGCCAGATGGCGCTTGTTGGAACACCTGAGACGACTCGCATGGCAAGCGCGGACATTGCGCCGCCAGCACATCAACCACCCATCTTCTTTAGATTGAGCAGTTTCCATTGTGCCTCAGGACTCTGCGCGGCGCGCTGCGTAACTTCACCATCTCCAAAAAGAAGCTCTGGGCAGTAGTCCCCTTGGGACAATCGCTCCAGGTATTCTTTTTCTAAATCGTTTTTGGGAAGGACGAAACTCTCGACAAACCTCTCCGCCTTTTGCATAAGACTATCGAGAGTCGGGGGTTTTTCAAGCTGGCGCAACATGGGGACGAGCTGCTCTTCGACCTCCTTTTCACATTTTTCAAAACGAAGTGACCTGCCAATAAAGCTGTTTGGAAAATGAGCGGACAGCGAAGCATAGTACAGCAGCACCTTGTGAAGCAGCTCGTCTGGCGCCTCTACGCCGCTACAGTGCTCCGCCAGATTTCCGATGTCGTACAAATCGCGTATTTTGACCCTGTCAAAATACGCCTTGACCTTGCCCCCTGCCAATTCATAATCGTCAAACATCAAAACATCCAAATCGGGGCGCAGCGGAGACTGCCTCACTCGGAGCGGAATCAGGGGCGACCTATTCATGTAAATGCAATCGATCTTTACATGATCATTTCCCCAGTTTCCCCTATACCTCAATACAAATGTCCGTCCCGCATGCCCGCCTTCGCGAGCGTCAACTCTATATCCTAAATAGCTTGCAACTTCCTGTATGCCGCGCTCGATCCCTGGACGCTCTCTCATCATTTCCGCCCGTGAAAGACTCCCCACGTACGACATGTCTATATCAACCGACAAACGCGGAAGACCAAACATGAACAGGTTGATCGCTGTACCACCATGCATCGCAAGCTTGCCCTTTAAATCTGGGTGGCGACCCATTTCTGCCAGCAGCTCCAAAAGGCGGTTGACCTTGTCGAGCGTTTCCGGTCGGAAGCTTTCAATATCTATAGGACCCATGAGCGCAGCTCCTCTTGATCCGCAGGCAAACACAGGTTCCAGCGTTTTGACCAACCCGGGCTTCGCGTTTGTCTTTTGTCCAACCTGTATGGTCCGCCCGTCACCATGGTCTCTAGTCGGTCGAGCTGCTCATCTAGCACACGCCAATCGCGCTGCTTTTGCTCTAACAACCAGCCAACCCTCGCAGCAAGCGAGGCTGACCCTTGCTCCACAAGAGCAAGCAGCTCATCAACATCAAGGTAGGGAAAAAGCGAAAGGGATCGCAGCGCCTCCTCTACGCCACCCGCCCTATCTGTATAGCGCAAACAATCGACTAGCGTTTGCTCGCGCGTGGTAACTCCGGCCCCATTAGCGCCAACCGCTCCTATCAACTGATAGCGAATCGATCTGTCGCAAGCGTATGGTACATACAAAACACCGCCATAGGAGAACTTGGTCTTTATTGTTCTCGACCTAAACTGACACATGCTTGATACATTATGAGCAACGCCGTGGACCTCAAGGGCAGAGTGAAAAGAAATGACTGCATCTAAATCGATCGCCGCAAGGACATCCAGCGCACTCACGCCCGCGCCAGAATAATCGCCAATCTTTGAAACGTATGCGCCGCGTCGAATTCTCTCGATGCTTCCATGCTTTATCGCGCGATCCAAAGTTGTCCTCACCGATGCGGCAGACATACCAGACTCCGACATAAGCTGCTCAACGGTGAAGACTTGATTTCTTTCTATGTAGTCTCTGAACTTCATACTGACAAATTATAGTAGAAACAACTACACTTTGTATACTTTTCTAGTGATTATTGTCAGTATTCCATATTAACAGCCTCCAGAAACGAGTACCTCAATCAAAAAGTGTGGGATTTATCGCAGACCCTCGGACGCGTCCCGAGGCCATTCCTCAACTTCTTAAAGCCACGAATCGGCCGATTTTGTAACGAGTTTCCGAACACCCCGAGTAGAGGGACAATGATAAAAGATTTTATCTGCGGCGATGATGCCAAAAATGTCCCTCTACTCGGCACGCCTCAAAACTCGTTACAAAAACGCCCGATTCGTGGCACTCCACCCGCAACAGGGTCCCGGCGTGCCAAAAGGGGTACGTCCCCAAATGGCACGCCGGGCGGTTTGGCGTTTGGGAACGTACCCCCTTTGGAGCGGGGACGGATTTTTGGAGCGCGCGGTTTTACGCTTAGGGCTGGACGGTGTCGTACTCGGCGATGAGCGTGCACACCATTGCGGCGCGCTTGGTCTGCGCCAAGAAAGCATCGTCGCAGGTCACCAGCGTGAGCACCTTGGTTGCGTTGCTCAACTCCGTGTCGGCGTCCGTCGCCTTCGCCTCGGCGTGCTTAATGGAATCAGAGAGGTACTGCGCCAGACCACCATCACCCTCGAACGACGTCTGCCGCGCTTCGACGTAGTCGTCATCAACACGCATCGTAAACAGGGGCTTCAGCTCGTAGGTCTTCTCGGGCGTGATGTAGTAGACCTTCTCTATCGAGTCGAACTTCTCCTGATCAAGCGAATCGTACACCTGCGTGAACATCGAGCCGTCGTTCATGTGGTGACCGTACAGCGTCGTCTGCTGGTCAACAAGACCCGGCGCGGTTCCTTCGGAATCGAGGAAGACGGTGCCGTTGGCGTTATAGTCGCCCGAAATCAGCGTACGCAGATAGGTGTCATTGGTTTTGCCTTGGACGACGACGTAGTTGATGTTCGTGCCGGGGATGTAGATCCAGCCCACCACGTCCTCGTTCACCTTTTTGAGCGCATCGAAGTCGATGACCGGCACACCATCACCGCCCTCATCGGAGAGCGTGACCGCCTCTTTGGTAAGGCCATCGTAGAAATCCGCCGCCTGCTTGTAACCAATCTGCGCATGAACGAACAGACCGCCGGCCACGAGTAATAGCACGACCCCTATGGCGATGAGCACGTACGACGCGATATTGCGACCACGGCGGGGTCGTGGCGCGCTCGACGTCGACCCGGGCCTACCGCCGCGCGTGCCCGTCGAGCCTTGGGGGCGCGCATAAGGAGAAGCCTGAGCTACGCGGGGCGGCCGAATAGGCTGGGACACCCGCGCCCCGCTTGAGGGCGCGGCATTGTACGTCGCCCGGTTCTGCGGCGCGGTGACGTGCGACATCTGGCGAGGCGGTGAGGCGGCATGAGACCCCCGGTTCTGAGAGGCGGCGGCGCCTCCCATTGAGGTCGTATTCGGCTGGGGCGCGGCACCACTGGGCTTAAAGTGCCTTCCTCCGGTTGCCATACCGGGCTACGCTTCGGCCATATCGCGCTTGAGCCGCGCGATCGCATCACGGTACTCGGGCATGGTGGCGCCGAGAATCTGCGTGGCGTAAATTGCGGCGTTCTTGGCGCCATTGATGGCCACGCAGGCAACCGGCACGCCGGAAGGCATCTGAACCATGGAAAGCAGGGAGTCGAGTCCGCCCAGGTCGCTTGTCTTCATGGGGACGCCGATCACCGGCAACGGGGTGAATGCCGCCACGACACCACCCAGGTGGGCCGCCTTGCCAGCCGCGGCGACGATGACCTTGATGCCGCGGTCGGCGGCGGTCTCCGCCCACTCGTGGACCTTCGCGGGATTGCGGTGGGCGCTCGCAATGACGAGCTCGTAGGGCACGCCGAGGGCGTCGAGCTCGGCCGTGCAGCCCTCCATGACGGGCATATCGGATTTGGAACCCATGATGATTCCGACGAGCGGGGTCTTCTCGGAAGCGTTATCCATGGTAGTACCTCTCGGTCTTGTGTCTACAACGCTTCAAAGTATAGCCGAGACCGGCGAAATGCCAGCTATTAGCCTACTTGTTTCTCGGGTATCCGCATGTGCGTTCACCGGCTGGTCGAAACCTTGGCCGAAGGGTGACGGGCCGTGCGGATATGGGGAGATTATCCGATGATTCCGAGGGCGGTTGCCCCCGTTGCCTTCGCTCCTTTGGCAGCGTATTACCTCCTAGCTTGAATTTTTGCGTGCTGTCAGATGTTACCGGTGCCCAGGCCAGACAATCCGGGCATCATGCGGGAAAAAGGGACAAAAGCGTCCCCTACGCTTTCCTCCCCATACAACACGGGAGAACGGGAGGAACGGTGAAACGCTTTCGGACACACCTCGCCGCGCGCCGGCGACACGATCACTTCATCGCATCGAGAGGGCCGCGTGCAAAACCGCGACGTCCCGCTCCCAAGCTACTCGCCGCGCTCGCCGTGGCCGCCGTTGTCGCGCTGGGCATGCTGGCGGGAACGATGGAGGGCGGCAAGGCTACACCTACCGCATATGCGGCACCCAGCACGATCACCGGCAAGGCGGACATCGTCATTACGAACAAACAGCAGGCATACTATGAAGGTGCCGTGGCCCAATGCAAGGCAACGATCCATCTTCCCGATGGGTCGACGCAGATCGCCTATGGGCGCTGCATCTCGGGCATTCATTACGCCGTCCCCTACGACGGAACCTATGACTATGTGGGAACTCTCCAGCAGGACGGCACGTATTCCATCGTCATCCACTCCAACACGAGCGGCGGTGCAAACGCCGACGCGTTCCTCGAAGGCGAGATGTGGGGAACGCAGCAGATGGGAGAGATCCACCTGCGCTACAACCCCAAGGTAACAGTACGGTTTACCAAGACGTCGGCGGATGTCGAAATCACCAAGGGAAACGGGACGTACTCCCTCAAAGGCGCCGTTTACGACATCTATCGAGCGTCCGATGGGGCAAAAGTCACCTCAATAACAACGGACGAGCATGGGCACGCCTCCTGCGAGCTCACGCCCAACACCTCATACTACGCCATAGAGGTCAAAGCGCCGGCAGGGTTCAGCCTCAACAAGCAGCGCATCGAATTCTCCACCGGTGATTCCGAGGGCTCGGTCCCCCTCTCCGACAAGGCGGGGACCGTACGGCTCATCATCGCCAAAAAGGATTCCGCCACGGGCGGGAAAGCGCAGGTGGGAGCATCGCTCGAGGGTGCTGAGTTTCGCGTGACATCAACCTCCACATCCAGCTGGAGCGCAACGGGAACCACAAACAAAGAGGGGTCAGTCGTGTTCGACGCGGTGCCGCTCGGAAACATCGTCGTCACCGAGACCAAGGCACCTGCGGGATACAAGCTTGATCCAAACGCCCATACCTACACGGTCGGCGCCGATCAGCTGGGAGATGCCGAGGTCATCACCCTTGAGCCCGATGATTTCATCGAGCATGTCATCGCGTTCGACATCGACATCGTCAAATACCGTGACACCGGGGCCGAGGGATCGGGGCTGCAACATGCCGGGCCGGGCATCCGATTCGAGATCATCTCGAACACAACCGGCAAAACCGTTGGCTCCCTCATCACCGACGAGAACGGCAAAGCGTCCACCGATCGCGCCGAGACGGTGAATCGGGAGGCGATTGCCGCCGACAAGACGGATGACCCGCAGAAACCCTGGATGGGCGAGGGAAAACGCGTGGAGGGCATATCCGGCGCGCTCCCTTATGATGCCAAGGGCTATACGGTCCGCGAAGATCCTTCCACCACACCTGAGGGCTATCGTCCCTGTCCCGATTGGACCATCGGCGTGGACGCCATGGCAGACGGGGCGAGCCTACATTACATCGTCGATAACGACCTCATCACCTCGCGCATCCAGGTGGTCAAGGCCGATGCCGAAAGCGGGCAAACCGTACCGCTCGCCGGCTTCTCCTTCCAACTCTTGGACAAAGATCTCAAGCCTATTACCCAAGAGGTTTGGTATCCCAACCACAGTGAAGTCTCCATATTCGAAACCGACGAGACGGGAACCGTCACGTTTCCCGAGGCACTCAGGTCGGGAACGTATTATCTTCGCGAGGTGGCGGCGCGGGAGCCATATCTTCTTCCAAACAAGGATATCAAGGTCGTCATTTCAGACGAGCATGAAACCGGCCCGGTGACTGTTGTCCGTGTGGCGGACGAGCAGGCACGGGGAGTCGCATCCATCCACAAGACCTGCTCTGAAAAGGATGATTGTCCACACCTTACCGAGTTTCAGGAGCCCAGCAAATCGCTTCAAACAGGGAAAATATCATCCCAGAGCAAATATGATGCAGCCTATGGCCTTGCAGGCGCCGAGTTCGATGTGGTGGCCCTCGATGACGTTATCAGCCCCGATGGAACCATTCAGGCAACCGCCGGACAGATCGTCGATCACGTGGTGACGCAGGAAGGCGGCTGGGCACAGTCCAGAGAATTGCCCTTAGGGATGGGCAGCGCGCGCTATGCCTTCGTTGAAACGAAGGCTCCAGATGGGCACGTTCTTGACGCGACGCCGCTCGAATTCACCCTCACATACCAAGACAGCTCCACGAACCTCGTGTATGCGGATGTCGAAGCGGCCAATGAACCCACGCATCTTGAAGTCGATAAGAACATTACGGACAACGGTGCTCCTTTGGAAGGTGCGTCCTTCTCCTTGTGGGATAGACGAGACGAGATCTCCGTCTCTCCGAACGAGGGCGGCGCGATCGCGGTGCGTGCTCCCGAGGGATCAACCGTCTGCGCCCAGCAGCGCGTTCCCTACGCCGTCATCGAGCTCGTCAAGCCAGACGCCATATCCGTCTCCCTCCAGCGTGAGGGAAGCTCTCCCCTCGAACTCACAACATCCCAAACCAACCTCGAGCCCGGCTTATACGCGCTTTCCGTTATTCGCGATGGCAAGCAACTCGACATCGACCTCAAGGAACTCGACATCGTCGAAAACCAGAGATATGTTCTTTCCATCACACAAGGGGTGTTCGGTACGAGCGCGACACTCGCGCATGCGGGAGATGCGTGCAAGCCGGTTGAGCTCACGTATCGGAAAGAAGACAACGCTTACACAGCAAGCGATCTTTCTGCCGGGCGTTACGAGCTAACCGTCGATGGAGGTGAGGCGCACACCGCAACCTTGGGAACCACCGCCTCATACGCCATGTTCGATTCGGGGACGTGGACAGATCTCCCCATCCTTCTTACCGGCGGCGCCACAACGTTCGACGCCTCCACGGATGCGAGCGGAACTCTGACCGTAAAGCACCTGGAGGAGGGGGCGTATGGCCTGCGAGAAACGGGGGCTCCCCCTGGTTTTATTGGCCCATACCTTCCTATCTTCTTCTCAGTCGACGCACATGGCCAGATTGAGGGTAAGCAAACCCACACCGTGACCGTAGAAAACGACTACACAAAAGTCGAGATCTCCAAAAGGGATATCACCAACGAAGAGGAGGTGGAAGGAGCCAAGTTGAGCATCCTCAACAATAAGGGTGAAGTCGTTGAGCAGTGGACGAGCGGAAGTGAGGCCCATCGTATCGATCGACTCGCACCGGGTACCTACACGCTCGTTGAGGATATGACCCCACGCGGGTACGACAAGGCCAAGAGTGTCGCGTTCACCGTTGAGGAAACGGGGGCGGTGCAGACCGTCACCATGTACGACGAGCCCGTTACCGTTCAAGGGGAAATCGACAAGCGTCAGGAAATCGCCGACCCAACGGCACCCGATACCGTCGAAAACGGAGACGGTCTTAATCAAGCGAACGTCACGGTCTCCCCCGAAGGCCGATTCGACTACAGCATCGACTTTAGAAACACAAGCTCCACCTGGGTCGACGAGTTCACCGTCACCGATGACCTGGATGCCGTGCGCGAGGGGCTGGCGATATTCGAGGGAATCACGACGCCGGTTGCGCGCGAGGACTTCGACGGCAAGCTCAACGTGTGGTACACCACGAACAACATCGATGATGACCATATGGATGAAAGTGGTGCAAACGCGACGCGTGACGATGGGCACGACAACCCCTGGCTCACCGACCCCGCCACGGTGCATCTAGGCGATGATGGTCGCGCGGTCTCTTATGCGGGCTGGGCCCTGTGGACACAAGACCTGCCGGCAGACGAAGCCCACATGTTGTTCGCAAAGGACCTTGGCCTAGGTGAGGGGGAATACATCACGGGTATTCGCCTTGAGTATGGTCGAGTGGAGCAGTCGTTTACGTCACGGCGCGATTCTTGGAAGCGTGATGACCTTAAAGAACCGCACGATGATCTAGACCGTATCGAGCGCGCGCAAAGCTCAAAGAGCGAGGGGGATAATCCAGCGGAACAGTCGTTGTCCCCCGCAGTCATTCACATGCGCGCGGCCGGCGAATATCTCGCCGGCACCGATTTGTCTAATTCAGCCCACGTGGATTTGTATCGCAACGGAGGCGGTACCGGACTCGAAGACCATGACGAAGACTACGTAACCCAAACGCCGGGCAATGAACCCAAGGGCCCGCTCGCCCAAACGGGGTGGGCATCACCGGCGCCCTTCCTGCTTGCCGGGGCACTAGCCGCCGGCGGTGTGGGCCTCGCCTGCGGCAGGAGAGCACGTGTTCGGCCGCAGCGCCCTTATCTCAAACGGCGATCATGAGCGTTGGAGGACGACGTATTCGACCGCTCTTCAAGCGCGCCATGATGCTCACTGCAACGCTGCTCGCCGCGACGGCGGGCATCATGGCCGCCGGCACGTCACGCTCACTATCTCGATATAGCACGCTTGAGGTCGAGGTGATTGGCGATTCCCCAAACAACGCGGCAAAAGAGGGCATCGACTGGCCCTCTCTGAGGAAGGAGAACCCCGATGTAGTCGGATGGCTAACGGTTGAGGGCACGAGCATCAGCTACCCCGTTACATCAGAACGGGGAGAGCATGCTGGCGGATGGTATTTGAAACACGATTTCTGGGGGAGGGCAAGCACCTTGGGCTGTCCCTATATCGACCCCCGTTGCACTACGGAAGCTTCCCATATCCTCATCTATGGACACACCGTGGATGCGCCAGACTCGATGTTCACGCCGCTTTCGCACGCCTATGAACAGCAGACCTTTTCACTCATCGGAGATGCGCATTGGTCAACCCCCGAGCATGGAGATGCAACGTTTAAGCCTCTCATGGCAATCAACGTCGATGCCTTATACCCAGACATCCAGCAGTTCCGATTCGCCAGCAACAGTGGTCTGCGCTCCTTTTTGCGCTCCCTTTCCAAAGACGCCTCATGCTGCGCCGAAAACAAGGAGGAACTTATCGAACGGGCTCGCCGTGTACTCAGCTTGGTGACCTGCCCGTCACCCCATGAAGGAGAGTGCACAAGAACCATCGTGATCTTTGTCCAACTGCAAGCACGATCGCGACCACTTCGTACAAAGCATTTCCAGCCATAAAAGGGCCTCCCATTTCTTGTGTCCAAGAAATGGGAGGCAGTTCAGGCATATCGCTAGGGCCGGGGGCAAACGACAAGGGCGGGCGCCAGAGGCCTACTCGGTTAGCTAGAGACCCACTCGGTTAGCTCCTCGTCCTCCTGGGTTACAGCCTGATTCTCCTCAGCTCGCTGAGCGCGCACGCTATCAGGTGTAGACCATTTCTCTCCCAGATAGTACGACAAGCCCAACCCGAGCAAGACGGCGATGGTCGCCCCGATCAAATACTGAACCCAATGTTCCTTGATGTACCTGAACACGGTCTCTCCCCTATAGCATGTGTACCGCTTTTACGAGCGGCGGATGACCTCGGTGACCACATCGGACACGAAGGCAACGTTGTCCGTATCCACGTTGTACGGCTGATCCTCCTCCGTATGGGCGAGGGCGAAGCCGGTGCCCTCAACACCACCGATGGTCAGGGAGCGCAAGCTCATACCCATGGCGACATGGGCATCGGTTGTCACGTACGGCATGTCGACCGTCGCACACTCGCGATGGAAGTCGCTGCTCACCTGCTGGACCAACTTCATGATGCGCTTGTCACCCTTGAAGACGCGTTGCTCACCTTCGGTGGCGAGCATGGCGAGCTGACCCGCACCCACGCTCTCGAGGTTGATGAGGAACACACCGCGAAGCTTGTCACGATGGGCATCGAGGAAGGCGCGGATGCCGGCGTTGCCGTTTTCGGATGCGCCCGTGGCCACGAACCAGATGTCGTGTCCCAAAAGCTCGTCATCACCCATGTCGGCAACGGCCTCGCGCAGCTCCTCCTCGGTTGCGCCGTCGTAGCCAGCGGCGCCGCCCTTCCATCCGTCGTCGAAGTTGTCCCAGGAACCGATGTCGTTCCCCGTGGACTTGGCATCAAACGAGTCATCGACACCAAGCCACTCACTCATGCTGTCATCGTTCTTCCTCTTGCGTCCAAAGAGGCGGCCGATTCCACGGTGCGGCTTCTCTTGAGCGGGCGCCGGGGCGCTGATGGTCTCAAACGACTGCTCAGGAGCTGCAACGGGCTCGGGAGAACTGATGACCGTAAAGGCACTGCGGGCCTCGGAGGCGACATCAGCGGTCCCGCTTTGGTTCGGAACATTTGGGACACCCTGAACGCCAAACGGATCGGCCGGGGCGGCGGAAGGATCAGGTAAATCGAACAAGGAGGCGCGGTTCGCCGTCTGGGGTACCCGGGGCACAGGGGCGTCCGCCGTGCTCGGCACGTTGATGGTGCGCTTGGGGCGTGCCGGCACCGCAGAGTCTATCTGGGCCATGGGGGAGTCAACCGTCTCCACAGGCTGGACGGAGGGCTGGACGGGCATGGCAATCGTGCCGGACATGTCGGCTTCTCCGCGAGGCGTGGCAGAGGGCATCGCGAACACCTCAGTAGCGCCAGCTGCGTCCTGATCCTCGTGATCCTCCTCCACGTGATGCTCTTCCTCAACGGGCTGCCCCGCAGGGGCCTCCTCTGCAGCAGCGTCAACGGCGGCGTTCCCATCCTCAGAAGGAGTCTCGTCGCTCGCCGCCATGGCCGTCTCCTCAGCAGCTTCGTCCTCAGCCTCGTCCTCGATGACCTCATACTCAGCTTCCATCACGACGTCGAAGTCGTCTTCTTCCTCGACCTCTTCCTGAGGGGCGAACGCTTCTTCAAATCCGTCCTCATCCTCAGCCTCATCGTAGGCCTCGGCGAGCTCGCTCTCATCGTTAGTGTCCTCTTCGGAATAATCCTGCTCGAGCTCAACATCCTCGTCGTAGGTGTCGTATGCGTCATACGCGTCGGCGGCGGGAGCCTCCTCCTCATGCTCAACCTCAAACGCGGTTGGGGTCTCGGGCTCGGGCTCATCACCCGGTTCGTACAGCACGACGCAGCTCTCGGGAAGCATACCCAAACCGCGAATCACGTCAGCGCCAAAACGAACGTTGCCCGCGCTGTTCAAGTAGAAGGGAAGCTTGGGCTCGGGGGCGGCGGCATCCAAATCAAGCTCGGACTGCGTCCCGGCACCGAGATCTTCTTCCTCGCTCTCCAGGTCCTCTTCGACAACAGGCGCGCTATCAATAGCGGGCATGGTGGCGACCGTGGCATCGGCGTCGAGCTGCTCCTCGACCTCATCCTCCGCGGGAGCGACATCGTTCTCGACATTCATGGTCACCGTCGACCCAAGATCAACAGCAGGAAGATCGGTAGCCGTCGCGCCGAGCACGTCGACGGGCTCGAGCACCACAGGCACCTCGGGAACCTGCTCGACAACCTTACCAACCTCGGCGGTCTCGGTAACCTCGTCCGCCTCGCCATTCTGCTCGTCTTGCCCCTCAACCTCGTGGGGGTAAGCCATGGCAGCCTCCGCCTCAGCGGCAGCAGCCGCCTCTGCCGCGGCGATCGCGTCTTCGAGGATGCGCTGCTGCTCGGCGAAATACTCGTCCGCCGGCGTATCATGCGGGAATTCCTCACCAAGCTCGTACGGCGAAACGGCATCCATCACGCCGAGCATCGCGGCAACGGAAGACTTGTTCGACACGGCACCCGTGGTATACGGCAACACGAAACGATTGGCAATAATCGCAACGCCGTTCGCCAGCGGAACCAAAGCAGCAAGAATGGCGAGAACCCAAAGCACCGCTTTGGCGGCACCCGGAACGGGGAACAGGCGAATGAACGCGAGAACCGCGGGCGCGACCATCGCAAAGGGCAGCAACTTGACGATGAGGGGCTTGTACGCCGCGAACGGCTCACGGGCAAGCAGGTCCTCACGCGGCGAATCGTAATGGGCGACCACCACGACAGGGCGGTTGCGGGGCGAGGCGAGCGGGCCGGAAGCACGATGGTAGGCGATGACATTCTGGCTCAAACCACCAGAGCCCAAACCGGAAATCACGGGGCGACCCGTGCGCTCGAGCACGTAGACAACGGCGGCGGCGAGGGCCAAAAGCAGGCCGACCACGCCAAGGGCCCCTCCAATGCCGCAAAGCACGGCACCGACGAAAGCGACGATACCCAAGATGGCCTGGGCAACCTTGGTCATGCCACTCGCGCTGAACTCTTGCATCTCGGGCGTGAATCCGTGATCGGCAAAGATCTTCGCTATGACGTTGGCCGCCTCGCGCTCCTCTTCACTACACGCCGGAGTGATACCCGTGTTCTGCAGTAGGTGGCTCAGGTATTGTTTCGTATTCGCCATGTGGGCTCCACATCGAACTCGCTTATGTGCAAACGCATCGAATTCACGATGCGCATGTATAGTCGCAAGTATACCCTTACTTATGCTTTACCTGCAGAATTTCAACCCCTCAATATGGTTCCTGCAGTCGCAATTCCCCATTAACACACGGCGAACATGAGCAGAACACCCCACCTCCTTACACTAGAATGAGGTAACCAACGAGCAGGTGTTGACCAAGTGGGAAACGGGAGGGTGCGCATGCAGAACGGAACTTCGAATGCCGCGCATGACGAGGTGAAACCGCGTGCGTGGACGAAGTCCGAAGACATCGCGCGGCGCATGCTCAACCTCACGTTCTCCCTCAGCGTGGCACAAGAACCCCTCACCACTGAGCACATCATCAACGACCCCGAGATCGGCTACACCAGTCCATCTCGCGAATCGCGCATCAAGGCGTTTGCCCGCGATCGCGAATCTTTGGCCTCTCTCGGCGTCCATATTCGAGAGGCGTCCGACTCCCACAACGCCAAAAACGAGCAGCGGAGCTGGGAGATAGACCGAACTTCCACGCATGCCGACACTGCCGCGCTCTCGCCGTACGATGCGGAGGAGGCAGTTGCGGCAATCGACCAGATATTTGCACTTCACGCCGATGATCCAGCGCGTTGGCCCCTCCAAATGGCCCGCACCAAACTGTGTGAAACCGCGGGCATCTCCCCGGAGGGCTCCAGCACGCAGCCGCTGAACATCAAGCGCGATCTCACCAACTTGTGGAACGCTTTTTCACGCAGAAGGCCGGCGTCGTTTACCTATCGCGATGCACGCGGAAACGAGAACATCCACACCGTCGACCTCTACGGATCTTTTGAACGGGGGAGCTACGTATATCTTGTCGGACGCGACCATGGGGCAAACGGGCTGCGCACCTTTAGAACCGACCGCGTTGTCTCCGCGAAAAGCTCACCGGAATCGAGCAGGCCCTACGCGATTCCCTCCGAGTTCGACATCACCGGCTCTCAATTCCTCCCCTTTGACTTCTCCGCATGCAACCCCGTCTTGGCGGAATTCTCCTTTTCGCCCGGCGTGGGCGCTCACGAGATCGAACTCATCACCAAAGGCAGGGGAGAGACACGCGATGAGGAGGACGGGTCGACGCAATGGTCCGTCGACGTACGGGACGTTGATGCCGCAGCGCGATTTGCCCTCGAGCACGCTCATATCGGCCTTTCCGTTCGTGGACCCAAGGTGCTCGTCGACTGCGTGAACCTTATAAAACAAAAGGCGGTAATGGCGCATGAACAGCAATGATAAGCCCCTGGGTAGGGACGAGATGACGAATCTGTGCTTAATTCTTCTCACTTCCCTCACCGCATCGACAGGAGGCCATATACGCGTCACGGATTTTTGCCGCAAGTTCGGCATCAGTTCATCCCAGTTCGAGCGCGTTTTTGAACTGCTCCAGTCAATCGCCGACGAACGCACGGGTGCGCGCATCGCCATCGTGCGGGACGAAGATCGCGTCTCCCTCATGGGCAACGCCGGAGCAATAGAACCCGTTCGCCTCACCGCTCCCGAGGCACTTGCGCTCAACCAGGCGCTTGAACGCTGCAACCTCGACAACCGCGTGCGGGAACGAATCGCGGCGGCACTCGCCCCCATCACGCATGAGGCCACAGGCAAGCGCCTCCTCTCCGGCGATGCCCTCTTCGGCGGATTCTATCCCGCCGTCGCCGAGGCAATCGCCTATGGGGTGCGTCTGCGCATGAAGTATCGCGCCGCATCCGAAGATGCCCCGTGCGAACGAATCATCGACCCCGGGTACATCGAGGTCGCGGGTGATGCCGCATACCTCGTGGCGTGGAATGTCGTGAAGGGTGGGCAGCGCAGCTACCGGCTCGATCGCATCGATTCAGTCGAGTTGACCGAGGATTCCGTAATCGACCATCCCTTTGTCCGCCTCTCCGCCGCGGAAAGCCTGCAAAAGCATGGAAACACCGCCAAGATGCGGTGGAGCACCCAGGAGGCATTCGACGCGTCCACATGGGCGGGTATCGACCGCGATAGCGCGAAGCGCAACGACGATGGCACGGTCGAGGCGAACGTGAGTTATACCTCAACGCCATGGCTCTTCGACCAGGTGCTCGCTGCCGGTGGAGAGCTCATCATCGAGGCGCCGGATGAGCTCAGAGCTGCTCTCATCACCTACGCACGATAGACACGGGGCGCGGCGACCAAACTACCGGTGGCTGGCACGCCAAAGCTCAAGATAGCGACCCACCTGTGAGCTTTCGATACGCTGGTACGCGGCGGGCAGAGACGAGAGGAACTTCTTGCCATACCCCTTGGTCACCAAACGCGAATCCGCCAACACCAAAACGCCGGCGTCGGTCGACGTGCGAATCAGTCTGCCAGCGGCCTGTTTGACCTCCAACACCGCCTCGGGCAGCGAGTAGCGGGCCCATGCGCGATCCTCGCGCACACCGCGTTCGCACGAGAGCGGGTCCGTCGGGCTCGAGAACGGCAACTTGGGAATCACCACGCAGCGCAGGGTGTCACCGGCGGCGTCAAAACCCTCCCAAAACGCCTTGAGAGCAAACAGGGAACTCGTCTCGTCGGAGAGGAATCGATCGCGCAGGATCTTGGCGGACGTGTTCTTCTTCTGGCAATCGAGAGCGAGGCCCCCCTTTGACAGGCGGGGAGACACGCGGTCGAACAGCTCCTCCATGTCACGCCTATTCGTAAAGAGAGTGAGCGTTGAGCCCCCCATTGCCACATGTACGTCTACCAGCAGGTTTTCCAAGGCATCGAGGTATGCCGCCCGATTACGCGGATCGGGGATATCGCCCGCAACTACCACTGCCATATTTCGCTCGAAATCGTAGCTCGAATCGAGGTGTAGAGTCTGGAAGGACTCACGTCCCAAGCGATCCAACCCCACGGCATGGGTGAAATGATCAAAACTGCCCGAAACTGTCATGGTCGCCGAGGCGAATATCGCCGTGTGCATCTCGGGCAGCCAATTTTCAGCGAGAGCCTCGCCAATATCAAGGCGCTCGGCGCTTAGGCTCTCCCCACCCGCCTTGATGCGGCGGTTGACCTGGCACGAGTAGACATAACGGTCGTTGGTGCCTTCCACCACAAGCTTGAGTCCGTCGTGCAGCTCCTTGAGACGGCGTTGCCCATCTGCGACGTCTGCGACAAGCTCCGGCTTTTCCTCCGCCACAGTCTCAACGAGTGAGGCGAGGTTCTTTGATGCCTCATCGAGTGCGTCGATGGCCGTATTCGCGACCTCGGCGAACACACCCCATGCGGCACTTTCCCGCACCTCGCGGCCAATCCACATGTTGGCGGTATCGTATCCGCTATCCGAGCGGGCAGATCGCGCGAGATCGCGCACGGCATCGAAAAGATCGGCCATGGCCAGGGATGCACGTTGCGTGCTCGAGGTCGCCTTGGCGGTCAAACCCATGAACAGCGTGGCGGCGTCAGAAGCTGCGAGGTCTCGGGTGATCCTCCCCAGCGAACCGATGCGCGCACCGCCCAACCGCTCAAAAATCGATCGGCTCTCGTCCGCGGAGACCGTGACCGCCCACTGCCTGCGAGCCTCACCTTCGATCGAATGGGCCTCGTCAACCACCCAATGACGAATAGGCGGCAGGATCTTTCCGTCCGCCGCGACATTGCGGAAGAGCAGCGAATGGTTGGTTACCACCACATCCGCGCGGGCGGCGCGGCGGCGAGACCCGTGGACCATACATTTGTCGGGGTAAAAGGGGCACAGCCGCCGAGCGCATTCGCGTGAGGAGGTGGTGAGATCGGCCTTTCGCACACTCCTCCAGCGAATGCCCAATCCATCGAGATCGCCAGCGGGCGATTGGCAGGCGTAGGCGTAGATAACGGCGATGGCGGTGAGCGTGTCTGCTGGGTCGCGCGTGGTGTGGACCTCGCTGGCGCGCGCCAAGCGCTCAAGTTTTCGCAGGCAGGGGTAGTGGTCATAGCCCTTGAGGGCACAATACGTCAGACCGCCCTCGATTTCACGGGCCAGACGGGGCAGCTCGTGATACATCAGTTGATCCGCCAGATTATTCGACTTCGTGGCGATGCCAACCGTGATGTTGTTGCGTTTTGCCGCCTGAGCGAAGGGCACGAGATAGGCGATTGACTTGCCCACACCGGTACCAGCTTCGATCACGCGATGCGAAGAAGTCGCCAGGGCATCGCGCACCTCGGCCGCCATCTGCACCTGCTCCATGCGCGGTTCGTAACCAGGGTACATGCGGTTGACGAGCCCGTCTGGCTCAAAGCACGCTTCGACCTCTTCGCGCGAGGGCAAATTAAGGCCTGGAAGCTCATCAGCATCGATACGCGCAGAGGATCCCGCCGCAGACGAAGAATCGGCGGCCAAAATGTCATGTCTGGCACTTACCAGCGAAAACACTGCTTCGGGATGGCTGCCGGCCAAGAAGCTAAAGATCGGCCGGTAGCTCCACGGTACATCGGGGTGCATATCCGCCAAACGGCGCATGAGGCCGAGCGGCAGGTCATCAAGCCCGCAAAGCAGGATGCGCCAGACACCGCACAGCGCCTCGACATCGGCATTCGCACGATGAGACACGCTCGCACACCCAAACAGCTCGGCCATGGACGCGAGCTTATGTGAACTCAAACGCGGCAATGCAATGCGCGAGAGGGCGAGAGAATCAATCCAGATGTCCGACACTTCCGAGCCGCCACTCACGGCCTCTATGAACCCTCGGTCGAAGGCTGCGTTATGGGCAATCACCGGCGCGCCACCCACGAACTCCGCAAGAGCGGCAACCGCTCCTTCGGCGGAAGGGGCGTGAGCAACATCGGCATTCGTGATACTCGTAAGCTCCGTAATCTCGGCCGGTATAAGCCCCGAGGGCTTGACGAACGTATCAAAGCGATCGACGATCTCGCGACCGCGCAAACGGGCGGCGGCGATCTCAATCAGCTCGTTCTCACGATGGGATAGCCCCGTGGTCTCGGTATCGAGCACCACCACGTCATCTTCTATCAGGCCAAACGAACGCGTCTCGGCACGGGCGGCGAGCGTTGCGTATGCGTCAATAACCTGCTGCGGAGTGCCCGGAAGCACCGCCGCAGCCATCGCGAGCGGTGATGCCGCGGCGGAGGCGCTCATCGACCGGCTCGCTCGAGGGCCAGATCGACCAGTTCGACACACAGATCGCTAAACGCGATACCGGCGTGGCGTGCCTCATCAGGCACGAGAGACTCAGGCGTCATGCCGGGAATGTTGTTAGTCTCGAGGATGACGGGGCCTTCCTCCGTGACAATTACGTCTGTACGCGAGATACCGTACAGACCCAACGCCTCATGCGCGCGACAGGCGATATCCTGCACCTGTGCGTAGACATCCTCAGGCAGCTGGGCTGGAATCCGATGGATTTCGGCGGGGTCGGCGTACTTCACCTCGAGGTCGTAAAACTCCGACTGCTTGGGCATGAGGATCTCCACCACGGGCAGAGCGCGAAGGGTGTCGCCATCGCCAACGGCGGCAACTGAACACTCGGTACCAAAGACCCGACGCTCCACCATGACCTTCTCACCGTGCTCGAATGCGAACTCAATAGCAGCGGCGAGCTCCGAGGGGTCCTTCACCAGGGAAATACCGTAGCTCGAGCCGTTCACCACCGGCTTTACGAAGCTCTGAGGCCCCACAACCTCGATGATCTCCTCTATCGAAGGCATATCGGCGCGGCCGAACGTCACACTCGGCGCGACGGGCAGGCCGGCGCGGCGATAGAGCAGCTTGGAAAGGTCCTTGTCCATGGCGATGCCGCTCGCAAGGGGAGACGAAGCCGTATAAGGGATGCCCATGAATTCCAGCACGTGCTGGGTCATGCCATCCTCGCCACCGCGGCCATGGAGGGCGATAAACGCCACATCGAACGACCCCGTGGACATGGTGTTGAGAAACGACGGGTCGGCGGGATCAACCAGCTCCACCGCTCCATAACCCGCCTCCTCGAGCCCCTGTACGACATGAGCACCCGAAGCGAGGGAAATCTCGCGCTCATCCGAGATTCCTCCCGCAAGGACTGCAATCTTCATGTCCTGGCGCGTCTTGTCGCTCATGATGTCACCTTTCAGGCTCGAATCCCCCTCAAAGCCCGTTATGGCGAGGGAGCGGTGTCCATTTCACGCAATAGCTGCGCATCTGCATCGCAAATGCCCAACAATACCCTATTGTATAGGTATATATGCCCTTGAGACGCACGAGCATCTCACCACCCGAAAGGCGACAAATGGAACGCACCGATCGTGCACGCGATATACGTCTCCTCGATTTAGAGGAACTGCAGAATTTGGTCAAAGAACTCGGTCAACCTGCTTTTCGCGCCAAGCAATTGAACGAATGGATTCACGAGAAGAACGTATGTTCGTTTGATGAGATGACCAATCTCCCTGTGGCAATGCGTGAGAAGCTATCAGAGCGCTTTTCCTTCAATGTACCGGTTGAGCTTGTTAAACAGGTCTCCAAGGATGGCTCTCGCAAGTACCTCCTGCAATTTGCCGATGGCGTCTCCGTCGAGACCGTTGGCATGCCTAATCGAAACAAGCTGGCCGTCTGCATTTCTTCTCAGGCGGGCTGCGCCATGGGATGCGCCTTTTGTGCGACCGGCCTTGCCGGCCTTTCCCGTTCTTTGACGGCTCAAGAAATGGTCGATCAGGTGCTCCATGTCTCCCGTGACTTCGGCGAGCGCGTTACGAGCGTTGTCTTCATGGGTCAAGGTGAGCCCTTCGCTAACTTCGACGCTACGGTCGACGCGTTGCGAGCGCTCAACGATCCCGATGGACTCGCCATCGGAGCGCGCCATCTCACCGTCTCCACCTGTGGCGTTATCCCCGGCATTCGCAGATTCGCTGAGCTTCCCGAACAGTTTACGCTTGCGATTTCTCTGCACTCGGCCGTCCAGGGAACACGCAACCAGCTCATGCCTGGCGTGAAGAAGTACACGCTTCCCCGGCTCCACGAGGCCATCCAGCTCTATGTTGAGAAGACCGGCCGCCGCCCAACGTACGAGTTTGCCATGATCGACGGCATCAACGACACCAATCCCGAGATGCAGGCTTTGATCGACTTCTGCGCCGGGACGCTCTGCCACGTCAATCTCATTCAGCTCAACAACATTCCCGACAGTCCGTTCCGTCCTTCTCCCATCGAGAAGGTCGAAACGCTGCAGCGCCGCTTAACCATGCACGGCGTCGAGACGACTATTCGAAATTCTCGCGGCAGCGATATCGATGCCGCGTGCGGCCAGCTCAAGCAGCGCCGCTTCCGCGTTCAGTAGGGGACACTGCCAAGGAGACGTCGTTCAGGTAGTTACTCAAGGGTCCAGCCGGGAGAACTGTCCAAGAGCGCTTCCTATGGGGCGAACAGGAGGCACCACCCAGGGGAGACCATCAATCCACGGGTGATGTGTTTCACATGAAACGAAGTAGGGGTCGCGAATTGTGTTCGCGACCCCTATGTTTATATCTCTCTCATCAACCCACATGAAGGAGGTGTTATTCAAAGCCTGAGGCTAATGCTTAGCATTGGGTGGATCAAAAGCATTGAGGTGTCTTCCCGAGTATTTCACACCTACTTATTGTTAGGTACCTAATAACCTATTGACTCCCACTGTCTTTCCACCCAGTCCTGATTGACTTGAGGATTCTTGGTCAACCGTGCTGTTCGCAGAGCAACTTCTTCCGACATCTCGTCTACCTTCTTTTTCGAAGTTGAGAAGATATCGGTCACACCATTTTTCATTCGTTCGATGGACTCGGGCCGCGTCACAACAATGAATCCAACAACAGCTCCAAGCCCCACTGCCAACGAAGTTAAAGCAATCTCAGATGCCCTGCTCATCGTTTACCTCAATCATTATTTACATCGACCATAGATTCAAGGATGCGTTGCAGGTCATCCTCATCCTTGAACTCGATTTCAATCTTATTCTTACCCCGTGTCGCGCGCACCTTAACATTGGTATTGAAGATCTGCCGCAGCACACGCGCTGCCTTTTTATACGACTGCGGTGTGACCGGACGAGGTGCACGCGGCGAATCTCCGACTGAAAATAACGGAGCAAGGTTTTCAGTCGCACGAACTGACAAACCTTCAGCAATAACTTTTTCAGCAAGCTTAATCCTTGCATCCTCAAAGGGAACAGCAAGAATGGCGCGCGCATGACCAGCAGTCAGCTTACCCTCGTACATCATCTGCTGGACCGACTCTGGAAGGTCAAGGAGACGAAGTGAATTCGTTATCGCTGAACGAGACTTAGAGACAGCTTTCGAGAGAGCCTCCTGTGTCATTCCACTCGCCTTGATGAGCTGCTTGTAACCCTTTGCCTCTTCTATGGGGTTAAGATCGGATCTCTGAAGATTTTCGATCAACGCAAGTTCGAGCATCTTCTGATCGTCAACGTCCCTAACAATAACCGGAACTTTTTCGAGTCCCGCTATCTTCGAGGCCTGATACCGACGTTCACCGGCAATAATCTCATATTTAGAGCCATTCTTTCGCACGAGGAGCGGTTGCAGGACACCATTCTCGCGAATTGACTCACTCAACTCCTCGAGTTCAGATTCATTGAAATGAGTTCGTGGCTGATTGGGGTTTGAAACGATCTGCTCCAACGGCATCTCCGTCTCAGGGGCTGCAAATCCAGTCTCAGACTGAGCTTCCCCCATAAGAGAACCCAGACCACGTCCGAGCGCGGGCTTTTTCTTTGGACTAGGCACGACGAATCACCTCTTTAGCCAGATCCATATAGGCAATTGCGCCCTTGTTATGTGGCGCGTACTCAATCACAGGCATACCGTACGAAGGAGCCTCAGACACCTTTACAGAACGAGGAATGCAGGTTTTGAAGGCGGTATCTCCAAAATAGTTCTGTACTTCCTCAACGACCTGATTCGACAAAGAAGTTCGCGAGTCATACATGGTCATTAGCACACCATAGGTATCAAGGTCTTTATTAATGCGACCTTTAACCATACGCATCGACTCCAAGAGTTTCGTTACGCCTTCAAGTGCGTAATACTCGCATTGAATCGGAATGAGTACACTGTCTGCGGCAGCAAGTGCATTAATCGTTAACAAGCCAAGTGAGGGTGGACAATCTATGAGGATAAAATCGAATTCCTCTTTAACGGGATCCAGAAGATCTTTCAGACGTGTCTCTCTGGCCATAGCAGAAACGAGCTCAATTTCGGCACCGGCAAGTTGAATAGTTGCCGGAATGATGAATACCCGTTCACTAACCGTATCGTGAATGAGTTGTTCTGCGGGAACATCATGCAGGAGCGCATCGTAGATGCATTGCGAAAGTTCCTCTTTATCGACTCCGATTCCGCTCGTACTGTTACCTTGCGGATCAAAGTCGACAATCAGAACCTTACGTCCCTGCTTTCCTAATGCTGCTGCAAGATTTACCGTTGTTGTCGATTTTCCGACGCCACCTTTTTGATTGATTATTGCAATTGTGTGCAATGGCTTAGCACTTTTCGAGCGCTTAACGTCGCGAAATCCCACATTCCCTCCTGGATCTTCAATATGTATGCTGCATTACTCCCATAGGGATCAAGTTTCACGTGAAACATTGCGGACACAACAACGTCCTTTTGTCCCAACGATATAACTCATTAACAATCTTAATATGTTTCACGTGAAACAGCTAGTAAGAGATATCTTGTTTTTACATTCACCTATGCCGTCAATTCAAGCTGCTTATGGCTTCACATTGGGATATCAATAATGAAATTTCCATTCCAATTGAGCGAACACTATTTGCGCACTGAATACCGATGCTTCGTGATTGTTTTGAACATAGTACTTATATGCTTAGTTGCCAGAGGATTAGATTTCTTAAGAAACAAACAGCCATGAACTAGCTAGAAATTTAACAATCATCTGCATTACATCAAGCCAGATGAATCACAGTTTCACGTGAAACAAGATCGGGAGACTGAGGGTAAACGCGATTGTGTTACCCTTCAATACCTGTTTCTTCTTTTAATAGCATTCTCGACATGAATGGATGATCTATTTAGATTGGTTCAGTTGGAAAACACAATAACCAACACTTCGAACATAACTCAAAACTAGAAACGCATAACGTAAAAGGTAAGACGAATATAGAAATAACCACCCCAAACAATGAGGTGGCTACGAGAAAACAGACATGAATTGCAAAAGAGACTAAGAAACCAAGGGCTGTTTCTTAGCAAGACCGACAGGTCGAGGAAGGTGAATCTTTGGATTCGAGACTTTCTGGTAAAGAAACACCGTGCGATGACCCAACCCACGAGGCAGCTCGAACTCATCGGAACCAATGAGTTCCAATCCACATATCGAAGCCGTTTGGTCTGCAATATGACATTCATCTTTGGAGGGGTTTGCCTTTGCAACAATCAAATAGCCATCTTCTTCAAGAAATGGAGTGCCGTATTCAACAATGAGATTCATCTGCCCAACCGCACGCGCAAGGACGATATCGAAAGCGTGGTGATGCTCCGCGGCATATGATTCGCAGCGATCGTGAACAGCCTCGACACCTTCTAATCCAAGTTCATCAATAAAGGCCTGAACGGCTTGAACCTTCTTACCAACCGAGTCTAGTAAGACACCGTCACAGCCGGTGTAAACACAGAACGGAATACCAGGGAATCCAGCGCCGGTACCAATATCCAAGAATCTTTCCGGTTCAATGGGCAGATCCCTGGTAAGAGCAAGGGAATCGACGATATGCAGAATCAAGGCATCGTGAATATCTTGAATCCTTGTGAGATTCATATACTCATTGACCTGATTGACCATGAGTAGATGCTTGATACACATTTCCGCTTCATCCCTACTGACCTCAATATCAAGCTCTAAACAGTAGGAGATAAGCTCATTTACGAGGTTTGAAATTTGCTCCTCGGATTCACCGAGTGCATGTAGTTGAATCCTGCGAGACGTCTCTTGCGACATAGACACCATCCAATCAAAATGACTGAGGTTAGTGTATCAAGAAGTTCAGTCATAAGAAAAGGACACCCGAAGGTGCCCTTTCGCAAGCAATTACCTTGAAGTCTATCGAAGCGTAATGACCACGCGACGTTCAGGTTCAACACCTTCGGAGTGAGTATCAATGCGATCGTCTTCACGAAGAGCGATGTGAACAAGACGGCGTTCATACGCCGACATAGGAGGAAGGTTAACCGAACGACCCTGAGAAACAGCACGAGAAGCAGCGGCCTCTGCCATACCCACAACCTTGTCGTGGCGTCGACTCTTGTAACCCTCAACGTCAACAGACACCGGATAACGGAATCCAAGCTTACGACTCACAAGCAGGGAGACAAGCGTCTGAAGTGATTCAAGCGTGCGACCATGGCGGCCAATCAGAACAGCTAAGTCGGGGGCAGTAATATCCAGAATGAGCTCGCCCTCATCACCTTCGTACTCGTCAATGGAAGACCCTTCCGCATCGAAATGAGAAAGGATGGAGCGCACCACGGAAATGGCAACATCGGCAATGGTGTCGAGCTCTTCGTCAGTTAAGGCGACGCCTTCTTTATAATGGACGGCGATCTCGGGATACTGGCCGACAATCTGCTCATCAGCAGACTCTACAGCCTCGTCGATAATCTCTTCAACAAGTTCGTCAGCCATGATCTTCTCCATAGTTTGGTACCTAAATAAGATTACTATCCGCTAGGTGAGCTAGCGACATTATCGGCTTTTATGGGGGCGCTTCTTATGCTCGCGACGAACCACATCGACCTCGATGGGAGCGTTCACCATGCGCTCCTCCTCCTCGGCCTTGGCCTTCTCGATGACCTTCTGGGTGACGAAGATCTGCTGGATGACCTGCCATGCGGAGGAAACGTCATAGTACAGCAGGACGCCGGCGGGAAGACCCCAGCCCATGAAGAGCATCATGACGGTCATGACGACCATCATCATCTTGGTGCTCTGCGCCTGGGCGCCCGTCTGGTTGCGCGTCATGTACAGCTGCGGGATGAACGTCAGCAGGCCGAACAGGATCAGGGCGAGCAGGTACGGCAGAGCCTCGGCAAACCCACCGGCAAAGGCCTGGGAGGGGGACATGACGAGGTTTGGCAGGATGTTGAAGAAGGAGAAGCCCTGCTCAGCAGCACTGGGGAAGTAATGACCGAGGTCGCGCAGGAGGTTGAACAGCGCGATCATGATCGGCATCTGGATGAGCAGGGGCAGGCACCCGCCAAAGGGGTTGAACTTGTTCTCAGAGTAGAACTTCTGCATCTCCTCTGCCTGGCGCTGGGGATCGTCCGCGTAGCGCTCTTGAATCTCCATGAGCTTAGGCTGCAGTACCTGCATACGAGCGGTCGATTTGGTCGACTTGAGCATCATGGGCGTCAAAGCGAGGCGAATAATCACCACCAAGATGATGATGGAAAGACCCCAGTCGCCCGCAAAGCCCTGTATGAGCTGAAGCGCCTGGAAGAGAATCTGAACAATCCAGTCCCACATACCAATAATCCTTACAGTAGGAACCAATACTTACGGCACGGGGTCATACCCGCCGGCATGAAACGGATGACAGCGCAAAATACGCCGCACACCCAGCCAACAGCCTTTGACCACGCCATATTTCTCTATTGCCTCAACAGCATACTGAGAACAGGTGGGGATGTATATACACGCATCGGGTAAAAGGGGCGAAATATACCGCTGATACCCGCGAATCGCGGCAAGGCAAAAGCGCTTGAACATCCCCGTACTCCACATCCTACTCAGTCGTTGTGGACAACGTGAGCCCGACGCAAAAGAGCGAGCAGAGCCAGCCGCATCTCCTCGGGAGAAGCGGTACGAGTGCGGGGCGTCGCGAAGAGGATGATCTCGTGGCCTTCGATGGGCAGCTCACAGGAACGCGCGGCCTCTCGCAGCACGCGCTTGGAGCGGTTGCGGACCACGGCATTTCCCAACCTTTTGGCAGCAGCGAAGGCGACCCGAGCCGGATCGCCTTCGCTGACACAATCACATATAACCATGCGAATCAGAGGATGGTTAAGCCGCTTCCCCTGAGTGAACACCCGCTCAAAGTCCTGATGGGACTTGATGGTCTGCATGAGAGCTTAGTTGTCGCTCACCGTGAGACGCTTGCGGCCCTTAGCGCGACGACGGGCGAGAACGGCGCGGCCGGCCTTGGTGGCCATACGGGCGCGGAAGCCGTGGGTCTTGGCGCGCTTGCGCTTGTTCGGCTGGTAAGTACGCTTCATGGTTAACATCCTCCTGGTGCGTTTCGACTACTCGAAAAATATACGCGTGAGCTAAGAGATTGTAGGGAATATGGTGCGGGAATGTCAATCTCGCAACCATGAAATACGCATACTTTTCGAAGGTGCGCAATTAAGGGCATCGGAGCCTCCCGTCACAAACCACTTCTTTCATAACTTTTCATGCACTTATCCACAGGTTGTTATCAGTGTGTGGATAACTTTTCAGCTCTTTCCAACACTTTTCAACACAATGGGAAAACTTGTTGAAAAGTTTTGAAAGCTTCCAACGTGACCTGCTATCCTAGGTTCACGGCAAACGTAGAAAGAACGCACCATGTCAGAAGACTTCTACCCATTTGTGGATTCCGGTGATCCAGCTCCGGACAACACCCACCTCACGGGCGCAGCGCCAATACAGGAAGCCAACCGCAGCGGCGCCTCAGCAGGGGCGACGGAGCGGTCGCAATCTGCATACACGACGCGAATCTCGGTGTACGACGACATGTTGTCCACACCGCGCGTCATCGTAGTCGAACAGGCGGATGTACGTACGTACCTGGAAGATGTGACCAACACCGTCCATCGCACCATGAAGGAACAGGGCGGTCACCTCTCGCTCATGATCATCCGCGAACTTGTGGAAAACTTCATACACGCGCAGTTCAGCGAGCCGGTCATTTCCATATTGGACAACGGCGACACGATTCGCTTTGCGGATCAGGGCCCCGGCATCGACGACAAGGAGCGCGCGTTTGAATTCGGCGTGACGAGTGCGGATCGATTTAAAAAGCGATACATCCGAGGAACCGGCGCGGGACTCCCCATGGTGCAGCAATATGTCGAGGCCGCCGGGGGCGCCATCTCGGTGGAAGATAACCTGGGCGCGGGGACGGTGGTCACGGTGAGCGTGAATCCCGTGCGTGTTGAGGAGATCGAGCGGGCCGTTTCACGTGGAGCAGCCGTGCGCAGTGGGCACCATGATGAGGTACCCATGCAGGCGGGCGCGCAGCCAAGTGGATTCGGGGCCGTGGGGGCGCAAACAAGTCCGAATCCGAACTGGGGAACGGGAATGCAGGCGGAAACCGATCCGCGGGCGATATCCATGGGGACGATGGCCCCGCCGTACCCACAAGGGTATCCATGGACGCCGGGGGCGGGTGTGGGTTACCCGGCATATGGCAATCCGTACGGCATGACACAGCCATACGGCGGTATCCCGCAAGGATACCCAATGCAGATGGGGCAACTGGGGCAGCAGTCGCATCAAGCGATGATGGGCGGGCAGATGATGGGAATGCCCAATCTCGGCAGCATGACCGGCGGCGCAGAGACGGCGCCCGCGTCGATGGCACCCGGGACAGCCATGCCCGGCGCGGCCATGCCCGTAGCAATGCCAACGCCGGGCATGCCGACGAATGCCATACCCGGCGAGCAGCAGCCCTCGCTCGCACCAAGACCATATGTGAGCGAGCGTGGGGCCCTTGCTCTGCGTTATATCGCACAAAACGGCAAGGGAGGCCCAACCGACCTCACGCGCACCTACGGAAATTCAGATGCAACGTGGTCGCGCGAGCTCGACACCCTCTCGGGGACGGGGCTCATATATAAACGTGGTCAGAAATACGTGCTCACCGAATTGGGTCAAGGATGGGCGCAGCAACAATAGCCCACGCACGACGGTTGGACCGCCCCTCGATGCAGAGATGAGGAATGGGGAAGATGGATAACGAAGCGCGCATACTCCTCGATGACGTCATCGAGTTTTGCCGGCGCGACGAGCGCGAGCCGCGCCTCATACATATGCTGGAACAGTGTCAGGCCGTCGCATTCGACGACGAGTCCCTCACCGTGCAGGTGCCAAGCCGGTTCGCCTATACCTACCTCGTTAAACAGCGCGAGTCTATCGAAGCGTACCTCGAGGAGATCTCCTTCATGCCCATGAGGCTTGAGGTCGTCGTCGACGGACGAGGTGCCGCTGGAGAATCGAGGGCCACCGCAGCAAGTGTGCGGGAGGCCTCACGCCGACAGGCGGAGCCTCCCCTCGCGAGCATACTCGCAGATACCAAAAGCATGCGCAGGGAGGATCCCCTCCCCTCCAACGAGAACGGCGCGGCTCCCCAAGAGAGCGTGCCAGCCGCGACCCACCCCCTCGACGCAGCGGTCTCGACTCCCACGGGCGGCGAGACCGGCCGATCGGGCATCAGCGTGGTGAACACCGTGTCCCCCGACACCTTCCGCCGCATGATGCAGGAGATGCGCGCGGGCGACCCAGGTGCAAAGAAGCCCTCCACAGGAGAAGCCGCCGCGCGCGGAAACAACCCCACGATGGTGCGCGCGGCGGCGGGGGACGGCTCCCAGCCAGGCAGGGGCCCGGCGGGCGACATCAACGCCAAATACACGTTCGACAGCTTTGTCGCGGGCGACGAGAACCGTCATGCCTTCAACAGTGCCATGCGCTTCGCGGCGTTTGCCGAGGAGCCTGGGCAATGCCCCTCGCTGTTCATCTACGGCAACTCGGGTCTTGGAAAGACTCACCTGCTCTTCGCCGTGCGCAATTACCTTGCCAAGGAAAAACCCTATATCCGCGTCAAATACGCGAATTCCCAAGCATATCTCGACGACTACATGAACGAACTCGGCGGGCAAAGAGGTCCGGGCAGCCTCATCATGCGCGAGTATCGCGATGCGGACATCCTCATCATCGATGACGTGCAGAACATCGTGGGCAAGCAGGCGTCGGTCGAGTTCTTCTTCCAACTCGTCGACAGCTTCATCCGCGATGGCAAAAAGGTCGCGTTCGCATCGGATCGCGCGCCCAAGGACCTCGCCATGGACGAACGTCTCACCAGCCGTTTTAGCCGTGGCATGCTGTGCCTCGTCTCCGAGCCGGGATTTGAGATGAAGTACGTCATCCTCAAACGCTATTACGAGAACATCATCAACGGCTCGGGCAATCTCGACGGACTCAACGTCGACACGTCCCTGCTGTCAATGCTACCCGAACACGAGGGGCACCTCACTGACGAGCATCTGCGCCACATGGCGGAGATCTCGGGCAACAACATCCGCAACCTCGAAAGTTTCTGCGAACGCTGCGCGGGGCTCGCTGCCGAGCGCGAGGCGGCAGGGCTCGAACTCTCGGCGTCGGATATCGATGAGACGGCAAAGACCTACTTCAACACCGCGCGCAAGATCATCCATATCGATATGGTCCAGCGGGTGGTCGAGGAGTTCTACCACGTGAGCCACGAGGAGCTGATAGGTCCCCGGCGCACCGCGACCATCGCCTTCGCGCGTCATGTCGCGGTCTATCTCGCCAACAACTTGTGCGAGATGACCACACCGGCCATCGGATCCGAGTTCGGCGGTCGCGACCATTCAACCGTACTCAACTCGCTCAAGGTCGTGGAAAACAAGATGCGCGAGGACCGGCGGATCTACGAAGACGTCCAAAACCTCAAGAACACGATCATGCTCAAATCGTAGAAGACACCTGTGGAAAACCTGTTGGAAGGTGGGGGTAGAAGTTGGGGACAACGCGGCCGTCCATGTTGAGAAAAATATGGGTCGACTCACGATGGGCAAAACTCAACGGTTGTCTACAATGGATTGTTGAGAGAAATCAATGGGTGTAACTGGGCAAACAAGCGTAGTCCACACCATCCACCGGGTTATTACTGTTGTTACTTATATATATTTAAGAGAGGAATAAAAAGAGATGAAGTTCACGGTCAGTCAATCTGCGCTCTCTGATGCCATCGCCGTCGTCATGAAGGGCATTGCGCCCTCATCGACCCTCCCCATCCTCTCCGGCGTGCTCGTGCGCGCAGCAGACGGCGTCCTCGAATTCCAGACGTCCAACTACACCATCTCGATCCGTCATCGCATCGCCGCGAGTGTGGACGAAGAGGGGCAGGTCGTCATTCCATGCAAGATGCTCTCGAACATCTGCAAGACCCTACCCGATGCGCCCGTATCCTTCGATGTGGCCGAACACCAGGTGAGCATTACGTGCGAGCGCTCTACGTTCCGACTGAACACGCTCGACGCCGGCGATTTCCCCGAGTTCCCAACGTTCGCCCTCGAGCGCTCCGTCGAGCTCCCCGCGAACATCTTGAGCGAAATGGTCTCTCGCGTGTGGCGCGTCACCTCGACCGACAAGAATCGCCCCGTGCTCAACGGCGTCTACATGACGGTTGAAAACAACACGATTCGCCTGGTTGCCACCGACTCGTACCGCCTTGCCGTGTGCGACACGCAGGTGGAGACTTCTACGCTGGAGGGCAGCTTCGAGCTGAACGTCCCCGCCGACGCTTTTAACGACGCGCTGGCCATCACCGGCGGCCAGGGCTCGATCCTCATCGGCTCGACCGATACGCAGGTCGTCTTCGTGGCGGGCAACACCACCTACGTCGCCCGTCGTATCGAGGGCACGTACCCCAATTACAAAGCCCTCCTCCCCGCCGCCTGCGCCACAACGGTCAAAATCGACGTTGCCGCCCTTAGTTCGGCGCTCAAGCGCGTTTCGACTGTCGCCCAGGCGAACTCCGCGGTCAAGTTCGATATCTCCGCGGAGACGGGCACCATGGTGCTTTCCGCGATTTCCAACGACCAGGACGCCGCCACCGCCACCGTCGAGGTCGAGGCGGAGGGCGTATCGGGCGTCATCGCGTTCAACTACCACTACATCTTTGGTTGCCTGAACGTTCTATCGCACGAAAAGGAAATCACGCTTGAGCTGCAGAGCTATAACCAAGCAGGTGTGTTCAAGTCGTATGACAAGATCAACTACCTGTACCTCGTCATGCCGGTGCGTATTTAGCGCCGTCGCGGGTCGGCGGCCGAGTGCGCCGCGCCCGCCGACCGCGCGTGCCCGTTGCGTCCACCCGGCGTGTTGTTATGTTGTCGTGGTACGTCCCCAGCTGCACCAACCGCACCACATCCCCGATCCCTTCGCCATCCCGACCATCTGAGGTTTTTCGTTCTATGAGCATCACCGCGACGGAGCTCTCCGTTGTCAATTACCGTAGCTTCGATGAGCACGTGTTGTCGCTCAGCCCGCATGTGACGGTACTGGTGGGCCGCAATGCCGTGGGAAAGACCAATCTCGTTGAAGGGCTGCAGCTACTCACTGCCGGCTCGTCGTTCCGCAAGCCGTCTCCATCCGAGCTGCTGCGCGCGGGCGCATCGACGGGCCGCGCTCGGCTCTCGCTTGCGGGTGACGGAAGAGCACTCGAGATGGGGCTTGAGCTCGCGGATGGCAAGCGCGCATTCACCCGTAACGGCAAGCGCACCACCGCCGCCGGAGTGCGCGGCGTTTTGCCGAGCGTGCTGTTTTGCCCGGATGACCTCGACATGGTCAAACGCTCGGCCTCGGTTCGCCGCGCCGCCCTCGATTCCTTTGGTGTCCAGCTGAATGCTCAGTACGCCAAGCTGCTCTCGGCATATGAGCGCACGGTCGAGCAACGCAACAGCCTGTTGCGCGATTGTCCCGCACCGGAGCTGCTTGAGGCGTGGGACGAATCCCTGGCGGCGACGGGAGCTCAGCTTCTCATGCATCGGCGCGCCTTGCTCGCGCGCATTCGAATGCATTTTGTTGACGTCTATCGCGTCATCGCCCCGCATGAGGAGCCGGATGTGGCCTACGAGTCCACGATAGGTGAGCTGGGGGAGGGACGCGAGGAGATATCCAGCCAGTTCCTAGGGGCACTCCACGAGCGCCGCACGGACGAGGTGCGCCGGGGGCTCACGCTCGTGGGCCCGCACCGCGACGAGATATCCTTCACCATAGATGGGCGCTCGGCGCGCGACTTTGGGAGCCAAGGCCAGCAGCGATCCATCGTGCTTGCATGGAAGATCGCCGAGGTGGAGGTGACGCGCGATATCTTGGGCCGCCCGCCCCTGTTGCTGCTGGATGACGTGATGAGCGAGCTGGATGCCACGCGCCGCGAGGCCATCATGGGATTCGTGGCACAGGAGGTCCAAACGGTCATTACCACGACGAACCTCGGGTATTTTTCGGACGAGGTGCTCGGCGGCGCAAAGGTCGTACGCGTGGGGTCCATCGATTGATGAGTATCCGCGTGCCAGGGGGTGTGTTCCCCCTTGGCGCGCGAGCTTGGCGCGGACCTGCAGAAGGAGGAGCGGATGGGTCGTGTGACCGAGAAGGGGCGCCTTAACGCCACAGCCGGATTAGGGGACTTTATCAATTCCGAACGCAGCCGTCTGTTCGACGGCGCGACCCCCGAGCGCCGGCAGCAGTTTCGGCAGGCGGAGCGTCGGCATGAGGTCTATCATGCCTGGAATCAGGTGTGCGCCAACTCCCGCGAGGGCAAGCACGTGACCGGTCTGCATTACGTGCCCGAACGGGACGAGCTCGTGGTGTACACGGACGGCGCCTCCTGGACGCAAGAGCTGAGCATGATGCGCGAGATCATCCGCGCGCGTATGGAGCGCTTGGGCGGCGCCGTGGGCAACATCGTGGTCAAGACGTCGCGTCCGGGGTTTGAGCGCGCATAGCGCATGGGGTCTCCGAGCGAGACTCTTTGGACTCTTGGGTTCAAGCCGACACATCGCCCTTGAGCGCACTTCTCTCATGAGGAGGCGGGAAGGACGCAGAAGAGCCCTCTATCGCCCTAAATGAGCCCTCATTGGCTTCCAGGGGTATTTGTGATGTGATCGATATCGCGTTTTGCCATTGGTTCATGCGATAAACTGTAAAGGTTAGCCATACTTCACAGCATAGAGGGAGATTACGTGGCGGATCAGAACGAATACGGCGCGGGCGAGATTAAGATCCTCGAGGGCCTCGAGGCCGTCCGCAAGCGCCCAGGCATGTACATCGGTTCGACCTCGGTGAGCGGTTTGCACCATCTGGTGTGGGAAATCGTGGACAATTCGGTGGACGAGGCCATGGCCGGCTTCTGCACCACCATCGAGGTTACGGTGCATCCCGACAACTCCATCACCGTTGTGGACAACGGCCGCGGCATTCCTGTCGCCGAGCACCCGGTCAAAAAGATTCCGACGCTCGAGGTCGTCATGACGATCCTGCACGCCGGCGGCAAGTTCGACAACGCTGCCTACAAGGTCTCCGGCGGCCTGCACGGCGTCGGCGTCTCCGTCGTCAACGCGCTCTCTAAGAAGATGAACGTTCGGGTTCGTCGCGACGGCAAGATCTACGAGATGGAGTTCAGCCGCGGCAAGACCACCCAGAAGATGCGCGAGATCGGCACCTGCGACACCACGGGCACCACCACCACCTTCTGGCCCGACGAGGAGATCTTCGAGACCACCGTCTACAACTACGACACCCTGCGTGATCGCCTGCAGGAGACGGCGTTCCTCAACAAGAACCTCAAGATCGTCCTTAAAGACGAACGCGAGTCGACCCCCCAGGTGGACGAGTTCTGCTACGCCGGCGGCATTATCGACTTCGTCAAGTACCTGAACGACGGCAAAACCGTGCCCGACGGTCTCAAGAACCCCATCTACCTTTCCGGCGCCTCTGAGCCCGACGCCCCGGTGGAGAAGACCGGTGAGGTCGAGATCGCGATGCAGTGGAACACCTCGTACTCCGAGACCGTCATGAGCTTCGCGAATGACATCAACACGCCCGAGGGCGGCATGCATATGGAGGGCTTCCGCACCGCCCTCACCAGCGTGATCAACGATTATGCACGTAAGAACAACATCCTCAGGGAGAAGGATGCCAACCTTACCGGCGACGATGTTCGCGAGGGTCTTACCGCTGTGGTCTCCGTCAAACTGGCCGACCCCCAGTTCGAGGGCCAGACCAAGGCGAAGCTCGGCAGCTCCTTCATGCGCACCCTCGTTCGCAAGATCGTGGCCGAGCAGTTCACCGATTACATGGAAGAACACCCCAAGCAGGCGCGCGAGATTATCAAGAAGGCGCAGCAGGCGAGCAAGGCCCGCAACGCCGCCCGCAAGGCCCGCGAGGCCACGCGCCGCAAATCCCTGCTCGAGACCGCGAGCCTGCCCGGCAAGCTCGCCGACTGCTCGGTGCGTGATGCTGAGTTGACCGAGCTCTTCATCGTCGAGGGCGACTCGGCGGGCGGCTCAGCCAAGGACGGCCGCCGCCGAGACATCCAAGCGATCCTGCCCCTGCGCGGCAAGATTCTGAACGTCGAGCGCGTGGGTGACCACCGCGCGTTCTCGAGCGATACCATCCAGTCCCTCATCACCGCCATTGGTTGTGGCGTGACCACCGGCAACGGCGATGGCGGGGACTTCGACATCACCAAGGCGCGCTACCACAAGATCATCATCATGACCGACGCCGACGTCGACGGCGCGCACATCCGCATCCTGCTGCTCACGTTCTTCTACAAATACATGCGCCCGCTCATCGATGCCGGCTACGTGTACGTCGCCTGCCCGCCGATCTTCGGCATCAAGGTCCGCAACAAAATCCACTACGTGTACCCCAACGGACGCCAGGCTGAGGACGAGATTCTGCGCGAGTCCATCGCCACGCTCGGCCTCAACCCCGACGAGGGCGATGACGAGCAGGCAAACGGAAAGGTCACCAAAAAGCGCAAGGGCTACACCGTCCAGCGCTACAAGGGCCTCGGCGAGATGGACCCCAAGCAGCTGGCGAGCACCACGATGGACCCCAAGACCCGCATTCTGCAGCGCGTCACCATCGAGGACGCCGTGGTGGCCGACCGCGCCGTGCGCGAGCTCATGGGTTCTGAGGTCGGGTACCGCCGCGAATACATCGAAAAGCATGCTCATGATGCTCGATTCTTGGACGCTTAAGGAGAACACGTGGCTGACGATATGAACAACGACGAGCGCGAGTTCGAAGGCGCATCCGAGGGCATGCCCGAGGACCTCAAGCGCCTGCTCGCCCGCGCGAACGAGGACGAGGACGGCGGATACGACCCCGATGCCGACTCCGACGAGGAAGAGGGCGACGACGAGGAGCTCGAGGAGAGCTTTGGCGCCAACGACCGCGGCGAGGACGCCGGCACCGATGTTAACGGCGGCTCCCTGCAGATCAGCGAGTTCGGCCGCGAGATGAAGCAGTCCTTCATCGAGTACTCCATGTCGGTCATTACCGCCCGTGCTCTGCCCGATGTGCGCGATGGGCTCAAGCCGGTCCATCGCCGCATCCTGTACGCGATGAACGAGAGCGGCATCTTCCCCAACCGCCCACACAAGAAGTCCGCGTGGACGGTCGGCGAAGTTATCGGTAAGTACCACCCGCACGGCGACTTCGCGGTTTACAACACGATGGTTCGCCTTGCCCAGTGGTTCTCCATGCGCACGCCGCTCATCGACGGTCACGGCAATTTCGGCAACATCGACGGCGACGGCGCGGCGGCCATGCGTTATACCGAGTCCCGCCTGGCAAAGCCCGCCATGGAGCTCCTACGCGACTTGCAGAAGGATACGGTCGACTGGCAGCCCAACTACGATGAGTCCCTCGCTGAGCCCACCGCCCTGCCCGCGCGCTTCCCCAACTTGCTGGTCAACGGCAGTCAGGGCATCGCGGTCGGCATGGCGACCAACATCGCACCGCACAATTTGAACGAGGCCGTCGAGGCGACCTGCTACCTTATCGACCATCCCGACGCGACGGTCGACGAGCTCATGCAGATCATGCCCGGCCCCGACTTCCCCACCGGCGCCCTCATCATGGGTACCGACGGCATCCGTCAGTCCTACGAGACCGGACGCGGCTCCATCACGGTGCGCGCCAAGGCACATGTGGAGTCCACCAAGACCGGCCGCAGTCGCCTCGTTTTCACCGAGATTCCGTACATGGTGAACAAGGGCACCTTGCAGGAGAAGATCGCGAGCCTCGTCAACGAGAAGCGCATCGAGGGCATTTCCGATATGCGCGATGAGTCCACGCAAAAGGGCCTGCGCCTCGTCATCGAGCTCAAGAAGGGCGTCATCCCGCAGGTCGTGCTCAACAACCTGTACAAGTACACCTCCCTGCAGACGACCTTCGGCGCAAACAACCTTGCGCTCGTGAACGGCGTGCCCAAGTGCCTGTCGCTGCGTGAGATGCTCTCGCACTACATCGACCACCAGGTCGACGTCGTGACCCGCCGCACCCGGTTCGACCTCAAGAAGGCCCAGGCCCGCGCCCACATTCTCGAGGGCTACCTCATCGCGCTCGACCACATCGACGAGGTCATCTCCATCATCCGCTCCTCGCAGACGGACGCGGAGGCCTCCGCGCGCCTCATCGAGCGCTTCGGCTTCACGCCCGAGCAGACCACGGCCATCCTCGAGATGAAGCTCCGCCGTCTCACCGGCCTGGAACGCGACAAGATCGAGGAAGAGCTCGCCGGCCTGCGCCGCGCCATCGCCTACTACGAGGACCTGCTCGCGCACGAGGAGAAGATCCTCGGCGTGATCAAGGAAGAGATGCGCGAGATCGCCCGCAAGTTCGGCGACAAGCGCCGCACCCAGATCACCGGTGCCGAGAAGGACCTGAATGTCGAGGACCTCATCGCCGACGAGGACATGGTCGTCACCATCACCCACACCGGTTACGTCAAGCGCATCCCGGTGGCCGCGTATCGCGCGCAGAAACGCGGCGGCAAGGGCGTCTCGGGAGTGAGCCTCAAGGAAGACGACGTCATCGACGAGATGTTCATCGCCAGCACCCATGAGTACGTGCTGTTCTTCTCCACGCGTGGCAAGGTGTACCGCCTCAAGGTGCACGAGCTGCCCGAGGGCACGCGTCAGGCGCGCGGCACCGCTATCGTGAATCTACTGCCGTTTGAGGCCGGCGAGAAGATCGCTTCTGTCATTTCTTGCCGCGAGTTCCCTGAGGACGAGTACCTCATGTTCGCCACGGCGGGTGGCATGGTAAAGAAGACGGCTATGGCGGCCTACGACCGTTCCCGCCGCGACGGCATTATCGCCATCAACATCAAGGGCGGTGACCGCCTGCTGGGCGTGCGCCGCGTGAAGCCTGGCGACAAGATCATCATGGCGACCACCGCCGGTAAGGCCATCATGTTCTGCGAGGACCAGGTGCGCGCCACTGGCCGCGACACGAGCGGCGTGCGCGGTATCAGCATGAAGGGCGACGCCGAGGTTCTGGGCATGGAGATCACCAGCGGCCAGGGCGAGCTTTTCGTGATCACCGAGCGCGGTTACGGCAAGCGCACCCCGGTTTCCGACTACCCGGAGCAAAACCGCGGCGGACAAGGCGTCTACACGATTCAGATGACCGAGCGCAAGGGCGCACTGGCGGCCATGAAGGTCGTGGGTCCGCAGCATGAGCTCTTTATCATTACCGAGGGCGCGACGGTCATTCGCGTCAAGACCGCCGAGATTTCCCAGACCGGTCGTGCCACACAGGGAGTGAAGATGATGAGCGTGGATGACGGCGACCGCGTGACGGCTGTGGCTCGCATGACGAGCGCCAAGAAGGAGGCCGAGGATTCCGACGAGACAGAGGGCGGGGATTCATCCGACTTGGTGGCCGAAGGCGAGACGGATGCCGAGGCTCCCGGCAGCGAGGTCCGCGTGGACATCGGATCCGGCAGCGAGCCACTTGAGGACACGATGGACGAGTAGTCCCGTTTGACACAGCGCACTTCACCAGAAAGGCCCCGTAAAGGGGCCTTTCTGGTGGGTGGCGTGCCCGACCCCGCCCTCCGCGAAAACGGGCGCGCGCTTTCGCGCCGGGTGTTCATACGTGGGTACAAGGTTTCTGTGGTCGACAGGCGCGGGGGAGGCCGTGGGGATGACGCTCAAAGAAAAAGCGCGGGTGCTGGCCGGCGCATCGCATTGGCGTACGCACGCACTGCGTGCATGCGGCATCGAGTCGCTTGTACTTTCCGACGGTCCGCACGGTCTGCGTAAGCAGGAGGGGAACGCTGACCACCTGGGCATTGCCGAAAGTCGTCAGGCAACATGTTTTCCCACGGCCTCGGCGCTCGCGTGCTCGTTCGACCCCGATCTCGTCCGGCGTGTTGGCGCGGCTATTGGCGAGGAGGCCCGCAGGCAGGGAGTCGACGTAGTCCTCGGGCCGGGGGTGAACATCAAGCGTCACCCACTATGTGGCCGCAATTTTGAGTATTTCAGTGAGGATCCCCTGATATCCGGCGAGTTGGGTGCCGCTATGGTGTGCGGCATCCAAAGCAAAGGAGTCAGCGCATGCCTTAAACATCTGGCTGGCAATAGCCAGGAGCACGCACGCATGGTCTCCGATTCCGTTATCGACGAGCGTACGTTACGCGAGCTGTATCTGGCGCCCTTCGAGCGCGTTATTCGCCGGTCGCATCCATGGAGCGTCATGCCGGCGTACAACAAACTTAACGGCGTGTATTGCTCCGAGCACGAGTGGCTTCTGCGGGATGTGCTTCGCGGCGAGTGGGGGTTTGACGGTGTAGTTGTGAGCGACTGGGGAGCCATGAGCTCGAGCGTCTCCTCTGTGCGCGCCGGTCTCGACCTGTGCATGCCCGGCCCCCGCGCTGATCACGCGCGCGCCCTGGTAGAGGCGGTCAACGCCGGAGAGCTGGACGAGCGCCACGTAACGGAGGCGGCCGGTCATATCGCGCATCTCTCATGTAGGGTTGATGAAGGACGCCGCGCCGTTCCCGCGAGTACGCTGCCCGATGAGGAGTTGTATCGATCCCATGCCGACCTTGCCCGGGAGGCCGCCTCGCAAAGCGCGGTGCTCCTTAAAAACGAGGGCGTGCTGCCGCTTGAGACTTCGCAATCGGTGGCGGTGATCGGTGCCTTTGCCCGCATGCCTCGCTACCAAGGTTCGGGCTCATCGCGCATCAATCCAAAGTTCATCGACAATCTGTGGTATCGATTGGAGCAACGGGGTTTTGCCGCGCGCTATGCGGACGGCTACGAACCGATTATGGGCGAGACGAGCGAGCGACTCCTGCGTGATGCGGAGCAGGCCGCAGCGCACGCGGATGTTGCGGTCGTGGTTGCGGGCCTTCCCGCGCGATACGAATCCGAGGGTTTCGATCGCAAACTCATGACCATGCCCAAAGGTCAGGTCGAGCTGATCGAGCGAGTGTGTGCGGTGAATCCGCGGACGGTGGTGGTGCTGCAGGGCGGCGCCCCCATGGAAATGCCCTGGCGCGACAAGCCTGCTGCAATTCTGCTTATGTACCTCTCGGGCTGCCAGGGCGGCGGTGCCGCCGTTGACATCCTTGCGGGTGATGTCAGCCCCAGTGGCAAGCTGGCGGAAACCTGGCCTATCTGTCTGGGAGACACCGCGCTGGGAGTAACGTATCCCGACATGGACCGCGAGGTGTACTATCGCGAAGGGCCATTTGTGGGATACCGATATTACGACGCGGCGAATATCGAACCGGCGTATCCGTTTGGCTTTGGGATGTCGTATACGTCGTTTGCCTACCGCGACCTCGAACTCACGCAGAGGTGCGTGCGCCTAACGGTGGAAAACACCGGAGCGTACCGCGGCGCCGAGGTAGTGCAGCTCTATGTGGCTCCCGCCCCCGGCGTGGTTCCATCGCCCTGCCCGCCGCAGCACCTGATTGCGTTTGAGAAGGTCGTGTTGTCGCCCGGCGAATCCAACCGCATCGAATTCGCTCTTGATGACGAGGCGTTTCGCGTTTGGGACGTGCAAGATCATGCGTGGCGCGTATGGCCCGGCGCATACGAGGTACGCGCCGCCGCCTCGAGCAGAGATGTGCGCCTCTCGGGATGGATCGACGTTCCCGCACCGACGCCCCAAGGCGACGCTGGGGGTGCCACCTCAGTGGCTCCGGCCCTTCCTAACATGTATGCTCAACCTTATCCGGGATGCTTCACATCGTTGGGGGCGATTGCCGCATTTGAGGGCCTTTATAGCTCCCCGCTGCCCGTCCGCCCACCGGTCGTCCCGTTCACCGTCGATTCTACCGTTGAGGACATGGAAGCGAGCTGGCTCGGTCGCCGTATGTTTCGCATCATCGATTGGGTGATGGCAGATCCCACCAGCAAGATGGATCATATACAGCGCACCATGATGAAGGAGATGGCGGCAGACATGCCGCTGCGGTCGCTTACTACCAGCGGTGTACCGCTCGGCGCCGTTGAGGGGTTCGTGAACATGCTGAACGGGCGCTACCTCTCAGGGTTCATGCGGATCATTCACGCACTCGTCCGCAGCATTCGCGAGAGATGAGGAGACCGCACGACAAAGAAAACGGCCGAACCCGCATCGGGCTCGGCCGCCATGGTTGGGATGATGACCCAATCCTAGAAATCGTCGGGGCTCAGGTTTTTGACAAACTCATCGAAGCGCTCGATTTCCTCTTGCGACGACTGCTCATCGCGCGCGGCTTGGTACGAGATGCTTCCGGCGCGGTTCATGACATCGTCTTCAACGTAAATGGGTGCGTTTGAGCGCGTGGCGAGGGCGAGGGCATCGCTCGGACGGGCATCGAGTTTAATCTCGCGCACGCCATCGCCTTGCTCCGACACCTTGGACTCCGCGGCATTCCCCGTGCACTCAAGTACGATGTCGGCATAAAACACAGGTGCATCCCAACGGTTGATCTCCACGCGTTCCACGCGGGCTCCCAACTCCTTAACGGTGTTGAGCAGCAGGTCGTGCGCTATGGGTCGCGGAGCCGCCTTGTCGGAGTCGATGCCATTGCCAATAGAGGCGGCCTCGTAGGCTCCGGTTTGGATGGACAGCGCTCGCAGGGGCGCATCGGCGGTGGCGCCGTTTTTGCGCTCGCGCAGGACGACGACGGAGGGCACCGGTCCCGAGGCCATGACGATGCTTTCGATATCGACGCGAATCATGCAAACCTCCAGATGTGCACGGCGAGTTGCGGACGGTGAACAGACATAATACCCAAATGTCGCGATGAAGCCAGACTCGATCGCAGTCCGTGTATTTGTTCACATTGGGGCCCTCTGAGCCCGTGGGAAATTCGCCCTCAAAAAGCCGTCCCCAAAAATAATGAAAAAAGGTGTTGACGCGCCTTTGGTGCCTGGGCTATATTAATCCCCGCGTTGGACCTGTAGCTCAGTTGGTCAGAGCGTCCGGCTGATAACCGGGAGGTCACAAGTTCGAACCTTGTCAGGTCCACCACCTCTTTCGCAATAAACACCCCAGCGAGAGCCGAGTCGCCGCTGGGGTGTTTATTACTTTCTCCGTGGGGGTTTAGCTCAGCTGGGAGAGCGCGGGCTTTGCAAGCCTGAGGTCAGGGGTTCGATCCCCCTAACCTCCACCATATGAACTGATGGGGCATCGGCATAGTCGGTGCCTTTTTGCTTTTAAGGAGCAGGTCATGGCAGACGAGATGAACGACGTGCAGCAGGACGAGGTTTCCCCCGAGCTCGATTCCATGGTGTGTGATCTGCTCGACGGCTATCTCAATGCACTTGCCGACGGCGAGGATCTCGGTGTGGTCCTCATTGCCGAGGATGCTCGTGCCAATCGCTATCAAGCTTGCTTTACCGAGGATGGCCCCGAGGCGTGCCTGGAGGGTGCCAAGCATTTTGTCGAGTCGAACGCGACGGGCATCCAGTCCGATCACGTTGGCCCGCTCGATCGCTACGCCATCGCCTACGCAGGTGGTGTGGAGCTCGACTGCGAGTTCCAAGATGCCATCGTCGTGAGCTTTTACCAGCGCGGCATGTCCCTGGGCTATTCGGCATATGTACTCTACGAGGGTGCCGGAACTGGTGAGAATTTCCGTTGGTGCGATCCCGAGCCTGCTGGCGAAGAGCCCCCGCTGTTGTAGGCCGTCTGCGCCACATCGCGCGGTGCAGGCGCCCCATTCTTTGTCACACTTATGTGTAGGGCGGCAAAACCGCTGGATACAACAGCTTGTGAGCGTCACAACAGATACAATACCGCCGTGCAAAAACCGATTACCGACTATGTTGGGCGCTTTGCCGGATGAAGGCTTGCGCATCGAAGAGCTAAAGGATAAGGGGAAGCCCATGCGCGTAGATAATCTGCGAGACATCGCCATCATCGCCCACGTCGACCATGGCAAGACTACTCTGTGCGACAAGTTGCTGCGCGCCGCCGGCGCCTTCCGCGCCAACCAGGAGGTGCAAGACCGCGTGCTCGACTCCAACGATCAGGAGCGCGAGCGCGGCATCACCATTCTCGCCAAGAACATCTCCATCGATTACAACGACGTCAAGATCAACATCATCGATACCCCCGGCCACGCCGACTTCGGCGGCGAAGTCGAGCGCGTGCTGCGCATGGCCGATGGCGCGCTGCTGCTCGTCGACGCTTTTGAGGGCCCGATGCCCCAGACCCGCTTTGTGCTGCGCCACGCCATCGACACCGGCCTCTCCATCATGATCGTCATCAACAAGATCGACCGTCCCGGTGCTGATCCCGAGAAGGCATACAACGATTGTCTGGATCTCATGGCCGACCTCGGTGCCACCGACGAGCAGCTTGAGTTCGCCATGGAGCACGTTGTGTACTGCTCGGGCGTAAACGGCTACGCCCGTCTCGACCCCGAGGACGGCAACATGGACATGTATCCGCTCCTCGACATGATCGTGAACGACCTCCCCGCGCCTGAGGTGGACATCGACGGACCGCTCGCCATGCAGTGCGTCACCATCGACCACTCCAACTTCGTTGGCCGCATCGGCATCGGCCGCGTGTACTCCGGCACTATCCACACGGGTGACCAGATTCTCGTCGTGAAGAACGATGGCGAGCGCAAGACGGCTACCGTCAAGCAGCTCTTCACCTTCGACTATCTGGGCCGTACCGAGTGCTCCGAGGTGAGCGCCGGTGACCTGGCGGCTGTGGTTGGCGTGGACAACACCGACATCGGCGACGTGTATACCGATCCCGAGAATCCCGTCGAGCTCGACCCCATCGAGATCGACCCGCCCACTCTGTCCATCGTGTTCGAGGCCTCCACGTCTCCGCTCGTGGGGCGCGACGGCGACATCGTGGGCGCTCGCCAGCTCAAAGAGCGTCTGTTCAACGAGCGCGAGAACAACGTGACCATGCGCATCGAGGAGCTGCCCGATAAGAGCGGCGTTGAGGTGAGCGGTCGTGGCATCCTGCATCTTTCCGTTCTCATGGAGACCATGCGCCGCGAGGGCTACGAGTTCCAAGTTGGTCGCCCGCGCGTTCTGTTCAAGAAGGATGAGAACGGTACCCTGCAGGAGCCCATCGAGCAGGCCGTCGTGGAGTGCCCCGACGAGTACGCCGGCAAGGTTATCGAGATCTTCGGCAACGCCGGTGGCACTATGACCGGCATGGAGACGGGCACGTCCGTCACTCACGTTGAGTTCCGCATCCCCACCCGCGGCATCATGGGTCTCAAGAACCGCATCCTCAACGTCACGCACGGCGAGGGCGTGTTCTACCACACCTTCCTCGAGTATGGCCCGTATGCCGGCGAGATCGGCGGCCGCAAAAACGGCGCCATGATCGCCATGACCACCGAGAAGGCCGTCGCCTACGCTTTGGGTACCCTGCAGGAGCGCGGTTCCCTGTTCGTTGAGCCGGGTACCGAGTGCTACGAGGGCATGCTCGTGGGCGAGCGCAGCCAGCCGGGCGACATGGTCGTGAACATCGCGCGCACCAAGAACCTGGGCAATCAGCGTTCTTCCACCGCTGACATCTCGGTGCAGCTTGTGCCGCCACGCACCTTCTCTTTGGAGGAGGCGCTTGAGTACATCATCGACGACGAGCTGGTCGAGGTCACCCCCAAGAACATTCGCATGCGCAAGCGCCTGCTGAACGCCACCGACCGCAAGAAGGCGGCGAACCGCGCCGTCAAGTAATCGAATAGTGCAATGGTGCAATTGAGGACGTACCCCAATTGCACCATTTTAGGTAGGCTTCGCGCCGGCCTGGCTTCATTCGCACGATAGGGGACGGGGCCGATTCACAGGTATGCTGGTACACTGGCATGCATATGGATCGGCCCCGTCCCTTTTCCATTACATGCGGGGCGGAGTTTTGAGGTGAGTCATGAGCGAGGAATTTGAGCCGGTAGAAGGGTGTGCGGGATGCGTTGCCAACACCGCTGTCGAGGATGCGGTTGCCGTCGAGGCTCCGCACTTCGCGCCGGGTGGATCCGACAGCGCCCCCTCATCCACGCCCAACGATGACGGTGAAAAGGACGTTGGAGCCCCTACGCCTGAGGGCCTCGCCGCTATTCACGCCCGCAACGATTGGTTGATTGCAGCGGACCAGGCCCTCGCCGACCTGCGCCGTCGGTCGACGGACGGCAAGCTCACCTCTCCCGAGCGCTGGGTGAAGCGCGCGTTCGCGCCGGCGGGCGTGGATGCGAAAGCGTTCGGGGACGAGCTGCTCTCCTATATTGAGGAGCATCCGCATGCAGAGGACTCCCCTGCAATCGGCAGGCGGGAAGTGCCTGTGGGGTATGATGATCGTCCCGAGCTCGATGAGCTGGGCCTGGATGATCCTCTACCCGAGCCCGACGTGACGGATATCGTGGTGCTGTACGGCAAGTCCGGGGTGTACCTGTACTCCAAGCCGATCATGTCCCACAGCTTTGCCCATGCACTGTTCAACACGGCGGAGGGGGATGACCTAGCGACGTTTGCGGATGTGATTCGCACGGAGTCTCGCGTGTATCCGCGGCCTACGGCGGCGTCTGACTTCCTCAACAGCCCTTACTTGTGGTCCGCCTCGAAGGTTACCGAGCTCTACGAGCGCGCGACAGGCGACGACGCGTATGCGGACATTGAGCTCACCACGACCAGCTTGAACGAGTCGTTCTTCTATTCCACGCGCCATCTGAGCCCTGCGCAGGGCAAGGCGTTGGCCGAATGGTACGGCGTGGAGAAGTTCCGCAATCCATAGGAGTTCGAGCCGCCTGCCGTGCCATTGGACGTGCCATTTGGGCACGCCTCCTCGACATGTGTACCAAACGACTTACCAAACGACTACGTCCCCGATTGGGAATGGGAGAAGGGAAACGTTTATGGCAAAGCGCCGTCTGACCGAGGACACACCGTTTTTGCGCACGCCCGACATGTACCAGATCGAGAACGACGCGCCCATCACGGAGTACTCCGAGCGTTCGCTCGACCTCATCGCCGATGCCAAAAACGGCGGCATCCCCGACGGGGCCAATGCGTTTTGCAGCGTGGGCAAGGAGAAGCGCGGCACGGTGCAGATGCAACTGTTCGCGCAGATCGACCCCGAAACCGAGACCTTCGTCGAGGTGGGCTTTCGCAGCCACGGCTGCCTCGCGGCCATCGCCTGTGCTACCGCGCTCGCCACGATGTTGCGCGGCAAGACGTTCGAGGAGGCACTCGCCATAAGTAAGGAGGACATCCTCGAGGCAGTGGGTGGCCTGCCGAATGGCCGCAAGTACACCCTCACCTACGCCATCGAGGCCGTGCGTGCCATCATCGGCGATTACCTGTTACGCATCAAGGGGTGCAACCTTGCCCAGCTCAACGAGGTTATCAGGTGCGAAAGCATGTGCCCTAACTGCCTGCTCACCGAGAATTGCTCCCTGCGCGACGAGCGTGTGGACCAGGAGCTGCGCGAAGTCGGAGAGATCGAGTAGCGCCACGCGCCGACACGGGCTGGTGTCCGAGTACGGTCGCCCTTCTCAGGTACGTAAGAACAATGCTCATTATTCTCCAAATAGAATAATGAGCATCTGCGGCTTAAACGCCTTATTCAGGCATAATTGAACGTGTCTGCATGTGCGCATTTTCGCCGCGCACAGTGCTTCAAGGTTCCGCGGGTGTAGCCTCACCCGTGAAGCAAATAGGGGAGGGAACTATGAAAGAGAACACCGCCATGGAGCAGGTCGGCTCCGGTGCGGATCGTCTCGACTCCTTCTTTACCCGTCGTGGGTTTGTGAAGGTGTCGGGCGCGTTCGTGGCTGGCATGGTGGCGCTGGGGTTGCTCCCGGATTCCGCCGCCGCGGCCCCCACGAGCTCAAAGGGCGAGGTCGATTACTACGCGACCCCGGCCCACGTGCTCAAGGTCAACCGTGCTCGCTGCACCGGTTGCCAGCGCTGCGAGATGATGTGCACCCTGCAAAACGATGGTGCATCTCAGCCCGCCGCCGCCCGCATCCACGTGCACGACGGCTTCAACTTCGGCTCCGACTGGAAGTCCTTCGACGGCATTTACTATTCCTGCGAGTGGCAGATCCGCGCCTGCCACATGTGCACAACCGCTCTTTGCCAGACGTCGTGCCCGCATGGGGCCATCATCACCATGGAGAACGGCACGCGCACCGTCGACCCCGACAAGTGTGTGGGCTGCGGTACCTGCGTCGCCGCCTGCCCGTGGCACATGCCCGTGGTGAACACCGAGACCCACAAGTCCACCAAGTGCATCGCCTGCGGCCGTTGCGCCGACCAGTGCCCCAACGGCGCTCTCGAGCTCATCAAGTGGGAGAACGTGAACCACTCCTCCGGTCCCACCCGTTCCGAGATCAAGTGGCCCTACGTCAGCGAGGTCCAGGACTTCGTCGGCGGCGGCAAGATCGCCCAGTAAAGGAGAAGCGCAATGGCTGAAACCTCTTACGGTTGGGCTGGCTGGATCGCCCGCGTCAACCTTACGAGCGGAGATATCACCGAAGAGTCCGATGTCGAGATGCAGAAGGACTACATCGGCGGTATGGGCTTCGCGAACAAGATCATGTACGACGAGGTCGGCCCCGAGGTCGATTGGATGGACGAGGAGAACAAGGCCGTTCTCGCCGTCGGTCCCTTGACCGGTTCCGGTGTGCCGTTGGCGGGCCGCTCCACCTGGGCGTCCCTGTCCACGTTCACGACTGACCATCTCGTGGTCGACATGCACTGTGGCGGTCAGCTCGGTGCCATGCTCAAGTACTCGGGCCACGACGGCCTGATTATCGAGGGCAAGTCCGACAAGCCCGTTTACATTTTCATTGACGACGACAAGATCTCGATTGAGGACGCCTCCGCCCTGTGGGGCAAGGGCACGCGCGAGACTACTGAGGCCCTGTGCAAGAAGCATGGTGCCGAGTGCTGCGTCGCAGCTATCGGCCCCGCCGGCGAGAACCTGCTGCCTTACGCCTGTGTGATGAATACCCGTTCCCACTCCGCCGGTGCCGGCCTGGGAGCCGTCTTTGGCGTCAAGAATCTCAAGGCCGTCGTTATCCGCGGCACCAAGGCGGTGCACGTGGCCGACCCGCAGATGGTCGCCGACCTTTCCGACTACATGATCGCCCAGGTCATCGGCTCCAACAACAACCACGTCGTCCCGAGCACCCAGCAGTCTTGGGCTGAGTACTACGACGCCGGTTCCCGTTGGACCGCCAAGAAGGGCCTTTATTGGGCTGCCGCCGAAGGTGGTCCCATCGAGACTGGCGAGCCCAAGCCGTTTGAGCCCAACACCATGGGATACCGCTGCATGAAGTCCACCAAGGACATGGGCCCCGCCGCCGAGAAGTACACGGTCAAGATGGCCGGCTGCCACGGCTGCCCCGTTCGTTGCTACGCACAGGTGCACGTGCCGTTCGTCCAGGAGAAGACCGGTTACGAGTCCCAGGGCAACACCTGCGTGCCCAACTTCCCCTTCACGGCCTATATGCAGTCCTTCCTCAAGGCCGAGGGGATCTACGAAGAGGATGGCAAGACCCTGACCGACCTCTCCGTGAACTACAACATGCTTATCTCCGCCACGGTCGATGACCTTGGCCTGTGGTGCAACTATGCCCAGCTCTACCGCGACTTGGCCTACACCTACTCCGCGGGCATCCTCGAGAAGCACGTTCCCGCCGAGCAGATGGCCGAGTACAACTTCGACGCGATTCTCCATGGCGGCGATCCCTCCAGCTTTGTGAAGATCCTGCTGGACATCGCTTCCAACGATACGGAGAACAAGCCGATCTCCTGGCTCGGCCACGGTCCCATCGTGTGGACCAAGGAGTGGGGCTGCGAGGATTGGTTCGACAACGCCAAGTCCGCGCTCATCAACTACCGCGGTTGGCCGGTCCACCACTCCATCGAGTGCTTCGGCCAGACTGGCGGTCTGTACAACATGATGTTCAACCGCGATGACATGATCCACTCCGCCGTCAACTTCCAGGGCTGCGGTCTGCCGCAGGAGCTCAAGGAGGAGATGGCTGCCGAGATGTGGGGCGAGGGCGCTATCGACGCCACCAAGGATTACACCCCCATGAACGAGGCTAAAGCCGAGTTCGCCTGGTGGAGCATCGTCACCGACGTTCTGCACGACTCCCTCGTCCTGTGCAACTGGGTATGGCCGATGGCCATGGCCCCCGCCAAGGAGCGCAGCTATCGCGGCGACCTGGACCTCGAAGCCCAGTTCTACACCGCGGTCACCGGCCAGAAAGTCACCATTGACGACCTGTACAAGGCTGGTGAGCGTATCATGACGCTCCAGCGCGCCAACACCGTGCGCGGCATGAAGGACAAGGACGGCAACGTGGGCTGCAACGACATGCGCAATGTCCATGATGTCATTACCGAGTGGGTCTTCGAGAAGGATCCGGATATCGAGCCCTTCACCCCTGGCACCGACAAGATGGAGCGCAAGGACTGGAAGAAAGCCCTTACCATGCTCTATAAGCGCTTTGGCTGGGACGAAAAGCTCGGCTGCCCCACCAAGGAGTGCCTGAACGACCTTGGCATGAGCGATATCGCCGAGGATCTTGAGTCGCGCGGTCTGTTGACCGAGGGTGGCACCTCGTACGACAAGCGCACGCGCACGTACGACCATATTCTTGAGAAGTACTGCGGCGACAACCCGGCGCTGTCTGCGTAGACCGTCTGATCTAGAGGAGCAAGTATGGCTGATGAGATCAAGGAGACGAGCGCGGCCGAGGCCACGCCCGAGACTCCCAAGAAGAAGCGCGATTGGAAGGGCAAGCGCCTGCCCATCGTGATTGCCGTCGTGGTGGCGGCGACCGTTCTCGGCGTTGCCGGCTGGGCCTGGCGTGCTACCCCCGGTTACTGCGACGCTCTGTGCCACAGCACCATGGGCAAGTATTACGACACGTTCGAGAATCAGACCGATTCTTTGGCGTATGCCCACAAGGCCGTTGTGAATGGAAAGTGCCTTGACTGCCATGAGAACACCCTGGGCACCTCTGCCCGCATGGTGCAGTCCCAGCTGACCGGCGATCACGATACGCCGCTCGCCAAGGTGACCTACACCAATGAGTTCTGCCTGCAGAGCGGTTGCCACGCTGGTGCCGGCATCATGCCCGGCGCGAGCGAGTCTTCCACGAAGGACCTCTCGTTTGATCCGCATAGCGATTACCACGGCGTACAGCAGTGCAATTCCTGCCACCGCATGCACGACCAGAGCGTCTTCACGTGTGCCGGTTGCCACCAGGTTGGTGCCTGGGAGGGCGAAGGTGGCATTCCCGAGGGCTGGAGCAAGGTTGACCTGGGCGACGGCCAGCAGGGTGCCGTGCCGGATGGCTGGACCACTCCATTCCTGTTCGAGGCTTCCGAATAGGGCACTCAACAAGAACGACCGAAAAGGGCGGGCCTTTAGGGTCCGCCCTTTCCATAACGATGACAAGATGGAGTCATGTTGCCGATACATGCTGTGTGGCATACTGGCAGCAGTGAAAAATGTTAGGGAAAGGCACCTTTGTGATCGATCTTGATTTCAAACCGCGCGGCGTGTGCGCCCGTATGATTCACGTGGAACTCTCGGATGATGGCTCGACTATCGAAAATGTGGCGTTCGACGGAGGCTGCAACGGTAACCTCAAGGCCATCGGTAGGCTTGTCGCCGGCCAACCGGTCGATTCCATCGTCGAGCTTTTGCAGGGAAACACCTGCGGGCCGCGTAAGACCTCTTGTGCCGATCAACTCACGCTTGCCTTGCGCGAAGCACAGGCCAAGGTTCGGGCGTAGCTGCCATGAAAACTAGGGAGTACCATTTCGATTCGCGGACCGATCGCCGTGCCACTGCTTCTCGCAGCGTGAGCCGCCGAACGCTGTTCAAGGGAACTGCGGCCGCCGGAGCAGCGCTCACGGCAATATCCCTTGTGGGTTGTGGATCAGATGGCGGCGCTGCGAATGTGAGCGGTGAGCCGCAGGTCATCACTGACGACTCGAAGATCACCAACGTCACCGATGACTTCGAGGGGGTGGACAACACCCTGACCGCCCAATACGAATGGGACCTTCCCTTGGGCACTGTCCCGTTCCACTGCGAGGGGTCGTGGGCGGCACTGCTGGAGGCCCCGGCGAGCGCCCGCACGATCAACACGCTCGGCATCATTTCTCTCGCCAGCGGAAACACGTCGACTCTGGTGTCGGAACCGGTAGCGGGAAAGACCCATGCGTTCCACGATGTTCGCTGCTCGGAGCAGGTGTACGCGTGGGTTGAAATGGATTATGCGGCGGGAGCTTGGGTACTCATTGCCCAGGCACTCGAGAACGGGGTGCTTGTTGGAGATCCCGTTGAGCTCGACAAAGGCGACGCCGATTGGGAGCCGGCGCGTTTTACCGCAACGGGATCTTCGGTCATCTGGCAGAAAATGCCCTTTGCGACGGGAGCCAAGAGCTCGGAGTTCTCCCATTGCTACCTGTGGAACGTGGGAGACGAAAAGGGTGAGGACCTGTACGAGAGTCCCGGTCGATTTGCGACGTGGCCGCGTGTGAGCGACGGTTACCTCACCATCGCCCCCCGCGTCAATTCCGATGATGGTACATATTACGGGCTCACCGCGCTTGACCTGCAGAATAACAATAAGGTTAGCGCCCAGCTGGTCATGCCCGAAACCGTCAGTCCCTTCGAAGCTGTGTTCATGGGCGAAAGTTTTGCCTTTTCTGTCGAGGCAAACTACGGATACGGCGGCAGCCTGGGGAACATGGGCACGTTCATCGGCAACTCGGGTGGTCCGTTCGTATATTTGAGCCGCGAGCCGCTCGCCTGCGTCACGGGCAAGGGGAGTCTGTACGTCATCAAGGCCCAGTCCTCGCATTTTGTGGTCGACACAAGTGCCCAGACCTACGCAATCCTCACGGCCCCGGATAAGGCGCTTGATTTTGGCGACTATCCGGCAAGCGAGGGAACGACGGATCGTCTGGTGACGTATGCCACCGTGCGAGGTGACGACGGCTTACCGGCGTTGGTGCGTCTGCGGGTGTTCGCCCTGTAAAGCGCGCCTGCTATCCAATGCCGCCCGCGCCAATGATTGAGCACTCCGCAGATTGGGCATACTTCGTTAAAGGTGTGCGCCATTTGTGTGCGCTAGAATAAAACGACGTTTGTTTGCGAGACGAGGAGGCCGCCCATGGCTTCAGATGCACGTAAGATTTTGTTGGTTGAGGATGAAAAGGCCATCCGCGACGCGGTGGCAGCCTATCTTGAGCGTGAAGGTTATTGGGTCGTGGGTGTTGGCGACGGTCAATCCGCCGTTGAGGAGTTCGAGAAGCACCAGTTTGACCTGATCGTGCTCGACCTTATGCTCCCTAAGCTTTCCGGTGAGCGTGTGTGCCGTGCCATCCGTGACACCTCTGATGTGCCGATTATCATGCTTACCGCTAAGGGGGAGGTTGAGGATCGTATCATCGGTCTCGAGCTCGGTGCGGACGACTACCTCATCAAACCCTTCTCCCCGCGTGAGCTCGTGGCGCGCGTGCGCGCCTTGTTCCGCCGCACTCACCTTGCCGACGAGCCGCAGGTCGAGGTCCTCGACTTTGGCGATCTGGTCATCGATATCTCTGGGCACAAGATTCTTGTTGAGGGCAAGGAAGTTGACCTCACCGCATCCGAGTTTAAGCTCCTCACCACGCTCGCTCGCCATCCCGGCCGCGTGTACAACCGTATGGAGCTCGTGGAGAAGGTTCTCGGTTACGACTTTGAGGGCTATGAGCGCACCATCGATAGTCACGTGAAGAACCTGCGCGCCAAGCTGGGGGATGATCCCAAAAAGCCCAAGTGGCTCTATACCGTGCACGGTGTCGGATATCGTTTTGAGGCACCCGCGCAGCCTGACAAGGCGGACAAGTAACACGACTCACGCCGGGCGCCGCATCACGTGGCGCCCATTTTATGTGGTGCGGTAGGGGGATTCATGGAGCGCCTGGTCATTGGAAAACACGGAGCCGAGGCGGAGCAGCCGTCGCCGCGAGCGAGTTGGAATACGCCTCATCCCATGCCGCGGTCGGGCATGAGCTATGGCGGGCGCATGGCGCTCTCGTTCGCCATGACATCGCTTGTAACGGTCGTTATCTTGGCACTCGTGGTCACGGTGGTTTGGGGTGGCGCGTTTTCGGATTACACACGTGCCAATGTCGAGGAGATTGCCCAAGTTGCCGCCGAGAAGCTCGCCGAGCGATACGAGGATGCCGGCGAGTGGAGCGTCGATGCCATTAAGACCGTGGCGGAGTCAAGCACCCTGTCAGACGACATCGGTATGCAGGTCAAAGATGCCGGTGGCGCTATCATGTATGACGACACGTGGCCTGCCGCCGCAATGGCGAGTACTGCCGACAAGTCAGATGGAGGGCTGGGCACCCGCAGCCCCGTTTCTAAAGCCCCAACCGATCCCGAGTCCGCCGTGGTCGCCCCCATCGTGGATAGCAATGGGGGCGAGATCGGCTCTCTCCGTCTTTGGGTGTTGGGTAGTGATGCACTGCTCACCAAGGCAGACACGGCGTTTCGCGAGCGGACGTTCAACGCCATGGGACTCGCTGCTTTTATCGCGGTCCTTATGGCGGTGGTGATTGGCTTCCTTGTTTCGCGCATGTTTACCAATCCCGTCCGCACCATCACCGACACCGCCCGCCGGATACGCGAGGGTGATCTTTCGGCACGGACGAACATGCGGGGAGAGGATGAAATCGATCAGCTGGGCGAGACATTCGACGAGATGGCCGCCAGCTTGGAGCGCGACCTCAAGCGCGAACGTCGTCTCACGTCCGACGTGGCTCATGAGCTGCGCACGCCGCTCATGGCCATGCAGGCGACCGTGGAAGCCATGCAAGACGGAGTGTATCCCACAGACGCCGAGCATCTTGAGACGGTCGCCGCGGAGACTCGCCGCTTGGCACGTCTCGTGCAGCAGACCCTCGACCTCTCCCGATTGGAGAATCACACCGCGCCCCTCAGGCTCGACAAGGTCGACATTGTGCAGCTGGCGCAAAACATCGTGAACAATCAGCATCAACTCTTCCACAACAAGGGGCTTCATCTGCGGTTCGTTAATGAGATGCAAGGTCGTTCGGCGGTCATCACGTGCGACGCGGACATGATCACGCAATGCATTATCAACCTTATGAGCAACGCCATGCGCTATACGCCCGAAGATGGATGGGTGGTTGTTTCGATCCATGGCGACCGCAAACATGTGATGGTGACGGTATCAGATACGGGTATTGGCGTCGCAAAAGATGATCTTGCGAGGATATTCGGTCGTTTTTGGCGCGCAGATGCCAGCCGCGCTCGTGAGGCAGGCGGTCTGGGCGTTGGCTTGGCCGTGACCAAGCAGATCGTAGAGCGCCATCATGGCTTCATCGCGGTGGAGAGCGAACTTGAAAAGGGTACGACTTTTACGATTCATCTTCCCCGTGAGCTGGAAGAGGAGGCGTCATCCACTACAATGAAATATTAGCTGTGCTATGGCGGTAAAGGAGCGGGACAACGCCGCTGCCGCTCCGCCAGGAACAGGCCGTTGTGAGGGAAGATTTCTCAACAGCGGCGATGACATTCGCGTAAGGAGTTGACGCACATGACCACGATGGAGCGCCGTCCCGATTCCCGGGGCAAGGTCCGTGACATTTACGACGCCGGCGACAACCTGCTCATGGTTGCCTCCGACCGTATCTCCGCATTTGATTACATCTTGCCCGACGAGATTCCCTACAAGGGCGAGGTGCTCAATCGCATCTCCGCGTTCTGGTTCGATAAGTTCGCCGACCTCGTGCCCAACCATATGGTGTCCATCGACACGACCGATTTCCCGGCTGACTTCGCCGATTACGGCGACTATCTGTCCGGCCGCACCATGTTGGTCAAGAAGGCCGAGCCCATCATGATCGAGTGCATCGTTCGTGGGTATCTCACCGGTTCCGGCAAGAAGACCTACGATGCCGACGGAACCGTATGTGGCATCTCCCTGCCCGCCGGCCTCACCGAGGCATCCAAGCTCCCCGAGCCGCTGTTCACGCCGTCCACGAAGGCGGCCATCGGCGACCATGATGAGAACATCTCCTACGAGCGCTGCGTGGAGCTTGTGGGCGAGGACATCGCATCTCAGATCCGCGACCTCTCCCTCACCATCTATAAGGCAGCGGCGGAGTACGCGGCCACGCGCGGCATCATCATCGCCGACACCAAGTTCGAGTTTGGCGTGATTGACGGCAAGGTCACCCTCATCGACGAATGCCTCACGCCCGACTCAAGCCGCTTCTGGCCCGCCGATTCCTACGAGGAGGGCAAGGTCCAGCCCAGCTATGACAAGCAGTACGTGCGCGATTGGCTCAAGGTCAATTGGGACTTCTCCGGTGACGCGCCGCAGCTGCCCGCCGAGGTGATTGAGGGCACGTCCGCGCGGTATCGTGAGGCGTATGAAATCATCACGGGCGAGAAGTTCGTCCCTATGAAGTCCAAGTAAGTATCTAAGGAGAACGAGTAAGTGAGCACCCGTAGCGCCCAAAACAAGCGTACCCAGGAAAAGCTGCAGGGCGAAAACCGTCAGGGAATGGCGCGCAAATCCGCTTCGTCCGCCAAGCCCGCTCGCGCCGCCGGAAGCTCCGTGCGCGTAGTACCGTCGTCGTCCAAGGCCAAGCGCGCCGCAGCGGAGCGCGGCGAGGATCTTTCCGGCTTGTCCAAAGAGGAGAAGAAGGCACGCAAGGCTGAGCTTCGCCGTCAAGAGGACCGGGTGTATGCGGCATCGAACGCCCTGCTCAACGAGAACGAGGACTATGTTCGTTTTCGCCGTATCTGGTGGGTGCTCCTCGGCATCGGCATTGCGGCGCTGGTTGGTACATGGGTGGCGCTCGCCGTCTTTGGCAAGGATGGGGCCGATACCCAGCTTGCCCAGACGGTGCAGATGGGGCTGATCATCGTCGCCTACGCTGCCATCATCATCGCGTTCATCTTTGACTTCATGAAGATTCGTCCCATCCGTAACGCCTGCCGTACTGCCGCTTCGGGTATGAGCGAGTCCAAGCTTAATGAGGTGATTGCCCGATCGGTGCAGGATAAGAAGTCCAAGAAATAAGCGCCGTTTGCGAGATTTGCCTCAAGGCGCACTCATGTCGCGAAGGCGTGGGTGCGCCTTTTGCAAAGCGGTGCAATTGGGGGCGTACCCCAATTGCAGCACTGCGTCTCTGGCGTTCAGCAAAAGAAGGGAACAGCATGTTTAGGGCCGAATTAACCGTTGAGGAAGCTCGTTCCGGGATGGCGAACCTCAAACCCAAGCTCGAGCGATATGCCGACTTGATTGTTCGCAAGGGGGTGAATGTCAAGCCTGGCCAGGAGGTCGTGGTGCAGGCTCCCGTTGACGTGGCAGCGTTCGTGCGGCTGCTTGTCGCCCGCGCCTACGCTGTCGGTGCCGGACATGTCACGGTGATTTGGAACGATGATGCGGTGACGCGCCTGACGTACGAGAACGTCGATGCCTCATGGTTTGAGACGGTCCCCGCCTGGCAGCGCGAGCAGCTCGATTCCCTTGCCGAGGCCGGCGCGTGCTTCATCTTCGTCGAAGGGGCGGATCCCGAGGCGCTCAAGGGCATTGACCCCGCCAAACCCGCTGCCGCCTCCAAGGCACGTAACACCCAATGCGTGAAGTACCGACATGGTATGGATTTCAATATCAACCCGTGGTGCATTGCCGGTGCCCCGGTTGCGGCATGGGCGCGACAGGTGTATCCGGGTGTCGAGGACGAGGTTGCGACGTACCGTCTGTGGTGCGCGATCCTCTCCGTTGCCCGCGCTGACGGGGACGATCCCGAGGCCGCCTGGGAGTTGCACAATGCGACGTTCGAAAAGAACTTGCGTCTGCTCAACGAGCGCCACTTCGATCGACTGCACTATACCTCCGCGAATGGCACCGACTTGTGGGTGGGCATGACCGATAAACACGTGTGGGAGGGAGGCTCGAGCAGCACCCCCGATGGCCATGTCTTTTTCCCCAACATCCCTACGGAGGAGGTTTTCACTTCACCGCATTGCGAGCGCGTGGACGGTGTAGTGTACTCCGCATTGCCGCTGGTGCGACATGGCAACAAGATCGACCGCTTCTGGTTGCGCTTTGAGAACGGTCTGGTTGTTGATTTTGACGCCGAGGTGGGTCGCGACACCCTGGCGAGCATTCTCGACACCGACGAAGGTGCCCGCCGCTTGGGTGAAGTCGCGTTGATTTCCAAGAACACGCCGATCCGCGAGACGGAGACCCTGTTCTACGACACGCTGTACGATGAAAACGCGAGCTGCCATTTGGCGCTGGGTTCTGGTTTCCCCGAGTGCTACGAGGGCGGTTACGCCATGACGCAGGATGACCTGCGCGACCTTGGCCTGAACAAGAGCGGTACTCACGTGGACTTCATGATAGGAGCAGACGATCTGGACATCATGGGCGTCACCGCCGACGGCGAGGAGATCCCGGTGTTCGTAAACGGCCAGTGGACCTGGGAGTAGCTTGGTTCACCAGATGCCCGGACCCGTCACGAGGTCGAGGGCTTGCGTGCGCCAGTGCGCTACGCCCTCGCCTCCGGCAACCTTGGACATATCGGAAACCTTCGGATCGATGCGCGCGCACGGCGACTGAGTGGAACTTCTTGAGGTTTTTCGTATTGATTTTCCAATATGTCGAGTACACTCTCATATGGGCGGCATAAAACCGCAGGAACGCGACGCTGCATGTAAGTGACTACTTCGGATTTTCCGAGATTGATACGAAAAACCTCAACTTTTACTGCAGGCTGGGGAATGGGATCCCAGGCAAGCCAGTTCAGGCAGCCGCCGCAGTCGGTTGCGGGTGATTCGTAACAGACGGGTTCGTCTGCGTCGCCGCTCCTTTGCTGCAGTGAATCGCTTAGTGGCAAATTCTGCTACAATACGGCACGCGGGTCATTAGCTCAGTTGGCAGAGCAGGGGACTTTTAATCCCAAGGCCCAGGGTTCGAACCCCTGATGACCCACCATTATGAGAAGGCGCGAGGAGCAGCGATGCCCCTCGCGTTTTTTGTTGGCCGCGCCCGGGTTCGAACCCTGATCAGGGCGCGGAGCTGAGGAAACGCGAACGCGTTTTCCAGCGCAGCGCGCAAGGGGCGCAGGCCCCGCAGCGGAAGGAGGGCGGCGCCAGCCGCCCGGCGAACCCCTGATGACCCACCATTATGAGAAGGCGCGAGGAGCAGCGATGCCCCTCGCGTTTTTTGTTGTAAACGGTAAGGGATGCACGCGGAAGAGAATTGGCAATCCAGTGACAGTGAATAGAACAGGCCATTATGTAACATTAATTGCATATTAGAACTTTTTAAGCAACATAGATGGATAAGCGCGTACAATACTGTGAAACCATACGGCCTTTAAGCCGGTACCGAGAGACCGAAAAGGAGACGAGATGGGTTCAAATCACCCTATGGGTGCTTGCGCATCCGCCCTGCCGCGCACGGCTATGAGCCCCCTGGCTCAACGCATCATGGATTCAACCACAAAAGGCAATACGCTCCCCGCTGTTCTGCTGCTGGCAGATGGCACCGTGTTTTACGGCCGCGCGTGCGGAGCATGTGGAACGGCGACGGGAGAGGTGTGCTTCAACACCTCGCTTGAGGGCTACTTCGAAGTTCTCACCGATCCCAGCTACGCGGGACAAATCGTAACCATGACGTATCCACAGATCGGCAATTACGGTATCGACCTTGCCGATGTTCAGAGCGCGTATCCCGGAGACGCCGACCGTCCCGCATCTGCCCCCGCGTTGCGCGGCATGGTGGTGCACGATATGTGCCGCACGCCGTCCAATTGGCGCAGCTCGTTGAGCGTTCCAGACTACCTGGCCCAGCAGGGCGTCGTCGCGATTGAGGGCGTTGATACCCGCTCCCTCGTTCAGCATCTTCGCGACCATGGCTCGCAGATGGGCATTGTTTCCACCGAGGAATTCAACCTCGATGTCCTTGCCGATCGTTTGGCGGCCGCTCCGCAGCTCGTTGGCGAGAACCTGGTCAAAACGGTGAGCTGCCCCCAGCCTCATACATACGACTCCTCGGACCTGCCGGTCTCCCATGAATTTGCCCTTGCCGCCACAGCGACCCGTCGCGCTCCGTATCGTGTGGTCGCATATGATTGCGGCGTCAAGCGGGGCATTCTCGAAGGTCTGGTTCGTGCCGGCTGCGACCTCACCGTTGTGCCGTGGGATACCCCCGCAGAGGATGTTCTTGCCCAGAACCCAGACGGCGTGTTCCTCTCCAACGGTCCCGGCGATCCCGATGCCGTACCCGAGACATACATGCAAGTCCAACAGCTTGTTGGCAAGGTACCGGTGTTCGGCATCTGCTTGGGCCACCAGATGATCAGCCTTGCGGCGGGTGCGCAGATCGAGAAGCTCAAGTTCGGCCATCGCGGCGGCAACCAGCCCGTTATGAATCTGCTCACGCGTCGTGTTGAAATCACGGCGCAAAACCACGGCTTTGGTTTGGTGTTCCCCAGCTTGGGAAACTTGGTACCCGAGCTCTCTGGCGGCGTGAGCGAGCATTCGACCCAGAGCGACCTGCGCTTTTGGGTCGAGCGCGGAGTGGCACCCGTTGTGCGAAACGAACGCTTTGGCCGTATCCGCCTCACCCACGTGAACCTTAACGACGGCACCGCCGAGGGCATTCAGCTGCTCGACGTCCCCTGCTTTAGCGTGCAGTACCATCCCGAGGCCTCTCCTGGCCCCACCGACGCTCATTACCTGTTCACCGCTTTCACGCGACTCATGGACGGCGACCCGGATTACCTGGGCATCGACATCGCGGCCGACCGGTTGCACGGCTGGAATTTCGCAACGGAGGAGAACTAGCATGCCCAAGCGTACCGATATTAAGCGGATTTTGGTTATTGGATCCGGACCAATCGTGATTGGCCAGGCATGCGAGTTCGACTACTCGGGTGCTCAGGCCTGTAAGGTACTCAAAGAAGACGGATACGAGGTCGTGTTGGTCAACTCGAATCCCGCGACCATCATGACGGACCCGGGCCTCGCCGACCGCACCTACGTGGAGCCCATCACGGCGGAGTTCATTGAGAAGGTCATCGAGCGCGAGCACCCCGATGCCCTGCTGCCCACCCTGGGTGGCCAGACGGGCCTCAATGCCGCCGTCGAGCTGGCGAAGTCTGGTGTGCTCGACCGCTACGGCGTCGAGATGATCGGATGCGACCTTGATGCCATCGAGCGCGGCGAGGACCGCAAGCTGTTCAACGAGGCCATGGCTGACCTGGGTCTCGAAGTGGCGCGCTCGGGTTATGCGTACTCCGTTGAGGATGCCCTCTCGATTGTCAAAACCACCGGCTATCCCTGCGTATTGCGTCCGAGCTTCACCATGGGCGGTGCCGGCGGCGGTATCGCGCACGACGAGGAAGAGCTCATTCAAATCGTGACGCAGGGCCTTGAGCTGTCCCCGGCAGGTGAGGTCCTGGTCGAGGAATCCATTGAAGGCTGGAAAGAGTATGAGATGGAGGTCATGCGCGACCGCGCCGGCAACGGCATCATCGTGTGCTCCATCGAGAACCTCGACCCCATGGGCGTGCATACCGGCGACTCGATTACCGTCGCCCCCGCTCAAACGCTCTCGGATCTCGAGTACCAGCGCATGCGCGTCGCCTCGCTCGCCATCCTCGAGAAGATCGGAGTCGAGACCGGCGGCTCCAACGTACAGTTCGCCGTCAACCCCAAGAACGGGCGCCTTATCGTCATCGAGATGAACCCGCGCGTAAGCCGTTCCTCCGCGCTTGCCTCCAAGGCGACGGGCTTCCCCATCGCCAAGGCGGCCGCGCGCCTGGCCGTGGGCTACACGCTCGACGAGATCACCAACGACATCACCCGTGCCACGCCGGCGTGCTTTGAGCCTTCCATTGACTACTGTGTGGTCAAGGTGCCGAGGTTCGCATTCGAGAAGTTCAAAGGCACCGACACCACGCTCACCACGCGTATGAAGGCTGTGGGCGAGGTCATGGCCATCGGACGTACCTTCGAGGAGGCGCTCGGCAAGGCCATGCGCTCGCTTGAGGACGGCCATCGCGGCCTGGGGGCCGATGCCAAGGCGTCCGCGCTTGAGCAACTGTCTGACGAAGAGCTTGCCGAGCATGTCGCCCGCGCTACGGAGCAGCGCATTTTCTACCTGGCGGAGGCACTGCGTCGTGGATGGTCGGTCGAGCGTTTGCATGACCTCACGCGCATCGACCCGTGGTTCCTCTCGCGCATGCACGACATGATCGCGGTTCAGACGGCGGTTCGCGGCCTGCGTGTTGAGGACATCGACGCCGACGCGATGCGCCTGCTTAAGCAATACGGCACCTCGGATGCCCAAATCGCGCACCTTACCGGCAGCGACGAGCGCTTTGTGCGTGCGTACCGCAAGGGTTTGGGCGTGGTTCCGAGTATGAAGACGGTCGATACCTGCGCCGCCGAGTTCGAGAGCGCCACGGAGTACCACTACAAGACCTACGAGAACCTCATGCGTGTCTCTCCCGTTGCTCACCGCAGCGTGGCGGTAGACGAAGTACGCCCCTGCGACAAGCCCAAGGTCATGATCTTGGGCGCCGGTCCCAATCGTATTGGGCAGGGCATCGAGTTCGACTACTGCTGCGTACACGCTTGTTACGAGCTGGCCGAGCGCGGATACGAGACCATCATGGTCAACTGCAACCCCGAGACGGTCTCCACCGACTACGACACCTCCGACCGTTTGTACTTCGAGCCGGTTACGTATGAGGACGTCATGGATATCGTCGACGTCGAACGTCCCGTCGGCGTCATCACCACGCTCGGCGGCCAAACGCCGGTCAACCTTACGCGCCAGCTGGCCGAGAGCGGCGTGACCATCATGGGCACCCAGCCTGACGCCATTGATTTCGCCGAGGACCGCGAGCGTTTCTCGGCGTTGCTGGACCGCTTGGGCGTCATGTATCCGCCGGCAGGTATGGCAACCTCGTTTGCAGAGGCCGAGTCCGTCGCCGCCCACATTGGCTACCCGTTGCTCGTCCGCCCCAGCTATGTTTTGGGCGGCCGCGGCATGATGATCGCCTACGACGCCGAGCACCTGCGCGAGTACATGGCCGAGGCTGCGCGCGTGAGCCCGGATCACCCTATCTACCTCGACCGATTCCTCGAGGGCGCGTACGAGAGCGACGTCGACGCGCTGTGCGACGGCGAGAACGTTTATATTGGCGGCATCCTCGAGCATATCGAGGAGGCCGGCATCCACTCGGGTGACTCCGCGACCTGCATTCCTCCGTTCTCGTTCTCCGAGGGCCTCAAGGCGAAGCTCCGCGAGACCACGCGCCGCATCGCGTTGGCCCTGGGCGTGCGCGGTTTGGTGAACGTGCAGTTCGCCATTAAGGGCGAAACGGTCTACGTCATCGAGGCGAACCCCCGCGCGAGTCGTACGGTGCCGTTCATCTCGAAGGCCACGGGCGTGCCGCTGGCGCGCTATGCCGCCCGTATCATGGCGGGGGAGAGCCTTGAGTCGCTTGGCTTGACGGGCGAGTATCGCGAGCCCGAGTACTTCTGCATGAAGGAGGCCGTGATGCCCTGGGGCCGCTTCCCCGGCGCCGAGGTCATTCTTGGCCCCGAGATGAAGTCGACGGGTGAGGTCATGGGTATCGCGAAGAGCTATCCGGAGGCCTACGCTAAGACGCAGCTCGCTATCGACTACCAGCTGCCCACGCCTGAGGATGGGCGCGTGTTCATCTCGGTGTGCGACCGCGACAAGCGTCATATCCTGAGCCTTGCGCGTATCCTACGTCACCTGGGATTCGATATCGTCTCAACGGCCGGTACGGCGCGCGTGCTGCGCGGCGGCAATGTGCCGTGCGAGGTCATTGGCAAGATCGGTGCCCCTGATGACGCCGAACTCGTTGTTGGTGAGGAAGCCGAGCGCGGAATCCTCGATATGATCGCGGATGGCGAGATCGCGTTCATCATCAACACACCGTATGGTCCTGGATCCCGTGGCGACGGGTACCGCCTGCGCACCGAGGCAGTCCGTCGCGGCGTGACCTGCGTGACCGCCCTCACGGCGGCGAATGCTTACATTGCCGCCCTTGAGGCCCGTCAGTTTGGCGACGGCATGGAGGTCATCGCGCTGCAGGATCTGTAGCGCGCGGGTGGGAGTCAGGCTTTCATGTGCGTTTTAGCCGGGGGCGACACCTATCGGTGGTGTCGTCCCCGGCTTTCTTGTTGCCCGCTGAATATTACGCAATGATTCTTAATGCCTCATGACGGGCAAACCTGAGGAAATGGAAAACCATCAGCCGATTTCTAGTGGCTTTCTAGGTGTCATCTGGTTGTCGATTTCTCGCATCGGGGCGGATTGATCGGCTTTGATCTTGATTCGGCGCCTCCCCACGCCCTCACGGTTCCAGTTGCCGGAAACGGATCTTTTCGGTTCGTCGTTTTGGGCCGAAACCGGCTGAATGGCCGCTTTGCTCCGTCGAACACTTATAGAGAAAGTATGAATACTGAGCCAAATGGCCTTTTCGAACTAATACCAGTTTGAGTTCCAAAAAACCGTTGGGGAGGGGTATCCTACCATTCGCCGCTAACGACCCAAGGATAATCAAGTGAATATGAGAGTCCCCTTACAATTCATTACGTAGGATTAATAGGTCTGCTGGTACATACCAGTTGTCCTGTGTACAGCGTAGAAACCTAATGGGAAGGGGACTCACGTGCATCACAGCTCAATCTTGAAACGCAATTGGGTGCGCGGTTCGGCGGTTATTGCATCTGCGGCGCTTTCGCTTGCCCTTGCGGTGCCTGCGAGCGCGGCACCTCTTACGGGTGTGAAGGATGCCAAGGCCGACAAGAACGTCGTTACCGTGACATTCCGGCAGGGTGATGATGAGGTTACCGGTAGGATTACGTTCCTTGAGGACGACATCTTCCGTTACAACGTGGATCCCTCGGGTGAGTTTAGCGAGTATGCGGAGCCGAAGAGCGAGGCCCATAAGGCCAGGATTCAGGCACAGCCGGATTCTTCGAGCAAGTACAATCACCCCGATGCTCAGGTAAAGGCGGAGGGCGATAGGTTCGTCATCACTTCTGGTGATACCACCATCGAGTTCGCCAAGGATAGCGCCCTTATGACCGTCAAACGCGGCGGTAAGGTTGTCATGGAAGAGACCTCCCCGCTCGACGTAGATAAGGCCGGCACCGTCCAGACGCTCAAGAAGCACGACGGCGAAGACTTCTTTGGCGGTGGCACCCAGAACGGCCGCTTCATCCACACGGGCACCACCATCAATATCGCCAATGAGAGCAACTGGGTTGACGGTGGCGTGGCTTCGCCGAACCCGTTCTATTGGTCCGATAGCGGCTACGGCGTCATGCGCAACACGTTTGCCGACGGCTCGTATGATTTTGGCGCGACCGATGCCGGTGTTACGACTGCCCGTCACAACGAGAACGAGCTCGACGCCTATTACTTCGTTGCCGATGCTAAGGAGGGCAAGGCCACCGCGCCGATCGCCCAGGATCTGCTCCAGGACTACTTCCAGGTCACCGGCAATCCGGTGCTCCTGCCCGAGTACGCTTTCTATGTTGGTCACTTGAATGCCTGGAACCGCGACATGTGGTCCTCCGAGGCCAAGGACGGATACGGCAAATGGCAGATTAAGGGCAGCGAGCCCGCAGGGGCCGGCACGGGTAAGGTTCAGTATGAGAAGGGTGGCACCGGTACTTCCATGCAGCCCGGCTCTCACGTGGAGTCTCTGAACGGCCACGGTGCCACTGAGCAGGGCGAAAATATCCCCGAGGGCACTGACTTCCCCAAGGAGTTCTCCGCTCAGTCCCGTTTGGACAACTACCTCGAGAACGATATGCCGCTGGGCTATTTCCTACCCAACGACGGCTATGGCGCGGGCTACGGCGTGAATGGCTTTGGCAAGACCGGCGGCGTCAATGATGACGGCACCAGCTCCGCCGAGCGCCTCGCCGCGGTCGCCGCTAACGTGCAGAACCTCAAGGAGTTCACTGATTACGCCAACGGAAAGGGTGTTGCGACCGGTCTGTGGACGCAGTCCCAGCTCTCCCCGGATTCCAATCCCGACACGCAGTGGCAGCTGCTCCGCGACTTCAAGGCCGAGGTCAACACCGGCGGCGTGACCACCCTCAAGACCGACGTTGCATGGGTCGGTAGCGGCTATTCCATGGCGCTCGACGGCGTCAAGACGGCCTACGACATCATCACCGAGGACGTCAATTTCCGTCCGAACATCATCTCCCTCGACGGTTGGGCGGGTACCCAGCGCTTCGCGGGCATCTGGACCGGCGACCAGACCGGCGGCAACTGGGAGTACATCCGCTTCCACATTCCCACCTACATTGGTCAGTCCCTCTCCGGTAACCCTAACATCGGCTCCGATATGGACGGCATCTTCGGTGGCCAGCCTGTCATTGCCACGCGCGACTATCAGTGGAAGACCTTCACTCCGCTCATGCTCGACATGGACGGCTGGGGCTCCCACGTCAAGTCTCCGCAGACGCACGGCGACCCCTACACCGGCATTTCCCGTATGTACCTCAAGCTGAAGTCCCAGCTCCTGCCGTACATCTACACCTCTGCAGCATCCGCGGCGAATATCAACACGGGCAACGGTGACACCGGTCTGCCGATGATCCGCGCCATCCTGCTGAACGATGATTCTGCCTACGCTCAGAGCACCAAGACGCAGTACGAGTACACCTTCGGTGGCTCCTTCTTGGTCGCTCCTGTGTACCAGAACACCGACGGCGATGCCGCCAATGGTGGTATTGGTGACGGCAACGATCTCCGCAACGGCATCTACCTGCCCAACTATGGTACCGAGGAGGAGCCGACCATCTGGATCGACTACTTCACGGGCGACCAGTATCGCGGCGGCCAGGTGCTCAACAACTTCAATGCCCCGCTGTGGAAGCTCCCGTTGTTCGTGAAGGCTAACGCTATCGTCCCGATGTACGAGCCCAACGACAACCCCGAGGACATCGATCGCACCAAGCGCGAGGTGGAGTTCTTCGCTACGTCCGGCAAGGGCGAGTACACCCTGTTCGAGGACACCGGTACCTACATCGAGAACAAGTCGGACTCCTCCAACGAGGCGTACGGCAAGGAGGACAACATCGACTACGGCAAGAGCGTGAAGACCACGTTCACGTCCGAGGCCGATGCCAAGTCCGGCACCGCTACCTTCAAAGCGGGCAAGTCCGAGGGTGCCTACGATGGTTACGATTCCAACCGCACCACCGTCTTTACGGTGAACGTGTCCAAGGAGCCCGAGTCCGTTGTCGCCAAGAACGGCGATAAGGAGCTCACTGTCGAGAAGGTCGACTCCTTCGACGCCTTCAAGAAGGCGGAGCCTGCTGAGGGCAAGGCCGTCTACTTCTACGAGCAGACCCCGAACCTCAACTACGGCGCCACCGCCGAGAGCGAGCAGGTACGCAACGAGGACTTCTCCAAGCAGCCGATTAACACCACGCCCAAGCTGCACGTCAAGTTTGCCAAGACCGATGTGAACAGCAGTGAGCAGACGCTCGAGGTGAAGGGTTTTGAGAATAAGGGCGAGCTGCCGGGCAACACGCTCGACAAGAACCTCAAGGCTCCCGCGAACCTTGCTGCTCCCGAGGATGGCCTGACCCCCACGAGCATTAAGCTCACGTGGGATAAGGTCGAGGGTGCTACTGCGTACGACATCGAGATCGATGGCATGGTCAACAACATCCCGAGTGGCGATACCGTCGAGTTCAACGTGACGGACCTGCCGTACAACACGGAACACGAGTTCAAGATTCGCACTCGCACCGCTACCGGCTACTCCGAGTGGAGCGCGCCCCTCAAGGTCAAGACCCTTGAAGACCCGTGGCGCAATGCCCCCAAGCCTGTCCACGTTGATTGGGAAGGCGGCGAGAAGTGGGGCAAGCTGGACCTTGCGTTCGACCACGACGACAAGAGCGGCAGCAGCTTCCACTCTACCGACAGCGTTATCGGCATGCCGATGACTATCGACTACGGCAAGACCTACAGCCTGGATAAGTTCGTCTACACGCCGCGCCAGGACAACGGCGGCAACGGCAACGTGTCCAAGATGAAGGTCGAGATCAGCCTCGACGGCGCAAACTGGACCGATCTGGGTGTTCAGACGTGGGATAACAAGGGCGAGGGCAAGATGCAGCCCAAGACCGTTGACCTTAACGGTAAGTCAGCTCGCTACCTGCGTCTCACCGTTGAGGAGTCCACGGGCGGCTTCTTCTCCGCTACCGAGCTCGCGCTTTACAAGGCCGACAAGACCGAGGCTGCCGAGACCGGCTCCCTCAAGGCTCCCGGCACGGTTGGCGAGGAAGACGCGAACCATCTCCCGAACTGCTATGGTCGCGAGAATCGCGGTACTGGTACGAATGATTGGACCTCTCACATCGTCCAATCCAACGCTGACTACAACCTGAACAACGCCTACGACGTGTACGACATGTCTTTCACCATGTCCAAGCTTAACGGCGGCACCAAGAAGGACGGCAAGGTTGCCGGTGCCATCTCGGTTGTCCCCGAGAAGACTTCCGTCAAGGCGGGCGAGACCATCACGGTTGCCGTCAAGGTCAAGGACGGCAAGAACGTCAATGCTATGGGCGCCCTGGTTAAGTACCCCGTTGCAGACTTCGACTTCGTTAAGGACAGCCTCAAGGTCGCGGATAGCACGAAGGGTATGGAGAGCCACTCCGGTATGTATACCTTCAACGAGCCGAGCAATTCCGTGAATATCGCGCTTGCCAACAGGGGCGACAAGGATCTGTGGAACGGTTCTGAGGATGTGGCGACCTTCCAGCTCACCGCAAAGAAGGACTGCGAGGTCAACCTCGAGAGCGAGGCCTGGCTCATCGGCCCCACGCAGGACTTCATCACCTCAACCGGATCTGAAGTTCTTCCTGAGGTGAAGGAGCTTGGTCGTGACGACTTCAACATCACGATTACCAACGAGCACTTCCCCACGGACGATGGGACCAATGTTGAGAAGCTCATTCAGCAGAAGAGCTATGACAACCTGTTCAACGGCACCGAGACCTACGTTGACGGTAAGGTATTCGAGTTCCTGTGGAACTGGGAGCCCAACTATGTCGACGGCAAGTTCCCCGAGTACGTGAAGCTTCCGGTTGACATTCACTTCGAGCTCAAGGAGCCTCGTGCGCTCAGTGATATCGAGGTTTGCAACCGCGAGAGCGGCAATGGTCGCGTTAAAAAGCTCAACGTTACCGTGTTCTTCGAGGATGGCACCAAGCAGACCTTCAGCGCCGGCGAGGAGGACACCTACACTGTTCAGATCGCCGCTGAGAACAAGGGCAAGAAGGTCAAGAGCGTTGACGTTTCTCCTCAGGAGGCCAACGGCACCCAGATGCTCACCATCTGCGAGATCAACTTCAACTACACCGAGGAGGATCCCAAGCCCGAGGAGCTGAAGGAGGTCTCTCAGGAGCAGTTCGGCATCACGATGACGAACGATATCCTCACGACTGACGATGGCACCAACGTTGAGAAGCTCGTCGAGAGCAAGAAGTACGATGGCCTCTTCAACGGCAAGGAGGGTGACGCGGATAACGACTTCGAGTTCAAGTGGGACCTCGGCTACAATTACGTGAACGGCAAGCTGCCCGATTACGTGAAGCTTCCGACCACGATGCACTTCGAGCTCAAGGACCCGATGGCTCTGCGCGATGTTCAGATCCTGAACCGCAAGAACTCCAACGGTTCCGTCAACTCCCTCGAGGCCGTGATCACCTACACCGACGGTTCCACCACAGAGTTCAAGGACGGTGACTTCGCCAAGAAGCAGGAGGTCTACACCCTGACCGCCGACAACACCAAGAAGGTCAAGAGCGTCGATATCACGCCGCTCACCTCTGACGGCACCGCGACCGGCTATCAGGGCGAGGACGCCAAGAACCGCATGCTCACCCTGCGCGAGATCAACTTCCGCTACGTCGAGGGCGATCAGAAGCCTGAGGTGCCTGAGGTGAACAAGGCCGATCTCCAGGCCAAGTACGACGAGCTCAAGGGCAAGGCCAACGACGGCTACACCGAGGACTCCTGGAACGCCTTCCAGAAGGCTCTCGAGGGCGCCAAGGCGGTCCTCGACAAGGCCGACGCCACCCAGTCCGAGGTCGACACCGCGCTCAAGGCCCTCACCGACGCCAACGCCGGCCTCGTGAAGCCTGAGGTGCCTGAGGTGAACAAGGCCGATCTCCAGGCCAAGTACGACGAGCTCAAGGGCAAGGCCAACGACGGCTACACCGAGGACTCCTGGAACGCCTTCCAGAAGGCTCTCGAGGGCGCCAAGGCGGTCCTCGACAAGGCCGACGCCACCCACTCCGAGGTCGACACCGCGCTCGACGCTCTCGTCAAGGCCGACGCTGGCTTGACCAAGGCGGAGAATCCCAGACCGAACCCCGATCCGGAGGATCCCAAGCCGGAGAACCCGGATGGAAACGGTGGTCAGGACGGCAGCAATCCCGGCAACACTAACAAGCCGGGATCCGGCCTGCCCCAGACGGGCGATCCGGCCGTGGTGGCCGTGGCCGGCACGGGCATCATCGGCTCCGTGACCGCTGCGCTCGGCGCGTTCTTCCACCGCCGTCGTCGCGATCAGTAGTCGCTTGCGGCGGTTGGGGAGACGCTGGTCGGGCCCACAGCGGTAAAGGGCCCGGTGGAGTACAGCAATGGCTCCGCTGGGTCCTTCCTGCAAGGACGCGCAAGGCTCGGTTCCGTAAACATGGGAAAGATTGCCCAGAGAGACGCTGGCGTGGTATGATACCGCTCATGCGGGTATCGCCAAGTGGTAAGGCATCAGCTTCCCAAGCTGACATTCGCGGGTTCGAGTCCCGTTACCCGCTCCATTGAGAGCTAGAGAGCCCGGTGCCATGGCGGCACCGGGCTCTTTTCGAGTGCGCCGGGACCGGAGCCCTCAATTGGTAGCACAACTCGACAAAACTTCGTAAAAATGGGCGTGCGGCAGAAATCTTGGAGACCGGGCGGAGAGGAGAAGCCTTGTATTCCA
>OBJP01000045.1_pt1 | contig 111089 bp, 93 predicted proteins | sample 1519821 | NCBI WGS metagenome assembly OBJP01 (sample SAMN04209218, study PRJEB22552) | human gut metagenome | biome: gut; material: feces | host: Homo sapiens | place: USA: Oklahoma | reverse complement strand
TAGAATACTGGGATAGTAAATATCGATATGATGTGATCGATGAAGTTGAAAGAGAAACTTTGCAGAGGAAAAAGAAAAAAGTCAAGAAAGCAACATCATGGCATCGGTACGGATCAAGTGCTGGAAGATACGAATAGGAGAAAGAAAATAATGGGAACGATTAGAGACAGAGTAGGAAAGATTCACATGTACACTCACGGAGTAAACTTCGGAATTCCAGAGTATCTCGCAGAAAAAGGACTAGATGTAAATATAGAATATGTTGGAGATGGAATAGAAAATAGTGTACTGGCAATCGAAATATTTAAAACTAAAAAATTAGAAAAGGAAGAAGAACATGACAGATTCAGATAAAGAAGTATTATATGCATGGGAAAGAGATAGAATTTTCTCAGAAGATTATAAAGGGACGTTTGATTCAGTTAAAGAATGCATTGAAGATGCTAAATCAGAAGGATTTAAGCCTGGACAAATGATTTACATCGGGAAATGTATAGAACCAGATATTAGTTGCGGAGTGTGGTTTGACAGAGTGTTAGAAGATGTACAAGATGCAATGTATTCTGATTACGGAGATAATGCAGAAGATTGGGATTTGTCCGTAGGAGATATAGAAGAAAGACAAGAAATATATGGTAAATATGAGGAAAAATTAACAAATCTAGTAGAAGACTATATTAAAGAGATTGGAGAAAAACCTAATTTTTACGATGTTGTAGATATAAAGCCTATTATTATTGAATAAAAGGAGTGATACGTAATGGCATATAGAGATTGTCCATGCCTTAAGTGCAATTCTGGGAAAGAAAGAGAAAAGAGGATTGAGTGTAGAAGAAAATGTACACAATTTGTCGCATGGAAGTTAAGCATGCAGGCGATTAGACAGAAAAAGAAAGAAGATAAAGACAAATATTACTCAACGACTAAAAAGAAGTTTTATGAGAGAAAACTAATGAAACAAAAGTCGGGGAGAAAAATATGATGAATCCATGTGAAGCCTGTGCAGAGATAATCTGCATGGGCATTTGTGCCGATCGGGTGAAATATAATGATTATTTGGATGGAATCAGGCAGCAGTTGATTGAACTATGTGAGAGGGTAAGAAATGACAGAGAAAGAAAAGAACGAGAAAAAGAAAGAATATCTTAATCGATACAAGAATGCAGTTAAAAAATATAATTCACTTCAGGAACAAGAAGAACGGATTAGAGCAGAGATGGGACCGGGAGCGATAGAATATTCTGGTATGCCAAAAGCACATAAGAAAACAGATCTGTCGGATGAAATGGTGCGAATAGAGAGAATATTAAACAAAATTATAGATCAAAAGAGAGAAATGCAGGAGATTCGATTAGAAATTGAAGAAAAGATTGTAGATATTAAAGATGGTATGCAAAGTAGAGTGTTATATCTCAGATACATAAGATTCATGAAGTGGGAAGACATTTGTGTAGAAATCGGATATAGCTGGAGACAAGTACACAGAGCACACTCCCAGGCGCTGAAGAAATTGAATATTGATTAAAGATGGCACACTTTGGCATAGTATGGCACACTTTTTTTTGATATTATGTAGCATAGAAATTTAAAAAATAGGAGAAAAATCAATGATTGCATTAGAAGTTAAAGATTACTGTCAGAATTGTGCAGAATTTGATCCTGAAACAACAGTAAGTGAAAGAAGCTATTGTGGAATGACAGGGATGAACATTTTAACAGATACAACAGTCACATGTAGAAATGCACAGAAATGTAATCGATTATATGAATTTATCAAAAAGGAAAACGATAAAGAAATTTAAAGTAACATATTAGAAAAAATAGGCACCTTCGGGTGCTTTTTTAGTGCAAAAAAACAAGAAATTCTTATGGCAAGAAGGAAAGTGGTGAAGTGGCAGGATATGAAAACATAAGAGATGCAAATAACAATCGAACTCCGGAGGAACGCCGAGAGCTGGCAAAAAAAGCAGGCAAAGCAAGCGGTGAAGTAAGACGTAGAAAAGCAGATTTTAAAAGGACATTGAACATGCTGCTCACTGCTCCAATAGATAACGAAGAATGGAAGCCAGTTTTAGAGTCGTTAGGTGTTGAATGTACACTAGAATCCGCTTTGTTAATGGTACAGATTAAGGCTGCATTAGCAGGAGACACACAGGCAGCTAAATTTGTAGCACAGTATTCTGGACAAAGCAGTAGAGCAGAAGAAGATGTTGAAAATAAAAAGGCAGAAACAGAACTGATCAAAGCCAGAAAAGAAGCAGTAACAGGAGAAAACGAAACAGATGAGGCGTTAGATCGATTGGATCAGATACTAAAAGAGGTGCGTGATAATGCAGTTAAGCAAGAAACAGAATGAGTATATTATAAACGCAACTCATAGATGGAACATAAAATCTGGAGCAGTTCGTTCTGGAAAATCCTATGTAGATACAGCATATGTAGTTCCATTCAGAATCAGGGAACGTGCTGGTAAACCAGGACTTAATGTTGTATTGGGAGTGTCAAAAGAGTCAATAGAAAGAAACGTACTCCAACCAATGCGAGAAATCTATACGGAGAAACTGATCGGACAGATCAATAACAGAAATATAGCAAGAATTTGCGGTGAAGATACCTACTGCCTTGGAGCAGAAAAGATTAGCCAAGTAGCTAAGATTCAGGGTGCAAGCATCAAATACTGCTATGGAGATGAAATTGCAAAGTGGAATAAAGAAGTATTCCAGATGTTGAAATCAAGACTTGATAAGCCATATAGCTGTTTTGACGGTGCATGTAACCCAGAACATCCAACACATTGGCTGAAGGAATTCATTGATAATCAAGAATTAGATATCTATTTGCAAAGATACACGATATTTGATAATCCATACCTTCCAGAAGAATTTGTTGAACAGCTATGTAAAGAGTATGAAGGTACGATTTATTATGATCGTCTGATTTTAGGACGCTGGAAGAGAGCAGAAGGTTCTATTTACAAGAAGTTTGCAGATGATCCTGAGGTGTTTCGATGTGAGATCGTTGATCAGATAACAGGAGATGCAAAATATAAGCAGATCAGGCAGCAGGACATTGTATCAATAGAAATAGGACTCGACTTCGGAGGAAACAAGTCAGGGCATTCATTTGTTGCAAGAGGATATACAGATGATTACAGGCTTGTTATTGGGATCATGTCAAAGCGGATCATGGCCAAAGATGAGAATGAGGATATTGACAGCAATATGCTTGATAAGTTGTTCTGTGAATTCGTGCAGGAAGTAATAGAGAAATACAGCGTGATAGATCGATACGGAGATGATGTTAGATATTGCAACGTTGAAACAGTCTATTACGATAATGCAGAAACAGTTTTAGGAAATTCAATCAGGAATGCAGTGGAGAAACGGTATCCATGGATCAGTGTAAAGAAAGCAAGAAAAGCAACGATCAATGATCGTATAAGATGCACGGTAAAGCTCATGGGTGCTGAAAGATTCTTTATAACGCAAGATTGCGAGTCACTGGAAACAGCCTTTTCAGATGCTGTCTGGGATAAAGAAGTAAAAGACAGAGATGAAAGACTGGATGATGGAAGTACAGATATTGATAGCCTGGATGCATTTGAATATACGATTGAAAGGGATATGAAATACCTGATTAAAGAGGTGGAAGATGTTTGATAGATTAAAAAGATTATGGAAAGGAATTGTGAGTATGTTCAGTTATACGACATTTAAAAACATATTGGGCAAAGACGTAGCATTAACACAGGCCATGATCGATGCAATAAATGACTGGAAGAACATGCTGTCGGGAAAAGCTGATTGGTGTGAAGGTCATGTTGAATCGCTTCGATTAGAAGAAGGAATATGTAGAGAATTTGCAGATGCAGCATTGGTAGAAATGGAGATGCAGATTCTAAATAACGAACAGCTTGATAAAACACTGAAAAAGGCTGCAGTTGATCTGAACAAAAAAATGCAGAATGGATTAGCATTAGGATCTTTAGTGTTGCGGCCGTTAGGACCAGATAAATTTGAATATATAACAGCGGACAAGATGATACCGATCAGTTTCGATGATGATGGGAAACCAAACGATATTGCTTTTTTATCCGTAAAACGTGTCGGGGAAAATAATTATTACTTTAGATTAGAGAGACATTATTTCACAAACGGGAATCTGACGATTGAAAATAATTGCTATCATTCACAGAGTAGGAGCGATATTGGTCAAAGATGTGAACTTGAAAATGTTCCAGAGTGGTCAAAGATACAGCCTGGACCGATTATCTATCCAGGAATGACACAGATGGACTTTGGCTATTATCAGAACCCAGTCGAAAACAAAATTGATGAAAGTGGATGTGGAGTGTCTATCTATGAATCAGCAACTGGATTGATTAGAAAGGCAGATCGACAGGCAGCACGTCTGGATTGGGAATATGAATCAGGAGAACGTGCAATTCATGTAGATGAACGTGCATTGAAGCATAGTAAAGGGAAAACGTATCTTCCTAAACTGAGCAATCGGTTATATAGAGGATTAAACCTTGATGATGGAAAGGATAAAGAGCTTTTTAAAGAATATTCTCCACAAATGCGAGATGAAGCATATAAAAGAGGATTAGAAGAATGCAAGCGAGAGATTGAGTTTAATGTAGGGCTTGCATATGGTGATCTGTCAGATGTTCAGAATGTTGAAAAGACAGCAACCGAGGTTCTGGCATCAAAGACAAGAAAATATAACAGAGTAACAGCGATTCAAAATAATTTGGAGAAATGCCTACAGGATTTTGTTGAAGCGTTAGCATTTTATAATGGGTGCTATATGTCTGGAGTTGAATTTGCTTGTAAGTTTAAGGACTCTATTCTGACAGATGAAGAATCAGAAAGGCAGCAGGACCGCCAGGATGTCAGCATGGGGGCAATGAGCTTATTAGAGTACCGGATGAAGTGGTACAACGAAGATGAGGAAACAGCAAGGGCAAAGTTGCCGGAACAAAATCAGGTGATGGAGTAAATGAGAAATGAATATAAAAATCAGATGGCCAACAAGATAGCAGCAAATTATATAAACCTGGAAGAACGGATCATTCAAGACATTGTACGAAGAATTAAGAAAACCGGAGAGATCACAAGTACAGCTGACTGGCAGATCAACAGATTAAGGATCATAGGATATTCAACAGAAGACATTGAAAAGATGCTCAAAGAAACGTTAAATAAATCGTATCCAGAAATGTTTGAGCTGTATGATAACGTGATCAATTGGGAGTATGTCAGAAACAAAGACATCTATGAGCAAATCAATGCAGAGTACATTCCGTTTAAGGAGAACAATCATCTACTGCAAATGATTGAAGCAATTACGCAGCAAGGCGTGGAAGACTTGGAAAATGTAACAAGATCATTGGGATTTTACATAGATCAAAGAGGACAAAAGATTTTAACTCCGTTATCGCAGGTGTACACAAAGTATCTTGATAATGCGTGTTATGATATCGTATCAGGAGCATTTGATTATGGAAGCGTATTAAGGCGAACAATCACACAGCTGACTAACAGCGGATTAAGAACGATAGATTATGCATCTGGACGGCATAACAGGGTAGACGTTGCAGCGAGACGTGCAGTTATGACAGGACTATCACAGATTACAGGAAAAATTACAGACTACAATGCAAAGAAGATGGGAACAGACTTTTTTGAAGTAGCATGGCATGCAGGAGCACGTCCTACGCATGCGGTGTGGCAGGGAAAAGTTTGGACAAAAGAACAACTTGTAACAGTTTGTGGACTTGGAACAGTGACAGGGTTGTTAGGTGCGAACTGTTACCATGAATATTATCCATTCTTTCCGGGCATATCAGAACGTAACTGGACTGATCAGTGGCTTGAAGAAAAGAATCAGGAAGAGAACGAACCTAAAGAATTTGATGGTAAACAATATACTGTCTATGAAGCAAAACAACGGCAGCGGAAGATGGAAACAGCAATGAGAGCTCAAAGGGAAAAGGTAAGAGCACTTGAAAAAGGGAAAGCTGATAGACAAGAAATCATGCTGCACAAAGCAAAGTACCAGGCACAGCTAAATGAATATACAAGATTTTCTAAGAAAATGAAACTTAGGAAGGAAAGAGAACGTATTTATTTAGACATGCAGGGAAAGGTTGCAACAAACAGCAAAAAACAAAATGCATTATTTCCTCCGGAGATGATAAAAAATGCATCAATGGATGTGAGACAGTATAAGCATTATAAAGATATCTTAGGAGATAATGCACCATCACTTGTTAAGTTTGGACAAATGAAATATAATGACAGTAAGAGATTTGAATTGCTTCAAGATTATACGAATTCTATCAAAAGTGGTATGATCTCACCGCTATCCGATTTCAAAAATTATGTTGCTCTTTATAATAAGGTCAATAGAGAAATTATAGGTAGAAGGTCATTCGATGGAATTAAGATCACTGGACAGAGAAAGCATCTTATAGAACGTGTGATTGGAACAATGTCGGATCCAAAGACGAAGAAGATACGATCAGGAGTTTCTATTGATGCAATCACAGATGCACTTGAACATCCAATTAAAATGATAGAAAAAGTCGATCAAGAAGGAAGAAAGAGTAAGAAATACATAGGAAGAATTGGTACAGTTACACTTAATCCAGATACAGGAGAGTTAATTCAATGTAATCCAACAGAAGCAAGATTTAGAAAGGGGCATTAAATGGAAAAGGTAAAATTTGAGTTAAGCAATGAGCAGATTCAGTTTTTAAAAAAGAATTATCCAAAAGATGATTTAGTTCAAAAGATCTTATCAACGGAAACAAAAGGAAGTTTTGAAGTTGATGAGGAGCCATATATTGATTTTATGGATTATCTTGATGATGAATCTGTAGCTTGGATGGATAAAGATTATAATGCAACACCGAAATCAATCATGATTGAAAAGATCAGGGATCATATTTATATTCAAACCAATTAACCACCAATGAAATCGTTGGTGGTATTTTTATACAGATTTTTAAGAAAGGAGGGAATATAGGATGAAGAAGAAAATGTTATTAGTGCTATTGGCAGCAGTTACATGTATGTTTGTTTTTGCTGGTTGTTCTGAATCATCAAAGGTATCAAGGAATGTATCGCAGGAAGCAGACAATTTCAATGTTACAAGAAAATTGACAGTGATCAATGCCAGAACAGACACAGTCTTATTAGAACTTACAGGAACCTTTGCGTTTCAGAATAATGATGATAACGAACTGGAAGTTATTATTGAAACAGCAAAGGGAAAATATCGTAAAGATCTGGTATATCTGAACGATTATACAATGTATGTTGTAGAAGATGTATCTGGAGCAGATGTAGACAAATATCATTATGAGATCAACTTCCTACCAAAGTGGGGAGCCAAGATCACTCACAAACAGTAGGAGGTGATCCAAATAATCTCCCGGCAGCAGGGTTAAGCTGCATTAGAACACGCAGAGAAGATCTGGGTGTTATTTTTATGTCCGAAATGACATTTAAACTAAGTGCATCTTGCGGATAGATGTTTAAACACCGCATCACTGTGGAAGCACCACATTTAAAAATAAGCGTGATAGTAGAAAGGAATATAATTATGGATTTTTTAAAAGAAGCATTAGGAGACAGATATCAGGAGTTTGCAGATCTTATCAAACAGCATAATGGAAAGGCAGAAAACAAAGACAAACAGATTAAGATTGCAAATCTTTCTACCGGGAAATATGTTGATAAGAAAAAATTTGATGATGCAGTTAGAGAAAAGGAAAAGTATGAAACTGATCTGACAGGAGCACTCGATAAGTTGAAAGGATTTGAAGGAGTAGATGTGAACGAGCTGAAAGATAAAGTACAGACATTAACATCTGATCTTGAAACAGAACGCACAAAGCATCAACAGCAGATTGCAGATCGTGACTTTTCAGATGCATTGGAAAAAGCGATCACAAAAGCTGGTGGAAAGAATGCGAAAGCAATTAAAGGAATTCTTGATATTGAAGCTCTTAAGGCATCAAAAGATCAGAGTGCAGACATTGAGGCTGCATTAAAGAAAACAAAAGAAACGGATTCCTATTTATTTGAATCTGAAGAACCAATTGACAATCCATTTGTCGGAGCAACGCATGGAAGCGGAGGAACGGACAATAATATGGCATCGATCCGTGCGGCCATGGGATTACCGACAGAGAGCAAATAGAAAAGAGGTATAAAGAATGAACACAATTGCTTTAAGAAAGCAGTATGCAACGCTGCTTGATGAAGTCTATAAATTAGCATCCTTAACATCTGTATTAGATGGACCAAATGAGTTGGTCAAAGAAGGTGCAAATGCAAATGAGATTTTAATTCCAAAGATGAGCATGCAGGGACTTGCAGATTACAATAAACAGACGGGATATGTTGCCGGAGACGTAACCTTAGAGTATGAAACAAAGAAATGTACATACGATCGAGGACGTATGTTTACTGTGGATGCAATGGATAATATTGAATCTGCTGGTATCGCTTTTGGAAGACTGTCTGGAGAGTTCTTAAGAACAAAAGTAGTACCAGAGTTAGATGCTTACAGATTTGCGGCTTATGCAGCAGCAACAGAGAATAAGGTAGCTAAGACTATTACAACAGGAAAAGATGCTATTGCAGCAATCCGAACAGGAAAAACGGCAGTAGAAGAAGCAGAAGCAAATCCAGAAACATGCTATTTGTTTATTAATCCAACGCTTGCCGGAGTGATTGATGACTTAGATACAACAGCATCAAGGAAAGTAATGGACGGATGGGCAGGAATTGTAAAGGTCCCAAGTAACAGATTTTATGACTCTGTTACATTGACAAGCGGTGGAGCTGGGGGATTCGAAAAAGCAGGAGCAGCGAAAGCAATTAACTTCTTGATCGTGCCAAAAGAGGCTGTGATCCAGTACCAGAAACATACGGTATCTAAGATTATTACACCAGAAGTCAATCAGAATGCAGATGCATGGAAGTTTGGATATCGAACAGTAGGTATTGCAGAAACAAAGGATAACAAAAAATCCGCGATCTATGCTCATACAGCGGCAGCAGAATAGGAGGGATGGTATGGTTGAGTACGAATTTTATACGAATAATTTTGGCGGAACATCCATACCAGAGTCCGCCTGGATGCGGTTAAGTATAAAAGCAGAGACAAAATTAAAGAAATACACATTTAACCGGATTGATGAACTTGACAATGTGATGAAATGTGCGATCTGTGACATGTCTGAATGTTTATTAGACTATGAAAGCAGAGAAGGCAAAACATCTGAAAACACAGATGGTTATTCAGTAAGTTACGATACATCGAAGTCGTGTGAGTCAAAAATGTATCAAATTGCAAGTGATTATTTGCTTAATACTGGTCTTATGGACATGGAGGTGGATCATGATCACAAATGCATCTGCGACACTGTATTCTAGGGTTTACAACGAAGATAAGCGAATGGATGAATGGAAGAGGACACTGATAGAAAAGGTCTGGTGGCATGAATCCGAAGCATCATCAATCACATCCGAAGGTCTGAAAAGAGCAGATACTTTTGCGATCAGAATACCAGATACTACGATCAGCATAAAAAAAGATGATTATCTTGTAAAAGGAATCTGTGATATTGATATGACGACAGCTAAGGACCTAAAAGGAACAGAATGCTGTAAAGTCACATCTGCAAATTACAACACATATGGAGCTAATCCACACATAAAGGTAGGTGGTGTGTAAATGGCACAAAAAAGAAATATTGTGATCAAAACACCAAGAGGCAGTATTTACACAGTAAAAACAGCAAACGGATCCGTGACAGCTAAGATGGAATGGAATCATGGATTTTCTGGACAAAAGAGTGCAAGCTTTGGAGAAGCCCAGGAGTTTGTCGATTCAGAATGTATCAGAAGGATGAATCCAGAGACACCGAGACTGTCAGGAGCTTTGATCAAGTCTGCGACACTTGGAACAGTGATCGGATCAGGAGAGATCAACCAGATCACGCCATATGCACGCAGACAGTATTATGAGCATAAAGAAAAGTCGCGCTGGTTCGAACGCATGAAAAATCGACATAGAGACAGCATTCTGAAAGGAGCACAAAAATATGCAGGAGGCTAACATTATTGATTCCATCCGATCGTTCATATTAACCTGTCCGTTCCTGGATAACTACAGAGTAAACGTGGATCACTTGTCAGAAGATATGAGTTATTCTGTTGATCCACTTCCATGTGATCCAGTGCTGCAAAAATACGTTGATGGTGGCAAAAAGAAACAGTTTCAATTTGCTTTTACCAGCAAGGAGCAGTATGACGAAGATGCAAGGATCAATATTGAAAACAGTGGATTCTATCAGGCGTTTGAGGAATGGATGGAGCAGCAGACGGATAAAGGAGAGATGCCGGAACTCAAAAATGAGAAACAGCATCCATATGAATTACAAACACTAAACAGCGGCTATCTGTATGATGCAGAGGGTGAACATGCCCAGTATCGTATAGAATGCCGCCTTCTTTATATACAGGAGGTATAAGACAAATGGAAAAGGCTAAATTAGTAAGACGTAGCCAGAGGGTTGCGTTCTATGGTGTTCCAGTTAGTGATGGTGATGTTACAACGTACAACAGAATGGAACACTTTACAACGTTAACAGATGGAAAGAACCCGATCACATATGAACGACATTATGTTGACAAAGATAGTCAGGATTCTGACGTAACAGGATATGGAACAACCTTAGAATATGGATTCGATCATCACAAAAATGACGCAGTTCTTAAAGATCTTGCAAAAGTTCAGGATGATGAACTGACCGGAGAAATGAGAGATATCGTTGTAGTTGATTTGTTCGATAAGGGAGAAACAACGAAAGATGATGAGTTTGTAGCACGAAAGAGAACATATTCCATTCTTCCAGACAGTTCTGGAGATGGAACGGATGCATTACAGTATTCAGGAAGCTTTTCTGTGAAGGATGATATCGTAAAGGGATATGCGAAAGTATCTGCAGACGGAAAGACTTGTACATTCAGCGAGACAGCTACACCCTAATGTAGCTGTCGTTGAACATGCAGCAGAAGTAGAAGATAAAGACAAAAAGGAGATTGAGCCATGAGCCAGAATGATAAGAACGAAAGAATTTGGAAGATCAATGGTCTTGAATTAGAGTTAGATCTTGAAGATGCAGACGTATTTGAAAAAACAATGAAAGCATTTGAACAGATGGATGAAGATGGAAAAAACATTGATAAGACAGGAAAAATGCCAGAATTTATCAAGAGATACTGCGAGATTTATTACAATGCATTTGATCGTATTTTCGGAGAAGGTACAGGAGAAAAAATCTTTAGTGGAAAGAAAAATATGAGAAACTGTGATGAAGTTTGGGATTCATTCCTTGGATTTATGCAGGTAGCAGTTAAAAAAGCAAATGAAAGAAGATTACAGTTAAGCGGTAAATATATGCCAAACAGAGATCAGAACAGGGAGCAGAGAAGGAAGAAAAGAAAAAAGAATTTTAACACATATAACGGTGGTAAAAACCGATGAATCCTTTATACGAGCCGTTTCCTGATTATGTGATTGCAAATGGAAAGAAGGTCAGAATTGTAACAGATTTTCGTGAGTATATAAAACTCATGGATCTGCTAAAGGATGAAGATATTGAGGAAGCAGAGAAGAAGCAGTTGCTTGCATGTTGGTTCCTTGATGATCCAGGTTCTGATTTTGAGGAATGTTTACAAGCACTGACGGATTTTGTAATAAATTACAAGGAAACGAAAGTATCAGAGGAAGAAGATAACAACGAAGAAGATATGAAACATAACCAAGTGATCTCATACAATCAGGATGCACCATATATCATATCTGGATTTTTGGAGTGTTACGGTATCAATCTGACAGAAATACCATATATGCACTGGTGGATGTTCCAGATGCTGATCGATGGAATGAATGAAGATTGCGAACTAAAGAAAAGAATGGGTTATAGAAGTATTGATCTTAACCAGATCAAGGATAAAGAAGAAAGAGAAAGGATCAGGAAGATTCAAAAGCAGATAGCGATCATTGATCATGAGGTCACAAGTGAAGAAATCGGAGATGCTTTTGGAAATATGATGTTTTGATGACTATGAAGATAAAAGAGATCCCATTTGAAAGAAAATGGTACTCATGCCCACATTGCGGTGCACACTTACTGATCTATGACAACACAGCTCAAAGCAATAATGTGTTCTTGAAGTGTAAGAAATGTGGGAATGAGGTAGAAATAAAAATTAAAAATTAGTGCATAAGTGAGCCATTGAGCCGTGCATATTCGAAAGGAGAATATACATGGGTTACGATGGCTCTTTAAAATTTGATACAAAAATTGACGAATCCGGATTTAATGCCGGAGTGTCAAAGATAAGCAGTGCTGCAAAGAAAGGTCTTGCTATAACAGCAGGAGCAGTTGCTGGTGTGGGTGCTGCCTTGGGTGCTATGACAAAACAATCATTAGATTCTGTATCAAAACTAGAACAGAATGTTGGTGGTGTTGAGACTTTATTTAAGAAAAGTTCTAAAACAGTCATAGCTAATGCAAACAAAGCTTATAAGACTGCTGGAATGTCCGCAAATGAGTATATGCAGAATGTAACAAGTTTCTCTGCATCGTTATTACAGAGCTGTGCAAAGAATACTGATAAAGCGGCAAAAGTAGCTGATATGGCTATGATTGATATGTCTGATAATGCGAATAAGATGGGAACCAATATGGTGGATATCCAAAATGCTTATCAGGGATTTGCGAAGCAGAACTATACAATGTTGGATAACTTAAAACTTGGATATGGCGGAACCAAGACAGAAATGGAGAGATTGCTTGCGGATGCATCCAAGATATCAGGTGTTAAGTATGATATCAACAATCTTGCAGATGTATATAATGCGATCCATATCATTCAAAAAGAGTTAGGTATTACAGGAACGACATCTAAGGAAGCAGCAACAACGATCGAGGGATCAATGAACAGTGCAAAGGCTGCATATGATAATTTCTTAAATGGTTCAGGATCAGCGGAAGAACTTGCAGATTCCATAGCAGTAATGATGGAGAACATCGGAAAGAATCTTGGAGAGATCATTCCACGTTTGGCAGCTACAATCCCGGAACTTTTTAGTACATTATGGGATGATATGAAAAGTGAGATGCAACAAGGTGTTCAGGTTGGAGCCGAAATGATCACCAGCATTCTCTTAGGTATAACAGAAGGGATACCTGATTTCTTATCTGTAGGTGGTCAGGTTATTATGTCGTTGGCAGGTTCAATAAGCTCTGCATCACCTCAACTTATTACGGCAGCAGGAACGGCAATACTTGCACTTGGGTCTGGAATCATGCAGGCATTGCCACAGATGATTAGTTATGGAGTGCAGATCATAACGCAGATAGGAAACGCAATATCACAAGCAGCACCAGAACTTATACCTAAAGCAATAGAAGCCTTAGCTCAATTTGCCCTTGGCTTAATTTCTGCATTGCCACATCTGATCACAGTTGGAATCCAGATGATTACATCATTAGCACAAGGTCTGATTAATTCGATCCCTTTATTGATTTCCTATGTGCCACAGATCATCAATTCATTTTGTGCAGCGATAGACACAGGATTGCTGCAATTGATTGCCGCAGGTGTAAAAATCATTGCAAATCTTGTCATTGGAATTGTTCAGGCTATTCCGCAGTTGATTGCTGCTTTACCGCAGATCGTACTTGCTATTTACAATGTATTTATGCATATTAACTTGCTTAGTGCAGGAGCTAATATCATAAAAACGTTAGCAAGTGGCTTAAAAAGTTCAGGGGGCAGTGTAATATCAGCCGCACAGAACATAGTTAAGTTTATCTGGAATCAGTTGGTAAAAACCGATTGGGTAAATCTTGGCAAAATGCTGATTCAGAAGTTAGTTTCTGGAATTAGAGGAATGGGCGGAAGTGCAGGAAGTGTTGCACGATCAATCGGACAGAAGATTTTTACAACAATATCTAATGTAAATTGGCTTAGCTTAGGAAAGACTGTTATATCAAAACTTATATCTGGACTACTTAGTTTATTAGGCAGAATGGGAAGTGCTGCTAAGAGTCTGGGAACAAAAGCCGTAAGTGCATTCAAAGGAATTAACTGGGGAAGCGTTGGATCAAACATCGTAAAAGGTATCATTGGCGGTGTTGGTGCGATGGCTGGATCTTTGTTAAGCAAAATGCAAGGACTTGCAAGTAGTGCCTTAAAGGCGGCTAAGAAAGCATTAGGAATCAAATCGCCTTCTAGAGTATTCAAAAAAGAAGTTGGAAAACATATTGTAACTGGTATTATAGCCGGAATTGATACAGAGCAAAAGAATCTTAAAAATACGATGGAAAGCTTGTGTAACACAGCGGTATCATCTGCAAAGAATGCAAGCAAAAAAGGAAACTTTGAAGATATTGGAAAGACATTTACAGACGGTTTGTCATCCGCAATAGATGCTCAAGTTTCAAAAGCAACAACATCTGGAAAGAATCTGATCAACAAGGAGATCAAATCTGGAAAAAATAAGGACACGGATCAATATGATAAAAAAATAAAAGATCTAAACAAAAAGATCAAGAAAGCTAAAAAAGAGAAAAAAAGCACAAAATCTTTAGAAAAGCAGTTAAAACAAGTTAAAGATAAGAAAAAAGCAGTTGCAGATACGTATTCACAGCTTGGAAAATCTATGATCACAGCTTATAGTAATGCAGTTAAACAGCAAGGGCAGCAGATCATTTCGCAAGCAGAAAAAGAGATAGAAGAGTTATCTGCGGCTTATCAGGAAAAATATAACTCATTGATCCAGCAAAGAAGTGACATGATCTCAAAACTGAGAAGTACAGGATCATTATATGATCTGGATGGAGATTTAGAAGCGATCAAAAATTATCAGAATCGTATCAAAGCATTAAAAGGTAAAATCCCAGATACTCTTATGCAGCAGATTCTTGGAATGGATGTCGCAAGTGCAAATGATTATATGGAATATTTGCAGTCACTTGATCCGGATAAATATCAAGACTACATAAATAAATGGAATGAGATTTACAACGGGTCAGAATCTTTTGGAAATGATTTCTTTCAAAGTGATCTTAATAATTTGGAGAACACTTATGAGGCTGAACTGACAGGAAGACTAAATGATCTGAGTAAAAAAATAAATCAGATTGGTCAGAATACGATGAAAGGGTTCATTTCAGGGATGAAGTCCCAGACAAAAGGAATGACCAAAGCTGTAAATTCTATGTGTGATCAGCTTATAAAAAGTATGAGAAAGAAATTAAAGATTAACTCTCCATCAAGAGTTGCTAGAGATAAGGTTGGTAAATACATGCCTTTAGGACTTGCAGCAGCGTTTACTAAGTACATGCCAGAAGCAACAACAAAAATAGAAAAATATATAGATGTATCAATTGCAGCAATGCGTAAAAAAGTAGAATCTGTAGAATATCCAAAGCCGGATACACCAAATTATAACGGACCAGGAGGAAACAAACCTGTTGTGATCGTGCAGGATAATAAACCAGTTGAAGTGAACGCAGAGATTCATACAACGGTTGATCTTGACGGAAAGACTGTTGGGAAGAAAATAACACCATATGTGAACAGAAATCTTGGAGAAGAACAGACAAGAGCAGAAAGGAGAAATTGATAATGTTCGATGTAAAAATAGGTGATTACAGTATGTATGAAGATTTTGGATTGCAGGCGTTATCAATTGATCCAGGATCTGCCGAAGTAGATGAGAAATTTAAGGAAATACCAGGGCGTAACGGAGACTTAGATCTTACGGATGCCCTCACAGGGTTTCCGACTTATAAAAACACAACAATGAAAATCACATTTGATTTTAAAGATGGAAACTATGATTTATGGATTGCACGTGCAAGCGAGTTACAAAACAAGTTACACGGAAGACGAATGAAAGTGATATTAGGGAATGACTCTTTTTACTACGAAGGAAGAATTTCTGTTAGTACAGAAAAGATAAATAAACACTACAGCAGCGTTGAAATTACAGTAAATCGCGATCCTTATAAGTTAGAACTCAATTCATCATTAGAGGACTGGTTATGGGATGAATTTGATTTTGAAACAGGAATCATAAGGGAATATGGCAATCTACAGGTAAATGGAACGTTAGAACTTGTTATACCAGGAAGAGCAATGAGAGTGATACCGGTCTTTGAGTGCAGCGAGGAAATGACAGTAAGTTATAATGGCACAACGTATAATCTGCCAAAAGGAAAAAGTCAGTCTCCAGATCTGCTATTAGGAGAAGGAGATAATGTTCTTGTATTCAAAGGAAATGGAATAGTTTCGGTAGATTATCGTGGAGGTAGCTTGTAGTATTATGTATAAGGTTAAAATTGGAGATAAGTATTTGTATCATCCATGGGATAAAACACGGCAGATCGCTGATCCTAAGCTTGATACAGAGCTAAATAAAAATGGATCATTCTCATTTGTAATTTATTCAGATAATCAGTTTTATGATTCATTTAAAAAATTAAAAACAGTGATCAAAATAATAGATTTTGATACACAAGGGAATGAGAAAGAGATATTTTGTTCTCGTGTGTTAAATGAAGAGATTGATTTTGAAGGAGAGAAAACAATAACATGTGAAGGAAATATGGCATATTTACTCGATTCTGTCCAACGTCCATACAAAGGAGAATATACACCAGAGCAACTATTTAGGCTATATATTGAAAATCACAATGGGCAGGTGGAAGAAGAAAAACAATTTAAAATTGGAAAGATAACAGTAACTGGAGATAAGACGCGATATGATGAAAGTGATTATAAAGATACAAGAACAGCGATCGCCGAAAAATTAATAAATGTATATGCCGGATATATCAGAACAAGAAAAGAAGAAGATGGATATTACATAGATTATTTACAAGAATATGATGATGCAGAAGGGCAGCCTGTTTCGTTTGGCAAAAACATATTAGACATTACACAATATATAAAAGCGGATGATATAAAAACATGTATTATCCCACTTGGAGCTACAAACAGTGCAACAGGAAAGCCAATAACGATTGCAAGTGTAAACAATGATGTAGATTATATTTATGATCAGGTAGCAGTTGAAAATTTTGGAAAAATCTTTGGAACAGTGTCATATTCAGATTTAGAAAGTCCATTGCAGTTATTGGAAAAGGCAAAAGAAGATATAAAGGATCTGGTTAATTTGTCGATCACAATAGAATTAACAGCCATAGATTTAAAAGATCTGGGATACGATGTTAAGAAAATAGATATAGGAGACAAGATTCCAGTTATATCCAAGCCACATGGAATAAATTCATACATGCAGGTAAGTAAGATAAGCAAGAATTTAAAGGTGGTGGATGATTGCAAGGTAACATTGGGATCAACGTTGAAAACGTTAGTAGAAAATCAAAACACGTACAATAGTGGGATAAAAAATGTCGAAGCGACAGCAAACGGAGTAGTAGCAAAGGCAGCAGTTGCAGAAAAAAACGCAACAGCAGCAGCTGATGCAGCAAAAAATGCAACGAAAACAGCAGAAGAAATAAAAGAAAGCATTGGAAATAGAACAGTAGGTAATAAGTATGGAAACGTCCCTTATATATCAAATGAGGAAACAATGAAGGGAACAATGCAAGTAGGGAAAACAATAGAATTTCATTCTACAGATAATTATCCAGAAGAATCAGATGGAAAATTATATGTTGAGAATGGAGTTCTTTATTTTTGTGATAAAACAGGAACAGTTAAAACAATTCAGATGCAGGAGGTAAGCAATAATGGCGAAAATACAGGAATTACTGGATAATCTGTTACACAAGAAGCTCGGACGAGATGTAAGGCAAAGCATCCACGACAGCATTGAGCAATGTTATAAAGATGCGACTGGGCATCCTGAGTCTGTTGCAGGAGTAATCGAAGAAAACAAAAATATGCAAAAACAGTTAGATTCTAATATCAATACAATAAATGGAAGAATCGATACTATACTAATAGGTACTGTAAATACAACAAAACTAGTAACAGTACATTCGGCAACTATTAGAAACAACAGCGCCAGCGACCTTACATTTAAAATTAGTAGCAAAGACAATGAAACACTGAAAAGCATAAAGGATAAATCACCTACAGTTATAAATGCTAATGTTATTGCTAAAGCATTAGATGGAGTAGCAATAAATGGTAAAGGCATCCCATCAAGTTATAATGTAGAGTCAACAAACGATGAATATGTTATAACTGTGTACTCGGGATCAAGTAGTGTCGTTGGGCAGTATGTTTTTATGGCAGTTGTAACAATAGCATATGAAGATATTGCGACAGATATAAGTTCAGCCGAATTAAAAGATGTAAGAGTAGGTGCTGATGGTACTGTATATAAGAGTGCGGGAGAAGCAGTTAGACAGCAGATTGGTTCGCTAAAGGAATCTATAAAAAATGCAACAGTAACGGACGGCTCTATTACAACATCGAAAATCGCAGATAAAGCAGTTACTGGGGATAAGATTGATTTTATTGATAAAAAAGAATTTCATTTTTACACTCCAACAGGGGATGCTAATGCAGGAAATGAGTCAGCAATTAGAAGAAACTATATGATTCCGTTTGAAGTTGGAACACCATACATTTATATGATAATGCAAACAAGATTACAAGGACGACAGTTTGGGAGCGTTAATGCACCATATAAATCTGGTATAAACAATTGGAGTATTTACGGTTATGATGTTTCTCGAGCTGTCGGAACTGTGAAAGATAAAACGGTACAATTATGGTCCTATCCAGAAAAACCAAGCTCAAGTAACTACCCATGGACAGAATGCCGTAAATTTGATTGTACGGAGTTGAATCAATACTTTGAAAAAAGTCAATTAAGTGGCACGCAGACGATTTATTGTGAAGTTGGTAAAGAAAATTGTGGATGGTTTGGCGTGGATAACGATACATGGACTAACAAAGAGAAACTATCAATTTTATGGTTAAAAGAGGAACCAACATTAAATGATTGGTTGAATGGATTCGAGACAGTTGAAACATTAAATAAAAATGTTGAAGCAAACTTTTTGAAGATGCGAGATGCTTTGGGTATGTATCATAATGTGCTTGATTATGGAATCACACAGGATGCAGATGATAATTCTTTGAAATTTCAACAAATGGTCGATGAATTGTCACAAAATGGTGGCGGAACAATTTATGTTCCAATAGGTACATATAAATTTGATACATCAAATGGACAATATATCGAGGGAACTGGTGGTTGTAAATGTTGCATAAAAGCAAAAAGTAACGTGTCTATTGTTGGGGAATCATTAACGGATTCGGTGTTTAAAATGACAGGACATAGCTCACAGGGTGTTTGTATGTTTGGCTATAACAGTGCAACAAACAAAACTCCAATCGAGGGATGTACTTATAGAAATTTTACGGTAAATGGCGAAGAGTGTACGATAGATACATATTCAAGTGATGGCAAGGCTTTCTTTTATCAATATGTTAAGAACTGTGTATGGCGTGATTTAAGATTAATTGGTACTCCTGCTACGTCTCTTGGAATTGATTTCCTTGACAATGTTGTAATTGACTCTATTTATTGTTACGAGTCTGGACGCATTCATGCAGATAACAGCCCGGGGGGTGCAGGAGTCGGAATTGGAACAGGAGCATGGGAAAATGAAAATTTTATTGTAAGAAACTGTATTTGTGATAACTGCGGACATTTTGGAATCTTTCTTGAGGATCAACATATATTCGGAGATGCAGCACACAGAACACCTACCTATCCAAAAGGAGTGATTATTGCAAATAATATTTGCAGAAATGGCAGAAATTACGGTTTTGGAGTGCGTGGTGGACAACACGTTATATTCGACGGTAATGAGGCATACGAAAATGCAAATGGTGGATTTTTCAGCGATTACCAAAATAAATCAATCGTTATTCAAAATAATTTGATAAGAGATAATACAGGAAATGGAATTTGCTTAGGAAACGAAAAACCGGGGATTCTTGAGACATCATTTGAAAATGTTACAATCAAAGACAATGTGGTTATAGGAAATAAAACCGGAATTAATATTGGGCAAAAAACAACGAATTTGAATTTGATTGATAACATTGTCAGGGATAATACAGTAAAAGACATCACTGTATCTGCCGTCCAGGCAAGTTGTTATATATCTGGGAATCTAGTATTAACTGCTGATGTTAGTAATTATCTTAACAAGGTTGAAAATTCGGAGTTATAAAATAGACAAAAATTTTTTAGTTAACTAAAGCAGGCTATAGTTAACTAAAAAAGACAGACGTTTTTTACCTGAAATGAGTCAAAGATTACACATTCAATGCAGGTGTTACAGAACTATTAAACGTGTCTAAAAGAACAGTAAAATAGGCAGTTTTGCAACGATTAAATGGTAAAATGTAGTTAGAAACTAAATAAAAAGGAGTTGAACTCCCGACTACCAATCAAAAAGTTCAGCTCCAAAACACGGTACCCAAAGGTACGAGCACATTATAACATAAACTCTTTCCTTTGGGTAGAGCAAAGGAGAATGTTTATGAGAGAACAGTTTGTAACTACCTTTATGACCACACTAAGCGACAAGATCGATGATGATTCTTTGAAAATTGTGTTTAAACAATTGACGATCTTTGTTAATAACTATGAGATCAAGAAACGTGAGACATCATTGACGTTGTATGAGGGATATCTTCCGGAGTGCTATCAGGTTTACTTCGTGACTCGAAAAATTGAGGGATTGAGCCTGAAAACATTAAGCTTATATGATTTGTATTTGAAAGACTTCTTCCTGGCGATGAACAAAGATATTAAGAAGATCACAACAAATGATATTAGGGTGTATCTGTATAAAGTTCAGCAACAAAGAAAACTCAGCAATAGAACATTGGACAGCAGGAGATCAGCGATCAATGCGTTTTTAGAATGGGCGACCAATGAAGAGTACATAGACAGAAATCCGTGCAGAAATATTAAACGTATCAAATACGAACGCAAGAAGAAAAAGCCATTAACTCCGCTTGAGATGGAACAATTAAGAAATGCATGCGAAACAGTGAGAGATAAAGCATTGGTGGAGTTTTTCTACAGCACTGGTTGCCGTGTGACAGAGTGCGAAAGGATGAACATTGACGATGTTGATTTCACGAAGAGAGAAGTGCATTTATTTGGAAAAGGAGACAAACATAGAACTTCGTTTCTAAATGCGAAAGCGGAGCTGGCACTACGGAATTACTTAAAAACAAGAAATGATGATAATCCATCATTGTTCATTGGAGAGAGAAAGCCACATGGCCGACTCAAGAAAGCAGCTATTGAAAAACGTTTTAGGCAGCTTGGAGAGAAAGCAGAAATAAAAAGGAGAGTGCATCCACATTTGATCCGTCACACATCTGCAACGGATGCGAGGGACCATGGCATGCCGATAGAAGAAATCAAAAAATTTTTAGGGCATGCTGATATAGGAACCACGCTCGAGTATGCAGATGTAACAGAAGCAGCAACAAAAAGCAGTCATAAGAGATGCGTAATATAATAAAAAAGGACGTTCATAAGAGCGTCCTTTTTTTGAAGAAAAAATTCAGTATATAGGGCTATACACTGAAAAGTATGAAAAAAGTTTCTAAGGGGAAACTTTCTTGGAAATTATAACAATTTTTTACAATAAAGTCAAGAAAGGAGACAAGCAAATATGAGAATCAGAGAAAGACCAACAAAAGTCTTATTTTTGTGCAAAAATAAATTTCTTCAAAAGAAAGGAAAGTGAGGTTATGAAGAAGAAAATGGAGCAGGTAAATAATGCAAAAATAATGATAATTGCAATCGGATCAGCAGTATCATCCTTGCTTGGAGTCTTAGCATTCCCGTGTTGGCTAATGATAATTAGTAATCTGTTTGACTATGCAACTGGGCTGATTGCCAGCAAATTTAGAAATCAGGATATTAATTCTTATAGATCCATTAGAGGGATATTCAAAAAAGTTGCAATGTGGGCATTAGTCGCAGTAGGCGCAATCTTAGACGAGATAATTAAATATTCAACAGCACAAATTGGAGTGGATGTAAAGATTCAATTTTTGATAGCAAGCATCGTTTCAATCTGGATCACATGCAATGAGGCAATTTCAATCCTGGAAAACATTCAGGACATCGGAGTACCAATCCCTAAATTTTTAAAACCGCTTGTGAAAAATATCAGATCACAAGTGGAAAGCAAAGCAGACATCCTGGAAGATACAGATAAGGGAGATGATTAAATATGGCAGCAGTAAGCAAAAAATGTATTAAACTTGTAAAAAAATTCGAAGGACTGTATCTGAAAGCCTACAGGGACGAAGTTGGAGTCTGGACAATTGGTTACGGAATAACAAATGCAGATAAGGCGATCACAAAAGTAACAGTGAAAGCTGGACTCAAGATAACAGAAAAAACGGCGGATAACTGGTTGGAAAAGGCACTTAACAAAAAGTATCTACCGAAGGTGATGAAGTATAACAGCAAGTACAAATGGAATCAGAACGAGATTGATGCATTAGTATCATTTGCGTACAACATCGGCAGCATTGATATGTTAACTGCAAACGGGACAAGATCAAGGGCGACGATCGCCGCAAAGATGCTCCAGTACAATAAAGCTGGCGGAAAAGTATTAAATGGATTAACCAGGAGAAGAAAAGCAGAACGAGAGCTTTTCCTTACAGCGGTTAAAAAGAAAGCTGCAAAGAAAAAAACGTATGCAACAGTAAATACGAAGAAAGATCCTCTTACGATCAGGAGCGCTGCAAATGCGAAATCAAAAGAGCTTGGAAAGATTCCGAAAAGAACTAAAGTAGAAGTAGTTAAAAAAGGAGCTTCATGGACAAAGGTTAAATACAAGACAACAACTGGCTATGTGGCAACTAAATATCTTAAATAGCAATCGGATCAGGGAGAAATCCCTGGTCTTTTTTTATTGAATATGTACATCAAAAAAATAGGGTACTTTTTTGCTATAAAACAGGGTACTTTTTTGTTGTAAAAGGGGGTACTATTTGCAAAAAAGGGGGTACTTTCTGTATAAAAACCGGAAAACAGAAAAGTACCCCCTTTTAGCATCTATTATAAGTTTAAAAAGCACGTAATTATGCCATTTCTAAAGAATCTGTTTAAGAAATCTGAACCGAAATAGGGAAGACATGGGTTGAGAATAGCACTGTTTCAGTGTTAAAGAAAAAAACTTTATACGCACTTACAGTAAGGTCATCCATTCCGGACAAGACACCTTCTTCCCATCACAATACTGCGTAAGGATCGGCTGTCTCACATTCGGACGAGACAGATAATCTGCAAAAATCTCATCAACGATCGTATTAATAGAATTATAAGTTGTCTTTCCAGGAATGAATTTATGATCATAAGCTGTAGAAGATGTGATCGTAAAATCATGCCCTTTATTTCTATACCATTCTGTATACACACGATTCAAAGTAAATGACATGATCGCAAGAATATTTGCTTCAAGCGTTGCCCTTGGCCAAGTGGAATAAATCTCACAGGCGGCAACATTTTTGATGTAATCTTTATAGCGGACATAATAATTTTGCGCAGTTTTATCACCGACAGGACCATCATGAACAATAATATATTCAGGGATCACAACCCTGCTTAAAACGATCTCACCACTTTCGTTGACTGGCTTGATCTCAGATTCCGCAATCTTGGGAGGGTAATTACCCCATAAGGTATGCGGACCGATCACGATCGGGTGTTCTTCTGTTGGAGTGTGGGTTTCTTCAGGAATCATGGAAACAGGCTGCAGGCCTTCCACACCAGAAAGAATCTGTGCACCTGAGATCGTGACAGGTTTATATTCATCAGAATGTATTTTTAGATTATATTCAGAATAAGGCTGATTTTCACTCGGAGACATGCTGTATTCCACGGGAGGAGCAGGGAGGTCAACGACAGGTGTCTGCCCATTTTCATCAGTAGATACAGTCTCAAGAACAGAATCAGGATCACCAGTATAAGAAATCTCGATCGTAGCGTTAGGGATTGGGACGGCTCTTTGTCTTGAAGTTACCTGTATTTTTAACTGTCCACGATCGACAAGATTGTTAGTTTGTATTTCTGGCATAAAAATATCCTCGGAAGATCTTTTACTCTCACTATATGAGAAAATATGATATAATGTGCACAAGTAGTGTAAAAATGTATGCCAAAGAAATAAAGGAGGCTACTATGCAGAAAGATTTTATATATGAGAATTATCTAAAAATGCCAGATGATCTTGAATTTGAGCAGGCGATGAAGGTTTATGAAGAACTGTTAGAAGAGAATCTTGAAGAAGATGAGATCTATGACAAGTTATGGGATCATGCACTTCATTGTATGATCGATTATGGAAGCCTCCGCGCACATTGGAAGATCACACCGAAGACAGACAGAAGCAATGATGACAGGACAGTGATGCACGATAGCGTGATCCATTCTTTAGATGAATTGGCAGCATATACAAAAGAGCATGGCAAAGAAGCAAAATGGAGAGAAGAACTTGGATATCAAAGAAAAAGAATCGGAGATTTTGCATGTTATGTTTCTTTGATCTATGGAGTATTTGCAAGGTAAAATATGATGAGAATGTCAAAAGTAAATTTTGCCAGATAAAACGATCAGTAAGGAGGACATTATAAGATGGCAAAGAAAGAACCAAAAACAAATGCAATGCGGATGCTTGAGAGAGCAAAGATCCCATTTGAAGTACATCGTTATGAATGTAAAGAATTTATTGATGGAATTACCATCGCAGATATGTTAAATGAACCATATGAAAGAGTATTTAAAACCCTCGTGACTGAAGGAAAAGGTGGAGGGTATTTTGTATTTGTCATTCCGATCGATCAGGAATTAGATCTTAAGAAAGCAGCGAAGGCAGCAGGTGAGAAGTCTGTGGAGATGATCCATGTCAAGGATATCAACAAGATCACGGGATATATCCGTGGTGGATGCACAGCGATCGGGATGAAGAAAGACTATCCAACAGTGCTCGATGAAAGCGCCAATGCACAGGAGAAGATCATTGTAAGCGGCGGTAAAAATGGAATCCAGATTGAACTTACGACCGAAGATTATTTAAAAGCCTGCAAGGGAAAAACGGCAGATATTACATTGAGGTAGGGAGTAGAAGTTATGATAGATGAAATCTTAAAGTATAACAAAGAATTTGTAAAAGAAAAGAAGTATGAACAATACAAGACAAGCAAATATCCAGACAAGAAGATCGCAATCATCACTTGTATGGATACAAGGTTGACAGAACTTTTGCCGGCAGCCCTTGGGATCAGGAATGGAGATGTGAAGATCATCAAGAATGCTGGTGGGGTAGTAAGTCATGCCTTCGGAAGTGTGGTACGAAGTGTTTTAGTCGGAATCTTTGAACTTGGGATTGAAGAAGTCATGGTCATTGGACACACTGACTGTGGAGTACAGCATATTAATAGTGATATGATGATAAAACATATGATGGATCGAGGAGTCGATGAGGAGAAGATTGAGCTGATCCGTCATTGTGGTATTGATTTTGATACATGGCTGGAAGGATTTGACTGTGTGGAAAGTTCTGTAAAAGATTCTGTGGAAATGTTGAGAAAACATCCATTGATTCCAAAAGATGTGAAGATATCTGGATATGTTATGGATTCTGTGACAGGAGAGCTTCATGTTGTAGAGCCATAGAACAACTGCAGCATTATAAATGAGAGGGATAAAAGGTATGAAAAAGATATGGAAGATCATGATCTTATGTATGATCTTTTGTTTTTTCTGTGCTGGATGCAGCAATGATGATGAAATGATCAGTGAAGATCATCCAAAACCAACGACAGAAAAAAGAACAGAGATAATCAAGCAAAAGACAACACAAACAAAGAATGAAGCAACGGTTGATCAGGAAGAATCAAAACAACAGGAAGATCGTATAAAGATCGCAATCGATGCAGGACACCAAAAGAAACAGATGAGTGAAAAAGAAGCGATCGGACCTGGTTCTGATAAGACAAAACCGATGGTATTCTCAGGAACCGAAGGTGTTGTCACAAAACGAACAGAATATCAGGTGAATTTGGAAGTTTCGTTAAAGCTAAAAAGTGCATTGATCGCGAGAGGATATGACGTATATATGATCCGTGAGACGAATGATGTGTCACTCAGCAATAAAAAGCGTGCTCTTATGGCAAATGAAAGTGGTTCAGATATTTTATTAAGGATTCATTGCAATAGTGCAGATTCTCAGTCTGCAAATGGGGCGTTGACAATGAGTCCGACATTATCGAATCCATATTGCAGATCGATCGCGGCAGATAGTCAGGAACTTTCAGAATGTGTGGTAAGTACATTATGCAGAAGGACCGGGGCAGTGAACCGCGGTGTAACGCAGACAGATGAGATGACAGGGATCAACTGGAGTAAGATTCCAGTGACGATCGTTGAGATGGGATTTATGTCAAACCCAGAGGAAGATCAGAAGTTATCGGACAATCATTATCAATCAATGCTTGCAGAAGGAATTGCAGATGGTGTTGACCGGTATTACGAGAGAAGAGGAGAAGAGAACGAAGAAAAATGAATTATCGCGATCATCGTATCACTTGTGATCGCAGCACTTGTCATGGGATTAATGAAAGCGATGACAGGAGCGGATATCAATTGGTTTCAGAGCTGTCAGATCGCAGGAATGAGATCTTTGGGATTAAGTCTTGGATGGATCCTTGGAATTTTAGGATTGTTTTTAGGAATGTATCAGTTCGCGATTCTGATCATTGTAGTTGGAGGAGTCCTTGGGATGATCTATATGATCGTTGCAATGATGAGCTATCCGAATACGAAGAAAGATATGATCGTGTATGTTGTGTTGATCACTATATTGGTCGCAACATTCATATCATATTTTGTTTTTAAAGAGTTTGTTTTATCATCACTGATCAACAATGGCGGGTCTACAACCAATTTTTTAAATAATATTTTATGATATAAGTGACAGAAGTATAAAGACAAAGATATTAGGAGGAAATATTAAGAATCTAAAATAATTAACAAATGTGATTAAATGTATTTAAATATACTCAAAGGAGAGTGCTATAATGAATACATCAAATATCACAAATTATAAGCCAAAAGATTTTGCTGAATTTTTAGGTGTATCTGTTAAGACATTACAACGTTAGGACAGAGAAGGAACTCTAAAAGCAAACCGAACTCCAACTAATAGACGCTATTACACTTATGACCAGTATCTACAATTTAAAGGTATAAATACTGAAAATGATAAGCGTCATGTAGTTATTTATGCTAGAGTGTCTACAAGAAATCAAAAAGATGATTTACTAAATCAAGTTGCATTTTTAAGACAGTTTTGTAACGCAAAAGGAATTATTGTAGACCAGTGTATTGAAGATTATGGAAGTGGTCTTAATTACAACCGTAAAAAGTGGAACAAATTATTAGATGAAGTAATGGAACAAAAAATTAAAACCATAATAGTAACCCATAAAGATAGATTTATTAGATTTAGTTATGATTGGTTTGAAAAATTCTGTATGAAGTTTAATACGACTATAGTGGTAGTAAACAATGAGGAACTATCACCACAAGAAGAACTTGTGCAGGATATTGTTTCAATACTCCATGTGTTCTCTTGTAGGCTGTATGGGCTTCGTAAGTATAAAAAACAAATAGAAAGGGATGAGGAAATTGCTAAAGAGCTTCAAGACAGAAATAAATCCAACAGAGGAGCAGAAAGCCAAAATTCGTAAAACAATAGGAACTTGTAGATATATTTACAACTTCTACCTTGCTCATAATAAAGAGCTTTATAATAAAGGCGAAAAGTTTATGAGCAGTAACCAATTTAGAGTATGGCTTAACAATGAGTATCTTCCAAAGCATCCAGAATGTTTTTGGATTAAGGAAGCTTATTCAAAAGCAGTAACACAAGCAGTAAATAATGGACAAGCCGCATTTATAAGATTTTTTAAACATCAGAGTAGTTTCCCTAGATTCAAAAAGAAGAATAGATCTGATGTGAAAATGTATTTTGTAAAGAACAATCCAAAAGATTGCCGTTGTCAAAGACACAGGATCAATATTCCATCACTTGGTTGGGTTCGCATTAAAGAAAAAGGATATATTCCAACAACAAAAGATGGATATGTAATTAAAAGCGGTCATGTGTCAATAAAAGCTGGTAGATACTATGTTTCAGCTCTTGTAGAAATTCCAAATAACAAGATAGCTAATAGTTTCAATGAAGGAATTGGTATCGACCTAGGGATAAAGGATTTTGCCATTGTTTCCAATGGTAAAATTTATAAGAACATTAATAGATCAGTAAGATTAAAAAAACTTGGAAAACAACTTATTCGAGAACAGAAAAATCTTTCTCGAAAGTATGAAAATTTAAAGAAAGGAGAATCTACTCAAAAAGCAAATATACAAAAACAGAGGCTTAAAGTACAGAAACTTCATCATAAAATTGATAACATTCGTACGGATCACATCAATAAAACAATCGCAGAGATAGTGAAAACCAAACCATCTTATATAACGATAGAAGATTTAAATATATCAGGAATGATGAAGAACAAACATCTTTCAAAGGCAGTTGCTTCGCAGAAGTTTTATGAATTCAGAATAAAGCTTCAGGCGAAATGCAATGAAAACGGAATTGAACTTCGAGTTGTAGACAGATGGTATCCATCATCTAAAACCTGTCACTGTTGCGGAGCAATCAAGAAAGATTTAAAACTTTCAGATAGAATTTTCAAATGTGATTGTGGTTATAGCGAAGATAGAGATTTCAATGCTGCACTTAATTTGAGAGATGCTACGACTTACGAAATTGCATAAATAAATGCAAACGTAGGTATGTACCGAAGGCTATTTCGGGAATTTACGACTATGGAGTGTACAAGAACTTGTGAGAGTCTACATTATCTCGATGTGAGTATGTTTAATCACATTTTGAGTAGCAGACAGACATGATACCAAAAGACCCAGTGATGTTATTAAGCTACATCAATACACAATTACGAGATTTTTATGATTCATATGAAGACCTTTGTAAGTCACTCGATCTCGATCAAAATGAAGTAAAACAAAAGCTTTCCATGATCGGATACGAATATGATGAATCATTAAATCAGTTTAAGTAGCAGACTAGTCGAATCAATGAAAATATGTTAAAATTGTACGTAAAGGAGAACATATTTATGGAGTTGATTCGGTTAGAAAATGTAAAGAAAATATATCAGACAGGAGAGGTGATCACCAAAGCCGTAGATGGGATCGATTTTACGGTGGATCAGGGTGAGTTCGCCTTGATCATTGGCGCCAGTGGTGCAGGAAAAACTACCGTTTTGAACATTTTAGGAGGTATGGATACTGCGACCAGTGGCGCTGTTTATATTGATGGAGAAGATATCTCCAAATGGAATAAAAAACAACTGACAGGATATCGAAGAGATGACATAGGATTTGTATTTCAGTTTTACAATCTGGTGCCCAATCTTACTGCAACAGAGAATGTAGAATTGGCACTTCAGATCAGTAAGAATCCTCTGAAAGCAGAAGAAGTATTAAAAGATGTGGGACTTGGACACCGTCTAAATAATTTCCCTGCGCAGTTATCTGGTGGGGAACAGCAGAGAGTTTCTATTGCACGTGCATTGGCAAAGAATCCAAAGATCTTGCTCTGTGATGAGCCAACTGGTGCCCTGGATTATCAGACAGGAAAATCTATTTTAAAATTATTGCAGGATACCTGTCACAAGAAAGGAAAAACAGTGGTTGTGATCACACATAACCTTGCGATCGCACCGATGGCAGACCGTGTGATCGAGATGAAGAACGGAAAGATCAGCAATATTACGATAAACGAACACCCTCAGCCGGTGGAGACGATTGAATGGTAGGAAATGCGTATGAAGAAAACGGCATTACATAAAGATATATACAGAACGATCACAGGAACCCTTCCGAGATTTTTATCAATCTTTTTTATCGTTGTACTGGGCGTTGCATTCTATTCAGGAATCCGTGTGACACAAAAAGATATGCATATCACAGCAGACCACCAGTTTGATGGAAGTCGGCTGATGGATGTCAAAGTCATGGGAACACTTGGGATTTCAGAAGAGAATCTGACAGCCCTTCGGAAGTTAAAAAATGTGCAGTCAGTCGAAGGAGGACATTCTGTAGATGTGATCGCAAGGAAGCAGGGAAGTGACGAAGAACATGCGATCAAAGTTATGGGGAAGACTGATAAATTAAACCAGATAACGATCATAGATGGAAAACTTCCACAAGCATCGGGAGAATGTCTGGTAGATGAATGGTATGCCCAGCAAAATGATCTGAAAAAAGGGGATGTTTTAAATTTATCTTCTGGAAATGAAGATGATCTTAAGGATACTCTGAAAGATACAACCTATAAGATCACAGGAATCGGAAGTTCATCAGAATATCTTTCAAGATCCAGAGGAAGCACTGGCATTGGAACGGGAACGTTGTCAGGCTTTATTGTGGTGCAACCATCAGAATTTTCCTCAGATATCTATACAGAAGTTTATCTGACTGCGAAGGGAGCGAAGCAAGAGAGAGCCTACAGTGATGCTTACAAAAACAAAGTAAAACAGCTGGAAGAAGAGATCAAAGATATTTCCAAAATAGAAAATGAGAAACGGTTAAGATCTGTTCAGAAAGAAGCCGAAGAGAAGATCGACAAGAAAGAAAAGAAATTCAAAAAAGAACGAAAAAAAGCATATAAGAAACTAGATCAGGCCGAGAAAAAGCTAAAGAAGTCCAGACAAAAGATCAAAGATTCCAAAGCAAAATTAGCGAAAAGCAAGAAAGAGATCTCTGATGGAGAGCAGCAGATCAAGAATGCAAAAGCTCAGTATCAGTCAGGGATCAGACAGATTCAGAATGCCAGAAAGCAGTTAAAGACACAGAAACAAACAATTCGGTCAAAAAGCAAAGAATTAAAAACACAGGAGGCAAAGCTAAAGACACAGGAGAAGAACTTACAGACAAAAGAACAGCAGATTCAGGGTGCCATGCAGGCTGGAATGATCTCACAGGATGAAGCGAAAGCTTCCTTAGCACAGATTAATGCAGGAAAAGAACAGATCAAGACAGCAAGAAGCAAGATCAATGTAGGGAAAAAACAGATCAGCAGGGCAAAGACAAAGATTGCAAAGGCTGAAACAACCTTGGATCAAAAAAGCAGCCAGCTAAAGAAAGCAAAGCAAACGATCAAAACAAATGAAGCAAAATTAGTATCAGCAAGAAAACAGATCACCTCCGGAGAAAAAAAGATTGCAAAAGCAGAATCAAAACTTTCATCCGGGGAGAAAAAATTAAAGAGATCAAGAAAGAAAGCAGAAAAGAAATTCAAGGAAGCCGAGCAGAAGATTGCAGATGCCAGACAGGATGTTAAGGATATCAAGAAAGGGAAATGGTATGTCTTAAACCGTGAGAAGATGCAGTCTTATGTGGAATACGGACAGGAAGCAGACAGGATTGCAGCGTTAGGACGAGTGGTACCGGTCATCTTTTTCTTAGTTGCAGCACTGGTAAGCTTAACAGCGATGACACGTATGGTCGAAGAGCAGAGAACACAGATCGGTATGATGAAAGCATTGGGATACAGTGGAGTTCATATTGCAATGAAATATGTGACCTATGCCCTCGCAGCAACGCTTAGTGGAAGTATTCTAGGGGCAGTGATCGGTGAAAAACTGCTTCCATGGATCATCATTAACGCTTATAAAATGATGTATACAGGACTGGGAGATGTCTATACGCCATTAGAGATCGAATATTCTGTGATGGCAGGTGGACTGGCGGTTGGAGTTGTTGTTTTAGCAGTATTATCTGCATGTTATAAAGAATTAAGAGAAAAACCTGCACAGCTGATGCGTCCAGTTGCTCCAAAAGAAGGAAAAAGGATTTTGTTAGAACGGATTCCATTTATCTGGAAACGATTAAGTTTTATCTGGAAAGCAACGATGCGAAACCTCTTCCGCTACAAGAAGAGATTCTTTATGACGATCTTTGGAATCGGCGGATGTATGGCATTATTACTCTTAGGATTTGGAATCAAAGATTCGATTTCAGCAATCTCAGAAAAGCAGTATGGGGAGATCATTACTTATGATTTCTCGATCACACACAAAGACGGGATCAGCGAGACAAAGAAAGAAGATCTGATCCAGTATGCAAAGAAACAAGAACATATGACAGATTTGATAGAAGTAAGCGAATCTGCAGTGACGATCCGTGCTAATGGGAAAAAACAGGATGCAACGATGATCCAGCCAATGTCCAAAAAAGATCTGAATGGCTATATCAGCCTTCAGGATCGAAAGAGTAAAACAAAGTATCAGTTAGATGATGATGGGATCATCTTAACAGAAAAGGCAGCGTCCCTACTTGGTGTGAAAAAAGGAGATTCAATCAAGATCCAACGGTCTGGAGATAAACAGATCACAGCAAAAATAAGTCAGATCACAGAAAATTACATGCAGCATAAAGTCTACATGACACCAAAACTTTATGAGAAACTGTATCATAAAAAAGCACAAACGACAGGTATATATTGTATTGAAAAGAATATATCTAAGAAAAAGATGCAGGAAAATGGAAAACAGATTCTTGCAAGAGATGAAGCCTCAACACTGCATTTTTGTGCCGACGATGAGAAGACAATGTCAGATATGGTCAATAACTTAAATATTGTGGTGGTTGTTCTGATCGTATCTGCAGGACTTCTTGCATTTGTGGTATTATATAACTTAAATAACATTAACATTTCTGAGCGTAGAATGGAACTTGCAACGATCAAAGTTCTTGGATTCTATGATGGTGAAGTCGGAGCGTATGTGTATCGAGAGAATATCCTTTTAACGATCCTTGGAACGATCGCAGGAATTATTTTAGGAATTATTTTACACAAATACGTAATCTTCACAACAGAAGTTGACTTGATCATGTTTGGAAGGCAGATTTATGTGCAAAGCTATATTTACAGTATTTTACTAACAATCGCTTTTTCGATTCTTGTAAATGCCTTCGTGTATTTCCAATTGAAGAAAATCGATATGGTTGAATCGTTAAAAAGCACAGAGTGACAGAAAGGAAAAGAGACTATGAAAATGAACGAATTAATGATTTATCAAGTGTTTCCACTAAGAGCATTAACAGATGGGCAGCCATCTCATGGAATTCTCGAGATGATAGACTGGATTCAACATATTAAAAAATTAGGAATGAATGCAGTATATTTTTCACCTGTATTTTCATCCAGTGATCATGGATATGATACAAAAGATTATCAGAAGATCGATGAGAGACTTGGAACCAATGAAGACTTTAAAAAGATGTGTGATGCCATGCATGAAGAAGGAATCCAGGTGATCTTAGACGGGGTATTTAATCATGTCGGAAGAGAGTTCTTTGCATTTGAAGATGTGAAAGAAAAGAAATGGGATTCTCCATATAAAGATTGGTTCTATATTAATTTTGATGGGAATAGCTGCTATGATGATGGATTCTGGTACGAAGGATGGGAAGGACATTTTGAACTGGTCAAATTAAATCTTGACAACGAACAGGTTAGAAATTATTTATTAGAATCTGTCGGAATATGGATCGATAAATTAGGGATTGATGGATTAAGACTGGATGTTGCTTATATGTTAAACCGCAATTTCATGAAAGTGTTGGTTGACTTTGTTCACAGCAAGAAACCAGAATTTTTGATGATCGGAGAAATGCTTCATGGTGATTACACACAGCTTGTGAATCCAGAGCTGTTGGATTCTGTGACAAATTATGAATGTTATAAAGGTTTGTATTCAAGTTTCAATACACACAATATGCATGAGATCGGATATTCCCTAAACCGTCAGTTTGGACCAGAAGAATGGACGTTGTACAAAGGACTTCCATTATATAATTTTGTAGATAACCATGATGTGGAGAGAATCGCAAGTCAGTTAGAGGATAAAGAGCATTTACCATTGATCTATGCAATGGAATTTGCGATGCCAGGAGTTCCGGGTGTTTACTATGGAAGTGAATGGGGAATGGAAGGAAAGAAAGAACAGGGAAGTGATGACAGCCTACGTCCAAGAATCCATAAAGAAGATTTAGTAGAAAATGAATTAACAAACTATATCGCACAATTGGCAAAAGTAAGAGCTGGATCACCAGCTTTAAAATACGGTGATTACTTACAATTAGCGATCGCACCAGATGTTCTTGTATTCCAGAGAAGAACGAATGAAGACCGCATCATTTTTGCAATGAACTGTGGTGATGGAGAATTTACAGCACATTTTGATGCTCAGGCAGGATGCGGGATTGATCTGATCACAGGAGATTCCGTTGATTTTGGAGGGGGACTTACGATCCAAGGAAAAACAGCAATGATAATTCGAACAGAAGAGGTATCCCTTCCTTGACTTTTATGTTAAAAACATATAAAATTAAATGAGTGTGAATACACAAAAAATTGAATAAGGAGGAAACCTGTGGTTGGTATTATTATAGCCATTATCGCAACTCTGGTTATCGCAGTTCCGGTATCTGCCTATGTAGCGAATACAAGAAGCAAGAAGGCAATGGAAATTACGATCGGGAATGCAGAAGATAAAGCAAGAGAGATTATAGATGAAGCAATCAAAGCAGCAGATGCGAAGAAACGTGAAGCTTCTTTGGAAGTAAAAGAAGAAACTATAAAAGCGAGACATGACTTCGAAAAAGAGACAAAAGAACGCAGGGCAGAACTGCAGAAGTATGAGCAGAGAGTTCTTTCTAAGGAAGAGACTGTCGAGAAGAAAGCAACCGTGCTGGAACGCAAAGAACAGTCATTAACAGCCAAAGAAAAGAACATCGATACAGAGAAAGCTCAGTTGCAGGAACTGCAGGCAAAACATCTACAGGAACTGGAAAGAATTTCTGGGTTGACCTCTGATCAGGCAAAAGAGCAATTATTATCAGCAGTAAAAGAAGATGTGAAACACGAGACAGCAATGTATGTCAAAGAAATGGAGACAAGAGCGAAAGAAGATGCCCGAAAGAAAGCCAAGGAATATGTGGTAACTGCAATTCAGAAGTGTGCAGTTGATCATGTGGCAGAGACAACGATTTCGCTGGTACAGCTTCCAAACGATGAGATGAAAGGAAGGATCATCGGTCGTGAAGGACGTAATATCCGTTCCATTGAGAACGCTACGGGAGTTGAATTGATCATCGATGATACACCGGAAGCTGTTGTACTGTCAAGCTTTAATCCGGTTCGACGCGAGATCGCAAGAATCGCTTTAGAGAAATTGATCGTGGATGGAAGAATCCATCCGGCACGCATCGAGGAGATGGTTGAGAAAGCTACAAAAGAAGTCGAAACTATGATGCGCGAAGAAGGGGAAGCAGCAACATTAGAACTTGGGGTTCATGGAATCCATCCAGAACTTGTCAGACTTCTTGGAAGAATGAAGTTCCGTACAAGCTATGGACAGAATGCGTTAAAGCATTCCATGGAAGTTGCTCAGTTATCCGGACTTTTAGCAGCAGAGATCGGTGTCGATGTGAGAATGGCCAAGAGAGCAGGTCTGCTTCATGACATTGGTAAATCCATCGACCACGAAGTAGAAGGTTCTCACGTAGAACTTGGTGTGAATCTGTGTAAGAAGTATAAGGAGAATCCAATTGTCATCAATGCAGTGGCATCTCATCATGGGGATGAAGAGCCAGAATCATTGATCGCATGTCTGGTACAGGCAGCTGATGCAATCTCAGCAGCACGTCCAGGTGCAAGAAGCGAGACACTGGAAAGTTATACAACAAGATTAAAACAGCTGGAAGAGATCGCAGACTCCTTCCAGGGTGTTGATAAAACTTTTGCAATTCAGGCAGGTCGAGAAATTCGAGTTATGGTAGTTCCTGAACAAATCAGTGACGATGATATGATCTTACTGGCGAGAGATATCTCAAACCAGATCGAAGAGAATCTGGATTATCCAGGACAGATCAAGGTCAATGTGATCAGAGAGTCACGAGTTGTTGACTATGCGAAATAACAAGAAGCGATAGAGAAATCTATCGCTTTTTCCAATTTATAACGTGAGTGTCAAAAGTATAAATAAAGGAGATTTTTTATGAAAGGATACGAGAAACTAGAACAACATCTGATACATCAGGGAAAAGTTGTTGGATTTTATGAGGATATTGTAAAACTTCCAAGCGGCAAAGTTGTCACATGGGATCTGGTCAAACATAAAGGGGCAGCAGCTGTTGTTCCTGTTACAGATAAAGGAACGATCTTACTTGTAAGACAATACCGTAATGCTCTTGATCAGGAAACACTGGAAATCCCGGCAGGTGGAATTGAACCTGGGGAAACACCTCTGGAGTGTGTCACAAGAGAGATTGAAGAAGAAACAGGTTTTATTGCTGGAAAAATGACCCACCTAATGACCGTGATCACAGCCATTGGTTTTTGTGATGAAAAGATTCCGATTTATGTTGCAACTGATCTAAAGCTGTCTAAACAGCATTTGGATGAGGATGAATTTATCGATGTAGAAGAATATACAATCGATGAGATCAAAGATATGATCTTTTCTGGAAAGATCATTGATGCAAAAACAATTTCAGGAGTTCTTGGATATCTGAACATGGAGAAATAAAAGACAAGATCAGGAAAACAGAATATAAAAGACAGGCACTGCATAAGATATGACAGGAGGAAAAAATTGTGGAAAAAGAGAAATTCTTTTCAGGATTATGGATCATCATTGGGTTAATCTTTGGGAGTGTATTTACGAATTTTGTATACCAGGATTATCTCGCATATGGAGGTACCGTAAGATCACTGGTTTTAAATAATACGGATCTATATAAAGCAAGTATCAGTCTGTTTTTTTATATTTTGTTTAAAAGGGGAAAACAATATGCATTTATTTATCTGGGGGCATATCTTTTGCAACCTTGGATTTTTTTATACAGTTTTGCATTTTGTATGGCATTTTTCTTTGGATCAATGTTATCTTTGCAGATCGTGCAAATGGGCATCAAAGGACTGGTTCTTGTATTTATGAGTTTATTTCCACATTTTATCTGTTATGTGATCACCTTGCTGCTGCTGATCAAGCGAAACTTTTATGCCCAAAAAAAAGAAGAAATGCTCTATGAACAGAGACATTCCTTCTTATTTCGTTTCAGTATTTGGTTTGAAATAACATTTATAATACTGGGATGCATCCTGGAAAGTTTCATCAATCCGTCGATCATGTCAGGAATCCTGAACCTTTGGAAGTGATATATCTAGGATCTTATACGTTTCTATATATAATCTGCCATGCGGTAAAGCAGAGCAGCAGATTTGTCCCATCCAAGACAAGGATCAGTGATAGACTGTCCATATACACCGTTACCGATGGACTGGTTGCCATCTTCGATATAACTTTCGATCATGATACCCTTAACAAGAGATTTGATCTCAGGTAGGAAACTTCTGCTGTGAAGAACTTCCTGTACGATACGAGGCTGCTGATCCCATTGTTTCCCAGAGTTAGAGTGGTTTGCATCAACGATAACAGCAGGGTTCTTTAACTGGAATTTCTCGTACATATAAGCAACACGAGTCAGATCTTCATAATGGTAGTTTGGAATATTGTTTCCATGACGGTTGACAGATCCACGTAAGATGGCATGTGTCAGAGGGTTACCATCTGTCTTGACTTCATATCCATTTGCAATGAAATCATGCTGGTGCTGTCCAGCTGTGATAGAGTTCATCATAACAGTTAAGTCACCACCAGTTGGGTTCTTCATTCCGGCAGGAATATCAAATCCACTAACTGTTAAACGATGCTGCTGGTTCTCTACAGAACGAGCTCCAACGGCAACATAAGATAAAAGATCTTCCATATATGGCCAGTTTCCTGGATAAAGCATTTCGTCTGCAGCAGGCATATGGAATTCTTCTAATGCTTCCATATGAAGTTTGCGGACAGAACGAAGTCCACTAGCCATATCTGGTGCTTTCTCAGGGTCTGGCTGATGAACCATACCTTTGTATCCGTCACCTGTTGTACGAGGTTTGTTTGTATAAATACGAGGGATGATCAGTAACTTATCAGCAAGATCTTTCTGAACTCTTGCCAAACGTCCGAGATAATCCATAACAGCAGTTTCATTATCTGCAGAACATGGCCCGATGATAACTAAGAATTTATCAGATGCGCCTGTGAATACATCACGGATTTCTTTGTCTCTTGCAGCTTTGATTTGTTTTGCTTCTTCACTCAGAGGCATCTCTTCTTTTAGTTCCTCTGGAGAAGGCATTTTAGCGATTTTGTGCATTCCCATAGTTGTTTTCTCCTTAACAATTCATACAATAAAGCAAATTTGCTTGTGTATATTTTAACAAATAATAATCTTTGTGTAAAGATAAGGAAATGTGAAATGGGACTTTACAAAACAGACAGGAGTTATTATAATAAAATTTATAAACAGGAAACACTTTCATTTTCTGGTAATTGAATATTGAAGTAGAGAAGATTGATTCTCCAACTTCAGGGCAGAGTGAGATACGAAAGTATCAATTCTCGACTGGCGGTGATACTCCAAGAGAGGCAAGTCCGCGAGCGTTTGGCCGATCAGGTTAGAATCCTGAACCAACAGTATAGTCTGGATGAAAGAAGTAGTTGGATGACATATCTTAAGATGTTATGCAGATAGAAGATATGTGATCAAGTCAGAAGCCCTGTCGTTTATGTAGATAAATGGACAGGATTTTTTAATTTATAGGGAGACCCCATAAATCTAAGATTTTAAATCAGAAAGGGAGAATTATCATGGCAGGAGACACAATGACAATGAAGAGAACGAAGTTCAATATTAGAACGATCGCAGTGACAGGTATGTTAGGAGCATTAGCAACTGTGCTGATGTTTTTGGAATTTCCAATTCCAATGTTGCTACCACCATTTATCAAGTTTGACTTTTCAGAACTTCCAGCATTACTGGCAGCATATGCGATGGGACCGGTATCTGGAATTGCAGTATGTTTTATCAAGAATGCGATCAACCTTCTTCATACACAGACAGGTGGAGTCGGAGAACTATCTAACTTTATCTTAGGTGTATGCTTTGTATTACCAGCAGGACTTATTTATAAGAGAAAGAAAACACAGAAGAGTGCAATGATCGGAGCATTAGCAGGAGCAGTCCTGATGTCAGTAGTCAGTGTATTTTCAAACTACTTTGTTGTATATCCAGTATACACAAACTTCATGCCAATGCAGGCAATTCTTGGAGCATATCAGGCGATCAACAAGAATGTAAAGACATTATGGGATGCATTGATCTGGTTTAATATGCCATTTACATTTATCAAAGGAATGTGCAGTGTTGTGATCACATTCTTTATCTACAAGAAGATTTCTCCAATCTTAAAGGGAACAAACAGATAAGAAGATAAGAAAAAGGTGTCGGAATAAGAATTCCGGCACCTTTTGCGTACACAGAGTTAAAAATTAATCTTCTAATTTTTTAGCTGCTTTTTCCATAAAAGGTTCACTGGCAACGATGAATCTTTCGTGAGTACCGATTCCAACACGTCCTTTGTTATCAGTTACTTCTACATGGAATACCAGACGTTTGCGGTCGACCTCTGTTAAGGAACAATGACATTTGATCGTTCCACCAACTGGTGTTGCGGAAACATGCGCAATGTTTAAATTTGTTCCAACAGTAGTCTGTCCTTCATCAAGTTTTCCAGCCAGTAGATCAACTGCAGACTGCTCGATCAAAGAGATCATGGCAGGTGTGGCATAAACAGGAAGGCTTCCGCTTCCCCATTTCTCAGCAGTGTTTTCTGGAACTACTTCTTCTGTTAATTCGATTTCGTCTCCAACATGAATGTTCATAATTTTCTCTCCTAAAATTTTAGTTTATATGTATATCTTTAGTATAGCAAAGTTCGTTAAAAATTCCATAGTTTTTTCACATTTTTACAAAAAATTGCACAAGGAAGAAAGACTGGACTCGATTTAAAAAATAAGGTATGCTATTGGTAAATTGGAGGTGCTTGGTTTGAAATTATATTTGATCAGACATGGAGAAACAGATTGGAACAAGGAATTTAAGATTCAGGGAAGTTCAGACATCGAATTGAATGAATATGGAAGAGAATTGGCATTTATTACGCGAGAAGGTCTTAGACATATTCCATTTGATATCGCATATACCAGTCCGTTGAAACGTGCGAAGGAAACAGCAGAGATCATTCTTGGAGGCAGGAATATTCCGCTATATGAAGATAAACGGGTTCAAGAAGCGTGTTTTGGATCGTTTGAGGGTGCAACGTTAAAGGAATTGAGAGAAAGACAGGATCCATTTCTCAAATTCTTTGATGCGCCAGAAGAATTTAAAAAAATTGAAGGATGTGAGACACACGAAGAGGTGATCGCAAGATCATCTGATTTTTTCAATGATATGATCTTGCCAAATGAGAAAAAATATCAACATATAGCAGTATTTTCTCACGGAGCATGGATCCACAGCTTACTTACATATATTTATCAGAGAGAGATTAAGGAATACTGGCATGCACCAAGACAGGAAAACTGTGGTGTGACAACAATCCAGATTGAAGATGGTGTCTGCCATGTATTAAAGGAATCAGAGATTTTCTACAATAAAGATGGAGAATGATATATGACAAAAAGACAATTTATGGAGGAGTTAAGATCTTCCTTAGAGGGAATGGTATCACAGGCAGTGATTCAGGAGAACATGAATTACTATGAGGATTATATCAATGAGCAGATCCGAAATGGAAAGAACGAACAGGATGTATTGAATGAATTAGGAAGTCCGAGACTGATCGCCAGATCGATCATTGATGCCAAAGGTGAGGATGATGACTATGTACAGACAGAGTATTACGAAGAGGAACAGGATGAAGGAACACCAGAAGATATGTTTGGTGGTAACACACATATTTTTACGATGAATTCTACAAAGTTCAAACTTGGATGTCTACTGTCAGTGATCATATTTATTTTTATCATTTATTTACTATTTCATGTATTTAGTGCAATGATGGTTGTGTTAGGACCCGTGATCATTATCGGTGTGATCGTAGCTTTGATCATGAAGATCACAGGAAGGTAAGGAAACAAAGAAAGGAATCAATATGGATATAAATGAAGAAGCATATGCGATACAGGAAGAAGTGGTCGAATTTCGAAGAGCACTGCACCGTTGTCCTGAGATAGCATTTCATGAAACGATGACGATGGAATATATCAGAGAACATCTGGAAGAATGGGAGATTTCTTATAAGATTTTTGATCCATCAGGAATCATTGCAGTTGTTGGCAATGGCAAGAAAGAAACGATCGCATTAAGGGCAGACATGGACGCACTGGAAGTACAGGAAGAGACAGGACTTGATTTTGCATCTTTGAATCACGGATGTATGCATGCATGTGGACATGATGGACACACAGCAATCTTACTTGCAACAGCAAAGATATTGAAGAAACATGAATCAGAACTTGACCGCAGAGTATATCTTGTATTTCAGCCTGCGGAAGAAACCGCAGAAGGAGCCAGATTCATGTTGAAGACAGGAGTTTTGGACAGTGTGAAACGCATTTATGGAATCCATATTTTTAACGGTATACCGTCTGGCAAGATTTCACTGGAAGCAGGCCCAAGAATGGCAGCGACAAACTGGCTGGCAGTTCATTTATACGGAAGATCAGGACATGCAGGGAAACCACATGAAGGGATTGATACTGCAGTGGCAGTATCTTCCATGGTTATGAATTTTCAGAGCATCATCAGCAGGAATTTAAATCCATTAGATCCAGCAGTTTTAACGATCGGAAAGGTCGAAGCAGGGACAGCGAGAAATGTGATCGCAGGGGAAGCAAAGATCGAAGGGACTGCAAGAACATTTTCCAGACAAGCTCAGGAGATGATCGAGCGCAGAGTCAAAGAGATCGCGAAAGCCCATGAACAGATGTATGGAGTAGATGTTTCGGTTGATTTTCAACAATCAAGCCATGGGGCACTGATCAATGATCCGGGTGTTGTAGAAGATGTCATGGAGAAAGCAGGGGAAGTCTTTGATCCGTCAGAGTTTACCCATGTTGAAGCAATGATGTTAGGAGAAGATTTTGCAAATTATCTGGAAGAAATGGATGGATGTTTTGCATTTATCGGTGGCGGCGACCACCCTGCAAACCATCATGGAAAGTTTGATTTTGATGAAAAAGCATTGATCAGTGGTGTCCGTCTCATGCTGACATTTGTAATTGTATAAGATATAGTTCATGAAAATCAGTTGTAGACAGGAACAACATATGCTATAATCAAAAACCAACAGAAACACGTATATTTAATAGAAGAAAAGGTAGGGAAATATGAATTTAGTATACCACAGTACAAGAAATAGTGAAGAAACAGCAACCGCCTCTGAAGCTATTTTAAAAGGATTAACAAGCGATGGAGGATTATTTGTACCAGACAGCATTCCAAAATTAAATGTATCGTTGGAAGATCTGACACAGATGTCCTATCAGGAAATTGCTTATGCAGTCATGAAAGAATTCCTTACAGATTTTACAGAAGAAGAATTAAAGACATGCATTAATAATGCGTATGACAGCAAATTTGATACAGAAGAGATCGCAGTGACAAAGAAAGTAGATGGAGCATATTATCTGGAATTATTCCATGGAGCAACCATCGCATTTAAAGATATGGCATTATCTATTCTGCCACATTTACTTGTAACATCAGCAAGAAAGAATAATGTAAAGAATGAGATCGTGATCTTAACAGCAACATCCGGAGACACAGGAAAAGCGGCTTTAGCAGGATTTGCAGATGTACCGGGAACAAAGATCATCGTATTCTATCCAAAGTCTGGAGTCAGCCCAATTCAGGAAAAACAGATGGTAACACAGAAGGGTGACAATACATATGTGATCGGAATCAAAGGAAACTTTGATGATGCTCAGACAGGTGTTAAGAAGATGTTCTCTAACAAAGAGTTAGCGAAAGTGATGAATGACAACGGATTCCAGTTCTCATCTGCAAACTCAATCAACATCGGACGTTTAGTGCCACAGGTTGTATATTATGTAAAGGCTTATGCTGATTTATTAAAACAGGGTGCATTAAAGGCCGGAGAACCTATGAATGTAGTCGTTCCAACAGGAAACTTTGGTAATATTTTAGCTTCTTATTATGCAAAACAGATGGGTATTCCAATCGGCAAATTTGTCTGCGCATCTAATAAGAATAAAGTATTATTTGATTTCTTTGAGACAGGAAAATACGATCGCAACAGAGAATTCTATGTTACAACATCTCCATCTATGGATATTCTGATCTCAAGTAACTTAGAGCGTATGATCTATAGAATCGCAGGAAATGATGCAAAACAGTGTGCCAAATTTATGGCAGCATTGACAAAAGACGGTGAATATGTGATCACAGATGCCATGAAAGCGGAATTATCTGAGTTCTTTGGAGCTTTCGGAAGTGAAGAAGAAACAGCAGTGAAGATTAAAGAAGTCTATGACAAAGAAGGATATGTGATGGATACACATACAGCAGTCGCAGCAGTTGCATATGACAAATATAAAGCAGCGACAGGAGATGACAAGACTCCAACAGTGATCGCTTCTACAGCAAGTCCATACAAATTCACAAGAAGTGTTATGGATGCGATCGATCCAGCATATGATGCAGAAGATGACTTTGAATTAGTTGATGAACTTAACAAAGTATCTAAGACAGCAATTCCAAAAGCGATCGAAGAGATCAGAACTGCACCAGTTCTTCATGATACGGTATGTGAGACAGCAGCAATGGAAGACGAAGTGAAGAAGATTCTTGGAATCTAATGAATCATAAAAAAGCAACCCATGGAAGAAAATGGGTTGCTTTTTTTATACGAAAATGTTATGATAAACCAAGATAGGGAATAAATGGCAGAGAATACAATATCAGATAATTCTAAAAACATATCAACAAGATAAATCTAAGATGAGATCGATCAGATCTGACAAATCCATTCACGACATATGATGATTGAATGATGATGAATCCAAGGGAAACTGACAATTGAATAAGACCATTTTCCGGCACAGTCCGGGAGGACATATTCCGCCATGATCTGCGGGCAATGAATTTTATGCCATGAACAATAGGATGGAGGTTCTTTTATGATACCACGAAGAGCACAGGGAGCGAACAAGGATATGATAATGAGACTTCTGCATGGTCATGGAGGTGAGTGCAGCCTGTCATAAGAATGAGGGGAGCCGGGAGGCTATGAGACATTTTGTCTGTTGGAGAATGAGGGAAATATAAAGATATGACAAGGAGGAGAGTACATTATGAAGAAAAAGAGACAATGGTTCATGTGCCTTGGGATGATCGGAGTTTTTACGGCATCCGTAATCTTATCTGTGTTTGGACAGCGAAAGGTGAAAGCACAGTTAAATACTGAGAATGCGGGGAAGATCACAAGCAGTTGGGCAGATGAGAAACATATTTTCTCATCATTTGACGATGAAAAAGCACTTTCAGTGGATGCATCCTACGGTTTTAAGATGCATGCAACAGATCAGACGAAGACGATCATAGAAGCAGGGAAGAAAGCAGCAAAATTACCAGAGATCGAGATGCCGGATTTCCTTAAAAAGTATACATGGTTTCAGACTTCACAAAATACCGCAGGGAATATTAAGATCCGAAAAACAAATATGGAGATCTATCAATGCAAAGCCGATGGAAGTAATGGCCATTGGGAAAAATTAGATTTGGTCATGACGGTTACTGGAATCGAAAAGTATAAGAATCAAGACGGTTATGTGGCGATTGGAAGCGGCATCAATGGATGTGCTTATGTTGGAATCGAAGAGATGACATTAAAAAGTGATTTTTATAAAGCAGGAACGAATACACCAGTAACGATCAAAAGTAATATGACGTTAAAGGATATTGATACATATCAGTATATCGGGATCAAAGCAAACAAGATTCACGGAGAATATGTATCAAAGAATACAAAATTAAGTTGTAAAAGATCAGGGGAAACTAGTATTTATTATGCGGATTTTCCAGACAATTACAGTAGTGAAGATTTTACTTGTGTAGGATTTACATTTGCATCAGATTCTTTTGAATATACATTCGGAAGGAGTCTTGAAAAAGCACCAACAAAAGAGGAGCAATATGTAGGATATGGACAGAATATGATCCGCTTTGACCCAGTTGACCCAACCAAAGAGGTGATCGGAGAAGATGGGACCAAGACGGAACATCTAAGAGTGCAAGATCTGGCAAAATCTTGGGATTATGAAGTCAGTCAGGTAATTGCGGGAGAAATTCCAAAGGCACATTATTTTGATAAGTTTGCATTTGAAGATCAGATCGAATCCTGTTTAAAGATTCTGGATATCAAGGTTTACGGAGATGATGAGGATGTAAGCAGTCAGTTTGATATTTCACAAAATGGCAATCTTGTAAGAGCAGAACTTAAGAATCCGAAAGATGCCGAATTTTATAAAAAATCTGTTTATAAATTAAAGATCAAAGTAAAGATGAATATTCCGGAGAATGCATCCAAAGAACAGTTAGATCAATTGCGTAAGATATGGAAAGAACATGGGCATTATAATACAAAGGAAACGATGATCACAGAAAAAAATACAGCGAAAACGATCATTAATGATAAGATAGAAATGACCAATGAGGTTCGTGTAGATATCGAGCTGCCAAAAGAAAATGGAGATACACCGGGTCTTTTGATCAGGAAAGAGACAAAACAATATGAATATCAGGCAAAAGATGAGATCACCTATAAGGTAACAGTGAAAAATCAAAACGAAAAAGCAAAGACAGCTTATTTTGCGATTCAGGATACATCCTTTGCAAGTGTGATGGATATGAAGTTACAGGATATAAAAATCAATGGTCTTGATAAGGAGGATTACATATTACAGACAGAAAATAATGGATTTATTTTGAAGTCAAAAGGTGATTATGCCCTTCCATATGGACAGACGATCGAGATCACATATACAGTAAAAAGTGGAGTCCTTACAAATGGAAAAGTGATCGATAATACTGTATCTGCATGGGCAGCAGGAATTCCAGAAACAAAGGCATCAAGGCAGGTGTATATCAACTCGCCAAAAAATAATGTGATAAAATCAGCTCCAGTACAGCTTTATAAAAAAGGAGATCATGTAACTTATCAGGCAGTGATCACCAATCCAAATCCGGGAACTTTTATGAGAAATTTGGAGATTCAGGATGAACTTCAGGCAGAAGGGATCAAGATCATACCAGGAACCGTAGCGGTTATATCTGGTGGGAAAAACATTGCATCTGAGTGTAAGATCACATTTGATCCAAGTGGAAGAAGTTATGAGATCATAACACCACTTGCACTGAAAAATGGTACGATTCCAGCAATGGGTTCGGAAGAAGGAAAGAAAACAGGATCTTATGAAAATCTTCGCATGACGGATAAGATAGAGATCACTTATCAGGCAGTGATCGAAGAAGATGGACTCGAAGGACAGGAAGTAAAGAATATTATGCACGTTGCTGCGACAAAAAACAGCAATGGAGATCTGATCCGGGAAGATAAAGAGATTCCGTCAGGAAGCGGGATGGCAGATGAGACGATCAAGGTGAAAGCACCAAAACTGCAAATCACAAAACAATCGGATAAAAAGGTTTATGCAGTAGGAGAAACTGGATATTATAAACTTCATATCACACAAGGAAAAGAAGGCATGACAGCACAGAATGTAAAAGTCGTGGATGAGTTCGAAAAAGAAGGTATGAAGGTTCAGAAGATCGAAGTAAAACTTAATGAAAAAGATATTACATCGGATTGCAAGATTGATGCGAAAGACCATCGGTTTACGATTGAAACAGGAAAAGATCTTGGTGAAAATGATGTGATGACGGTAGCTTATCAGGTTGTATTTGAAAAGAGGATTGAAGGAGCCGTGAAGAATACAGCAGTTGCAGGAAGTGATAATACAGAAGATGATCAGGATGAAAATACAGTCGTTGTAAAACCACCTGTGTTAAAGATTGAAAAAAGTACTGCGCATAAGTCTTACAAAGAAGGACAAAGCGGAGAATACAAGATCCGTGTGACACAGAGAAATGAGAATATGACAGCACATCAGGTAGTCGTAGAAGATCATTTTGAACAAGAAGGAATGGAGATTTCACAGATCCGTGTAAAATACAATGGGGAAGATATCACCAAGCAATGTGAGATCATAATAGATGAGAATCTTAGAAAATTTAAGATCATCACAGGAAAAGATGTCAGTGACAAAGATGAACTTCTGGTAATATATCAGACAGCATTTAAGAAGATGATCACAGGAGATATCAAAAACATTGCGGAAAGCTATAGTGATGATGCGGATAAAGTCAGAGATGATCAAGTGGTAGTAATGGAAGCTGTACAGCCAGCATTGATGATCACCAAGAAGGTTGATAAAACAACATATAAAGTTGGTGATATCTGCGAGTATCAGCTGGTTGTTACGCAGACGATCAAAGATGCAATCGCAAAAAATATTGTGATCGAAGATCAGCTTTCAAGAAATGGAGCTAAGGTGATCAAGAACAGCATTAAGATTTATGCACCAGATGGATCAGATATTACCAGACAGTGCACGATCACTGCAGGAGAAAATAAGTATGTCATTGAGACAGGAAAGAGTTTATCTTATGATGAATCCATAAAAGTATCGTATCAGGTAAAACTAAAAGAAGCATCACTTTCTGGAAAGACATTAAAAAATACAGCGATAGGAAAAGCAGATTTTGTCAAACCAGTCAGTGCAGTACGTTTAGTGAAGATCAAAAAAGAATCGAAATCAACAGTGACAACGGGAAATAAAGCAGATCGATCCAATACTTCTGAATATAAAAGATCACCAGGAACAGGGGATGCAGCGAGCACACCAAAAACAGGAGATTCGTTTGATGAGAAATGGATTTTTGCATTGTTGGCAGCATCTTTAGGTGGAAGTTTTATATATTGGAAAAAGAAGAAAAAACACTAGTAATTCTAGGGACAAAGCCTTTACGAAACACTGAGGATAAGGTACAATGAAAGAAAAATGTTGGGAGTGACGTATATGGCAAAAGATTTTTTCGGACGTCTGGAAGAAACGATTCAGACCACAGGGAAAGCAGCGGCGCAGAAAGCTAAAGAAGTCGCAGATTCCGCAAAAAGACATAATGATCTAAGAGTCGCCAAGAGAGATTTAAATGATCTGTACCGTCAGGTGGGAGAGAAGTATTTTGAAGAACATATGGATTACCCACAGGCAGAGTATATTGACCTGTTTAATCTGATTGAGAAGCTTCGTGGAGATATCGAAATCCTGAAGCAGGAGATTGACGGAGGAGACGACGAAGCGGCGGAAGAAGATATCGAAGATATCGAGGAATAAACTATTAACAAACACAACAAAACAGTGAAAGAAGCTTGTAAAGATTTATCTTTATGAGCTTTTTTTCATTTAGGAGGAATTTATGATAGATACAATTGGAATGACAGATATTGGGAATGGGAGACCATCCAATCAGGATGCTTATCTGTTGCGTCAGAAGGAAAAGAACGGAAAGCTTTATCTGCTTGCAGTCGTCTGTGACGGCATGGGAGGTTTGAAAAAAGGAGAGATTGCCAGTCATTATATCGTGGAAGTATTAAAACAATGGTTTGATGAAACGTTGTTTGATGGATTAGAAACTATGGGAATTGATATGATCGAGCAGAATCTGATCGATCTGATCCGCAAGATCAACCAGAATCTTTTGTTAATGAGTCGTCGGATGGAAGAAACAAAATCCATGGGAAGCACATTAACCTTATTGTTTGTTGAAGAACATGAATTTTTTGTCTTAAATGTCGGTGATTCGAGAACTTACTGGTTTGACAGGGACCGTAAATTTGTAACGACAGATCACACTCTGGCAGAGTTGGAACTGCGTGCTGGACATCTCACAAAAGAACAGGCAAAAAAAGATCCGAGAAGACATATTTTGATTCAGTGTGTAGGTGTGACAAAAGATATCCGGATTGACTGTTACAAAGGCAGATTAAATCCAGGAATGGAGTTTTTATTATGTACTGATGGCTTTTATGGGCTGCTTGAGGAAGAAGAAATCTATCAGGTAGAGGCATCAAAAGAACAGATCAAAGAATGGGTGCAGAAATGTTTTCAGAAAGTAAAAAGAAGAGGAGAATTAGACAATCTGTCCTGTGTGATCGTCAAAGTTCCGAACAAGAAATAGGAAAGATTTATCACCAACGTTATCAAGTCCGAAAAATACTTGGAGAAGGCGGAATGGGTAAAGTTTTTCTTGCACTGGATCAAAAGACAGGAAAAGAGGTTGCTGTGAAGATCGTAAAGGATCAAAAACAGTGGGACAGGGAGAGGGTGATGTTGCAAAAATTAAAACATACCAAAGGTGTGCCGGAATTATTTTTTGCAGGAAAGGAAAAGGAACTTTTTCTGGTGATGGAATATATTCTTGGAAATTCGTTAAAACGATATGGCAGTGTCTGTGGAAAACTTTATAAAAAGAAAAGTTTATTGTGGATGATCAAAATCTGCAAAGTGCTGAATAAGATTCATGAACAAGGAATCATTCATATGGATCTGAAACCGGAAAATATCATGCTTGATCGATCTGGAAATATATACTTGATCGATTTTGGAGCGGCATTGTTTGCGGGAGAAAAATTAAGTGGATATGGAACCAAAAACTATGCATCAAAAAAACAGGCAAAGACAGAAGAAAGAGCAGACATTTATTTTGATATATATAGTTTAGGAAAAACAATGGAATCTTTATTGAAAGCAACAGATGCTGTCCAAAAGATCATAGAAAAATGTCTGATCGATGACGATGCAAAAAGATATCACAACATAAGGCAGATTCAGGTAGATTTTGAGAGAATATTGAGAATCTGTCGTATGAAGAAAGGGTTCATGGTGGTGATTGCTGTTTTTTGTATCCAGAATCTCTGGAATCAGATACAGAGGGAAGAGCAAAGAGAGAAAGAAGTCATTGTACAGAAAAAGTCTCAAAGAGAGATAAAAAAGGCAATGGCTTATTTTTATGGAACGGATCAGATACAAAAGAATACACAATTGGCACGAGTGTATCTTGAAAGATGTAGAGGGATGAAAAAGAATGTGTCATCGTATTTGGTGCTTTTAGATGTTTTAGATGACAGGAGAAATGATATAAGTGCGGAAAAACTTATGAAGATCGTACAGGATTGTCAGACCGATGTGCATGATTTCTGGTCGGCATATTTTTATCTTCATTTTTATACAGTAAATACAGCAAAACTGTCAGAGAATGTATGGAAAGAAGCAGAAAAAATGTTAGAACAGATACAAAAATATCCACAAAAGGAAGAATATCAGAAATTAGTGGAAGCAGACCGGATCAATTTATATGAAAGAGAAGCAGAAAAAGGAGATGATAGAAAGTTTTTGGAGGAAACAGACCGGGTTTTCAAAGAAAATCTTAGAGGAGATCCTGCATGGAAATTGTATGAAAGAAAGCTTGTTTATCTGGAATCAAAACAGCCAGATATCAGCGGGGAGTTTGAACGATTTCTAAAGAAATATCCAAAAGTTATGGATGCCTATGTGGAGTATAGTATTTATTTATGCAGGAACAATAAAATGACACAGGCACAAAGGGTCTATAGGGAAGGTAGAAAACAGACAGGAATGACAAGCAAAAGAGCAGAGGAATTGAGGAGGAAACTTGGGTTATGATCAGAAAATATAAGATATATATCATCATGGGAATCACAGTACTTCTTCTTTTTATGGTTTTACCGGTCGATACGAAGGGAGATTGGGAAATCCCTTGGGATATTACTCTGGAAGGAGAAGGGAATGATCCTGCATTTCGAAGCAGTACAGTGATGGAAATATTTCTAAAAAATGGGACAGCACCAAAGGATATTACAGTTTTCGTGAATCAACAGAAAATAAATCCAATCTGGGATTACGAACAAAGTACACAGATCAGTTTTCAGGAAGAAGGGATTTATAAGGTTCATATTGTTCATAAAAATGGATATGAAGAAATAAGGCAGGTTATGGTCGAATTAAATAATCCAACAACAGCCAAGATCACAGCGGGAGCGTATACTCCAGGAGCATGGAGCAAAAAGAATGTGGTATTGGAAGCTTATGGAGCCAAAGCAGTTTCTGATATTCAATTTTATGAATATAAAATAGGACAAGATGAATGGAAGCAGATGAAAAATAACAAGTTAGAGATTAGCAAAGATTTTGATGATCTTGTTTATATCAGAGCAGTTTCGAAGGCTGGAAGAGAAGGAGTGATCAGTCAGATTCCAGTGAGAGTATGGAAACAAAAACCAGAACTTGCAAAGATCCAATGTGATCAGGAACCTATTGGTGGATGGTATTCGAAAATTCCTGTTTTCTCATATGATCTGAAGGAAAAAGAAGGACCACAGGTGCATCTTTATGCGCAGCTTACAGATTTGAAGACAAAAGAGATACTGACAGGAATCGATCAGATTCCTAGGATCAGGAAGGATGGAAGATATCAGCTTGACATCTATACGAAAGATGAATCTGGAAATCGATCAGAACAACTCTACCAAACGACTTGTTTTGTGGATACAGATAATCCAGAGATTTTTGTTCGCTATCAAAATCCAAGATCAGAAATTTTAAAATACCAGAAAGCTCAGATCATAGTTAAGGATGAAAATCTGAAAAAGGGAAATATGATCTTAAGAACATCGGGGAAACAGGTAAAGCCATGGAAGTTGGAAGGTGATCATTATGAAACAGAAGTTATATTTTTAAAGGACGGAAAACAGACATTGTCTGTTCAGGCAGAAGATCTGGCAGGAAATAAGATGATCATACAGGAAAAGTCGTTTATCATTGATACACAAAAACCAAGGATTAAAATTCAAGGAATTGATAATGGAAGATCATATTCAAAGCCTGTAAAAATTCAAGTAGATGTGAAAGATCAAAATCTGAATCCAGATAAGACATATATTTATCTTAACGGAAAGAAGATGAATTCCGTTATGATCAAAAAAGATGGATATTATACCATTGATGTGAAAACTGAAGATCTTGCAGGAAATCAAAATAGGTGCAGCAGAAAATTTACTGTCAATCAAAAAGGCATACAGATTCATTTTCTGCAGGAGGATTTAAAGGAAAAACAGATATCAACAAAAAATCTGAAGCCAGGATTTCGCATTGAAAGTCTGGAACCAGTGCAGGTAATGGCATTTCTTGTGAATGGGCAAAAAAAGGAATATCAATGGAAAGAAGATAAAGTTTATATAAAAGATCCTATCACAGAAAATGGGAAATGCAGTGTCAGTCTGCATGTAAAAGACAGTGCCGGAAATGAAAAAACAAGTGAAGAAATACAGTTTTTTTATGACACACAAAAACCAGTGATCAAAATAGAAGGGCTTGATCAGAAATCTGAATGTGAATATGGAAAACAGATCGGCATCCTTCTGGAAAATAAAACAGATCAGTGGGAGAAGGTTATTTTGGATGGAAAAGAACAAAAACTGGAACATCATAAGATCACATGGAAAGAATTGGCTCCTGGAAAGCATGTTCTTCATCTGAAAGCAGTGGATCAGGCAGGAAATAAAACTGATCAAAGGATCACATTTAAGATCACAAAAGTCCTTCCAAAAGCAGTGAAACAAATTGTGGTAAAACAAGATAAAATACCATCAAAAAAAGATGAAAAAAAACAAAAACATCCCAATTTATGGCTTTTATTTCTCATAGGAACAAGCATTTTCGTATCTGTAAAAATGTTTTGTAGTTATAGGAAATCCAGGCATTCTTGAATCTTTTTCATTCTATGTTATAATAAAGGTTACGTATATAGTTCAATCAAATGGAGGAATGGATATTATGGCAGAAGAAGTAAAAGAAACAAGAGAAGATTTCGAAGCACAGTTAGAAGAATCTTTAAATAAAGCATCAACAAATGAAGACGCAGTATGGAACCGTTTAGAGCAGATGAAAGAAGATGGGGATGTTCTGGCATTGACAGTTGGCGGTGTTGTAAATGGTGGAGTTATCGTTTATGTCGAAGGAATCCGTGGATTTATTCCAGCATCTTTATTATCAACAAAATATGTAGAAGATCTGAACGTATGGTTACAGAAAGATGTGGAAGCAAAGATCATCACAGTAGAACCAGAAGAACAGAGACTTGTCTTATCTGCAAAAGCTGTTGAGAAGGAAAAAGAAAGAAAAGAACGCGAGAATAAGATCAATGAATTAAAAGTTGGTACAGTTGTAGAAGGTACAGTTGAAAATATCATGCCATATGGAGCATTTGTTGATATCGGTGATGGAATCAGTGGATTAGTTCATATTTCACAGTTAAGCCAGAAGAGAGTAAAATCTCCAGAAGAAGTTGTGAAAGAAGGAGATGCTGTTACAGTTAAGATCATTAAAGTCGCAAATGGAAAAGTAAGTTTAAGTATCAAAGCATTAGAAGATGATAAAGAAGCAGCTAAGAAAGCAGAAGAAACTGGTGTGGAATACACAGAAGATGCAGCTGGAACAAGTCTTGGTGACTTACTTGCAAATATCAAATTATAGGAAGGAACATATATGGCAGGATCAGGTTTTGGCACAAATTTTCGAATTACAACATGGGGGGAAACTCATGGTGCAGGCGTAGGTGTCGTGGTAGATGGATGTCCGGCTGGATTACCTCTTGAGAGAGAAGATGTTCAGAAATATCTGGACCGCAGAAAACCAGGGCAGTCAAAGTATACAACACAGAGAAAAGAAGGAGATCAGGTTGAGATTCTTTCTGGTATCTTCGAAGGAAGAACAACAGGGACTCCGATCTCCATGGTTGTATATAACAAGGATCAGAGGTCTAAAGATTACAGCAATATCAAAGATATTTACCGTCCAGGACATGCAGATTTTACATTTGACATGAAATATGGATTCAGAGATTACCGCGGTGGCGGCAGATCTTCTGGACGGGAGACGATCGGACGTGTAGCAGCAGGAGCTGTAGCAGCGAAAGTTTTGAAAGAACTGGGAATTGAGATCAAAGCTTATGCAAAAGCGATCGCCGGAATTGAAGTATCTAAGGATCATTTTGACTTTGCGGAGATGAATAACAATCCATTTAACATGCCAGATAAAGAGGCAGCAAAACTTGTACAGGAGAAAGCAGACCAGATGATCAAAGAGATGGATTCCATCGGTGGTATCATTGAATGTCAGATCACAGGAATGCCAGTTGGAATCGGGGAAACCGTTTTTGATAAACTGGATGCAGAACTTTCGAAAGCCATTATGTCCATTGGATCAGTAAAAGGCTTCGAGATCGGAGATGGATTTGAGGCTGCCAACCTGCGAGGGTCAGAGAATAATGATGATTTTATCTGTGTTGATGGGAAGGTAGAAAAAGAGACAAATCATTCTGGAGGAGTTCTTGGAGGAATGAGTGATGGAAGTGCGATCGTATTCCGTGCAGCCATCAAACCGACACCATCGATCGCACAGACACAGAAGACAGTCAATCGTGATCTTGATAATGTAGAGATTGAAATTCATGGCCGTCATGATCCAATGATCGTGCCAAGAGCTGTAGTTGTGGTAGAATCAATGGCAGCTGTTACGATTCTTGATGGAGTTTTAAAGAATCTTGGTGCAACAATGGATAATATTAAGAAAATTTATGGTGAATAAGAATGTATGAATTAATCAAAAAAGACGGAAGAGCAAAAAGAGGCCGTTTAACAACGGTCCATGGTGTGATCGAAACACCAGTATTTATGAATGTCGGGACTGTGGCAGCGATTAAAGGTGCAGTCAGTACAGATGATCTCAAAGATATTGGAACACAGGTGGAGTTATCTAATACATATCATCTGCATGTAAGAACAGGAGATAAGCTGATCAAGGAATTTGGAGGGCTGCATAAGTTTATGCACTGGGACCGCCCGATCCTTACAGATTCTGGCGGATTTCAGGTGTTTTCATTGGCGAAGCTTCGTAAGATCAAAGAAGAAGGCGTTTCTTTTGCTTCTCATATTGATGGAAGAAAGATTTTCATGGGACCAGAAGAAAGTATGCAGATCCAGTCAAACTTAGGATCAACGATCGCGATGGCATTTGACGAATGTCCGCCACATCCTGCAACAAGAGAGTATATGCAGAATTCTGTTGATCGTACAACAAGATGGTTGAGACGATGCAAAAAAGAGATGGACCGCTTAAATTCTCTGGAAGATACAGTCAATCCACATCAGATGTTATTTGGGATCAATCAGGGTGGAACATTTGAAGATATCCGAATCGAACACGCCAAAGAGATTTCCAAGATGGATTTAGATGGATATGCATTAGGTGGACTTGCGGTTGGAGAAACACATGAAGAGATGTACAATATCCTTGAAAAGACAGTGCCATATCTGCCAGAAGATAAACCAACTTACCTGATGGGGGTTGGAACACCGGTGAATATTTTAGAAGCAGTTGACCGTGGAGTTGATTTCTTTGATTGTGTATATCCAACAAGAAATGGCCGTCATGGACATGTATATACGAATCAGGGAAAACTTAATATGTTCAATAAAAAATACGAACTGGACCATCGTCCGATCGAAGAAGGATGCCAGTGCCCAGCCTGTAGAAGTTACAGCAGAGCCTATATCCGACATCTTTTAAAAGCAAAAGAAATGCTAGGAATGAGATTATGTGTCTTGCATAACTTGTATTTTTATAATACAATGATGAGTGAGATTCGTCAGGCAATCGAAGAAGGCAATTATAAGGAATACAAGAAACGTAAGATCGATGGCATGATGAACCAGTAATCTTATTAGAAAGATGGAGGAAGAAAATGGATCAGGTTACAATGACAATTCTGATGTTGGTTGTTTGTTTTGGATTAATGTACTTTTTAACGATCAGACCACAGAAGAAAAAAGAAGAAGAATTAAAACAGATGATGGAAACTCTGGAAGTTGGAGACAGCGTGTTGACAACAAGCGGATTTTACGGAGTTGTTGTAGATAAAGTTGATGAAACAACGATCATTGTTGAATTTGGTAACGACAAACATTGCCGTATCCCAATGGAGAAATCAGCAATCCAGGCAATGGAAAAAGCGAACGCATCATCATCTGAAGAATAAGATGAATATTTGATCAAAAGAAAAGAATCTGAGACAGAGAATAGTATCTGTATTTCAGATTCTTTTTTGTTTCTTAATATTAATTCATCAGATCATCAATCAAATGATCTGGTACAAATAACGGTCCGCGTCCGGTTCCGATTTCAATATCTGGTTTATTCGTTCCATGGAAGTCTGATCCTCCAGTTGCAAGAAGATCATATTCTTTCTGCCATTGGCGAAGTTTTGTAATCTGGCCGATATGATGGGAAGAATGATAAACTTCGATTCCTGCGAGCCCTTCTTCTTTCAGATCATGAATGAGATGTTTGGTATCTTCATTTGAGAATTTATATAAAAATGGATGTGCAAGAACCGGAATTCCGCCAGCATCAAGGATTAATCTTAAGCAATCTTTTGGATCAAAAAATGGTTTTGGAACATAATATTTACACTTTTCACCAAGATATTTGGAAAAAGCCTGATCCATGGAAGAACAAATGCCTTCTGCGATTAAAGTTCTTGCAAAGTGAGCTCGTGTGATCACAGTATGAGGATCACCATTTTGCAGTTTTTCAAGCGTGATCGGATAACCGTCTTTTTGAAAGAGTTCGATCATATCAAGATTTCTCTGAAACCGTTTGTCACGGAGCATGTTGAGAGTATGATTTAACTGCTGATCCTTATAGTTGATTCCGTATCCTAATACATGAATCTCACGATGAAGTGCATCACATGAAATTTCAATTCCAGGAATGAATTTCAGATTATCTGGAAGATCTATAGCAAGAATTTCCGGAATTCCATCGACAGTATCATGATCTGTCAGAGAAAATCCATATAATCCTTTTGCTATCACTTTTTGAACAATCTGTTTTGGTGTAAAAGTTCCATCGGAACAAGTAGAATGTATATGAAGATCGATCATAGGAAAACTCCTTTCGTATTTTTAATGTCAGTTTATCACAAAAAGGTATAGATTCAAAATACCAGTCATAGATTAAATAGAAAAAGGAGCAATTGTTATGGACATGGGGAAAAAGGGACTCTATATGATACAAAGTCTGGTATTTGCCTACATTGCCACAGGAATTTTATTGTGTCTTCTTGCATTTATCATCTATCAAAGCAATGCAGGAATGAAGATCGCGAATCTTGGAATCACACTTACATATATTCTTGCATCTGTTTTTGCTGGCATGCTGATCGGAAGTAAGATCGGAAAAAAGAAGTTTTTATGGGGATTTGCAGCAGGAATGTTATACTTTATGATCTTGACTTTGATCTCATGGATTTTTCAAAAAAATATCGTTCTGTTTTCCACAGAAAGGATCACAGCATGTTTCTTATGTATTGCAGGAGGAACTTTAGGTGGAATGCTTGCTATTTGAAAATGAATATGATACAATATAGCAAGTTATTTTATGAGAATCAGGAGGACGATAAGATGAAACATATTAAAACTCTGACAAATAAAACATTACAGAACACAGTGAAAAAAGGTGGATGTGGTGAATGCCAGACATCTTGCCAGTCAGCATGTAAAACATCTTGTACAGTAGGTAACCAGACCTGCGAACACAGCAAATAGTCAAATCGAACAAAGACTTTGTGCTTGAGGCGTTCCTTGTGGGCCGCCTCATTTTTTCGATGAAAGAAAATAACAAATAAAGGGAGAAAGAAACAATGGTTCACCAGTATAAAAATAATGGATATAACATGGTCCTTGATGTAGCAAGTGGATCTGTCCATGTGGTTGATGACCTGACATATGAGGTGATTGCTTTATATGAGGATCATACATTAGAAGAGATCATCAAAGAATTATCATCCTGGGATGAGAAAGATGTCAAAGAATCTTATGGAGAAGTTACAGAATTAAAAGATGCAGGTGTATTATTTACAGAAGACTGTTATGAAGAATACATTTGTGGATTCAAAGACAGACCAACAGTTGTAAAGGCACTCTGTCTTCATATTGCACATGATTGTAACCTTGCCTGCCGATACTGTTTCGCAGAAGAAGGAGAATACAAGGGAAGACGTGCATTAATGAGTGCTGAAGTCGGTAAGAAAGCATTAGATTTTCTTGTAGAGAATTCAGGAAACCGTAGAAATTTGGAAGTTGATTTCTTTGGTGGAGAGCCTTTGATGAACTTTGATGTAGTGAAAGAGATCGTTGCATATGGACGTTCTTTGGAAGAAACACATGATAAGAAGTTCCGTTTTACATTGACAACAAATGGTGTATTACTAAACGATGATATCATGGAATTTGCCAATAAAGAGATGGATAACGTTGTATTAAGTGTGGATGGAAGAAAAGAAGTTCACGATTACATGAGACCATTCCGTAATGGAAAAGGAAGCTATGATTTTGTTATCGACAAATTCAAGAAATTTGCAGATAGCAGAAACCAGCAGAAATATTATGTAAGAGGAACTTTTACACATCATAATTTAGATTTCTCAAAAGACGTTATGCATTTAGCAGATGCAGGATTCGAACAGATTTCTGTAGAACCTGTTGTGGCACCGGATACAGCAGATTATGCGATTACAGAAGAGGATCTTCCAATTCTGATGGATGAATATGATCTTCTTGCAAAAGAGATGATCAAAAGAGAGAAGGAAGGAAAAGGATTTACCTTCTTCCACTTTATGATCGACTTAACAGGAGGGCCATGTGTTGCAAAACGTTTATCCGGATGTGGTTCAGGAACAGAATATCTTGCAGTGACTCCATGGGGAGATTTATATCCATGCCATCAGTTTGTAGGAGAAGAAGACTTCTTAATGGGTAATGTTTACGAAGGAGTCAAGAAAGATGAGATTGTCAAAGAATTCAAGGCATGTAATGTATACTCCAAAGAAGAATGTAAAAAATGTTTTGCAAGATTCTATTGCAGTGGTGGATGCAGTGCAAACTCTTATAACTTTAACGGTACGATCGATGGAACTTATGAGATCGGATGTAAATTAGAGCGCAAGAGGGTAGAATGTGCATTAATGGTAAAGGCAGCATTGGCATTAGAAGGGGAGACGGAGAATGAAGAAGCGTAATAGCAGTGGCAAGTATATTGCAGGGCTCATTTTACTGATCGTTTTGTGTATATTTGGAGCATTTATCACAACCAAAGGAATCACAAAGAAGAAGATTGGTCGAGCAAGCAATATCGAACTTGGATTAGACCTTGCAGGTGGAGTTAGTATTACATATGAAGTAGATGGCAAGAATGTATCTGATAGTGATATGAAAGATACTGTATACAAACTTCAGAAGCGTGTAGAAGGGTACAGTACAGAAGCAGAAGTTTATCAGGAAGGAAAAGATCGTATCAATATCGAGATTCCTGGAGTAACAGATGCAAACAAGATTTTAGATGAGCTTGGTAAACCAGGAACACTTTCTTTTGCTGTCCAGAAACAGGTAAAAGTAAAGAAGAATGGAAAAACAACGACTCAGACAACATTAGATACTGTATTGACAGGTCAAAATGTTAAGAAAGCCAAAGCTGTAACTAATCAGAATCAGACAACTGGTAAGAAAGAATATTTAGTTGCACTTGAATTTGATGCTAAGGGAACAAAGGCATTTGCGAAAGCTACAAAAGCCAATATTGGAAAACCAATTTATATTATCTATGATAATCAGGTGATCAGTGCCCCAAATGTACAGGAAGCGATCACAAAAGGAGAATGTACGATCGATGGTATGGAAAGTTATGAAGCAGCAGAGAATTTAGCTTCATCAATTCGAATCGGTTCCTTACCAGTGAAATTAAACGAATTACGTTCTAACGTAGTATCTGCGAAATTAGGAGTGAATGCGATCCAGACAACGGTCAAAGCAGGAGTCATCGGATTTGTACTGGTATGCTTGATCATGATCGCATTTTATGCAGTGCCTGGTGTGATTGCGTGTGTGGCACTTGCGATCTATATGCTGATGATGTTATTAGCACTGAATGGATTTAATGCGACACTGACATTGCCGGGACTTGCAGGTATCATCCTCGGTATTGGTATGGCAGTTGATGCAAACGTTATCATTTATGCCAGAATTCAGGAAGAGATCGGGGCAGGAAAGAGTACAGGAGCAGCGATCAAATCTGGATTCGGAAAGGCAGCATCAGCGATCATCGATGGTAACGTTACAACATTGATCGCAGTATTAGTTTTATGGTTTAAAGGATCAGGAACGGTCAAAGGATTTGCTCAGACACTTGGAATGAGTGTATTGATCTCTATGTTTACAGCACTTGTGATCAGCCGATTCCTTGTATATGCGGCATATCATTTTGGACTTCGCGACAAGAAATGGTATGGAAAACCAAGAACGATCAAAACAAGAGATTTTGTCCGTACAGGTAAGAAATACGTTGCAGTTGCAGGTGTGATCATTTTGATCGGACTTGCTGCACTTCCAATGAATCGAAGCAAGATTGGATCAATCTTGAATTATGATCTGGAATTCTCAGGTGGTACAGCATCTACGATCACATTCAAGGATGACCAGAAAGTCAATGATTCTCTGGAAAAACAGGTTGTGAAAGCTTACGAGAAAGTCAGCAAGTCAACCTCTGTTCAGAGTCAGAAAGTAAAAGCAAACAATCAGATGGTTGTAAAAAGTGTAGAATTGAATCTGAGCCAGAGAAAACAGATCGAAAATACATTAAAGAAAGATTATAAAGTAAAATCTGTAACAACAGAGAATATCAGTTCAACGATCAGTAATGAAATGCAAAGAGATGCATTTATTTCCGTTGTGATCTCAGCGATCTGTATGCTGATCTACATTGCGATTCGATTTAAAGACGTGAAGTTTGGATCCAGTGCGATCATCGCATTGATCAATGACGTACTGGTCGTATTTGCAGCATATTCTGTTGGAAGATTATCTGTTGGTGGAACATTTATCGCATGTATGTTAACGATCATTGGATATTCTATCAACTCAACGATTGTTATCTTTGACCGTATCCGTGAGAATCTGAAGCTTCAGACGATCCGGACAAGAGATGATATTAAAGCACTTGTAAATCAGAGTATTTCAAGTACATTGGTTCGTACGATCAATACAAGTTTGACAACATTTGTTATGGTGTTAGCGTTATTTATCTGCGGAGTATCCTCCCTAAGAGAATTTGCATTAGCATTGATGGTGGGTGTGATCGGAGGAGCATTCTCTTCTGTATTTTTAACTGGACCACTTTGGTATATGATGAAGACGCGAATTGGATCAGATGTGATCAAAGAAAATCAGGCAGCCAGTCAAGCACAGCCAGAGAAGATCACAGCAAATCCAAACCGCAAGAAAAAGAAGAAAAAGAAAAGAAAATAAAACATTCAAAAAGAGTATTCAGTAAATACTGGATGCTCTTTTTTATGAAAAATGGAGTAAGATGATGGAACAGTGGTATCTGTATAAGAAAAAGGCTGATTTTAATCAGATTGGAGAAAAATTTAACATAGATCCAGTGATCGCACGGCTGATCCGCAACAGGGATGTGGTTGGGGATGAACAAATACAGCAGTATCTGTATGGAGAACTTTCAGATATTTCAGATCCTTTTTTGATGAAAGGCGTCAAAGAAGGAGTTGAGATTTTGAAGCAAAAGGTACAAGAAGGGAAAACGATCCGTATTATTTCAGATTATGATGTAGATGGAGTTGTCTCAAATTATATTTTGTGGAAAGCGATTCATGATCTTGGTGGAAAGATTGATTTTCAGATTCCAGACCGCATGAAAGACGGCTATGGAATTAATGAAAATATCATTGAAAAAGCAGTGGAAGACCAGATTGATACGATCCTTACCTGTGATAATGGGATTGCAGCAGCAGATGCAGTTGCATATGGCAAAGAACATGGACTGACAATGATCATTACGGATCATCATGATGTGCCATTTGATACCGATGAAGCAGGAGTGAGAAAAGAGGTTCTTCCACCAGCAGATGTAGTGATCAATCCAAAGCAGGAAGCATGCAATTATCCGTATCCGTTACTTTGTGGAGCAGGAGTGGCTTTTCAGTTTATGAGGGCATTTTATCAGGCAATGGAAGAAGATGAAAGCCAATTGGAAGAGTTGTTATCCATGCTTGCGATCGCGACTGTTTGTGATGTGGTAGATCTGACAGGAGAAAACAGAATCTTTGTTAAAGAAGGATTACGCCGAATCAAAGATACACAAAATATCGGGTTGAAAGCATTGCTGAATGTGCATGATCTGATGGATAAACAGATACAGTCTTATGCACTAGGATTTATTGTTGGACCATGTATCAATGCGAGCGGACGTTTGGAATCTGCCGAAAAAGCATTGAATCTATTTCTGGAAGAAGATGAAGAGAAGGCAAAACAGACAGCAGAAGAATTAAAAGAACTAAATGATCTTCGGAAAACCATGACAGAAAATGGTGTAAAAGAGGCACTGGGGCAGGCGTTCGAATATGAAGCAAAAGGAGATAAAGTGCTTGTATTATATCTTCCAGAATGTCATGAAAGTATTGCAGGTATCATAGCAGGAAGGATCAAGGACCGCTTAAATCATCCAGTATTTGTCTTAACAGATGCAAAAGAAGGAATCAAAGGTTCTGGACGTTCCATCGAAGGATATTCCATGTTTGAAGAGATGATGAAAGTCAAAGAGGTGTTCACAAAGTTTGGGGGACATCCAATGGCAGCAGGATGTTCTTTGGAAAAAGAAAAATTACAGGAATTTCGCAAAAAGATCAACGAGAACTGTACCCTTGAGAAAAAAGATTTTGCAAAGAAAGTACAGATTGATATTGATATGCCAGTTGATTATATCACCATGGATCTGATCCGTCAGTTAGCTGTTTTAGAGCCATTTGGAAAAGAAAATAAAAAACCATTATTTGCGCACAGAAAGTTAAAAGTGGAACGTGTGAATGTTTTTGGAAAAAATAAAAATGTGATAAAATTAGCATTAAAGAGTAGTCAGGGAACTAGGATTGATGGCATGATTTTTGAGGATGAAGATGAATTTCGAGAGAAAATGGGAACATCAAAGTATATCACATGTACATATTATCCAGTGATCAATGAGTATCAGGGATATAAAAGTCTTCAGATCAACATTCAAAATTATTTTTTTGTGGAGGAATAGCATGAGTAAGATAAAATTAGTAGCAATGGATTTAGATAATACACTCTTAGACAGCGAGAAACAGATTTCAAAACACACAGAAGAAGTTCTAAAAGAAGCGATCAGAAGGGGTGTTTATATAGTTCCAGCAACAGGACGTATTTTTAAAGCAATTCCAGAATTTTTAAGAGATATTCCAGGCGTTCGATATGCAGTTTGCTGTAACGGGGCAACTGTTTATGATCAGAAAGAAGATAAGATCATATATACAAATCATTTACCAAAAGAAACGGTATTTTCGTTGTTTGATATTTTGGAAAAATATCATTGTACACGTGATATTTATCAGAATGGGCAAGGGTATATGGAACGATGCTATTTTGACCATCTTGCAGAGTATGGTGTATCAGATCATGTATTAAAACTTGTGAGAGATACAAGACTACCGCTGGATGATCTGCGAAAGTACATTGAAGAGCATCCGCTGGGAATTGAGAAGATCAGTGTATTTTTTGATGATATGGAAGAGCGGGAAACTGCAAGACAAGAATTAATCGAGAAAAATATTGCGAGTGTATCAAGTTCTCTGGGAAATAACATTGAAATAAATCAGATTGGATGTGATAAAGGAGATGGACTTTTACATCTGGCAGAGCAAATTGGACTATCTATGGATGAAGTGATGGCATGTGGAGATGCAGGAAATGATACGATGATGATCAAAGCTGTAGGAACCGGTGTTGTTATGGAAAATGGACAACCTGATCTGAAAGAGATCGCAGACTTTGTGACAAAGACAAATAATGAAGATGGTGTTGCATATGCAATTGAAAAATTAGTCTTTGAAGCATAAGATGTGAAAAAATGTGAACATGGATCATGACTATTCATTTTTATTGACGAGGGTATCCAAAGTGGTATAATAAGTATGTTTAAATAGTTAGGGGGAACAATGAAAGATGAGAAAAACACGTAAAACAGCAGCTGTAGTAGCTCTGTATACGTTTTTGATGCTTGGATCAGTGTCTGTGGTCAGAGCAGATCAGCCAGTCACAAGAGAGCAAATAAGCAGTGAACAGACTGAGACCAAGACAGATTCTTCTGCCCAAACGACAGAAAGTGAAGCAACGACAGAGACAACAACACAGACGACTCAGGCAAAGCCGACAACGGAAGCAACAACGCATACGCATACAGCGGCAACGACACATACAACGGCTTCAGCAACACATACAAAGAAACATACAGTAGCAACACATACAAAGAAACAAAAGACAAAGTCTGATCAAGACAAGAAGAAAGACAAAAAAGACAAAAAAAACAAGAAGAAAGACAAGAAATCTATCATTCCAAAAGTATATAATGACCATAGTCTTGAGATGAAAGATAAGAAAGAGACGATACAGGGATTTATTTATTTTAACCAGGCAGATGCAGCATGGAATGACAATGGATATCAGATCAAAAGCAGTGGATGCGGACCAAGCGCTATGGCAGTTTGTATCAGTTCGCTGACGAATAAATGGGTAACTCCAGTTGATACAACAGTATGGGCATATAAGAATGGCTATTACAGTAGTGCTGGAGCAAGTCATGAGATGGTCCCAGCACTGGCACAACAGTATAAACTGGAATGTCATGGACTTGGAAGTGATGTCAGCAAGGTTAGAGATGCATTGAAGAAGAAGCATCCAGTAGTAGCACTGATGGGACCAGGATATTTTACGAAGAAAGGTCATTTTATCGTATTGGTTGCGATCGATGATAATGATCAGGTAACGGTTGCAGATGTTGGAAGCAGACAGCGTACACAGTACAAATATCCACTAAAAGAAGTGATCGCACAGACGAAGTCAGCATCAGCAGGAGGTCCATGCTGGGAGATTTATTCTGATCAAAAGATATCTGCGAAGGCTGATAAGAAGGCAAAGCAGCTGAAGGCTGAGAAGAAATACAGAAGCAAAGAATTTAAAGCAATGTATAATGAGATCAAGTCAGTATTGCAGAAGAATTATCAGTTAGCGGTTCCACTAAAGAAAGGAACACTAGTTAGTGAAGAACAGTTTGTTACGATCACATCCTTAGGAATCAACGATAAAGTTTCCGTAATGGATGCGAGCAAGAAGTTAACAAGTGATGTTGATCTTGACACAGTAGTAGATGAGATTCAGGCAGAGGCAGTCAAAGATTCTTTTTGGAATACGATCATGATCGCACCTGACAAAACTAATTTAACAGATAAATAAAATAGTATATATTACATAAAGAAAAGCACAGAATCATTGAGTATGATCAATGATTTCTGTGCTTTTTCTATTCTAAAAAATAGGAGGAAAGAAAAATGAAGATTCAAAATATAATCAAAAAAATAACGATTGCTGTATTATCTGCAGTAATGATGCTTGCACCTATCGTTAATATCAAAGCGGCATCAACAGATGTGGTCGATACAAGTAAAACTGGATCCATAACGATCCACAAATATGACATGACATCAGCAAAACAGGCCGGTGTTAATACCAGTCAGTTTACACCAACAGGAAAACAGGACGCTGCTGCGGAAGCAGCCTTGGAAAAATATGCGATCAAAGGTGTGGAATTTAGTTACCTGCGAGTTGGAGATGTTGAACAGCAGAGTGAGAATGGAAAGATCCAGATGATCTATGAACTTCCAACCACAATACAGCAGATTTTGGGTTTGACATCTTCTGATGTAGCTAAAACAGAAGGAAGTAAGACATATTTTACAAGCCAGCAGATCAATGAGAAACTTGCAAAGGCATTAGAAGATAATACGGTAACGAAAGATAAATTAGAAGATTACATGGGAAAGAATGGGACAGCCATGGATGAGACTAATGCTAATGGTGTGACAAGTAAAGACAAATTGCCACTGGGTCTTTACCTGATCGTTGAGACAAAGGCACCAGAAAATGTAACTTACACAACAAATCCATGGTTTGTACAGTTGCCATCCACGGATTCTAAGGGAGATGACTGGTTCTATGATGTGATCTGTTATCCAAAGAATGAAACTGGAAATCCAACACTTGACAAAAGAGTACGCAATAATCCAGATCAGGACAATGTAACAACTGCCAATACAGACAGACTGGCAGATTTTACTTCTGCAAGAAATGAATACAAATATCAGAGTACCGTGACAGCATCTAAAGCAGAAAGACTGGATTATCAGTTCATTTCCAAATTGCCACATATCACATCATCAACAACCTACCTGTCAACTTATACATTTAACGATATAATGGCAAATGGAATGACATATGGGAAAGATGCCGTGATCGCAATCTATGAAACTAAGGATGCAGCGGACAGAACAAATGTGAACAATGTTGAGAAGAGTGGTGCATTGGCTGTATGGAAGAGTTCCGACACGGATCCAAAGTTTGCAGCAACATACGGAAAATCTGGAGACGATCCTGCAATGAAGATCGAGATGACAAAAGCAGGACTTAATGAGTTGAATAAGAAATATTCTGATAAATATATCGTTATATACTATACAGCTAAGGTGAACACAGATGACAGCGTTATTCTTGGTGATAAAGGAAATCCAAACGATGTATCCCTTACGTGGAAGAGAACAAATACGAATTATTATGATATTTTAAAAGACAAATGTATCGTATACTCTTACGGATATGATCTGACAAAGAAATTTTCTGACAGCAAGGGAGATGCAACAAAGGTTAAATTCGTTGTAAAAAATAAGACAGATAATTACTATCTGGTAGCAAGAGCAGATAGAGCAGGTGTTTATCAGGTAACAGGAAAGTCTGCAAAAGAAGCTGATGCGACTCAGTTTAGTCCGGCTTCTGATGGAAAACTTGTGATCAATGGGATTGAAGGAGATGAATATGGATTTACAGAAACACACTCCGATGCAGGATACTCCCTGTTAAAGAAAGAAGTGATCGTTAAGGTCAAAGAGACAAAAGCAGATATCACACCAACCGAAGCAAATATCACAGGGATCCAGAGTAAGTCTGATGCAGATTCCACAGCAAATGATGGAGTTCCTAATGGTGCGGTATTAAAGAATGATGTGACGGTTCAGACTACAGCAGCGAGTGCGACTGTGGATGAGACAAAGGCAACGATGACAAAACACGATGATTCTGGAAATGCATATATCAATATGCAGATTACAAATCAGAAGCAGTTCATGCTGCCAATGACAGGTGGGGCAGGAAACTATCTTCTGATCATTGCAGGGGTTGTTGTTGCTGGATGTGGATGTGGGATCTTGAACAAAAACAGAAGACGATCACAAAGATAAAATGAAACAAAAGATCATACCGATTCTGATCGTTCTGACAGGTTTTTTGCTGTTGTTTTATCCATTTACAAGCAATTATCTGTTTGAAAAGAGTGCAGGTTCGACAGTGGAAAGTTATCAGGAAAAGGCAGCCGGAATGGATCAGGCGATCATAAAAAAAGTAATGGATGAAGCAAAACAGTATAATGGGGAATTGATGCGATCTTCAGTACAGTTGACTGATCCGTTTAAGGTAAAACGTTTGGATGGAGAGATGGTTCATTATAATAGAATATTAAATATTGATGGATCATCGATCATGGGATATTTAAAGATTCCTTGCATTTCAATTAATCTGCCGATCTATCATGGGACAAGTGGGACAGTTTTGGAACATGGGATCGGACATCTGGCTGCATCTTCCTTTCCGATTGGAGGAAAAGATACCCATGCGGTGCTGACTGGACATACTGGGCTTAGTTCTGCAAAAATCTTTACAGATCTGACAGAGATGAAAAAGGGAGATTTCTTTTTTATACATGTATTGGATAAAAGGCTTGCTTACCGTGTGGATCAGATCACAGTCGTGGAACCACAAGATACAAAGGAACTTCAGATCATGGAAGGAAAAGATCTTGTAACATTGGTTACTTGCACACCCTATGGAGTCAATGACAAGCGTTTATTAGTCCGAGGAGTTCGCACAGCTTATCATGCAAAAGAGGAAGAGATAAGAGCAAGAAATCATCATTCGCAATGGATGGAAGTTTACAAACGGGCCATCTTTGCAGGACTATTGATCATTTGTGTATTGATCGCAGCCAGAAAAGTATATGAAAAGATGAAAAGAAAAAGCGGAGAAAGGAGATATGGGTGAAACAAAAGATCATAAATATTGTTGGAATATTTTTCCTGGTGATAGGGATCACGTTACTGCTTTATCCGGAGATTATATCATATCTGAAACAAAAACAGTCCGATCAGACGGTGAAAGAATTGACGCAGAGGAGAAGCAAAAGAAAACAGGATGATCTACTGTATCAAAAAGCAGTCCGCTATAACAGGAAGATATTCAAAGAAAAACAAGCAGGACTAAAGGATGTATTCAGTTATCGCAGTGCACCGATCGTCTTAAGAAACGAAAAGAATACCTTCGGTTACATTAAGATACCGAAGATGAAACAGAAACTTCCATTATATCTGGGAGCGACGATGGAAAATATGAGAAAAGGAGCAGCGATCATGGGACAGACATCCCTGCCAGTAGGACAAAAAGACAGCAACTGCGTGATCGCTGCACATCGGGGATATCGGGGAATTCCGTATTTTCGGGACATCGAACAGTTAAAAACAGGCGATCAGGTGATCATTAGAAATCCATGGGAAAGACTGTATTACCGGGTTACAAAGATTAAAGTGATCGATCCATATGATATGGACAAGATTCTGATTCAAAAAGGGAAAGATATGGTCACACTTATAACCTGTCATCCGTACCGAGGACATGGAAGATACCGGTATGTGGTGTACTGTATGAGGAATCATGGACAGAAGATCAGGAAACAAAAGGAAGATAGATAAAAATAGATGGAGAGGAGGATGTGATGAAGAATGCAAAAAAGATCTTGGAAAGAAAACGAAAGATCGTAGTGGTATTAGTGGTCATGGTTTCATTTGTTTCCGTTCTGGCATGGTATCAGATGAAGAAAGCACATGCTTATCAATCATATAATACAGGAGGAAACAAACATTTTAAAGATGGACATTTAACAGTGAACATCAATGGACCAAATGGGAAAAGTGATAGTCTGACAATGTATATTCATAGTGATGAATATGAAAAAAATAAAAATGTCAGCGGTGGGACATTTAATAATTCCAGACATCCATATACGGTAACGACGTATTCCGGTGGAGGCGGAGATTATAAGCTTACAGTGAATAAACAGACGATATATTCAGAGAAGAACAGTAATAACAACTATACACTTTTAACGATTAAAGTCTGGTATCTGTTACCGGCCCATGAACAGCATCGATCCTGGGAATGGGTAACGGTGGATAAACCAGTATTTTCAGATCCGAGCAAGGATATAACGCTTTATTGCGGAGGAAATGATGGATTTTGGGAAAATTCCTATCATGATACTCAAGAACATTGGAAATCAGTAAATATCCATGTCAGTACTGGATTGGTCGGAGTGGCCTCTGCTGACAGAGATGGATGGAAAACTTATGACTGGTGTTCTATAAATCTGAATCTGGAAAAGCCAAGCCGCAGCATTTATTACAACGGAAATGGTGGAGATGGTGCAGATGTAACATGGAATTTTACGGATGGAGATTATTTTTCGTTTCCAACGGTATCAAGAAGAGGTTATACCTTGGAAGGATGGCTGGATGAAGGAACAAAATGGATGTCTAATACAGGCTGGCTGGTATGTGGTAATTATACAGAGACAGCCCAGTGGACAGCGAATACATACACTGTAAACTATGATGGAAATGGAGAAGATTCTGGATATGTGAATGATGGGACAGCCACGTACGATCAAAATTACAGCTTTGCTGAGAATGGATACACGAAAAAAGGCTATGCCTTTGTTGGATGGAATACAGATAAACATGCGGTGAGAGCACGGTATTCTCCAGAAGAGACGATCACATGGAGTAACACGGAGGGTATGACACTTTATGCTGTCTGGTCCAAGAACTCTTATGAAGTAACATTTGATGGAAATGGTGCATCAGGCAGCAAAAAGACTGTGGAATTAAAATATGGACAGGATGATATCCTGCCAGCAAATACATTTGAACGGCCGGGATATACCTTCCTTGGATGGAGTGAAGATTTGAATGCGATCAAAGCAAAATATACCGATAGGCAGGCAGTCAATACTCTCTGCGATGCTGGACAGACTTGTGAATTGTATGCTGTCTGGAAGAAAACAGATGGATCATTCGACACACACAACATTATTCATGATGATGGCATGTTTAATGGCTCGATCGAACTGGAAGGGCAGAATGGGACTGGATTTTCGAGATACCACGTAGATTCTGAGTATGGAAGGATCGACAAGGAAGGGCAGCCAGGATATTTCACAAACCGTTACAAGTAAAAAGGAGGAAGAAAGTTTGAAACAAATGAAGACGATCTGTAAAAAGATATCGGTAAGTATTCTTACCCTCCTGATGATCATGACAATGTATCTGAGTGGTTCAGGAGAATCACTGTTCCTGAAGAATAGAGACGTCAAGGCTTTCACAGGAGAAGCCAAACTGGTGATGAGCCAGGCATTATCAAGTAATAAGATCTCAGAGATCGATCGTCCTGCATCAGAAGGTCTGTGGAGTATGACAGCTGACGGATACAGAGTGTTTTGCTTAAACTCTGGAAAGACCATGTGTTCTGGAGATACCTTAAAATACAAGACGATCAATGCAGCAACTTATGAAAAAAAGGGAATTGCAAAAGCATTAAACTGGTATTTCAGGTCAAGTGGCAAGAATACAAAAGATCTGTCATTGTGTCAGGCATACATCTGGGCATGTGGACATGGAGCGAATAAGCAAAATATCGTTTATCAGGCAGGAAAAAATGTGGACAGGGGTTATTCGCAGAAAGATGCAAAAAAGTTCTGTAAAATGATCAGTGATCAGGATCCAGAAGGAACGATCTATTATTATACAGTGAAGAAATGTGTGAAAAAGAAGAAACTGGATTCCCATCAGGTTTTGTTCGGATTTCGTCATACACCGCCAGATATTGAAAAAGCGAAAACGAGTGCAACAAAGTCAGGAACCAGCCCAGATAATGTAAGGATCAAGATCAAAAAGAAAGATGCGGAAACAAGAGCAGGGCTTTCTGGAGCAGTATTTCAGATCTATATGGATGGGAATTGTCAAGGAAGTGTAACAACCGATGACAATGGAGAAGTTTCTTATACTGTTCAAAGAACGGTAAGTTATAGTGTGACATCAACGAAAAAGACTTATGTAAAGAATTGGAACGATCTTTCAAAAAGTCAGCAAAAAGAAGCGACAGATAATGGCTGGTACGATTCTTTGGCAAAAGCATATGCTGTGGCAATGCAGGAAGCACAAAAACTTGCAGAGCAGAAGATTTCAGCCTTAAAGAGTGCCTCGGTCCACACTTGGATGGTCAGGGAAACAAAATCCCCATTCGGACACCTGATCCCAGATCAGACAGATCAGAGCAAAGTGGAACAGGGTGGAGTCAGATCATTCACATTTAACTATACCAATGAATTTCAAAAGAGTGATCTGGAGATCTTTAAACAGGGAACTGTAAAGAATAAACGAGGGGATCTAGGAGTTGAAGCAAACTTGCAGAATGCTGTCTATGAGCTATATACTGACCATGATATCACAGGCTCCGATAACAAGAGTGTTGTCTATAAAGCAGGAACACTTGTGACACAGATGGTAACTGATGCGGATGGTTATGCAAAAGTGACAGATCTGTATCCGGGATATTACCGTTTACATGAGAAGTATGCTCCGTTGGGATATAAGTTATCTAGTAATGATATATCAGTCACGGTCGATAAAAATACATCCCAGTATCTGAAGGAACAGCAATATGAAGGAACAATACAAGTTGTAAAGACGTTTGGCGAGGAAAATGTTCCAGAAGCACAGGCAGTTTTTGAGGTTTATGATTCCAAGAATAACTTAAAACAGACGATCACAACGAATGACAAAGGGATCGCAGAAACAGATTTACTTCCTTATGGAGCTTACCGTATTCATCAGACGAAAACGACCGATGGATATGATATGGTACCGGACAAATGGGTAAGCATTGATGGATCTAAAATGATCTATAAGGTTGAATCAAACGATCCAAAGCAGCATGCAGGGATCATGTTGACAAAGGTTACAAGGATCAGTGATAAGGAAACTGGAACTTATACAAAAAAAGAAGAATATAAGGCAGAATTCCAGATCATCGATCAGTCGACAAAGAAAGTCATAGAAACATTGATCACGGATGAAAATGGTGCAGCTCAATCTGGAAAGTTAGATCCTGGCATCTACACGGTTCATCAGACAAAAGGAAGTGATAATTATAAGATTGCTGATGATTTTGATGTAACGATCAAAGATGGCGATAAGAAATTTAAAAAATTTGAGCTGGATAATTATTATAATGGAAACAAGATCCGGGTCAGAAAAACGATGGTCAAGAATGGAAAGTCTAAACCAGAACCAGGGGCTGAGTTTGTTGTATTGGATGAATCTATGGTGAAAGATTTCAAGGATCAGACATTGGCAACGTCACAGGACAGGCTTCATTACATTAAAAAACTGAAAAAAGATAATAGAGATGCGATTCTTGGAACATTAGTCACAGATTCCGAAGGAAAGGCAGCGATGCTCCTAAAAGATTTCGTAAAGAAGACAGGGTTTATAGTCGTGCAGACCAGAGGTGTCGAAGGCTATGACCTTGCGCTACCGCAGTATTCCACAGAAATGAAAGCATTGATCGAGGATGAAGTCAAAGTGTATGAATTCGTTTTAAAAGACGATTATACAAAATCCGCAAAGATTTCGATCAAAAAGCAAATGTCCGTAAATAAAGATAAGTATGTACCGGAATCTGGGGCGGAATTTCAGATCATTGATCCGCATGGAGAAGTGGTCGATACTCTGATAACTGATGAAAAAGGAGAAGCAACTTCAATCTCGTTAGCGATCGGTGTTTATACATTGCATCAGATCAAGGGTGATCCAAAGCATGAAATGATGGAAGATGAAGATGTGGTTTTGATCAAGTCTGATGTCCATAAGACAGTCACGTTTGGTCCGTATAAAGATGATGAAAATAAGATTAGGATCGAACTGGTCAAACGTTCATCAGAGACAAAGAAGCTGTTAAATGATGCAGTCTATGAAATCTATGATGAAGATCAGGATATTGTGGCAACTTTGACTACAGGAACGAGTGGAGATGGAACTGCAGAGTGCTATCTTCCATATGGAAAATATACGATCAAGGAAACTGCTGCGCCAGCAGGCTACAACATGGATGACGCAGAAGAAAAATCTTTTGAGTTAAGCGGGGAATCTACAAGCATCAAGATCACGTACGATAATGCTGGAAATGGAAGCTGCAGGTTTGACCAGATGGATACGCCAGTCTATGGAGAAATTACGTTCAGTAAGACGGGAGATATCTTAACAGATTATGACAAGGATTCTCAGAGTTTTATCTATGACAACGATCAGATCGCAGGAGCAGTCTATGGGCTGTATGCGGATGAGAATATCAAGAAAGATGACGGAACGCTCGTATGGAAGAAGGACGAACTGATCGATCAAAAGACAACGACAAAAGAGAAGGAGATCCATTTTACAAGAAAGGATATGGATGGAAAAGAAACAACTAACTTCTATTTAGGAAAGTATTACATAAAAGAGATCAAGTCTCCGACAGGCTATATCAAAGATCAGGAAAAACATGAAGTAGAACTGACATGGGATACAACTGCAGGAAGTATCAATGATATTCGTGATGATGATAAAGTACCAGACAAGGAAGATCCGTTTGGAAATGAAGACAATAATGTAAGTACAGGTATTTATGTGTTGGAAAAAGGCGAAAAATTGAACCAGAAGATCAAGGATGCGGAATCTGTGACTTTCACGTGGAAGAGTGCACCAGAAGGAGCTGTGACAACGGATGTTTCTCAGAATAAAGATGGCAGTATTGTGCTTTGGAACGATGATGGAGATTGTTATATCTCAAGTCAAAGAGCCGGACAGGTCATCTACATGAATGCAATATCATCTAAAATGTTTAAAAATTGCAGGAATCTCACAGAGATCCATTTTAAAAATATTGATACATCCGCAGTTGTGGATATGAGTCAGATGTTTTATGCCATGGATTCCATCAAAACACTCGATCTTTCATCTTTCAATACCTCCAATGTAGAAGATGTCAGCCAGATGTTCTATGGAAATCCAGTTCTTAAGACAACATATGTCATGGATCAGATCTTAAAGATCGAAGAAGATAAGTTTATCGAGGAACAGCCGTTAAAGATCGTTGCCATGCCAAAGAACAGGTTCTTAAAAGGTGATAAATTCAAGGCAGAGGACTTTAGCTGGAGAATCCTTTATGATGACGATGGAGCAGAAGATGTGGAAGTGACGGATAAAGATGTGGCATTTACACCGACATATGCAGAAAAATCAGGAAAATACGAGATCAATATCAGTTTTAACAACCAAGGATCGTATAAAGATCTGCCAGAGAAAACGATCAAGACTACGGTAGAGGTTCTGGATTCAGAAGAGGAAGATATCGCCTTAAAGGTTGCAAAGAAAGCAAGTATTCATGTCAAAGCTAATGATACTTTGCAAAAATACGGCATCCACCTGATCAAGACTGATCAAGACGGAAACAAGCTGGCGGGAGCCATATTTGCCTTAAAAGCGAAAACAGATATCGTTAATAGCAAAGGAGAAAATATCTTTAAGAAGGGTGATACGATCGCCACCACTACATCACAGGATGATCAGTTTGAATATCTGGAATTTATTGGATTGCCGACCGATATCTATGCAAAGGATGGAACAGACAGTGATATGTATGAGGTAGAAGAAATCTACGCACCAGATGGATACGAGAAATCGGACAAGACATTAACATTTAAGGGTAAAGTGATCAATGATACGAAAGAAAATCTCATTCATGATGTAAAAGCCGAGAATAATACGGATAATGATACAACAACATATGTGCATGATTCAGATACTTTAGTCAACCAGAAACTGGATTATATTGCATTGAAGAAGATATGGGATGATCATGACAATGTAGCAAAGATCCGTCCAGATGTTGTTACGATCAAGGCAACACATAAGACAACAAAAGAAGTAAAGGTGTATACACTGACAAAAGATAATAACTGGACAATGTTTACGGATATCAAGAAGGATGATCGTGAAAAGTGGGAGTTTCGTGAAGATGTTCCCGAAGGTTATACTTTGACGAGTACACACTGGAATAATGCGATGTATGTGATTTCGTTTACGAACTTCCATGAAAATCCAGAATATGTCGATATCAATGTACAAAAGGTTTGGGAAGATGGTGACAATGGAGATGATCTGAGGCCGATATCGATCAAAGCTCAATTATATAGAAATGGTGAGAAATACAAGAATGCTATTACATTAGACGAAACAAATAACTGGTCAGATGATGTAACGTATCATTGCCTCGATAAGTATGACAAAGCTGGCGAACCATTTGAGTATGAAGTGAAAGAAGAAGTCTATGATAAGCTGACAGGTAATGCAAAAACAGGATATGTCGATACTTACGAGACAAATGAGACAATAGATGATGATGGTACAACAACGAAGAATATCATGATCACGAATACGCATACACCAGATACGACGAAGAAAAAGGTTAAAAAGGTATGGAATGATCATGGGAATAAAGATGGCATACGCCCAAAGTCTGTCTTAGTTAATCTGTTGGCTGATGGTAAAGTGGAAGAAACATTGATGCTCAGTGCGAAGAATAACTGGAAAGCGTCCAGTAAGGTACTTCCTGTGAAAGTCAATGGTAAAAAAGTCAATTATACATGGAAAGAAGTCGAAGAAGGATTGATCACGGGAGAATCTGAGATCGGATACAGACCAACCTATGATACGGATGAAAATGATCAGGATCTTACAGTAATCACAAACACACATGACCGTACAGGGCCGAAAGGAAGCATTACGATCACAAAAGCATTGGAACCAGGTAATCTGAATATGGATGTTGGGGATCCGACTTTTATATTTACACTGACTGGAACCGATGTCTATGGAAAGAAACACAGTTATGAGAAGAAAGTCAAATTCACAAAGGCAGAGGTTGAAAAACAGATGAAAGATCATCCGGGAGATCTGATCGAACTGTCTGTGACGTTTGATGATCTGGAATATGGCACTTATACGTGTAATGAAGGAGGTATGATCAAGTATTTCAAATTACTCAATATTAAGAGCAACAGCAGCAATGCAACGATCGATCAGGAGAAAGAAACTGTGACGTTCGATATTGGACCAACTGGAACGACAGCTAAAGCACAATTGACAGGTGGAGCGAAGTTTATGAATCAGATGATCCAAGGATCTGTAAAACTTATCAAGAAAGATTCTAAGGGGAAATCATTAAGAGATATCGAATTTGTGATCACATCATCTGATGGAGCAGAAGTAGCGAAGGCCAAAACAGATTCTGCTGGAGAAGTCACTTTTGATGGACTGCTTCCTGATACTTATACGATCACAGAGACAAAGACAGCGGTTGGAAAGAATCTGTTAAAAGAACCAATCATCGTTACACTGCCAATGACGATGTCACAGGCAGAGGTGGATAAACAGAATGTGGATACAAGTAAAGCAATCAAACAGGGAAATGATTATTACTTCTATCATCTGACGTACAATGTTACGAATGATTCTATATTGGATCTTCCAAAGACAGGTGGACGGACAGATGAGCTTTCATTCATAGGAGGAATCATTCTGATTTTAGGAGGATTATTTTTATTGCATAGAAAATTTCGATAAAATCCGAAAAAATATAAAAAAATAAATTATGAAGAAACCACGTAAATAAGCCATTTTTTACGTGGTTTCTATCTATAAAATAAAAATATCAAAAAAAAATTAAAAAAAGTGTTGACATTCATCGAAAATAAGAGTATATTATATCTTGTCGTCAGGCAAGAGAGCTTGAGAGACACAAGGGATCATAGCTCAGCTGGGAGAGCATCTGCCTTACAAGCAGAGGGTCATAGGTTCGAGTCCTATTGGTCCCACTATCCATGAACTACATGGATGAATTTCATAACATATGGCGATGTAGCTCAGTTGGCTAGAGCATACGGTTCATACCCGTAGTGTCAGCAGTTCGAATCTGCTCATCGCTACTTTCGGAAGACATATTCGATATGAATATGTCTTTTTTTCTGCTAAAAATCATGATAAAAGAGTGGAATCATGTTATAATAAAAACAAAAAAAGGAGAGCAAGAATATGCGTGTAGGAATGGGATATGATGTCCATCAGTTAGTAGAAGGAAGAGACTTGATCTTAGGCGGAGTAAATATACCATATGAGAAAGGATTATTAGGACACTCAGATGCTGATGTTCTGCTGCATGCGATCACGGATGCGATCCTTGGGGCAGCAGCATTAGGAGATATCGGAAAGCATTTTCCAGACACAGATCCTGCATATCATAATGCAGACAGCATGAAGTTGTTAGCAGAAGTTGTAAGATTGATCGAGGAAAAAGGATACGAGATTGGGAATGTGGATGCGACAGTCATTGCACAGAGACCAAAGTTATTAAATTATATTCCAACAATGAAAGAAAATATCAGTAAGACCCTCAAAGTAGATCCAGATCAGGTGAATGTCAAAGCAACGACAGAAGAACATTTAGGATTCACAGGAGAGGGACTCGGGATCAGTGCACAGGCAGTGTGTCTGCTGAATGAAACAAAATAAGAATAAAGGAAATAGCATGGAGATCGTTTATCAGAAAAACAAAGACAAACAGCCAGTATATGACATGTATCAGGAGATTTTTGAAGATCCAGAGCCGTTTGCACAATATTATTTTGAAGAGATATATGCAACGAATCAAGTGATACTGGCAGAAGAAGACAACAAGATCTTAGGAATGATCCATTTAAATCCATATCACATAAGAGCAGGAAAGAAGACATATACATTAAATTATATTGTAGCAGTTGCGGTGTGGAAGGAATATAGAAGAAGAGGCATCATGGCAGAGATGCTTAAGAAGTGTTTCAATGATATGCATGAGCAGCAACAGCCATTTACGTATCTGATGCCTGCGAATAAAGCATATTATGAACCATTTCAGTTTCGATTTGTGATGGACTGGGAAGAAACAATGATCGATGATCATAACATTTTATATACAGATGATACAACGGATAGAAATCATAAGATCGTTCATATAATGGCAGAAGATTATCAGACGATCCAGAATTTTTTAGAGCGGTTTATGGAACAATACAAGATATATACAGTTCCGGATGAACCATACCTGAGACGACTGGAAAAAGAAAGCCAGAGTGGAGATGGAAGCCTCTTAGCTTATTATGAAGACGATCTGTTACAAGGCGTATTTGCAGAAAGTTTTGAAGAAGATGAAGTATATATCCGATGGGCGTATTCTTTAGAGCCAGAACATATGATTAACCAGATCAAACAACGACACAAAGGTAAGAAGATTTATATCACAGAAGGAAATTTATTCAAGGGAAATTCAACAGGAAAGGATTTTATACAAAGCAAAAAAGTACCAAAGATCATGGCAAGGATCACGAACCTTGCTGCTTGGGGAGATATCTTGCAAGGAAAGAACGATTTTACATTCAGGATATTGGTGAAAGATCCATATATCAAGGATCAGAATGGAGTATTCCAGTTTCAATGTCTGAATCATAAGATATCCATTCAACGTGCAGACATACCACAAGATGAGACATTAGACATACACACAACGGATGCACAGGGATGGGAAGATGAAATTTCAATCGACGAGCTGACACAGGTGTTTTTTGACTACGATGCAGGACAGATATTAAAAGAGCATGAGTATCTAAAAGATATCGTGCCGGCTGGCCCAATCTATATTTCAGAGGAGGTATAAGCCATGAAGTTAATGTTTATCGGAGCGGATCATGAAGTGACCGGAAGTTGCCATTATGTGGAAGCTTGCGGCAAAAGATTTATTGTTGACTATGGAATGGAACAAGGGTTAAATGTATACGAGAATGTTGATCTTCCAGTGAATGCAGGGAATCTTGATTTTATCCTGCTGACACATGCACATATCGATCATTCAGGGCTGATCCCGCTGTTGTATGCAAAAGGATTCAGAGGAAAGATTTATGCGACAAGAGCAACAACCGATCTATGTGAGATCATGTTGCAAGACAGTGCACACATTCAGGAATTTGAAGCAGAATGGAAGAACAGGAAAGCAAGGCGATCTGGAAAACCAGAAGTTGTACCGATCTATACGATGGATGATGCGATCAATGTCATGCAGTATTTCGTGCCATGCCCATATGGCAGACAGATTGAAGTTGCTGACGGCATTACGATCAAATTTACAGATATCGGACATCTGTTAGGATCTTCCAGCATTGAAGTATGGTTAAGGGAAGTAGATGTGGAAAAGAAACTGGTATTCTCTGGAGATATCGGAAACTTTAACCAGCCATTGATCAAAGATCCGAGCTATACGAGAGAAGCAGATTATGTTATTATGGAATCTACGTATGGTGACCGTTATCATGGAAAACATCAGGATTATGTGACAGAATTGACCGATGTGATCCAGAGGACCTTTGATCGAGGCGGGAATGTCGTGATTCCATCATTTGCAGTTGGAAGAACACAGGAGCTGTTATATTATATCCGTCAGATCAAGGCTGAAGATAGGATCAAGAATCATGGAGATTTCAAAGTTGTTGTAGACAGCCCATTGGCAGTGGAAGCAACGAAGATCTTTAATATGAATATTGATGAAACATATGATGAGGAAGCTATGGAATTAGTGAAACAAGGAATTAATCCGATCACATTTTCCAATCTTCATTTATCCATTACGACAGAAGAATCAAAGGAGATCAACTTTGAAACAGAACCGATGGTGATCATTTCAGCATCCGGAATGTGTGAAGCTGGACGAATCAGACACCATTTAAAACATAACCTGTGGAGATCAGAGAATACGATCATATTTGTAGGATATCAGGCATATGGAACTCTGGGAAGATCACTGATCGAAGGAGCCAAAGAAGTAAAACTGTTTGGTGAGGTGATCAAAGTGGCAGCAGATATCGTACAATTAGAAGGTTTAAGCGGACATGCAGACAAGAACGGGTTATTAAAATGGGTCAATAGTTTCGAGAAGAAACCGGAAGAAGTATTTGTAGTTCATGGAGAAGATGCGGTCTGTGAAGCATTTACATCATGCTTAAAAGATGAATACAAATTCAAAGCCAGAGCACCATACAGCGGAGATGTGTTTGACCTTATTACAGGCGAATGGACTGAATGGGGATCAAGAGAACGCATCCAGAAGAAACCAAAACAGAGCAGTGCTTATATCAGACTTCTTACAGCCAGCGAGCGTTTGAAATCTGTAATTGAGCACAATGAGGGTGGAACGAACAAAGATCTGGGCAAATTTGCTGACCAGATCATCGCCCTTTGTGACAAGTGGGAAAGGTAACAATGCAAGAGACAAAACGTAAAACAGAAGATGCAGTGCGTATAAATAAATATTTAAGTCAGGCAGGAATCTGCTCCAGAAGACAGGCGGATACTTATGTCGAGGAAGGCAGAGTCGAAGTCGATGGAGAAGTTGCAGTAAGCGGAACCAAAGTACTTCCGGGGCAGAGCGTGACATTTGATGGAAAGCCGGTAAAGATTCAGGAAGATCTGATCTTTCTGGCTTTTCATAAGCCAAGAGGAATCGTATGCACAGCAAGCAAAGAAGAGAAAGATAATATTATCGACTATATTAACTATCCAACAAGGATCTATCCTGTAGGACGATTAGATAAGGATTCTCAAGGATTGATCCTGCTTACTAATGATGGTGAAGCAGCCAATCAGATCATGAAAGCAAGAAATTATCATGAAAAAGAATACGAAGTAACAGTGAATAAACGAATTACGAATGAATTCATTCATGATATGAGGAATCCAGTACCATTAGATGAGATTAATGCAGTAACAAGAAGATGCAAAGTTATAAAAGAAGGACCAAACGAGTTCAGGATCATCTTGACACAGGGATTAAATCGGCAGATCCGAAGAATGTGTGAACACTTTGGATACCGTGTGACAAAACTTAAGAGAGTCCGTGTTATGAACATTAAACTCGGCGATCTGAAAGAAGGAAGATATCGAAAATTAACTCCGGATGAATTACGAGAGTTAAAGAAGGAGCTAAAAAGTGAATGATTTAGACAGAATGAAAGAACTCATTCATACACTAAATGAAGCAGGGAAAGCTTATTACCAGCAGAATAAAGAAGTTATGAGCAACCTCGAATACGATAAGATGTATGATGAACTTTTAGAACTAGAGAAAAAGACGAACACTGTTTTATCAAACAGTCCAACGATCCATGTAGGGTATGAATTGATGACAGCATTGGAAAAGGAAGCACATCCATCTCCGATGTTATCATTAGACAAGACAAAGGAGCCAGATCAGTTGGCAACATGGCTGAACGGCCAGGAAGGAATCCTGTCATGGAAACTCGATGGTTTAACGATCGTTCTGACCTATGAACATGGAGAACTCCTCAAAGCCGTGACCCGTGGAAATGGGGAAGTTGGAGAAGTTGTAACAAACAACGCAAGGGTTTTTGAAAATGTTCCAAGACACATTGCATATCAGGGAACATTGGTCATTCGTGGAGAAGCAATCATACCATATTCAGATTTTTATAAGATGAACGAAGAAATCGAAGATGTTGACAGTCAGTATAAGAACCCAAGAAACTTATGCAGTGGTTCCGTCAGACAGTTAAACAATGAGATTACAGCCAAACGCCACGTTCATTTCTATGCGTTCAGTGTCAGTGATGTTGAAGGCATGGATTTTGATAATTCCTTCGAGAAGAAATTAGACTGGGTAGCAAGCCTTGGATTTGATGTGGTAGAACATATCAGAGTCACAGAAGATACGATCCGAGGTGAGATTGAGAAATTCTCAAAGAAGATCGAACAATTTGATCTGCCATCAGATGGACTGGTATTAGTCTATGATGATCTTGCATATGGAAAAAGTCTTGGAAGAACAGCCAAATTCCCAAGAGATTCCATCGCATTTAAATGGGCAGATGAGACAGCGGAGACAACATTAACTGAGATTGAATGGAGCCCATCAAGAACCGGACTGATCAATCCAGTGGCAATTTTTGAACCAGTAGAATTAGAAGGAACGACTGTCAGCAGAGCCAGTCTCCACAACATTAGTGTGATGGAAGAACTGCAGTTAGGAATCGGCGATGAGATCGTTGTATACAAAGCTAATATGATCATTCCACAGCTTGCAGAGAATAAAACAAAGAGCGGCAATATAGAGATTCCGCATACTTGTCCTGCATGCGGTGGTGAGACAAAGATCGAAGATGAAAATGGAATCAGAACCTTAGTCTGCACCAATGAATTTTGCAGTGCAAAGAAGATCAAATCATTCTCGCATTTTGTATCAAGAGATGCAATGAATGTTGATGGACTATCCGAAGCAACATTACAGAAGATGATCGATGTTGGATTATTAAATGAAATTTATGACCTCTTCACTTTAAAAGATCACAAAGAAGAGATTCTGGAATTAGAAGGATTTGGGGAAAAATCCTACCAAAATCTGATCAATGCGATCAATGATTCCAAACAGCCTGCATTGGCAAACTTTATTTATAGTCTGGGAATTCCGAATGTAGGACTTTCCAATGCAAAATTGATCTGCAAACATTTTAAAGAAGATTTCAATGCGATCAGAGAAGCCGATGCAGAGGATTTTATTGCGATCGATCAGATTGGACCGATGATCGCAGAAGCTATGGTATCATATTTTCATACACCACATAATCAGAAGATCTTAGAACAACTGTTACAATATGTGCAGTTTGAGAAGAAAGAAGAAAGTAAGACAGAACAGATCTTAGAAGGAAAAACATTTGTTGTGACAGGATCACTTGATCATTTTGATAACAGAAAACAACTAAAGGAAGAGATTGAGCAGATGGGAGGCAAGGTCACAGGATCAGTGTCAAAGAAAACAGACTATCTGATCAACAATGACAAAATGTCGCAGTCATCAAAGAATAAGAAAGCGATGGAATTAAACATTCCAATACTGAGCGAAGAAGATTTCCTTGATCTGATCGGACGATAATAAATATAGATTGCATAAAAAATGCAAGAGTTTTATAATAAATATCTGACAGGAAAAATGCTGTCAGCTTAAAAAGCAATCGAAAAAAAGAGAAGGAGATTTGATAAAATGCCAATTCGAATAGACAACGATCTGCCGGCGAAGGCAGCCTTAGAAGAAGAGAATGTATTTGTGATGGATAAAGAAAGGGCATGTACACAGGATATCAGGCCTTTAAAGATTGCAATTTTAAATCTGATGCCAAACAAATTAGACACAGAACTTCATTTGCTGAGAAGTTTATCAAATACACCATTACAGTTAGATATCACATTTTTACAGACAGAATCTTATGTTCCGACTCATGTATCAGAGTCACATATGGAGAAATTTTATAATTATTTCTCAGAGATCAAAGACAAACGTTTTGACGGGCTGATCATTACAGGAGCACCAGTAGAGTTAAAAGAATTTGAAGAAGTTGATTACTGGGATGAAGTTGTTGAGATCATGGAATGGTCCAAGACACATGTCACATCAACGTTGTATATCTGCTGGGCAGCACAAGCAGGACTTTATTATCACTATGGGATCAAGAAACATATCTTGAATAAGAAGATTTCAGGTGTTTATGAACACCATCCATTACATAATAAACTTCCTATTATTCGAGGATTTGATGATAAGTTTTACGTGCCACACTCTAGAAATACAGGAGTTGACGGAGAAGCCATCCGCAAGAATAAAGAATTAACGATCGTAGCAGAATCAGATGAGACAGGACCATACATTATTTTGAATTCCACAGGAAGTCAGGTATTTGTCACAGGACATCCAGAATATGATGTGATGTCACTGCATTATGAATATGTAAGGGATGTGAAACGAGGACTGAATCCAGATATACCAAAGAATTATTACAAAGATGATGATCCAACGAAGAAACCAGTGAAGTCATGGAGATGTCATGCAAATGCTATGTATTATAACTGGCTGAATTATTATGTATATCAGGTGACACCATACGATCTGGAAAAAGACAAATAAAACAAAGGTTGCTGTACAAAGTATGGTAGCCTTTTTGAAATAATGATACAGCATGTATATGGAGAAAAGAAAGGAAAACAAATGATCAAACTAATCGCAACAGACATTGATGGAACATTAGTGGCAGATGGGACACTGGATCTGAATCCGGAATATTATGACGTGATCAAAGAACTGAAAAGAAGGGGAACGATCGTGTTAGCGGCAAGCGGCCGTCAGAGAGCAAGTATCGAGAAAGTATTCACGCCAGTACTTGATGACATCAGTTTTATTTCAGAAAATGGAACTTGTATTCATTCCAAAGATTATCAATATGTAGATGTGATCGACCCAGAGATCGTAAGAACTTATATTGAAGAAGCAAGACAGTTCCCAGGATGTGAGATTGCGATCAATAAAGATAATATGACATATATGGAGAATATCGGGATTTACCAGCATCTGGTCGGAGACTATGGCTACAGAGGTGATCTTGTAGATGATGTTTTGGGGAATCCAGAAGGTGTATGTAAGATGAGTATTTTTCATCACAATTGCGCCGAAGATGTAGTTGGGGATGAGTTCATCAAACGATGGGGCAAGAAGATGAATGTTGTAGTATCCGGAAAATGCTGGGTTGATTGCGCCAACAAAGGTGCGAACAAAGGAAGTGCCTTAAGACATTTTCAGGAAGAATACGGAATCACACCAGATGAAACACTGGCATTTGGAGATAATTTAAATGATATCGAGATGTTAAAACGTGCAAGTCATAGTTTTGCAGTGGAGAATGCCAGAGATGAAGTAAAAGAAGCAGCGAATTTTGTAGCACCATCTTACAAAGAAGATGGGGTACTTCAGGTATTGAAAGCAGTACTGAGTGGTGAATTATGCTAACAGAAGAAATGACCATGACTTATGAAGAGTCTGTAAAATATTTATACAAAATCGCAGGATTCGCCACAAAATCTTCTCTCGAAGATATAAAATACTTTTTAGAACGATTGGGAAATCCTCAAAAAGAGCTGCATATGATCCATGTAGCAGGGACGAATGGAAAAGGATCCGTCTGTGCATTTTTAGAAGCACTCCTTACCCAGCATGGAAAGAAGACAGCTTCCTTTACCTCGCCACATGTTGTGAAGATCAATGAACGAATCAAGCTGTGTGCGAAAGAAATCAGTGATGAACGATTTGTATCAGCTGCGGTGAAGGTAAGACATGCCATTGAAACTGGAATAACAGAAGGAAAGAACAGCCCATCATTTTTTGAGGCAGTATTTCTGATGGCGATGGTGATCTTTCAGGAAGAACAACCAGATATCTGTATGATTGAGACAGGAATGGGTGGAAGATATGATGCTACCAATGTTATCTGTCCGAAGGTCAGTGTGATCACTTCGATCAGCGAAGATCATATGGAATTTCTGGGACAAACATTGGAAGAAATCGCAACACACAAAGCAGGGATCATTAAGCCAGGAATTCCAGTTGTGACAATAGAACAGGAACCCAAGGTAAAAGAAATCCTTTCTGAAGAAGCAAGGCAGAAAAAATCACGAATTTATGACATTTCTGAAGATAATCTTAATTTTAAAGAAAAAGCAGGAAAATATATTGATTTTTTAAATGCCAATGCGTATGATAAGGAAAGAGATGTGCGGACCAACATTGCAGGAGAATTTCAGAAGTCCAATCTTGTAGCAGCATTACAGACAGCAGAACTTATCTGTGGACGACTTGATGAAGACAAGATCTATGAAGCACTGAGCCAGATCAGGATCAGCGGAAGGATGGAAGAGATCGCACCAGGGATCATTGTGGATGTATCGCACAATATCCAAGGAATGCAAGGCTTTGTACAGACTGTGGAGGCAAACTACCATGGAATGAAGAAGCGGATCTTATTTGCAGCATCTCATCAGAATGAAGAAGAATACATGAAGAACATTCTGAAGACGATTCCAGAGATTGAAGCCTTTTATACAGTGGGGATTCATAAGAGAAGAATCGATGAAGCAGAATTTCAGGATGCTTTTCGTAAGATGATAGATAGGAATCAGGAAACAACGGTATGCTTTGTTGTCGGATCTTTTTATCTGGCAGGCATGGCCAAAGAGTTTATAAATCAGGAGGAAGAGAATGTTAGACTTTAACGAAGAATTAGCCAAGTTTCAACCATGTGCAGATCTGGAAGAAGCGGAAGAGAATATATATGGGAAAGAATTAGAAGAGATCAAGAAGAATAAGACAGAATTATATAAAGCCAACCAGATGATCAAGAAATACAATCAGGCATTAAACTACGCCAAGCAAGGGAATGATGACCTTGCGATGTTACAGTTAAAGAATGTTGTGGCAGCTATTCCTAATTTTGTAGATGCATATCTTTTAATGGCATTATTATCCATCAAGGGAGAGAATTATGATAATGCAAGAACATTCCTTGATACGATCTTAAAGATCGATCCAAACAACGAATCAGCAGTGGAATATGGCAAAGAATTTGAGACAAAAGTAGTCGAAGAAGAGCCACAGACAACTGAGCCAGAGAAGAAAGATAAGAAGAAAAAAGAGAAGAAAAAAGTTGTGAGCCAGCCAGAAGAACCAAAGAAAAAGAAGAATCCATTTAATATTTCTTCAATTCAGGAAAACGAAGCTGGAAAGAGCCCGATGTTTTACATGGTAACAGGAATTGTGATCGGTGTGATCGTGGCAGCAGTTTTGATCTATCCAACAGTACGTGCAAGCTTCAGTCATAAGAACTCTACACAGGTAGAAGATTATAAAGAACAGATCCTTGCCAAAGACACACAATTGAAAGCAAGCGAGAAGAAAGTTAAAGAAGCAAAGGCAGCACAGAAGAAAGCAGAAGATGAATTAGACGAGTACATTGGAACAAGCAAGAAAGACGGTGTCTATGATCTGCTGTTAAGTGCCTTACAGAAATACAGCGATCGTGATTATACAGGATCTGCAGATGCGTTATTAGATATTGACAGTAAGAAACTAACAACAAAGAATATGAAAGCAATCTACAAAGATCTGACAGCAAAGGTATATCCAAGTGCAGGAACTGGATTATACAGCAAAGGAAAGAATGCATACTGGGCAAAAGACTACAAGACAGCGATCTCTTATTTAACGAAAGCGATCAAAGTCAGCGATACAAACCGTTATGCATATGATTACCTTGCCAAAGCTTATGAAGGTGCTTCCGATCAGAAGAATGCGAAGAAGACATATCAGACGATCATCGAAAAGTTCCCAGGAACATCTCAGGCAATCAATGCGAAGAGTCGAATTGATGCAATGGGTAAAAAGAGTGCCAAAAGTTTATAATTAATATTACACAGAATACAAGTTTATAAACAAAAGATAAAGGAAGAAGAACAAGCGAAAGTTTGAACTTCTTTCTTTTTTATTTCCTATCAGGAAATTCAAGATGATCTTGGAAAGGAACGTATCACAGCAAAGAGCAGGAAGGAGCGATCAGAATATGGCAACAGAATACAAGATAGAAAACAGGGTTTTATATATTTATCTGGATGGTGATCTAGATCATCACTTAGCGAAGAAAGTAAAACATAAATGCGATATCATTTTAAAATCATATCCGATTAAAGATATTGAGTTTGATTTTAAAAATTCAGGATTTATCGATAGTTCAGGGATTGGAGTGATCTTAGGAAGATATCGTCAGGTACAGGCGATGGGAGGAACGGTGAAAGTCAGCAATATGAGTGCATCAGTAAGAAAGATCATTCATATGGCAGGATTGCATCAACTGATAGAAGAAATATAGAGAAATGGGAGGATAAGAAATGTTGCATTTAGAATTTAACAGTGACTCAGAAAATGAAGGAATCGCAAGAATTGTGACGGCTGCTTATATCATGAAATTTGATCCGGATATGGAAGAAATGGATGATATCAAGACCGCAGTGTCAGAAGCAGTGACAAACTGTATTGTACATGCGTATCACGACCCAGATGGAAAGATCAGTATGGATCTTTCCGATCAGAATGGAATCCTGCGAATAGAGATTAAAGATCAGGGTATCGGAATTCCAGACGTCAAGAAAGCGATGGAACCGATGTTTACAACAAAACCAGAAGAAGAAAGGACTGGAATGGGATTTTCTTTTATGGAAGCATTTATGGATCAAGTAGAGGTTATTTCAAAACAAGGAGAAGGAACGACAGTGATCATGACAAAGAAAATAGGAGATCAAGACAAGCTGAATGGATAAGACGAGGGAACTGTTACGGCTTACCAAAGAAGGAAACGAAGCAGCACGAGAGCAGATCATTCTTAATAATGTTGGATTGATCTGGAGTGTTGTGAGACGATTTACAAACAGAGGATATGAGTCTGAGGATCTGTTTCAGATTGGAAGTATTGGACTTATGAAAGCCGTGGACAAGTTTGACCTGTCTTATGACGTGAAATTTTCGACTTATGCAGTACCGATGATCACAGGAGAGATTCGTAGATTCCTAAGAGATGATGGTATGATCAAAGTCAGCAGATCTTTAAAAGAAAATGTATACAAGATCATGAAAGCAAGAGAAAAGTTTTGTCAGCAGTATCAAAGGGAAGCAACGATCGAAGAAATCAGTGAGATCACGAAGATCACAAGAGAAGAGATCGTAACATCCTTAGAGGCAAGCAATGAAGTAGAATCCATTCATCAGAGTGCATATCAGAAGGATGGCAGTGAGATTTCTCTGCTGGATAAGTTATCAAAAGGAGAAAATGAATCTGAGAAAGTGGTAGATCATGTTCTGTTAAAGGAAGCCATGAAACATTTGGAACAGAAAGAACAGCAAATGATCTATTACCGATATTTTGAAGGAAAAACTCAACAAGAAATTGCGAAGATCTTTCATATTTCACAGGTACAGGTTTCAAGAATACAAAAAAAGATCTTAAAAAAACTAAGAAGACAAATGATTGGAAATATCTGAAAAACTATGCTAGAATAAAGAAAACACAAATCTGGATCGATCGTTAAAGGATAATTCATCCATTTTCCCAGGTAAAAGGAGCAAGATAGAATGACATATGAAAAAAAGTCGGTAATTGAATTACGTGAAATTGCCAAAGAAAGAAAAATAAAAGGCATTTCGACCTTAAAGAAACAAGAACTTATCAAAGTATTAGAAAACTATGATCAGGAACAATCAAAACAAAAGGAAGAACCGCAGATACAACGTGAACCAAAACAATCTTATTCAGAGCATCAAGAAAGAAAACATCATCAGAAAGAATTTCCAAAGAATATAAAGAGTCTGGACAGCGGAGAAAAAGCACATGGGATTCTGGAAGTTATGCCAGATGGGTATGGTTTCATCCGATGTGAAAACTATCTTCCAGGGGAGAATGATATCTATGTATCTCCGGCTCAGATCCGCAAATTCAATTTAAAAACAGGAGACATCTTAACAGGAGCTATCCGTATTAAAACCCAGAGTGAGAAATTCAGTGCCTTATTATTCGTAGAATCTGTCAATGGATATAAGCCAGAAATGGCCGCGAGAAGACAGCATTTTGAAGATCTGACACCAATCTTCCCTAACGAAAGATTAGGAATGGAAACAGAGAGATCATCCATACCAATGCGAATGGTTGACCTGTTATCACCCGTTGGAAAAGGGCAGCGAGGAATGATCGTATCGCCTCCAAAGACAGGAAAGACAACACTGTTAAAACAAATGGCACAAAGTATCAGCCAGAATTATAAAGATATCAAATTAATCGTATTATTGATCGATGAACGACCAGAAGAGGTCACAGATTTTAAAGAATCTATCGAAGGAAAGAACGTTGAAGTTATTTATTCCACATTTGATGAATTGCCAGAACACCACAAGAGAGTGTCAGAGATGGTATTAGAACGTGCAAAACGTCTCGTAGAACATAAAGAAGATGTCGTAATTTTATTAGATAGTATCACAAGACTTGCAAGAGCTTACAACCTTACAGTACCGCCAAGCGGAAGAACATTAACTGGTGGACTTGATCCAGCCGCTCTCTATATGCCGAAGAAATTTTTCGGTGCAGCCAGAAATATGAGAGAAGGCGGAAGTCTTACCATCCTTGCCACAGCACTCGTAGAGACAGGAAGCAAGATGGACGACGTGATCTTTGAAGAATTCAAGGGAACAGGTAATATGGAATTAGTCTTAAACCGTCGTCTGGCAGAAAAAAGAATCTTCCCAGCGGTTGATATTGCCAAATCAGGAACAAGAAGAGAAGAGCTGTTGCTTACCAAAGATGAAAGAGAAGTTGTCACAGCACTTCACAAAGAATTATCCGGAAACCGTTCGGAAGAATTTATGGAACAGATGTTAGATTTATTTAAACGAACCCAAAACAACAAAGAATTTGTAGCACTAACCAAACGATCATTATTAAGAAAATAAAAAAAGTAATTGCAATTTCAAATAAATTGTGATAGAATAAAAAAGCTGTTTATAAAACAAGAAATGACGAAAGTCAAAGTATGTAAATGTTGGCAAAATCCAACAAATTTTTTAGAAGAGGTGAAAGAACATGCGTGAAGGAATCCATCCAAATTATTATCAGGCAAAAGTAGTATGCAACTGTGGTAACGAATTCGTAACAGGATCTACAAAGGAAGATATCCACGTAGAAATCTGCTCAAAATGTCATTCATTCTACACAGGACAGCAGAAAGCTACTCAGGCTCGTGGACGTATTGATAAGTTCAATCGTAAATATGGTGTTAAGTAGAAAAGTAAGAAATCAGGTTGAGGTTATCGAAATCTCAACCTTTTTTTTATGTAACGAGAAACTCAATGTAACGAGAAAAATCTCATAGAAATATAGGAGACAACAATGGCGGTTCGTATAGGCGGGCAGGCAGTGATCGAAGGCGTAATGATGAAGAATATGGATCGTTATGCAGTATCCGTGCGAAAGCCCAATGGCAAGATAGAGACGAAAGTAGAAGAATGCGTAAGCTTCGCAGAGAAACATCCATTATTTCAATTACCAGTTTTTCGAGGAATGGCAAATTTCCTGGAATCTATGGTGATCGGGATGAAGACACTGAATTATTCTGCATCTTTTTACGAAGACGAAGAAGAACAAACAGAGAGCAGGACAGAACAGCTCTTAGAAAAGATTCTTGGAGAGAAAGCAGAGAAGATCATCATGGGAATCGTACTGGTATTTTCACTGGCAATTTCCATCGGATTATTTATGATCCTTCCATACATCGCATCCGAAGCACTCGGAAAGCTGATCAGGAATGAATATGTGATTTTATTTATGGAAGGTATTATCCGAATAGCGATATTTCTTGGATACATTGTGTTGATCTCAAGAATGGAAGACATCAAGAGAGTCTTCATGTATCATGGTGCAGAACATAAAACGATCAACTGTTTAGAAGCAGGTGTTCCTTTAACTCCTGAAAATGTGGATAACTTTTCAAGATTACACAAAAGATGTGGAACAAGTTTTATTTTTATCGTCATGATCATCAGTATGGTATTTTTCTTCTTTATCAGAGTGGATACTATCTGGTTACGAATCGTGTTAAGATTATTATTTTTACCATTGGTGGCTGGCGTTTCCTATGAATTTATCCGGCTGGCAGGAAGCAGTGACCACCCGCTTGTTCAGATATTTTCAAAACCAGGACTGGCACTTCAGAGACTGACAACGAAAGAACCAGATCACTCCATGATCGAAGTTGCGATCGCATCGGTGGAAGGTGTCTTCGATTGGAGAGAATATTTAGAAAATCTTCATAAAGGGGAACAAAAAGAAGATGAATAGAAGAGAATGGGTCCTCTATGGACAAAAGGAATTAGAAGAAGCACAGATTGAGAATGCATCCGGTGATGCATGGTATTTGTTTTCCGAATGTTTTCATATATCAAGGGAAGACTACCTGTTTGGGATGATCGATGAGATCAATGATAAAGAAGCGGAAGAAAGATATAAGGAACTGATTCAGAAGAGAAAAGAACATGTTCCACTGCAATATATTTTAGGAACACAGGAATTTATGGGATATACATTTAAGGTAACACCAGATGTACTGATCCCAAGAGCAGATACAGAAACAGTATTGGAAGAAGTGCTTGATCAGTTAAAACAGTCAAAGAAACCAGATACGATACTGGATATCTGTACAGGATCTGGCTGTATTGCGATCAGTCTGGCATTGATTTTAAATCCAGAAGTATGTATTGGGACAGATATCAGTGAAAAAGCATTAAAAATCGCAAAAGCTAATGGCGAAAATCTCGCACCTATGGTAAAATTTATTCAAAGTGACCTTTTTGAGAATGTCACAGGAAGCTATGATCTGATCATTTCCAATCCACCATATATTACAACAGAAGAATGTGGAAAGTTAATGCCGGAAGTGAAAGAGCATGAACCGATGTTAGCACTTGACGGGAAAGAAGATGGACTTTATTTTTATAAGAAGATCATCAAAGAAGCGAAAAATTATTTAAACCCAGATGGAATGCTTGCATTCGAGATTGGATATGATCAAGGAGAAGCAGTGAAGAATTTGATGGAAGCACAGGATTTTGACTGTGTTGAGATAAAAAAAGACCTGGCAGGATTAGACCGGCTGGTCTTTGGATTTGCAAGAGAAGGAGAATAAGATGTTTGATAAGTTAGAAGGTTTAGTAGATCGTCTGGACACTGTACTGCAGGAATTGAATGATCCAGATGTAGCAGGTAACCAGAATCGTTTCCGTGATCTGATGAAAGAACAAAATGAGCTGACACCGATCGTGGAAAAATACAAAGAATACAAAGCAGAGAAACAGAATATCGAAGATAGTTTGATGCTTTTAGAAGAAGAGTCTGACGAAGAGATGAAAGAACTTGCCAAGGAAGAACTGAATGAATCTAAGGCAAATGTGGAAAGATTAGAAGAAGAGTTAAAGATTCTCTTAATTCCAAAGGATCCAATGGATGACAAGAATATCATCGTTGAGATGCGTGCCGGTGCCGGTGGAGATGAAGCTGGGTTATTCGTCGCTGACGTTGCACGTATGTATCGAAATTATGCAGAAAGCAAACGTTGGAAAGTAAATACATTAAGTTTTAATGAGAGTGGAATCGGTGGATTTAAAGAACTTGTATTCATGGTATCTGGACAGGGTGCATACTCAAGATTCAAGTACGAAAGCGGTGTACACCGTGTACAGAGAATCCCTGCAACAGAGTCTGGAGGAAGAATCCATACATCTACAATTACGGTAGCGATCATGCCAGAAGTGGAAGATGTGGAAGTAGAGATCGATATGAATGATTGTAAGTTTGATGTATTCCGTGCATCAGGAAATGGTGGACAGTGTGTCAATACAACAGACTCTGCGGTACGTTTAACACATATTCCAACAGGAATCGTTGTATCATGCCAGGATGAAAAATCCCAGTTAAAGAATAAGGACAAAGCGTTAAAGGTATTACGTTCCCGTCTGTATGAATTAGAACAGCAGAAAGCACATGATGAAGAAGCAGCAAAGAGAAAGAGCCAGATCGGTACAGGAGACCGTTCTGAAAAGATCAGAACATACAATTATCCACAGGGTCGTGTTACAGATCACAGAATCAAGCTGACACTTCACAAATTAGATTCTATCATGAACGGTGATTTAGATGAATTGATCGACAGCTTAACAGCAGCAGATCAGGCAGCAAAATTAAGTAACATGGAAGAAGAATAATACAAAGAGATTTATAAGGGGTCAGGTGATCAAACCTGGCCCCTGCATATATTTAATTGAGGTATACAAAATGAAAGATGGATTTATCAAAGTTGCAGCCGCAACACCAAAGATCAAAGTGGCAGATCCTGCATACAATACAGAAGAAATTTTAAAGATCATCGATGAGACAGAAAAAAATGGAGCAAGTATTCTGGTATTTTCTGAATTAACGATCAGTGGATATACATGTGGTGATCTATTCTTGCAGCAGCCACTTTTAACAGAATGTAAAAATCAGCTTTTAAGAATTGTGAAAGCAACTGAAAATAAGAGTATGTTAGTTGTTGTAGGATGTCCGATCGTTATAAAACAAAAATTATATAACTGTGCGGTTGTGATCAGTGATGGCAGTATTTTAGGAATCGTGCCAAAAACACATTTACCAAACTATTCAGAATTTTATGAATTACGTCATTTTACATCTGGAGAAGGATTAGAAGAAGATCTTTGGTTTGGAGAAGAATTTGGTTATGTAAATGTAGCCGTGAATCAGTTATTCAAATGCAAAGAGATTCCAGAACTTGTGGTAGCATGTGAAATCTGTGAAGATCTCTGGGTACCACTTCCACCAAGCACATATCACGCAATGGCAGGAGCAACGGTAATCTGTAATCCATCTGCAAGTGTAGAGACAACAACAAAAGAATCTTATCGAAGAAGCCTTGTATCAAATCAGTCAGCAAGATTGTTAGCGGTTTATATCTATGCTGATGCAGGAGAAGGAGAATCCACACAGGATGTTGTATACAGTGGACACCATCTCATATGTGAAAATGGTTCAGTTTTAGCAGAAGCAAAACGATTTACAAATGAGATTATCTATGCAGATATCGATGTGCAGAAATTGGCAGCAGAACGAAGAAAGATGACTTCTTTCCCAGGAGGCCAAACAGATGATTATTTTGAACAGGAATTTTCACTAGAAGTCAAAGAAAACAAGATCACAAGAACATTCCCGAAAGCACCATTTGTACCAGATAATCAAGATGAAAGAGATAAACGATGCGATGAAATCTTATCTTTACAGTCTATGGGACTTAAGAAACGTCTGGAACACACAAACTGCAAACATGCAGTCGTAGGAATTTCAGGTGGATTAGATTCCACATTAGCAGTCTTAGTTACAGCAAGAGCCTTTGATCTGTTAGACATTCCAAGAGAAAACCTGATCTGTGTGACAATGCCATGTTTTGGAACAACAGACAGAACTTACCAGAATGCCGTATCCCTGATCAAAGAATTAGGAGCGACACTCAAAGAAGTAAGAATCGAAAAAGCAGTCCGCCAGCATTTTGCAGATATCGGGCATGATGAAAATAACCACGATGTAACTTATGAAAACTCTCAGGCAAGAGAAAGAACACAGATTCTGATGGATATGGCAAACCAGTACAATGGTATGGTCATCGGAACAGGAGATATGTCAGAACTGGCACTCGGATGGGCAACATACAACGGGGATCATATGTCTATGTATGCAGTAAACTGCTCCGTACCAAAGACATTAGTTCGTTACCTTGTACTTTACTATGCAGAGACAACAGAGAATAAGAAATTATCAGAAGTACTGATGGATGTCCTAGACACACCAGTAAGTCCAGAATTACTTCCACCAGTTGACGGAGTCATTTCACAGAAGACAGAAGACTTAGTCGGACCATATGAACTGCACGATTTCTTCTTATATTATATGTTAAGATTCGGATTCCCAAAATCCAAATTATACCGCATGGCAAAATTAACATTTGACGGTGTATACGATGATGAAACGATCAAGAAATGGCTGGATAAATTCTATTGGAGATTCTTCAGCCAGCAGTTTAAACGTTCTTGCCTGCCAGATGGACCTAAGGTTGGTAGTGTAGCAGTATCACCTCGAGGAGATTTAAGAATGCCAAGTGACGCAAGTCCAACGGCATGGATCTAAAATAAATAAAAGTCAGTTGCAAACGCGCTTTCGCTCGATTCGCACGTAGCGGACACTAAATTCGACAGCGACGAATACTCGTCACTGCTCATTAAGTGCCGACGAGCTCCTATGTTTTTCAACTGGCTTTTATTTATTTTAGTGAAAGTTTGTTGGTAAAAATAAAGAACATAACTTGTTTTAGGATATGTGAAAATTTGTTGGAATTATAAATAAATTTCGTTATAATGATTATATATTACGGAAAGAAAATGCGAAAAAGAGGAATGAAAGAACAAATATGAATCAACAATCGAAAAGAAATCTAACCAATAAGATCATAAGCTTAGCAGGAATCATGGTTTTTGTTTTTTTTATAGCAATCTATGTCAGTGCATGTTCAAATTATCTGAAAGGAAATAGAACAAGAAGAAAATTATTCGGGGCGACTTATATGACGATGAATAATGAATTCTATAAAGTGGTCAATAACCAGATTCGCATGCAGGTTGAGAAGAATGGAGATGAGATGATCACATTGGATCCGGCACTTGATCAGAAGAAGCAGAATGAGCAGATCAAACAGCTGGTTAAACGAAAGGTAGATGCAATCTTTTTAAATTCAGTCGACTGGAAAGAAGTAGAGTCTGGATTGAAGGCAGCGAAGAAAGCGAAGATTCCAGTGATCGTTATCGACTCACAGGTTTATAGAAATGATCTTGTCACAATGACGATCGTGTCAGATAACTACAAAGCAGGTGTTTTATGTGCAAAGGAAATGATGAAGCAAAAAGATCATGCGAATATTGTATTGTTAACACATAATGCAGCAAGATCTGCGGTAGATCGTATCAATGGATTTACAGATACGATCAAGAAAAATAAAAACTATAAGATCCTTGCATCTGCAGATACTCAGGGACAGATCGAACGTGCACTTCCCAAGGTAGATAAGATCATCGAAAAATACAAGAATATTGATGTCGTCATGGGATTAAATGACCCGGCAGCGATGGGAGCTTTAGCTGCTCTTGACAGTAAGGGGGCTAGAGAAGGTGTTCTCGTATACGGAATTGATGGATCTCCAGAAGGAAAGAAACTGATCAAAGAAGGTATGATGACAGGAACAGCAGCACAGTCTCCCAAACAGATGGCAGACACAGCGATCAATGCAGCATACAAGATTTTGCAAGGGAAAAAAGTAGAGAAGAAAAAGGTAATCTCTGTTCAAATGATAACAAAAAAGAATGTAGAGCAGACTGATATTAGCCGTTGGCAGTAAAGAGGAAATGATATGGATCGAAAAAATCAAAATTTATATTATATCAAGATTCTGATGGGAGTCATAAATTTCATCATTTTATCCTTCCTTTCTGCAGTTTTTATTTTAACATTAAATAAGATCAATTGTGATTTTGAAGCAAGGAATTTCTTAGAGAATATCACATATCTCCCAAACGAACCAGTGACATCAACAGTGTTGATATTTATTGCTTTTTTCTTATTGTTAGGCATTATAGAAATTCGAAGAAAACAAAGAAAAAGGCAACAGGTATCTGTGATCTTATATGCAGCAGAGATTTTGTTATGTCTGATCATTATTAAATTTGTTTATGTAAATTATAATGGAATCATTCTTCTTGTCATTGCAGATATTGTAACGGATATCAAAGATAAACACACTAGGGGAATTTTCTTTGTCATCATGGGAATGATATATTTATTCTCAGACTACGATATCATATCAATGTTTATAGATATGATATCGTTCCAACAATTTTTGAGTGTATACCCGGCGAAAGTCAGTATGATGATCCAAGGAACAAGAAATATACTAGTTGCATTGAATGCGATCGCATTTATTGCATACATGATCATTTTGATGAGAAATCAGATGAAAGAGAATGCAAGGATTGGATTGTTAAACCTTCAGCTTCAGACAGCCAATATACGTTTAAAAGAAATGAATGAACAGCTGAAGGACTATTCAGAGATGACAGAGAAAATGGCGGAGACAAGGGAACGAAATCGAATTGCCAGAGAGATTCATGACACACTGGGGCATACGATGACTGGACTGTCTGCAGGAATTGACGCATGTATCGCGATGATCGATTTTTCTGTAGATGCAACGAAAGAACAGTTAAATAAAATATCACAGGTTGCAAGGCAAGGAATTAAAGATATTCGAAGATCGGTCAATAAATTAAGACCAGATGCCTTAGAGCATAGTGGATTGCAAGAAGCTTTAGAAAAGATGATCAATGAGACGATGCAGGTATCAGATGTTAAGATTAATTATGATTGTCAGGTAGAGGTCTTGAAATTCAATCAAGATGAAGAAGATATGATCTATCGTGTAGTACAGGAAAGTATTACAAATGCGATCAGGCATGGAAAAGCGAAGCAGATTGATGTAAACTTATGGAAGGAAGATAAGTGGCTCAATCTAGAGATCAAAGACAATGGAATCGGATGTGAAGAGATTCATACAGGATTTGGATTGATCCATATCGAAGAGAGGATCAAGATGTTAAAAGGAACTGTAGAATATGATGGAAGTAATGGATTTAAAGTCACAGCAAGAATACCGATCAGATGGGGTGAAAAACTATGATTAAAGTAATGATAGCAGATGATCAGGAACTGATCAGACAAAGTTTACAGATCGTACTTGAGATGAAAGAAGGAATCGAAGTTACTGCAACTGCCAAGGACGGAAGAGAAGTCATTCAGGAAGTCAGGAAAGACAAGCCAGATGTTATTTTAATGGATGTGCGTATGCCAGAAATGGATGGAGTGCAATGTACACAGATCATCAAAGAACAATATCCAGATGTCAAGATCATTATTTTGACAACGTTCGATGATGATGAGTATGTATACAATGCATTAAAACATGGAGCAAGTGGTTATCTGTTAAAAGGAATTTCTATGGATGAATTAGAAAAAGCGATCAATACAGTACATAGCGGCGGGGCCATGATCAATCCAGAAGTGGCAACAAAGGTGGTCGATTTCTTCTCTGAAATGGCACAAAGCAATTATGATACATCAATTCATGCACAGAATGTAGAAGAGATCACAGATGCAGAATGGGAGATCATTAAATTAGTCGGAAGAGGCATGTCAAATAAAGAAATCTCGACGGAACTAAGCCTTTCCGAAGGAACTGTACGAAATTATCTCAGCACGATCTTAAGTAAACTAGACCTAAGAGACAGAACCCAGCTTGCAATCTGGGAAGTACAGTCAGGTTCAGCCAAATACGGGAGAAGATAGATGAGACAGAAACTAGAAAAATGGTGGAAACGAATCATTGCTGTTGGATTGGTCATAAGTTTATTATCTGTTGGTTTTGTGATCTATCCCAAACAACAAAAAATTGTTTTAACCTTTGGAATGTTCGCAGGAAACAAGTGGGATGTTCCAGATGATAATTGCTATCAGATGATCGATCAAGTAATCAAAGAATTTGAAAAAGAATATCCGAATGTCACGATCAAATACGAAAGTGGTGTGATGAAAGATGATTATTCAGAATGGCTGTCACAAAAGGCACTAAAAGGAGATCTGCCAGATGTTTTTATGGTCTTGCCAGAAGATTTTAGCACATTTTCATCCGTAGGAATGTTAAAGAACTTAGACTCCTATACAAAGATTGATAAAGCGTTCAAAAAAAGCAACTATTATGAAGGAAGTTATGATGCTGGAACCTATAAGGGAACGCAATATGCTCTTCCATATGAAAGTGTACCAACTTTGATGCTAGTCAATAAGACACTACTAAAAAAAGAGCATATCAAAATGCCAGGGAATCACTGGACTTGGGATGATTTTTATAAGATCTGTCAAAAAGTAACCAAAGATACCGATGGAGATGGCCGTTTAGACCAATTTGGTGTATATAATTATAAATGGAATGATGCAACTCTGAGCAATGGCGGAACATTGTTTAATCAAAGTGGAACAAAATGCAACTTGTCATCCGAACCAATTGAAAATGCAATCCTCTTTACAAAGAAGATTGAAAAAATATCATCTTTTCGAAATCTGACATCTGATGATTTTGATTCTGGAAATATTGCATTTCGTCCTATGACATTTTCAGAATTTAGAACGTATAAACCATATCCATGGAAGATCAATAAATACTTTGATTTCAAATGGGATTGTATCAGACTCCCTTCCGGACCAGATGGAGAGAATAAGACACAGGTAGATAATCTGCTGATGGGAATCAGCAATCAGACCAAGCAAGGAGATATGGCATGGCAGTTTTTAAAGAAATTATGTTATGAAACAAAGACACAGCAAAAGATCTTTCAGTATCGTCAGGGAATCTCACCATTAAAAGCTGTGACGAATTCAAAACAAGCACAGCAGGTATTAGAAAAAAGCATGGGTGAGAATATGACAGATAAAATGAAATTGTTAGATGAACTCATGAACAATGCCTTGCAGATTCCAAAATTCCGAAGATACAATGAAGCCTACCAAAAGATTGACAGTGAGATGACAAGAATTCTTACAGATGAAGAAGAATTTGATTCCAATATCTTGAAACTAAAACAAGAGATTGATAAGCTTTTAAATCAGTAATAATAAGAAGATCAAAACAAACAAAACACAAATATGACATTTGTCACATAAAAAGGGACATTTGTAAATTGAAAGTCATGACAATTTACAGATGTCCTTTTTTTGCGTGATTGGTAGAATAAGCTTGTAAATAAGAGATAGGAAAAAAGAAAGGAGAAGAGGATGAAATACGTAGTATTAGTCAGCCACGGAACATTTGCACCAGGACTTCACAGTGTACTTAAGATGTTAGCTGGTGGAGAAAGAGAAGACGTGATCAGCGTCGGATTAGAGGACGGAATGAGTGCTGATGAATTCGCAGAGAAATTTAGCAATGCGATCAGCAAGATCACAGTAGACGATGAGATCATTCTTCTTGGTGACATTGTGGGTGGATCACCTCTTACAAATGCAATTGAACAGGTATCAAACAAAGGACTGATCGGTAAGACCATGATCTTTGGAGGAATGAACCTGGCAATGGCATTAACAGCAACATTAATGAAAGACGGCGTAGACACAGACATGCTAAAAGATAGCTTGATCAATGAGGCAAAAGACGCAGTGAAAGAATTTGTTATGACATCAGCAAACGATGATGAAGAAGACGATATTTAAATTTTAAGGAGGAAAAAAATATGTCAGTTTCATTTTTAAGAATTGATGACCGTATGATCCATGGTCAGACAGTAACACGTTGGTCACTAGAGTATCCATGCGATGGGCTGATCGCAGTGAACGACAAAGCAGCAACAACAGATGCACTTAAGATGGCATACAAGAGTGCCAGCACAAAGAAAACATTTGTTTGGACATATGAAGCATGGAAAAAGAAAAACCAGAAAGTATTAGACAGCAAAGACAATTACTTCCTGATCACAAAAGATCCAATCCAGATGAAGAAGATCTTAGTGGATGATGGATTTGTTCCAAGTGATGTAAAGAAAGTAATCGTAGGACCATGTAATGACAGACCAGAAGCTGTCAAACTTGGTAATAACCAATCTATTACACAGGAAGAAGCAGAAGCTTTAGAAGCAATCAGCAAAGCTGGTTATGAAATCGAATTTGCACTGATCAAAGAAGCGTCCATCGGAACATGGGACAAATTCAGAGGTCAGTTTGGATTTAACTAAAAAACCAATAGAGAGGAGAAACTATTATGACAATTAGTTGGTTACAAGCAATCATTTTAGGTATTTTTGCCTGCTTATCCAGTATGCCTGGTATGGGAGGTACAACCATTGGTAACTACACATTAGGAAGACCATTAGTTGCAGGTCTTGTCTGTGGTATCGTACTTGGAGATATTCAGGCAGGTGTTTTAGTCGGTGCGGCAATGCAGGTTGTATATATCGCATTGGTTACACCAGGAGGAACTGTATCAGCAGACGTTCGTGCCGTATCTTATATCGGTATTCCACTGGCAATGTTAGCATTAAATTCATACGGATTAGATCCTGCATCAGCAAAAGGTATCTCCATGGCAACATCATTTGGAGCAATGGTAGGAACGATCGGTACAGTATTATTCTATGGAACAGCAACGATCAACCTTGTATGGCAGCACATTGGATGGCAGGCCGTTGAAAAAGGTGAATTCAGGAGATTATACGTTGTAGATATGGTTCTTCCATGGATTTCTCATATCATCTGCAGTTTCTTACCAGCAGTTGTAATGTGTAAATTAGGAGTTCCAGTTGTAGAAGCGATCAAAACAACATTACCAATGGATGGAATTGCAATGAAAACACTGTTTACAGTAGGTAGCTTGCTTCCTTGCGTAGGTATTGCGATCTTATTAAAACAGGTAGTAACAAAAGCAGTTGACTTTATACCATTCTTCTTCGGATTTACATTAGCAGCAAGTATGGGATTAAACCTTGTATCAGTAACAGTTGTAGCAGCAATGTTCGCAATTATTTACTACAACATTAAAATGGTAGGAATCAGAGCAAAAGAAGCAGCCTTAGCTTCTGGCGGTTCCTTTGACGATGATGACGAGGAGGATATTTAATATGGCAGAGAAAAAACTATCTAAAAAAGCGTTAAATAAATCATTCCGTAACTGGGCTTATGGAAACTTAACATGTTTCTCTCAGGAACATATGCAGACATTTGGTTATCTGTGTGCAATGCTTCCATTGGTAGAAGAGTTATATGATACAAAAGAAGAACAGAAAGAAGCAATGAATACATACACAGCTTTCTTTAATACAGAACCACAGGTTGGATCTATCATCGTAGGTATCACAGCTGGTCTTGAGGAAGCAAAAGCAAATGGAAATGAAGATATCGATGCAGAAGCGATCAATGGTATCCGTGCCGGTCTTATGGGACCTTTAGCAGGTATTGGTGATTCCTTAGTTGTAGGTACATTAATTCCTATCTTACTTGGTATCGCACTGGGATTATCAACAGGTGGATCTGTCGTAGGACCGATCTTCTATATCGTAGCATGGAACTTGATCATGGCATTTGGAATGAAGTTCTTATACTTCAAAGGATATGAACTGGGTGGAAAAGCCGTAGATATCCTGGTTGGTGAGCAAGCAACCGCGATCCGTGAAGCAATCGTTATGTTAGGAACAATGGTTGTTGGATCTGTAGCAGCAACATGGGTATCAGTAAAAACATCATTCCATCTTGTAAACAGTGCAGGAAAAGAATTCTTAAATCTTCAGAAACAGTTAGACGGAGTATATCCAGGATTCTTAACAGCAGCTTTTGTAATCTTCTGTTGGTGGTTAATGTCAAAGAAAAAAGTATCTCCAGTTGTTACAATGTTGATCTTAGTAGTTGTAGCATTTATCGGAGTTATGATCGGATTCTTTAACCCAGGATTAAAATACTAAGAAAGGAAGTGTATTATGACAACACAAACAAGAGCACAGCAGTTAAAAGAAATTGAATTTCAGACACAAATGCTTAATAACCTCAAAAAATGGATTCGCAATCTCATTATTCTATCTTCTATCGGAGTCATACTTGCGTATTGGGGACTAGGTGTCCAAAGTAAAATGCCATTTACAGTATTTGGTGTAGCTGGAGTGATCATTACGATCATCAGTGTGATACTTTGTGTTGTCATAGGACTTGGTATTAAGCGAGGAAGAGCAAACGTAGACAAGATATTACAATTAGTGAAAGCCTAAGCATAGAACTATTGTTTTTTGAGTGAAAAAGGACGATTATAGTTAGATCGTCCTTTTTTCTACAAAGAAAGGGAAAAAATATGAGGAAAGTTAGCCCAAGATTAGTAGCAATAATGATGGCAGGAGCTGTTACAGTTACCTCCATAACACCAGTAACAGGATATCAAACGATTACTGTAAATGCTGCAACAGATAGTCAGGAGAAAGAGGCAGCGCAAGGATATCAAACGAATTTAACAGGTTTTGATTATAAGAAAGGCGATTGGAAAGAAACAAAAGATGGTCTGTACAGCAATGCAGTTGATAAAGGAGACTGTTTTGCATTCAGTAAAACAACAGCTAAGAATTTTGTATATTCTACAGACGTAACATTTAAGAGAAATCAAGGTGCAGCAACATTAATTTTCCGTTTTAATAATAATCTTGATAATAAAGAATGCTATGCGGTAAATATCGATGGAGGTTCGCATAAATGCAAGCTTTGGCGATGGCAGGAAAATAGTGATTATCAGTTGATTGATGAAAAAGAAGTAAAAGCAACGGATGATGAGAAATATACTTTAAAAGTAGTGGCTTACGATTCATGGATTTCTTATTATGTAAATGATACTTTGATAGCAAGTACAGGTGATTATACACTTCAAAAAGACGACAAAGGACAGAGTACTGTTTTGACAGAAGGTTCTCTTGGTCTATTAAATTGGAATGGTGAGATGACATTCCAAAATACCTATTATACAGAATTAAATGATCAAAACACACCAGAGTTAAAAAATATCTCGGTATCTTCCTCAACTGGAGATGTGGAGAAAGCAGCACAATTTACATCCACAGAACCAATTATGATTCAGTATGTAAAGAATAATGCAGAAACAGTAGACTTGAATATCGAAAAGAAAAATGAAAATGCAGATGTACAGGTTGAATATGATGGAAAAACATATAACGATGGAAAGAATATTCCAGTTAAAGTTGGTAAGAATTACATTACAGTAAAGAGCACAGTTCAGGGAGAAAATGGACAGACAGCAACTTTAACATATCGTGTAAATGTGCATCGCCGAGCAGCAGATAAAACTTATTATAATGAAGCATACAGAAATCAGTATCATTATTCTGTAAAGGACGGATGGGGAAATGATTTAAATGGATTGGTTAAGTATAAAGGAACATATCACATGTTCTATCAGTTCTATGATGATACAAAATGGGGGCCAATGCATTGGGCACATGCAACAAGTAAAGATTTGATCCATTGGGAAGAACAGCCAATTGCATTATATCCAGATGCAAATGGAGCTATGTTTTCAGGATGTATTGTAGCGGATGAAAAGAATACATCAGGACTTTTTGGTGACGGCAATGAAGGTGGATTAGTTGCATTGATCACAGCAGATGGAAATGGACAACGTATTAAAGTTGCCTATAGTACAGATGAAGGAAAAACTTGGAAAAAAACAAATAAAATTGTAGCAGACTGGTCAAAAGATCCATTAAACAATAGAGATTTCCGAGATCCTAAAGTTTTTAGATGGGAAAATAAATGGTTCATGGTAATTGCAGGCGGACCACTTCGTATTTATTCATCAGACAATCTGACAGATTGGAAATGTGAATCTACATATGCAGATCTTCATACAGAATGCCCTGACCTTTATCCAATTGAAACAAAAGATGGTGTGAAATGGGTACTTTCCCGCGGTGGAAGATTTTATAAAGTCGGTGATTTTAAACAAGTTGATGGAAAATGGAAATTTGTTGCAGATGAAGCTTACAAAAACAGTGACGGTGTTATGAACTTTGGTAAGGATTCCTATGCAGCAATGACATATTATGTACAAAACTTCGGAACACAGGAAAATCCAACGATTCCAGAGATTATTGAAGGAAATTGGATGAATACATGGGATGATTATTGTAATAAAGTTGCAGATACTGTAGGACAGAATTTTAATGGAACTTATAATCTGAATCTTAAAGTAGGACTAAAACAGGAAAATGGAAAATACGTTTTAACACAGACACCAATCAGTGAATATGAGAGTTTAAGAGATGCAGAAAATAAGATTTCTTATAAAGATGTTACAATTTCAGAAGATAATGATCTCTTAAAGGATTTTGCAAAGGATACATATGAGATTGTTGCTAAATTTAAACCATCAGAGAAAACAAAGAAAGTTGGGTTCAGACTAAGAAAGAATCAAAATGATACAGAATATACCGATGTAATTTATGATTTAGAAAATGAGAAACTATCTATCGATAGAAGTAAATCAGGAAAGATTATCAGTCAGGAATTCAAAAAAATAAATGAGCAGTCTAATGTGAAAAAGAATGAAGATGGTTCTGTAGAATTACATATTTATGTAGACAAAGCTAGTGTTGAAGTATTTAGCAGTAATAATACAGCAGCAGGAGCGAACCAGATATTCCCAACACCAACAAGTTTAGGAGCATCTGTTCTAGTAGAAGGTGATCCTGTAAAAGCAGATATTGATATTTATCCAATGAAGTCAATTTGGACAGATAAGGAAGAATTGACAGATGTGGAATCTGTTGGATCTATGCAGAATGAGAACCAGATATTATATGCTGGTGATAGTGTAGAATTAAGTGCATATGTATTTCCAATTTCTATGGATCAGACGATAACATGGGATGTTACAGAAGGAAAAGATGTTGTAAGTATCAAAGAGTCAGATGGAAAAGCAGTTGTAACAGCATTAAAATCAGGAAAAGCAACAGTTACTGCATCGAGTAAATCAGATCCATCAAAGAAAAAGATATTTACGATTAATGTAAAAGAAAATAACTTCAAAACAAACATTAAGAAATTTGTAAATGTAAGTGGTAATTGGACGATTGATGGAGAAGTGTTATCAGATTCCAACCAGTCTGCAAATGATTTTTATATGTCTGAAGATGCGGTAGTTAATGAAAAATCAACAATAGAAGCGGATATGTCCTTTGAAAAAGGATTAGTTAACTTAATTTTTGCATCAAAATCAACGGATCCAAATGGAGCATATTGTCTTCAGTTTGTTCCAGGTAGTAACAAGGTGCGCTTGTTCAGAATGTATAAAGATGGTGATATTGCAGTAGGAGAGATGTCTTCTAGCATTAGTGATGGAGCATATCATCATGTGAAGATTGAAAAAGAAGCAAATGCAGTGAAAGTATATGTAGATGATAAGGAATGCTTAAATTATACTTTTGATGCAAATAAAGAGTCAGACAAAGATTTCTTTGATATCAAAACTGGATATATGGGACTTGGTTTATGGGATGGTGCAGTAAGTTTCAAGAATTTATATGTAGATAAAAAAGAAGAAACAAAACCATCAGAGCCAACAAAACCATCAGAGCCAACAAAACCATCAGAGCCAATAAAACCATCAGAGCCACCAAAACCATCAGAAACACCAAAACCATCAGAAACACCAAAAACAATTTCAGTAACATTAAAAGGTAATGGTGGAAAAACTGTTACAACAATAAATAAAACAAAAGCTGGAACTAAATTACCAGGATGGAATAAAACAAAATATAAAACTGCTGGTAAGAAAGGTTATGTATTTGCGGGATGGACTTATCAAGGAAAAGTTGTTAATAAAGTACCTGCTTCAGATAAAAATATTGTATTAACAGCAAAATTTGTTAAAATCAAAGTAGGAACAGCGAAACTATCATCTTTGAAAGGTAAGTCTGGAAAAGGAACAGGATTTGTAGCCAAATCTATCAAATATACAAATAAATATGGAGAAAAACGAGGATTTAGATTTCGTTATTCTACAAGCAAAAAGATGAAATCTGCAAAATACAAAACAACAGGTTTAGCGAAAAATGTTTATACAAAAACAGGTCTAAAAAAAGGCAAGAAATATTATGTACAGGTTCGCTATTACTACTATGATTCAACAAATCAGAAAGTATACGGAGCATATTCTAATGCGAAGTCAGTGAAAGCAAATTAAAAATGAAAAGCCATCTGGGATATTTCACTCTCGCCAGATGGCTTTTCTTGCTTTATAATAATGGAAGAAATAGACAACAAAGCAGAGAAACGAAAGGATGCAGACATAATGAAAAAATATAAAGCAGTATTTAGTGATATTGATGGAACATTATTAAATTCAAAACATCAGATACCAGAAAATACAAGAAAAAAAATAAAACAGATCAACCAAAATGGAATCCCATACGTCTTAGTATCCGCAAGAATGCCCAAAGGCATGACAGCTATCAGAGCAGAATTAGAGGCGAAGAGTCCAATGATCTGCTACAGCGGAGCTTTAGTTGTTGATGAAGAAGACCATCCAATCTACAGTGTGGCAATGCCACAAGAAGTTGCCATGAAGTTATGCAGAAGAGTCTATGAATTGAATCCAAAGATTTCGGTTAACATTTACACAAACGATGAATGGCTGGTAAAAGATAAAAAAGAATATTGGGCAGCGCAGGAAAGTGATATCACAGGCGTGATTCCACAAGAAGTGTCTTTTGAAGATGAAGAAGTCTACAAAGAAGTACACAAGGTGTTATGCATGGGAGATAAAGAAGATATTGCAGCGTTGGAACAACAGTTAGTAAAAGAATTCCCACAGATCAGAATTTATCGATCCAAAGATACCTATTTAGAGATCATGTCCATGAAAGCATCCAAATCCGATGCAATCCATATGTTAAAAGACCATTTTCATGTGAAACAAGAAGAGATAATGGCATTTGGTGATAATTTCAACGATATCGATATGATCAGATATGCAGGACTTGGAGTCGCCATGGGCAATGCAGCAGATGAAGTAAAAGAGGTAGCAGATATTGTCACAGACATCAATGACAATGAAGGAGAACGCCAGATTCTGGATAAATATTTTAAATAAAATTTAAAACAAGAGTAATAGCAAGGGCCATAAAATAAACGTAATCTCAGAGATTAGACAGTTTATTTTATGGTTCTTTTTCTTATGAATAATGAATATTCATAAGAAAAGTTTGAAAAGTTGCAAAAATCATACTAAAATAGGTTAGAAAAATTGCAAAATTATCAAAAAAATGGTTGGAAAAGTTGCAAAAACTATGTAAAATAAGGTTAGAAAAGTTGCAGAATAAACAAAAAAGTGGATGGAAAAAATAAAATCAGAGGTGATATGATGATCGATCGAGAAATGAAAACCACAATCAATAACTGGATTTTACAGGGAAAAGAGGCATTCCTATTAACTGGAGCAAGACAGATAGGAAAAACATATCTGATCAGAGAGTGTTTAAAAGAATCAAAATACGATTATATAGCACTCAATTTTATAGAACGTCCAGAACTAGTAGAACTATTTGAAAATGCTACAAATGCACAAGACCTGTTAATGCGATTGAGTCTGATCACGGATAAACAGCTAAACAAAGGAAATACAATTATCTTTTTTGATGAAATACAAGAATTTAAAGATATTGTCACAAGAATCAAATTCCTTGTAGAAGAAGGAAGTTATAGATACATTATGAGTGGTTCACTTCTAGGCGTTGAATTAAACGACCTAAGATCAGCCCCAGTAGGCTATCTAAGAATCGAAGATATGTATCCGTTAACAGTAAAAGAATTTATGAAAGCCGTTGGAATCAAAGAAAACATACTAGAAATGCTGGAAGAATGTTATAAGAAACAACAGCCAGTCGATGAATTTGTACACAAAAAAATGTTAGATGTGTTTTATCTCTATCTCATCGTAGGAGGAATGCCAGAAGCAGTTGCAGTATATACACAAACAAACGACCTTGCAAGAGTAGCAGCAGTCCATCAAAAAATTATGAGATTATATAAAGCAGATTTTACAAAATATGAAACAAATTACAAACTAAAATTAAGAGAAATCTACGATTCCATGCCAGGACAACTGGACAGCAAAAACAAAAGATTCAAGATTAACACACTCGGAAAAGGACTCAATTACGACAGAGTAGCAAATGATTTCCTATGGTTGAAAGATGCAGGCGTAGCAATTCCTGTATACAACATAAACGAACCCAAACTGCCACTGATTATAAGTGAAAACCGAAATTTATTCAAACTATTCTTCTCAGACGTAGGAATCCTGACCAATCAATATTCAGATCAGGTAAAAATAGCAATACTAAATAAAGAAAAATCAATCAACAACGGAGCCCTCTTCGAAAATGTAGTAGCACAAGAACTATTAGCAAACGGATTCAATTTATATTACTTCAACAACAAAAAACAAGGAGAATTAGACTTCGTCATAGAACTAGATGGAAAAGTAACTCCACTAGAAATAAAATCAGGAAAAGACTACAAAAAACACAGTGCCTTAGTAAACGTATTAAAAGACAAAAACTACGAGATAGAAAAAGCATACATCTTCTCAGAAGGAAATGTAGAAACAAAAGGACAGAAGATCTATATGCCAATTTACATGATCATGTTTCTAAAGAACACAGAATTAAAAAACACAATTTATAAGATAGATTTAAGTGGATTATAGAAAAGAGCATAAGTTATACTAATTTCAACACCCTAAATCAAAGAAGATTTCAAATATATAATGGGCAGGAACCGTATGAACACGTTCCTGTCCATTATATATTTGAAATCTTCATTCACAGCATAAAGTGTATTGGTTGAATTGTAAATATCAAGTATTGAAAATATGAAATAAATATAGTATATTAAAAACAGATGGGAGGGAATCAGTTCAAATGGCACAGCAAAAGAAAATAAAGAATCATATAAAAGCAGATCATATTTTAAAAAATTTCTGGAAAGATACTTCATCCACATCACACTTCCAGTAATGGATATAGATATTATTCGCATGAGCAA
>OBJP01000030.1_pt1 | contig 132044 bp, 134 predicted proteins | sample 1519821 | NCBI WGS metagenome assembly OBJP01 (sample SAMN04209218, study PRJEB22552) | human gut metagenome | biome: gut; material: feces | host: Homo sapiens | place: USA: Oklahoma | reverse complement strand
TACACACCCATAAATGTCCTCTGTCAGCTTTGTATGTCCATCAATTAAATCACTATTTAATTTTGTGATTGACTGCTGCATGTTATATACCAACGCACTTGTTGGGACTTTTCCTGTGTTGTTGGTCTGCTGGTTGGACATCATACTTTTTGTTACTACATTTCCTAATTCTGTTTTTATCGAATTTATAGCAGAGACTATGCTGGTCTTTACCGATGTTGTGAGCTGTGTCAAATTACCTATTTTCTCATCTACTAATCGGATGTCATTCGCAATTTTCCCGGATATATATTTGTTATAAAAATATTTTAATCCATCGAGCGATAAATATTTCCTTTACTTTCCCTCCTTAGCCTTGAAACAATGCATCAATCTCCTCATTTGTAATCTGCTCTACATTAGCATCGGATCCAGCAGGTCCCTGTGGCCCCATTGGCCCTGTTTCTCCTCTTTCCCCTTTTAATCCTTGTGGACCTTGCGGTCCTGTCTCTCCTCTTTCTCCTTTTGCTCCTGCTGGTCCTTGTAAACCCTGTTCTCCTTTTGCTCCAGCTGGCCCTGCCGGTCCAGCAGCTCCCTGCAATCCCTGCGGACCTTGTGGTCCTGTTAACCCAGTGGCTCCAGAGAGATCTGTGATATATGTATAGGACTCTGCCCCTTTCATGTATAGTTTTGCATTGTCTTCATCCTGTACGTTTCCGGTGTCAATTACAACAAATTGTCCCGTTTTTACTCCATCTGTTGCAAATCCTTTATTCATTTCCGCTATAGATGCAAATGTTTTGGCAATTTTAAATGCTTCGCCTGCTGGTCCTTGTGGCCCTTGTGCACCCTGCTCTCCTTTAGCTCCAGCCGGTCCCGCTGGTCCTACTGGTCCTTGTGGCCCTGCTGCTCCAGCGTCTCCTTTTTCCCCTTTAAATTCTCCGCTTTTAATTGCTTCATCGAGTGTTTTTCCGTTATAAGTTACATCTGTCGAAATTACTTTTTCTGTTTTTTTTCGGAAAGATTCGTTTGTCCATTCTTTAATTTTATTGACAACACGTGTTAATCCATTTAAATCTAAAAGCTTTGCCATGGTCTTCGTTCTCCTCTTCTATTAAAATAATTTGTTAATCTCTTCCTCTGAGATAATCTCATTCCCAACTTCCAGTTCTTCGATTTTTTGTTCTACTGACTTCCCATCCTTAAGCTGCACGCTTTCTGCCATGCACAGTGGATAGTTTCCATTATTTTTTGTGGATAAAGTGTTTACGATTACAACTCCACCTTCGATACTTTGTGCCATACCTTAACCTCCTTATTTTACTGTCACTGCCGTTGATCCAAGCCCTGCGTTTACAGATACCCAAATGTCATAATTTTGAGTATGGCCGGATGCATTCGTAAATGATAATGTCTCAAGCTTCTTGAATCCGCCATCAAAACCTCCAACATTAAACGTAGGAGTTCCAAAAGAGGAAGGTATTGCATACACAATTTTTTCTCCTTCCCCAGCATTTACCGTAAAGCTCCTTGCTTTTCCCGATGCAAGCGCAGATCCTTCCAGCGCAAGAATATCTGCATTTTCCAGCTGCTCTTTGTTGCTCTTGCCCCAATATACTTTTGGCTGGAATGTAATTCCTACTGTTCTTGTTACGATTGCATCTCTTTCATCTGTTACAGTCAGCACAATGTTTGTGTTTGTTTTGATTGCTTTTCCGGTGTAATTTTTCTTTCTAAGGCTGTTGTTTAAAACCTCTTCGTTTTCTGATCCGAATTTAATTTTCTGCGTTTTTGGTTCCTTACTCAAAGTCCATACAACATCTGTCGCCGCTACTGTTGCTCCAATCTCATTACTACTATTCGTGGATGTCATGCTGTTAATTGTAATTTTCTTATAGTTTAAATCATCCACAATCTTTTTGTATTCGTCCGTAAAGTCATTTTTTGATAGACCTTTCCCTTCCTCTTGCCGTACATATCTTTCATCGTTTTTCTGTACTAAGTGTGCAAGACCTTCCTGATCCAGATACTTTTTTCCTCCTGCTAATACAGCAGCTTCTGTTTCTTTTTGTTTTGCCATTTTTCTTATTCTCCTTTCATAATTTCATCAATTTCTTGATTTGTAATACTTGTCATGTCTCCTGATCCTGACGGGAGTCTAATCCTGGAACCGATTCCTTTCTTCTTTGACATTAATTGCAATTCATTCTCTTCCATTTTCATGTCATCCGCTTTCGTATCCAACTCCGAAAGAATCTGCCTTAGTAGATCTTGCTCGTCTGGTGCGTCATAGTCCTGCGGTTTTGCTCGTTTTTTCACTTCAATTTCCGCTTTATAAGTTGTTTTCCCAAAGTTTGGCAGAGTCAGATAGACGTAAACCATAAGATTTTTCCCTGCCCTCAATAATTCATTGGGAATTTTTGCCGTTACATCTCCTCCTTGTACAGTCCCGATTACAATCAATGCTGTATTTTCACCTCTTAGAGCGAAATGTACCTCTATTGTTTCTCTCTCAACCTCAAGACCACTCAGCAACACTTCCTGGCCGTAATCCCACTGAGTCAAACTTTCTTTTGCATAATTTTCGTTTTTACAGTCAATTACAATCACAGTCTCAACTCCTTCGCAAGTGCATCTATTTCCTCTTCTGTTACTTCTTCCATTCCTTCAACTTTTCCATCGTTTCCTTTCGGGATTGTAAAATCTAATACTGCATCACTTTCTGATCCACTATTTTTTACCTCTGCTTCCGTTCCAGCTGCCCCAGTTTTTGTTGTTCCGATAGTTATCGTTGCCGCTTTCCCAGTCGCTCCTGACAGATCCACGAGGAAGTCATACTGCTTTATCCCCTTTTTATAAACTCTCCCATTTACTTCATCTTCGATGTTTCCGGTGGCAATCATCACGACTGCATTCGTTTGCAATCCATCCGTAGAAAAACCCGCATTCATCTCTTCTTCTGATCCATATATTTTCTGTACATTCAGCGCATTTTGTGTCGCAATGCCGCCGAGATTATCTATCTCCTGATTTGTAATTTCCTGTAAATCAAATTTTTCCAATCTTTGCAATAAATCGACGAGTGCTTGATAGCTATCTGATGATGTAATGTTTGACTTTGCAATCGGATTTTCCTCAACTCGCAAAGCAAATTTAAACGATGTGATAACCCTACTTCCGTCCAGCATGTGTAGCCATCCAGAAGTATTTCCTACTTCGGCAAGCATTTGTTCTGTTAAGCTAAACGCCACGCAGTTATTACTTAAAATTGTTCCCTCTGTGTATGTTTCTTTTCCACTTGGCTTTTTACAATAGATTCTTACCCTCTCTATTGCTTGCGATATTCCCGCTAAATAGCAGCGCACCATCCTTCCAGTATCCGTTTGCATCGCTTGTATGACTGGGATAATTCCTTTTCTTCGGATGTCCATCTCTAATACTGTTGTCGCTTCCATATTTTCTCCTTTCTTATCCTGGGATCCACCTCAGCAAGATTGCTCCTCCAATCCCACCGCCGCCTCCGCCTCCGGTCCCTCCCGGATAACGAAGAACTCTATCCCACGGATAGTTGTAATAAGAGGTAACTCCAATCTCTTGGCCGGTCTGATCTCCGGTCTGCCCTCCTGTTATTCCGCCAAACTCGTTTTGGCTTGCCTGGACAACTTGTCCATTTCCGATATGCATAGCGGTATGGTTTTGAATGTTTAACAAAACATCTCCCTTTATCATTCCTCCGCCACCTTGTATATCTACGCTTGACGTGACATCTGTAAAGCCACATGCAATAAATACGTCGTACATATTACCCGTATAACTCGCTCCTCCGCTTTTTACTGGCACTCCTGCATTTTCCCATGCTTGGATTAGCAGCGAGGAACAGTCATAATCAGGTCCCCAACGATTCCCTTGATCGTATCCGTGGCTATTATCATTCGCAATCTGCAATGCCCATTCGACTGCTGTATTGATTTTCTCTGCCCCTCCGGAATACTGCGATAAATAATCATACCAGTAGCGAGCCTGCTGTCTTCGTTCCTGCTCTACCTCCACTCCTGCACGCTCAAAATTTTTGAGAAATGCAGAAGCAAGATATTCTGGGGATTCGCCGCTTACTTTAAACTGATCAAACGATAAAGGGTATGCCCCGGTCGGAATCCACTGTCCGGCTGGAACTGTCACAGAATCAATCCAGGTGAGCTGCCCGTTTGGATCTGTGATTTCATATCCGTTCGCCCCTGCCCAGTTGGTATAATTTGTTGCCGGTGTCCATTGCACCAATCCAAAACCTCCAGCATAATTCCCCTCTTGGAGGCTCTGCCAGATTCCGGGATTGATATTCGACTCGCTTTGCATGTTTCCACATAGTCCGGCGATCGCATTTAGGCTCCATCCTCTCGCTTCTAAAAAGGTGAGCACCTCTTGAGCGTTTCCCTGCATTTGCGGCATTTGTAAATAAAAATTACCGATTGTCCATGCCCTTAAAATGCACCTTCTTTCGTTGTTCCTCCAACAAGGATTCCGTTTACAAATCTCAAGTTTGTACCGTTGGAAAATTGTGCAGTTCCGGTTTGTCCCTGACGTCCTTTTGCAAATAATTCTTCTGCATCTAAAGTGATCTTTTTTGCTCCGATCGTCATTAGCGTTTTACTCTTTGTTATATCAGTTTCTGTTTCCCCGCTTCTGATTGCAATTCCTCCTGGATTTTCCGGATCAATCGTATCGTACCTGATCGTAATGGTGTCCAAATCGTCTTGTTTGGAAAATCTCATTTTCCCATCATAAAGCACAATTCTTCTTCCATTTTGGATCCTGGAATCACATACATATTCTCCTTTGGCGTATACTCCATTTTTATCCAAAATTACAATCGTGTTGCCCTGCTCATCTTTGACTATTGCAACTCCGTCCCCGTTTCCCTCGCCTCCCAGTGCAAGATGCCCGCCTTTGCAGCGATCAAACAGCATCGTTCCCGCAACAATATAGTCTGCAAAGAACCCTTTTCCAGTTCCGAACGTAGACCAGTTCCAGCTTCCATCCGGATTTTTTGAATTGGCAATCATAAGTCCCATGCTTCCCCAGCACATCGCTCCGTAAGTTTCGCTGTCCGGATCAATGTCTTCTGCCAAAAATGCTTTTTGTGTAGTCTTATGCGCTTTGCTGCTTTGGATCTGCATTTGTGTCTTAACTCCGTCCAAGATTCCTTGTACTTGCTCTCCAACAACGCTTCCGTTCGGGCGGATCGCACTCTCTACACGATTCGTCATACTTGACACATCATCAAAATAGTCGTACTTAAAATCCCCCAGCTCTACATCTGCTACTTTTTTCTGGACGGAATCATAAGTCAGCTTAATCACTCTTGCATCCGTTGTAACGTCCAACTTTTTATGCCTGCAATGTACTGTATCTCCAATCTGCACCTCTTCCAAGCCCTTCACGTCTTTGTACAGTTCTGTGTCTTTTAACAGCACAAGATCTACCGATAAGTTTATTTTCGGCTTATCTATCCCCAGTTCATATTGTTCTTTGCACTTTTCTGTCAGTGCTTTTTTTAACTCTTCTTTTGTTTTGCAGATGACCACTCCGTTCTTTTCATCATCTTCTGAAGCATCTTCTGCCATTTTTACATCCTCAAAACTCATTACTGTATAATGGATTGTCGGATATTTTTGAATTAAAGGGGAGTCTATCCACGGCTCATTGCCCTCGATCATGTGTCCGTTGTAGGCTTTTGGGATAATCCTTGTTACAACTTCTCTGATATCTACATCTTCTTTCATTCCATCCTGAGCAATATTTTTACCGTATAAGACTTCCATCCCTCTGTTCTGACCTACATGATCATTTATTGTAATAGTGTAATTATCAAAAAGAATCTCGCCTCCCCAGCGATTTATAAAAGAGTTTTCGTCTTCCCCATTAATCGCTTCGATGAGATTCTTTGTCATGTAATATGCCGTTGATAGATTTTTAATATTGGATTTCCCGGTGTATTTTTTGTTTGGAGCTGTCATTAAATCGAGTGCCTGCTGACCGGTTTTGTTTGTCGGTCGAACGTCCAACAAAAAGCAGTCATCCTTTGCGTCCATAAAAATCGGTTCCATCTCCGCTTCAATTCCTGCATCTGATTTTTCCCTCTTTTTTATCCGGAAGAGTTGATCTCCATTAAATGACGGCATTTTTATAACTGCATTCTCTTCAATGTATTTCCAACGTCCCTCGTCATCAATCGGATGACTCAATATGCCTCTCCATCTCCCATTTAGGAGCACTTCCACTTCTGCTGTGGTAGGCATCAGAGGCATGTCGCCGTTGTTCTCATAATTTGTGTTTTCTGGCTTATAAATTTGTATCCTTATAAGCACCTCCAGTTCGGTATTACTTTTAATTCAAATCCCGGTGTGATTCGGATCATATTCTCTCCTTCTTCTAAATACAGATCTTCGTAGTCTCCTTTGACGGATGCATTTTCCAGTTTTCCATCCTGGCGATATGTCAGCATCCTATCTGTATCAATGATCAAATGTCCGTTTACGTTGGCAGTCATATTTTTGCCATTCACAGCAATGGTGCATTCTCCAACTCCTATGATCTTATAAATCGGCATGCATTCGTAATATGGGTTGTACTCCACCTCTGCGACGGAATGTTCCAGCACTCCATCTCTCCGATACTGTAAACCGGTACATGTAAAATCTACATCAAACTCGCCGGACTCTTTTACCTTTCTTTCAGTCGCATTTATTTTTACATGTTTCACCAGATAAAAATACTCTTCGTTATCGCTTAAGATAAGCTTGTGATCATGCTTTTGTAAGAGCCACTTCCTTACATTTCGCAATCTCTCCTGCCAGTTTTCATGGTCTACAAAGGTAAACGGTACATTAATCACAATATCTTTTACTTTTTTCGTCTCCCGGAAGAGTGATCCATCTCTTCCGGGGATTTTGATTTCATCGTATTCAAATTCGGGAGATGGGATGCTTGGTCTTTCTCTCACAAGTACCCCAAGCTCCGTATTCCTTCTTCTGTTAATTTCAATCTGATACCTTTAATGCCCCCTTGCTCTGCGTCCCGCTTTCTGTGCGCTTCCAATTCCTGCCTGGGCAGTTTTCACGATGTAGCTGTCAAAATTCTTGTTTCCAATCTGCACATTTACATCGTTGTTTAGATTAATGCTCATTCCTCCTGTTTCTGCAAGGAGTGACTGACTTCCCATTCCATCACTGATTGTTCTTGCCACGCGGCTCACCGCATCTGATATTTTATAAACATTTCTGTCGAGTCCTTTAACCATGCCGTCAATAAAATCCGGCATCCATGTTTCGTAATCTCGTAATGGCCCTTCATCCGGCCGCGAGAAGTGTAGGAGCGATCTGATCTTATCTGCAATCCCCTCGATTGTGTTGATGATTCCTTTTACTCCTGACATGATTCCTTCTTTCAAACCTTCGATAAAATCAGATCCCCATTCCCACGCACTTGAGATAACATTTTCGATGATGTTTCTGACTTTATCAAAAATTCCCCGGATCATGTCCGGAATCGAAGAGATTGCGTTCGAAATCCCATCTTTCATGGCATTAAACCCATTTACGGCCGCCTCTTTTGTATTGTTTGCAAGATCAGAAACTGTTGTCTTGATCCCGTTCCAGATATTTGATGCAGCATTCTTTGTTTCATTCCAGATTGCAGAAACTGTATTTTTTAATGCTTCAAATCTGATTTTTACGGCATTTACAATACCTTCTACCAAAGATGTGACAATCTGCTCGATTCCGCTCCAGAATTTCTGTGCTGCCTCTTGCATATTGCTCCATATCTTTTCTGCATCCTCTCTCAGCTTATCAAAATCTCCGAGAACTAAGTCAATGAGTAGTAGCACCGGTCCCAGTATCGTGTTTTTGATTAGTTCCCACGCTCCCGCTGCCGCAGTTTTGATTCCGTCCCAAATTCCAGATAAAGTTGTTTTCAAATTTGAAAACATTTGCGAAATGTATGTTGCAAGCGCATTTATGATTGGATTTGCCATCATAGCCGTCCAAACCTCTTCAAATTTTGTTTTTACGCTTGTCCAGATTCCATTCCACCATTCTGGAATCCCCTGGAAGAAACTTACTGTATTGTTCCATGCCTCTGGTATTGTCTCTGTAAAAAACTTAACGATTCCATCCCAAGCCGCAAAAAATCCTTTTTTCACAGCATCCCAAACAGCATTGACAGCATCCCGAAACCATTCGCATTTGTTGTACAGTACGACCAATGCAGCCACGATTGCTGTTATGACCGCGATCACCGGATGTGCCATGATCAATCCAAACAAACTTTTTACAAGTCCTTTCATTTTTGTGATCATTTTCATGATCGTTCCACCCACTCCGGATATTTTCGACATCGCACCGGTTATGGCGGAAATTCCGGTTAATATTTTCCCAATCACTATGAGCAGTGGTCCGATTGCTGCTACCAGAATCCCGATAATTACAATCGCCTGCTGCACTCCTTCCGGAAGCGCGGAAAATTTATTCACGAGATTCGTGATAATCTCTGCCAACTTTTGTATAATTGGAGCCAGCGTATCTCCTATCTGTATGCCGGCCGTTTCCAACGATCCTTTTAACTCTTCGATCGCTCTTGATCCATCTCCCATCTGAGAGTTCGCCAAGCGCTGTGCTGCCCCCTGGTCGTTTGTTGCTTTAATGTACTTTTGTAGTCCTTTTTCACCGCTGTCCATAAGCACAGTGGCTGCTCTCATGGCATCAGATCCAAAAATGGTAGATAGTGCAGCATCTCTGGACGCTGTATCCAATCCGCCTAACTTGTCTTGTAACTCTTGCGCCATTTCAGTCGCACCAAGTAATTGCCCGCTCGAATCTCTTGTTTTTAATCCTAGATCTTCGATCATGTCTGCAGCTTTATCAGATGCTGGTGCTGCCAATTTCTGTAGCATTACTTTTAAAGATGTTCCTGCATCGCTTCCTTCAATTCCCGCATCTGCAAAACGTCCCAGTACAGCAGTCGTTTCTTGTATTGTCCATCCTGCATTTTTCGCGCCTGAAGAACACTGTGCCAGTGCCTGTGTAAGAGGCTCAACATCTGTTGAGGATGCTGCTGCCGCTCCAGCTAATGCATTGGCTGCCTCTGCGGATTTGTTTGCTTCCAGTCCAAAAGCTCCCATCGCTTGTACAACTACATTCGCTGCGTCTCCCAGTCCCATTCCAGATGATGCCGCAAGATCCATTGTAGTCTGTAATGCTCCTGCTTTGATGTCAGCTTCTGTCAAGCCACCTTTTGCAAGTTCTGTAATCGCGTTTCCAGCTTCCGTTGCCGAAAAAATGGTATCCTGACCAGTTTTAATTGCCAGTTGCCGTAACTCTTCCATTTCTGACATCGGTTTGTCTAGCGCACCTGCTGCCTGGCTCATTGCATCCTCAAAATTATTAGCCATAGAGACAGATGCAACTCCAATTCCTCCGAGTGCTCCAGTGAGTGGAAGCATCTTCTTTCCTGCTGCCGTTGCTTTTTCTCCAACTTTTCCAGTTACCGCGGATACCTTTGCAAGATCAGCGTTTGCACTTCCGACCTCTTTTCGCAAAGCTTTATACTCATTTGTTGTCTCAACGATTTCTCTTTGCAGCGCATCCATTCCTTCTGGACTGATCGGATGCCCAAACTCTTCGTCTACCTGCTTTTTCTTCTGTTTTAATTCTTCCAGACTCTTCGTGGATTCTTCTACTTTTGTGCTTAACTCTTTATATTCTTCTGTGTCAATTTCTCCGGCTTCTTCCATAGACTTCATTTTTTTCTTTAATGTGTCTAGCTTACCGTTGGTCTTCTCAATTTCTTGCTGGATAGGTGTATATGCCTGCTTCCAGGCATCGTAATTTCCAGCCGTTTTTGCCGCCTGTTCACTCGCCTGTTTCAAGGTCTTTAACCGTGTCTCGGTTTCTTGTATAGATTGTTGCAAGAGCTTCTGTTTTTGATTCAGTAACTCCGTATTCGTGGGATCCAGTTTTAATAGCTTATTGACATCTCGCAACGATGACTGCACTCCATAAAGTTTTTTATCTACACCATCCAGAGCCTTATTTAGTTTTGTGGTATCTCCCCCAATTTCAATCGTGATACCTTTTATTCTGTTTGCCCTTGTTTCCTCCTTTACAGTGCGTCTATGTCTGCTTGTGTTGCGATTTTTGGATAATCATAATCATCATTTTTTAGCTCAATAAACATGTCATTTACCATTCCAATACTTAATAGCTCAAGATCAGAAATAGAAATACCACACTGCACACACCTAAGCATGAACAGAGCGGTATTGACTTCTCGATCTATTTCCCGTTCTTTTTTTTTGGAATTGACATCTGTTTGTTTTCCATCTGCCACATATCCATGATCTCCGGCAGAATCTCATAAATATCGAATGTTTCAAATTGCTCCAGCCATTCGTCAATGTCTTGTGGCTGTTCCGGATCGCCATGCTTGTGCATTAAAAATGCAATGTTTTCAAACATTTCCAGCGATTCGATTGGAAGGCTGCTTTCAAATTCGCTCTCATCAAATTCTTTTCCTTCCTTTTCGCATTTTTTCTTCATTTCTTCTTTAAGTTTTTCCTGCACCTTGATCTGTTTTCCAATTTTCTGCATGTCGGTAAAAATATCCCTGCCAAATTTCAGACGGTAAATGCGGGGGATTGCCGCAGAACTCTTAAATTTGCATTCCACTCCGTTGATTGTTAATGTTTTCCGCATTTCAATCTCCTCCTACGCTACTTCCTGATCCGGAATATACACTTTTTCAAACCACTTGTCATAAAGATCATCGGTCGTTTCTGCCGTTGTTTTTGCTCTGACAGCCATTTTTTTGGCTTCCCCAACTGGTACAGCCGATGCGGAAATTGTTACTGTATCCGTTGTCGGCTCAATCGTATCCTCTGTAGTGCTTGATTCCGTTGTTGGCCGTGTCGATGTGCAGCAATAAAACCAAAATCTAGTTCCCCTTACATCTCCATCGATTTCAAATCCCAAAGCAAACCGCTTCACTTTTGCGGTAGCCTCTTCCAACATTACTTTATTCTTGTCGATATATTCGCTTAAAATCTTCTCCCGGAACTCGTCTGTAATCATCGCCACTTCCCAATCTCCTTCGTATCCGCTGTTGCTTGAAGAGACATAGTATTTTACACCGTCGGCATAAAATGGTGTCAATTCTCCTTGCGCTTCTAACGAAAGTGATACAGATCCCGGTAGCGCAAAAGGTGTATCAAATGTAATTACTCCCATTTCATCTTCTTTTAGTAACGCAACATGCGCATTGCTGATATTAAACTTTACTTTATCTTTTTTCTGTGCCAGTCTTTCTTTCCTTACTTTCCCTCCACTTCATACAGAACTTCATACATGTTTTCCGACTTGATATACTGTTCGTCTTTCTGCCAAAACAGTCCATATTTGTCAAGGATTTCCTCTACTTGTTCTTCCAGGTCAAAGTCTTTTTGATCCGTATAAAGCTCTATGTTTACTTTGTTGCTTTTAAAATAGACTTTTCCGTCTGCCGAAAAGTTATTGCTTCCTGGAATCAACCAACAAATAAACGGAGGATTGACTGCTTCCTCCGTCTCAAAATGATGATATCTATATTCAATTCCTATTTCCTGCAATATTCTCTCTATCTTTTCTTGTGTCATAGGCTTCGTTTTAACCTTTCCATCAAAATTTCCTTTGCATGCTTTTCTGCAATGCTGATATGTGGAATTCCATCCACTCTTCCACCATTTCTTTTCGCATGTCCATGCTCCAACAAATGTGTAAGACGATAATGCGGCTTTTTGGAATACACTACCATGTTAAACTTGTATCTTCCTTTCAGTTTTGCATCTCGTTTGCATGCCCAATGCTTTTTGTACTCTCCATCCCTTTCCGGAGACGTCGTTCTGAGTTCCGCCGCCGTCTGCTTTGCTGTTTCCTTCACAGCTTTTTCCATCGCTTCTCTTATATCTTCCCGGTAGGCATCTAGCTCAGTCATTACCGCAAGTGCCAACTTGTCAGCGTCAATTTTAGCCATGTTTTCTCACATCCTCATATAGTGTGGTGATTTTTTCCAGCGACAAAAACATGCACGGAGGTGTCTGGTCGTATTTATTCTGGATCTGCACAATTTTATACTGAATCCCTCGGACTATGCACACATCCATCGTCGATATATCCTCCATCGGCAGTACAGCTACTACCTCATCAATCTGGCTTGATAGCACCTTTGCTTCGTAAAAGCGTTTGATCCCAACCGTCCGAAATCCAAACCGCACATGCTCCTGCTTTGTTTCCACAATTTTCCGCCCCTGGACTTTGCATACTTCCAGACACCCATCGTTAAATGTAACAAATTTTGTTTCCTTACGTCTTGGCATTATATTCCCTCCAGTTATGGATCTGTAATGCAATGATTTCTTGTTTATAATTTTTTATAAACTCATCTACTTGACCAGCTCGTGCATACATGCAGTAATTTAAAAGCAGCTCCTTTTCCGGTGTCTCTTCTTCAAAATTGCATTGCCCGATTTTACCTTTTAAGTATGCTTTTCCACGTTCAATGATCCCGGAGAGCTTTTTTCGCTCTCCGAGTTCCATTTCCCAAGTGATGTCCAGAAAGTTTTTTACATCATCCAGTAATCTGTCCATCTTTACTCCTTATTCTTTGTTACAGTGACCTGGTATTCTTTTGTCGCCTTTCCATCTGTTACGTTTACTTTCACAACATTTCCGGCTCCTTCCTGCCAAGTTACCCTGCTTCCATTCGCAATCGGTTTGTCATTAAATTTTACTTCGATTTCCGCCGTCGTGTCTGCCGCGATTGCCTGCACCGTATTGGATGCATCCGTTGTGGTCAAAGTATATGTTAATGTTCCTTCTGCAAATTCCGGTGTAAGTGTATGTCCTCCGATCTTAAGATCTGCAAGATTTGCATTTTCTACATTCTCTTCTGGCTGCACCACTTCCACTTCGTATCTTGCACGCTGTAATTCTGTGATGTCCAGTAAGACAAATGCATTGTCGTCTATCGCAAATCCATGTCCATACATCTTGATCAGATATACTCTTTCATCTTCCAAAAATCTGTAATCATCAGAGTATAAGATTCTTCCTCCGTTTTCGATTCCAGATCCCATAAAGTACAGTTTTGACATGCCAAACACTGCTTTTCCTACGGCTACCGCTGGAGATTGGATAACATCAATGGGAAATGGAAGTGTGCTCACATATCCACCGCCAGGAGCTGGTCTTTGCGTCGCCGGAAGCACTTTACTGAAATAGTCTGCTGGGTTTACTACAAGGATCAATGAATCTACTGCTCTTGACTGTCCCTTTTCATTGATCGCCATGATTGCAGCCAGTTTTCCAAGCTGTACATCATCAAATTTTGTGATTTTGATTGCTTTCTTTTCCGGGTACTCCCCACCTTTTACAGATACGCTTTCTCCTACTTGTCTTGTCATTCCGATCGGCATATCTTTTCCAGTACCGTTTACGATACCGTCTTCCAGTCCGTTCGCAAGTGCTTCATACAGCACTTCTCTTACATATCTATCTAACCATTCCGGTCCCAGATCTAACATTGCTTTGCAAACCGGAAGGAACGCGGATAATTTGCTTAATGTTACATCCACTTCTTTGAATCCGGATGTGAGTTCCTGGATAATCTCTGCACAGAGTTTTCCCCATGCTGCCTTCTGGTATCCGTTGGTATTCATCATCATTCTTGTCAGACCAGTCACGGAAGTAAACTGGATTTTGGACAGTAACGGATGATTTGTTTTTAAGTCCTCAAATACTTTATCCAAGATTGTAAATGGCATCACCACATCGAGGTTTTCTACTGCCTGCTTTGGATTCGGTGCTTTCATTGCTTCGGAGAGTTTCTGATAATATTCTCTCTCTTTTGATGTCAGCTGTCTAACACCTCTGTCAGATAAGATTTTCTGATCTGTTTCTTCTACAATCGCTTTTGCCTGCTCTAAAACATTCTCCTGGATCTTATCGCACAGCTCCACAAACGCTGCCTGAAACTGTTCTGTATCCCCATCTTTGATTGCATCGTTCATTTTCTGTACGATAGCTTTCTTTTCCATTTCAATTACGTCTAAATTTTTCCTTGTATTGTTCCTCCTTTAAAAAGTTCTAAAATTTTATTTTTCTCCGGCTTTTTCTGCTGTCGCTCTTTCATTTTTGCGATCTGCTGCCGGAAGCTCTCCTGGCTATTCAGCTGCCTTTGCATGCTGGACAGCTTTTCCAAAATTTCTTCATTTCCTGCTGTTTCTGTTTTTTTATTCATAATCTCGTCAATCAGACCGTATTCCAGAGCTTTATCCGGTGTCAGATACGTTTCGTTCTGCATCAGTTCGATCAGTTCTCCCTCACTGATATTTGCCCTTTCTAAAAATACTTGCCGATTCGCTTCCATCATATCATCAAGATCATCAGCATACTTCCTTAGCTGCGTTGCGTTGCCGGAGCAATACATCCACATATCATGGACAAGTGCCGTTGTGCCCAGGCACATTTTTCTTTCATCGCATGCCTGCAAAATTAAAAATGCAACGCTGTGTGCCACCCCGTCCACAATGCCGACCTTTTTGTTCGAGCACTGCTTCAGCAGGTTATAGATTGCTACTCCCTCTTTTACAGATCCGCCATTGGAGTTGATATGCAGCTCTATCATCTGTCCTTCCGGAATGTCCGAAAGTTTCTCTGCAAAATACTTGGCAGATGTTTCAGAATCTTTGTATTCCCATTCATTCCAGTCAAATTCTCCATATTCTGTTACATCGTCATAGATGTACAGAAGAATTTTATTTTCTGACTGCACTGGCTCCATTCTCCAATTTGTAATGTTCTTCCTTTTCTCACCCCTTTCACTGAGCATCATTTTTATCCAATCCTGCAAGCAGGTCTTGAATCTTACTGTAATTCTTGGTCATAAAATGCTGATTCGCCCATTCCTCTTCAATCCGAGGTTTTCCGAGCACTTCTAAAATATCATTAATCGTAAAGGCTCCGCTTGATATTAACTTGTCCACTGGTGTCGCGATGTCAAAAATATCAATATGTTTTACCGCAAGTGTTTCAATTTTGATATACGTTCCTTGCTTAAATCCTTCGTACCCATTCCGTTTCCGGTTGATCTCCTGCTGCAACATTTTAATCAATGGATCTACGACAAAAGTCAGCAGCTCATCAATTGCTTTTCCGGTATCCTGTACATCTCCTTTTGCAAGGCTCGGCGGGAAGGAAAATCCTCTGGCAGTAAATTCGAATATATCATCTGCAAGTGATTTGATATCTCTTGTAGACTCAGTGGAATACGTCTTTCCGCTGTCCGATATATCCTGATACTCGTATCCATTAAATAATGGCAATACTGCATTTTCTTTACTGAAGAAATTTTTGAAATGTTCCGTCATGAGCTGATTGAAATTTTCGTTGAAATTATCATCTTCTTGAGCGATTGCTTCTATCTTTAAAATTCCTTTTTTTCCTCTTGACTTCTTGTATGCTTCCTGCGCATACACAATCAGTTTGGAGTACGTCTCGTACATTCCGTTCATCAATTTCCTCATGTCATTTGAGTTCAACTCAAAAAACATGACATCCGACATTTCCAATGTTTCTGATAGTTCATATCCGTCAATGACAATTCCGCTAAACTTGTAATCTTTCAAAGCAAAAATTTCTTTGCAGTAAGAATCAGCTACATACAATTTTTTGTTTACTTCCACGACAAGGCATTCATTGTTTCTATATAATTTTCCAATGAGTTTGTTCACGAATCCTGCTGCATTCTGATTTTGATTCGGCTCATAATTCCAAAGATAATACTCTGCAGCTTTAACTTCTTTTCCTTTTACATAAGTCTTAAATTCACATTTACTCACTGCATTTGCAATTTTATTTACGCAAGTCCAAAAAGCCAGTTCTCTGAGATAAATCTCATAGATCGCTCCCTGCACTTCTTTGTCATCCATAATATCCTGCATGTTAATGCTGATATTTCCGACTCCCAACTTCTTGATCAGCCAGTCTTTTATGCTTAACTTCCTACTCTCACCTCCTTAATAGCTGTATACCATTGTTGCCGGGGTTGGCTTTGGTCTCTTCTGTGGCAACTCATCTTCTATGGTCATTGCCGCTACCAATGCCATAAACGGATCCGTCTTCCTGCTTTTTGCTTCAATTTTCCCATACACAAAATTTCCCATATCAGCATCATCTTCTTTTCCTGGCTTTCTCCCATGCCTGATCAGCTTCGCATTGTTTGTTGCCCAGCGAAGCTCCGGTGCATCCCCCCAATTAAACCACCGATTTGTAAAGCAGCTATCAATTACTGGTGCAACCCTCATGACATCTGATGGCCTGATTAGTTTCAGATTTTTGTTTATTTTCAAATCAAACCCTATTTCTTTTAGATATTTTGCCAACAATGCGAACCGGAAATCATCAACTGCAAGCTTTTTGATGTTATACTTTTTCTTTGCTTGCTGAATATATTCTGTAATTACTGATGGATGTATTTCATTTTCATCTACCAGAGTCAGTCTTCCCATATCCGCCCATTCTTTCCACGGAGCTTTTATCCTTTCCAGATCATTTGATTGCAGGCACATCCATGAGTGGCTTACATCATATCTTTGGTCTCCGTCTCTAAAATGCAGATCCACCGAAGCCCAGTCATTTAATTTTGTATAGTCCACTCCACAAGTGCAGCTCCATCGTTCCAAATTTGGAAGAATAATATTGGTGGCTGCTATGTTCTCCCAATCTGTTACGCTCATCTCTTCTGCATTTTCCGGAATATTCATTCGTTTCGTCATAAATGCTGGCAACCTTCTCGGATTCTTTTTCCATTCCCGATATTCCTTCCTGATCTCTTCCAGTAGGTTTGGCAAATACGGAAGAGATGGGTTTGCCATCGGCCAGTTTGTTTCGTCATCGACATCTTCTTTTTTATTCAGTCTGCAAATAAAAGGCAAAAGACCATTGTCCGGTTCTCCTCCCCTCAAGATTCCTTCTGCTGTTTCCAGCAGATCATCCAGTGGTCCTTCCCGGACATCACCATTTGTCGTATAGTAAGATCTTCTCGGATGTTTCTTTTTTCCAAGACCGGTTGTAAATACATTGATATTCTTATAATCTTCATATTGATGGATCTCATTGAAGATACAGATTCCAGATCTCAAACCGTCCTTTCCCTTTGGACTGTTCGTTCTTCCTCGCATAACGCTTTTGGTTTTCAGGCTCACTACTTTTTCTTTTGTCCAATAAAAAAACTTCTTTAGCTTTTTCACAACAGATGGTTGCTCAAATGCATTTATGACATCTTGCACCGGTCTCATTGCCTGGTCCTCATTGTTCGCACAAATATCAACATCGTACTCCCGGATACCATTATATGGGGACATTAAGCACGCAGATTCTACCGCGATCGTACCATCTTTCCCCGCTCCTCTCCCCAACATACAGAGCAAATCCGGCCATCTCGGCAGCCCTGATTTGCTCCAATATGTGCAGTCATGCAGCCCGATTACGAACTTCTGCCAGGGGAAAATATCCTCAAATGGGAAGTATTTGGTAAGTCCCATATACTTTTCAAACTGCTCCTCATCGACATAAATATCTTCATTTTCAAAGCACCATTTCACATGTTTGATTAGCAGTTCTTGATCCTCGCACACTGCATAGGTTTTATGTTCAACAATATCAATCCACTCCTGGATATATGGATGGATTTTACAGCTCATCGTCATCATCTCCCGGATCTCCGGAAACCGGCTTAATTCCAATGCTGTCGAGTATTTTCAGCATCTGTGCACTTACCTTAATTCTTTGATCTATGGAGTCATTTTTCTTCTGTCCTTTTTGTCCTCCACCGTTGTCATATTTGACAACAGCTCCTCTCTTTTTTATGTCTGCAATCAGGTCATTTTCCAGGTCCCAAAAATCCATGTATTTATCTACTAAATCGATGTAATATTTCCCAGTGGTCCCATTCTTGGCCAACTGTTCCAAAAGGTCATCTTTGATTTCTTCTCTTAATATTTCTTTTCTCGTTTTTCTCGCCCTTAGACCACCCCTCCTTCACGCGCGCGCGGAAAAATCTCTTTTGTCAAGAGCACCCACCGGTCTCTTATGGCCAAATTAAAACCCGATTTTTTTCGACCGGGGGTACTCTCTCATTTTTACCATCTCTCTTCTGTCAATGGCTTCTTCTTTTCTTTTTTGCGGTATCCATGTACTTCTTCATGGCATTCATGACAGAGACTTATGAGGTTTCTTTTCTTCTCTCCCCTGAAGTAATACCAGATTTCTAATGACTTATCTGGATGCTTCTTTACATAGTTTACATGATGGACTGTTGTGGCTTTCTTGTACTTTCCTCTCTGCTTGCATATCTGGCATTCATATTTATCAAGTCTCAGGACTTCTTCTCGTTTCGTTTTCCATTTGCTCCATGTGTAAAATCTATGTATGTTTTCTTTTATGCATTTTTTTACAAATGCAATGTCACGCTCTGTCATGTTGCCTCCTTGTTGAGTTGCAGGAGAAGGACTCGAACCTCCGACTTCCAGCTAAGGAGACTGGCGAGCTTCCAACTGCTCTATCCTGCTATGTATGTGTGCTACATCGCACAGTGTGCAGGTTAGGATTCGAACCTAACAACGCGCCCGCTCTCACGGACCGCACTTTCCTTTAATGCTATCTGCACTCCTTTTTTTGCGCAAAATAGGCTTTTGCCTAGAGCCTTTTACCGTCATTTGCTCAGGACGTAGAAAAGCACCCGGCTTTCGCCAGATGCTTCACTATTATTTACTATTCACTTCTTCAATAAATTCTTTCATCAGTTCGCTTATCTTTCCAGCTTGGCTGACTCCCGCTTCCTTGCAGGCAGATTCAAATTGTTCTACTAATTCTCTTTTCAGTTTGAACCCCTTTGTCATCCATCCAGCTTTCTTCTGGTACTTCTCTGATGCTATTGTTTGTGGAGTCGGATTACCTTTTGGCATGTTCACCCCTCCACTTCCGATATATTTTTTTTCCAACTAATCCAGCAACCACTGCAACTACAACCGCTACAATTATTTCTATTCTCATAGCTTTACACAGATGAACAATCGTGTTATATTTTATTTAACAAGAGAGGTTTTATCCCCTCTTGCCTTTCATTATTTTGTGATTAGCCAAGTAATAATTCCGGCTATCACTCCAGAAACAACTCCTGTGATTGTTTGAACTAGCACTTCAATCCAATCTATGGAGTTTTTCTTTTTCTTCTTTTTCTTTTTGCTCATCTGTTTCTCACCTCCTTACAAGTATATAATAACATATGGTTTACCATATGTCAATACTTTTCAGGTAAGTTTTACTAAATTTAAGTGGATACTATCGGAATCGAACCGATGACTTACCAGTTATGAGCTGGTGTTTCTGCCCCTGAATTAAGTATCCGTAACGTGAGAAGAGGCAACCTTTTCTCGGTCGCCTCGGGTAAGAGTTAAAATTCACGAAGTAGTTACTTTGTAGCAATAACATATTACTACTTTTCTTCGGGACATTGTGGGACATTTTCAAAATTTTCGAAAAATCTTTGGATTCTTTTCTTTACATTCTCATCCGTGTACTTTACTTTCCGTTTGGGAAATATTCTATTCATGTATTCTGCTACTTGTATGTATGTCATATCGTCTATAAAATACATCCTAAACATTATTCTGAGTTCACTTTTTGGAATACTCTCAATGTACTCTTCTGCTTCTGTCATCAGCTCCAACAGTTCTTCTTCCTTTTCTTCCAATTTCCTTTTATATCTTTTCAGATACGTTTTCTTTTTAACCTCTTCCGGAAATGGATAACCTGTAATCTTAATGCTTCCATACGTTCCGTCTGGTCGTGTTCCTTTCACGGAATCGGATACTACTGTTATATTTTCTATTTCTTTTTCAAGAGTTCTTATTCTCCTCTTTATATCTTTTATTTCTTCTCTCATTGCCGTGTATTCAACTAATATTGCCTTGTCCAATGTTTAGCCCCTTTCTTGCTAAATACTCCGCGACACTTAACTCTTTATACTCTCCTCTTCATCTGCGCCGTCTGAACCTTTCTTTTGTAGCCCGATCTTGGATCTCTATGCTTTTGATCCGGAATCCGGCGATCCCTGCTGCCTGCTCTAGCAGATCCAATACTTGTCTCACATGCTTTGGGATGTGTTCTGCATGCGCGATCGCTCTGTCTGCTGTTGGATCTTTATATCCTTCTTTATTCATCGTTTCCCTCCTTTACTGCTGCCTCCTTGGATGTTATAATTGGTTTATCAATTCTTTTTTATCTAAGGAGGCATTTCTATGTTCGATTATCAAAAATATCAGTCTTATGAAACATTTTTACTGTACCAAGAATTTCTTTCCATTCCAGACAATCCATTCTCCTTTCAAATCCCCGAAGGAATGGTGATGACCACTGATATGATACATACATTCCTGCAAGCTGCTTATAATGCAAAAGGTGTGTCTATTTTGGACTCTTAATATATGAATTCGGAAGTGGTTGCCATGCTATGCATCGTGCTTTCGTACCGCTAACATCTCCGCTCCAATGCCCATCTAGTTGCCACCCAATACCAAATGTTTCAAACATGCAATTATATTCTCCATACCGGAAATACTCATACCAAACAAGTACTTTTTCTAAATTTTCCGGAAGTTTCTCTTCTACCGGAATCCAGTCACTGTCTTTCTTTCCGTCCTCAAATCCTTTTTGATACCACTTTCTCCTGCTGCATCCTTCACAGTTTCATCTAACTTGTCACACGGTTTCTCCACCATCATTCTCTCAGCGAATTTAATTTTTTCATTTATCTCTTCCAAAATCTTCTCTAGTACGTTCATGTCACTCACTCTACTCCCTAACTAAATGCATTTACCCATTGTAAATATTCATAAGCAAGCCAAAATCTAAAACATGCTTTATTTTCACACTCTTCATAATTATGTTCTTTTCCGCAATATACCTCACAGCTTTTGCACATCTCTCTTAATTCCTTTGTACTTTCCTCGTTTTGCATATAAGGTTTAATATGTTTTCTACTTTCTTCGATTTGCTTATCAATTTTTTTCATCACTCCACCTCCAACAACTCTGGATTATCAAAAATATTGCCAATAACTTCTACCCATTCTCCATTATCTTTTCTCTTTGCTTTAAATAGGTTTTCTCTATTCATTTCTCTTGCCTCCTTGCTGTCGCATCTGCTCGATGTAAATATCTGTTGCGCACCTTACAATTTCCGGTTTGATTCCATCGTAATCAGTGCCTTGGTAAAAATTCTTGTCGCACGATCTTTTAATCATGTACAGGATACCTTCAAATGTTTGTTCTTTCATTCTTCCACTCTCCTATTCCGGCCAATCAAGTTTTTGTCCGCATTGTTCGCAGTAATTCGGCATATTCCCAAGACAATACCCATCTGCATATATCGTTAATGGTATGTATCCGCAATTATGGCATTTATAATGTGTTTTCTCTGGGCATCCATTCTCGTCTGGCTTCTTCTTCGTATATCGCTCTTTCAGCTCGTTCACTTGTTCCGGCGTAAGTCCGGTATCTTCATATTTTTTCAGCGCCCAGTATAATGTCATGGCATATTTTTTTACTTCTCTGCCATCAACACACGTTCTTTTCATTCCCCCATCGATTTTCTCGTCCGGAATTGTTAATCTCTCCATCTTCTTATGCCCTTTCTTTAACAAACTGCCCGCATCTTGCTTTACCGCCTTTGCAAGTGCCGCCATTTAACTGCTGCCATCTGCAAGCTGTACACTCCTCGCAGATCTCTTTGCATTTGTTATGATGGTTTAAGATGTCGCATACATATTTTCCCATCTTACATCCTGTGCATTTTTCTTCTAATTCTTCCCCGCTCAGCTGATCTGGATACTTGCAGAGATTATCGCAGATATGCTCCATCATTCTGGTTGTGATTCTGTCCATTCTTGTTTCCATTTTCTAATCTTCTCCCGTCTCTTCCTTCAGTATTCTTTTCAGTTCTTCTTTTTCCTCCGGTGTCGCTCCTTTCGAGCAAGCCTCCACCAAGTCATCTATTTCCATTTTGGCCAATGCCACCATTTTATCCAACTCTTTATCAGTATTTTCCTTTCCAATCATTTTGGCCAGACTATTCCTTACTGCTTTTGTTATTATGGTGTAATCTGCTCTGACTTCCTCCACTGTTCCTTCTATTTCTATATTTCCTTCTTTGATCCAAATCATTCTCTTTCTCCTTCCGCATCCTCTTATCAGCTTCTGCCCGGAAAGAGCCACACGGCTCTTCCCACCAGTCTGGCTCTTCTCATTTTATGTCTGCAATTATTTTTCGGATACTTTCTACAACCCGTTCTGCTTTCATTTCTATTTCCTTTGCAAAGTATTTATCTCTTTCTTCTTCGCTCATTCGCGATAATTGCATTGTTTTTTGCATCTCTTCTTCGGCTCTTTCTTTTCCTATAGTTTCTTCCAGCACTTCCCTCACTGCTACCGTGATTACTCCATAATCCGCTAATGTCTCGTATAAGTCTCCTTTGATTTCTGTTGTTCCTCTTTCTGTTTTAATCATTTTTCTTTCTCCTTCTTGATTCAAATTTTGTACATGTTTCTGCGTCACAGTCTCTTCTATGACCGGTCTTTTCTAGGTAGTCACATAAGACTGTGGATTGCAGTTTTACGCTGTATTTGCACTTTGCGCAGCGTTTCTTGTGTGGTGGTATATCAAGCTTCACTGTTGATCTCCTTTATTACCTTGTTTATAAATTTATTTATAATCTTTTCTATCTCTTCCTGGGCTTTCTCTTCTTCCGCAGAGAGGGCAAAGTCCATTCTTGCCCGCATCAGGTGCATTAATACCAACCTCTGCCAGGGCTTCCCCTTTTCCAATATCTTCTTTACCGCTTTGTCTCGTTTCATTTCAACTCCTTTCTGAGGGGCGATCTGCCCCTCCTCCGATAGGTTAATGAGTTACTGTGATATATTAAATCCTTAGATCATAAGGCTTCGTCAATAAAATGGAATCCATCTGTCCACTTTTCCTGTTTGGGTTCCGGTGTGTTATCCACAATTCCGGTCAGATTATCCTCCTGGAATTTTGCTCTAAACTCCTCTCGGGTGTGATTACACTCATAAGCCTGCTGCGCAAGTTTCCTTAAGATCAGATCATTTTCTTTATTGTTGTGTACTGCCTCCGGTCCGGAGGTGTGATGTCGCACTCAAAGATATACCTTTAATCCGGTTTCTTCGCTGTTTTGCCGGTCCGCTCCTGGAAAGATGTGGTGTTCCTGCACGCATGCATGTTTCGCGTAGTTTCCAGATAGTCGGCATAGGTAACATGTTCCGTCTTTTTTGTGCATGATGGATTTTGTCTTCTTTTTGGTCTTTTTCCTTTTCCCCGGCTTCGGGAACATCATTTCTGACACTTTCCAACCTCCTTTAGATGCTCGATCATGGCAGTGGTGTTGGTTTTTCCATCCGCAAAATGCTTTGTGTCCGGCTTTAAGAGATACTTTTCTTTTCCTTCACTTTCTCCTTTCCAGCTGGTGTAAGGATACTCTTTTACGATTATTGCAGTTCCGTCCGGGAGGTCGTATCGGTAAAATATTTCTTCGGTGTATGTGTTTCTGCACCATACTGGCCACTTGTGGTAATCGTTTAAAAACGCTTCCCGTTCTTCTTTATTCTTTAGGATTGGAAATGCTTCTTTGTATTCCGCTTCAATTATTTCTTCTCGAGGTTCTTCCTGCTGCTCTTCGCTCAACGTTTGATGCTCCGGGAAAGGCTCTTCGGTTATTCCTTCTACCACTTCCGGATAATCGTGTATTTCCATTTGTCCCGGAATCTCTTCTTGCATTGGATTTTCAATGCTTTCCTCGGTTTTACGCAGTTCCCTGATCTCCCTTACTGTCATGTCTTTCGTGACCTGCTGCCGGGTGTCCTCTTCCAGGTAAAGCATTTCCTGCAACTGACTCTTACTAAACCGCCGATACTCCTCTTTTAGGTATGGGCTTTCCCCGTTTTGGCTAAATGCTTGATTTATGCTCATCCATCGGCTGGCGGTGCTGCGGTGCAGTCCATATTCTTGATCCGCAAACTCCCAGATGTCTTTGTATCCGTCTGCTTTATACTCCTCTGTCCTTTGGATTTTGCGGAGATAATACCCAACCTCCACAAAAGACTCCTTGATCTTGGTGATTCCGTCTCGGATTCCGGCTTTAGTCTCCTCGTAGGTCATGTTTGCGTACCAATTACTTAACTGGCCGGTCTGCGCCTGCTGCCTACTCTTGCTGTTTAATGTGTCCAGTACATTAAATCCCATTATCTCTCCCTCCTTAGATACTCCTCGATAAACTTCTTATAATCCTGGGTGGCTCCGCACCGGGAAGAGTACTGCGTTACCGGCACTTGGCAGAGCGTTGCATCCTTTGCCTGCCGGGAATGCCGTATTTTTATGCTAAAGATTCGTTTGCCATATTCTTTCCGCAGCCATTCTTCGGCTTGCAGTGCAGCTTCGGTTTTTTCAAAGTCTGTGATTAAGATTCCGGTGAGGTTGGCTTTTCGGTTGATCTCTGTGATATTCTGGATTTGATTCATCATCTCGACCATTCCATCCAGTGAGTAATTGTCCAAATTGATCGGGATTATTATCTCGTCTGATGCGATCAGCGCGTTTACCACGTTCATTCCGATGTCGGGTGGGTTGTCTATTATGCAGCGCTCATATCCCACCAACTCGGATAGTGCCTTTTGATACCGGTCATGCTGTGCTGCGTTTCCAAGCAACACTTCTTTTTCCGCTTTCTCCATGTAGATGTTGCATGGGATGATGTCTATGCATGGATTGTCGGTGTGCAGGATGTTTCCTCGGGTTTTCCCGGTCAAAAGCATGACGGAGCTTCCGATCATGCGCTCTGGAGTGTATCTTTTAAATGCCTGTGATAGATTCCCCTGCTTGTCGTTGTCAATCCCCAGCACCCTCTCTTTCCGTGAGAGGAGTTCAATCATGGCCACACTGGTTGTTGTTTTTCCAGTGCCGCCTTTTAAATTTACGATGCTTGTAATTTTCATTTGTTCTCCTCCACCTTTCTGATGATTTCGTCTGCTACTTCGTTCAATCCGGCATTGCGGAGGATTTCTGCGACTGCCTCGACAGAGATGTATTGTCCTCTTGCTTTGGTGTTTTCCTCGTCAATCTGACTTAAGATTTCAAAATTGAGGTCTACATCACATGTTTCCTTTAGTTCTGCTGCATAGTCGCTTACTTTTACGTAATTTCCACCAAAGCGATCCAGTTCCAGGCAGTCGGCGCAGACTCTATTTAATTCTTTTTCAAAGTCTCCGATTCTCTTTTTTCTCCATCCGTGCTTTTCGTATAGTGTCCAGAGAGTGACTGTTTTGATTGTGGATACAATCCTCATTGCAAGCATGTTATAAAGTTCTCTCATGCCGTCATAACTTTTCATCGCAAGAGGTAGTTCCAAGATTCCTCTTGCTTTCATGTCACTTTCCAATGCTTCAATTCCTTTTTCTTTTGCTACTCTAAGCGCGTAAGCCATACCTTCTCGTCTTAGTCTTTCTTCTTTCTTCATCGCGTTTTCTCCTCTTTTCCTCTTGTTTTCGGTCGTAATCTGTTTCGTATAGATATTCCTTACCGTTATAGTAAAAGTAGTAAGTAGTACCCCTTACCTGCTCTTCCCCTATGTATCTGCCTCTGTCAGCTCCGTCATACATGGATCTGGCTTCTTTCCAGGCAGTTTCTAACTCACTTTGCATGCTCTCATCTCCTCACGAAGCTGATTGGTGTGCTCCTTGTCACTCTCAAAAAATCTAATCACATGCTGCCGTCTGTACGCACTGATCGCCTGCCATTCTTCCCGGCTGGCGATGTCTCTGCCAGTCCTTGCTTTAAAATCTTTCTGCTCCCACTTGTCCAACTCCGTCTCATACATGCTTTTTACATAGTCATTGTCTGTATAAATCGCAACTTGGCAATTTTTATTTAATTTTCCCAGTGCCTCAACAGTTGCCTTTAACACTGCCTCGTTATAGGTTAATCTGACTGATCTGAGCGTAAATCTTGTTTCTGTCCGCCCATCCTTGCGGATGTACTCCAGGAGGAAGCAGTATCTTCTTTCCAATCGTTGCGGCGCTTTTTTATCCGCCTCGATGTATATGTTTACCTTGTACACTCGTATCCCCCCCCCTATCTTGATTAATGTGTAGTATCTATATGGGTATCCGGTTACTGGATTGATCCCCTCCACAACGGAGGTCTTGTCCACATAATAGCCTTTTGGAGGCTTAATCTCCTTTTGCCATGTCCTGCGTTTCATGACCTTTGTTTCTGGATCGCGCTCTATCATATTCCGAGATCTGGAATACGGCTCTCCCTGGGATTGATCTGATTTTTTTGCAATGTACTCTGCCAGATCCTGAAAACCGCCCTCCTCATACAATAGCTGCATGTGGACTCGTCCTTTTTTCCACTGCCTAGCAAGGAGTAGATCTCCTCCGTCAATCCGGTTTAGGATCATATGCGCGTGTATTGCTCCTCTTGCTCCCTGCTCCATCTTTAGGATCCACTTTAACTGCTTGTCCTGCTTTTTGTAGTGGTACTTTAATCTGTTTAAGAGGTTGGACATGTCCTTTTTGGCCGCCTCCATGTCTTTTGGTCTGTCAGATGGTCTATATGTAAATGTCAGCCAGTAATCTCCTTCCGTGAAATTCCACTTGATCAGTCTTCTTACTTTTCTCACTTTCATCCATTGGTTCTGCTTCTTGATCTGCTCCGGAGTGGCTTTCTTTTTCTTCTCCCGCTTCTGTCCTGGTGCTCCATATCTCCCGGTGTGCTTTTCTTCTACCTCCATGGAGTCCCTAAAGGTCCATATATCTCTCTTGTACATTTTTCTGCCCTCCCTTAGTCGTAAGTTTAATATCCTAATCAAGTTTAAAAAGAGGTTCTTTCCCTCTCATTTCCTTGACATTCTGCCATACAAACTTTATACTAAAGGTGATTATTCAAAGCTGTATAGCTTACCCCTACGGTTCTCCCAAATCGTAGGGGTTTTCTTTTTCCAGATTTTCCAATAATCTTTCTGCCTCTGTCTTTACATAGCGCAGCATTTGTATTGTTTCTTTCCTGGTCTCTTCCAGGTGCTCTTTTGGAGTTTTATATTTGATCAGATTCATATATAGACTTTCCAGTAGCTTTCTGTTTTGTGTTTCTGTGGTATCTAAATACTTGGATAACATTTTCAGGTTTCCTCTGCTTAATGCTTCGCCGAATGCGTATCTGATTGATCGCTCTACCGCTCCGCATGTCACTTTGTATTTCATGGCCACTTTTTCATATAGAATCATTGTTTTTACTGTTTTCCATTCCCAGCCTTCCTCGAATAGTTCCATGATGTATACAATGTACTGTGCGCCTTTTAAGTGCATGTCGATTCCTATTGCAGGCAAAATCTTCTCAGCTTTTTCCCTTATCATTTGACTTTCCTTCTTTTTCCCTTTATACTTAAATTGGATTATTACTTGAGCGCATTATCGGTTCCCCAACCGTGCGCTCTTTTTTACTGGCTGATTAATATTAATAAACTTCAATTCCTCCAGCCCTTTCTTTTCTCGCTCCGGAAATGGAATGATTTTTGCCATCGGCTCTGTCCTCTTCTCATATGTTTCAATTTTTCCATGCTTTCTAAAAAATCCTAAAATACTCATTTATGCCGTCCTTTCTCTTTGCTCTCTTTCTGCTTTTGTGATAATTGCCGCAAAATTATTTATTCTTTCTTGCGCTTTTTCTGGTGTTACATCCTTACAGCAGCTATCATCTATTCTTATTACTGCGCTTCCATTTTTTATTGTTTTTGTGATCATGGCATTACCTCCTTGCTAATGCTTATGTAGCACAGCAAGTACAACTTACCCTTGTACTTGCTGTATTTTTTTATTTTTCTGTCACGACAGTATCTGCTCCCTGCACTTCTACCCATCCGTGCTCTTTTCTCGCCTCTGCTTCTTTCATCCGGATCAGCTCATCTGTGATGGATTGGCTCACGATTCGGTTGGATTCTGCTTCTGCCTCTGCATTTGTGATCGTAACTGCTTTATCCGCCTCTGCTTTTGCTTTATTAGCTTCTCCCTGCGCAATGGCAGTCTGCTTATCAAGTTCTGCTTTCTCGGCATCCTGCTTCGCCTGCTCCTTTGCCTGCACTTTCTTTTGCAGTTCTTCGTCTAACTGGACATCAATAATCAGCGCAGACTGTACTTCGATTCCGTATTCACCTTTCAGTTTTTCATTCAGATATTTCGTAATCTCAGCTCCTACTTCTGATCTTTTTGTGCTGTAAATATCCATTACTGTAAACTTCGGAGTTACCTCTTTTATGTAGGCAATAATAGAGTTTTTTACTTTAGACTCTACGATCTCCTCTCCATCCATCCCATTAAATTTCTCATAGAGTGATGTCACTCTTTCCGGGATGAAATTGTAGTTTACGGTCATATTCATTTTCACCATACCGCCATCTGCCGGGGCATCCACATGAGTATCTTTTTCCAACTTTTTCTCATTGAAGTCTGCCGCGTTGTTGCTTAAAACAAGTTGCTGCTGTGAGACCGGATAATCTTTTACTTTTGCCAGTGGTCCTACAAATTGGAATCCTGGACCTAAAGTCTTTTCCTTTACCCCACTTTTTGCAGTGTATACAACACCTACTTCTCCTTGCCCCACATAAGTTCCGGACATTGCCACGTAAACTCCTGCTGCCACAACCGCTACTGCGATGATGGCTCCTACAATTTTTGCTTTCATTCTTCCTGCTCCTTTACTTTTTCTTTAATCTTTTTATGTGTTTCTTTTTCTATTTCAAAGACACTTTCTCGTCTTTTAATAGCAATGTACACTCTGCTCCACGCCCACCAGACGCAAATTCCAGCGGATGCGAAGAGTAATGTTGTTAATGCAAATATTGCGATTCTTCCCATATCTCTTTACCTTTCCACGAAATAATCTACTGTTACCCCGAAAAACTTCGCTACTTTTGCTATGTTTTCCAATGATGGAGAGGATTTTTTCCATCCCTTTATCGTCTTGTTTCCAAAGCCCAGCTGTTTTTCAAGAGTTCTTATCTGTATCCCTCTTTCTTCAGCTAATTTTTCTATTTTTTCATATACCATTTTCTTACCTCTATGGACTTTTCTTTCATTTCTTGTTACAATGTCTTTGTTACCTTTAGATAATTTTCTAATGGCATTTGCCGGAAAGGAGCTTATTAAGGAGTAACATTTTATCAAGGGCGCAGGGAATAATCATTAAGAAAGGAGTTTGCGAAGGTACGTTTCTTATGATTCGTTATTTACTTTCGTAATAATGGTTTGTGCCATTATTACGGCAGTGAATTATCGCAAGTAGCGATAAACTTTGTATATTTCTTTTTTACCCTGCGTTATATCCCGGCAGCTTATGTTGCCGGGCTTTTTTATTTTTCTCCTCTCCGGCGATGCAGCTCTCTTTTAAAGGAGCTGCAAAGGAACAACGAAGTGTGAATATGTGTATGAGTAGATTTTAGAAGGAATTTTAACAATGGGCTTTAATGTACTATTCACTAAGGCTACCTGCTGCCTTTTCTTCGTTGTTCCTTTGCAACTCCTTTCTCCTCCTATCCTGCGCATGTGCTCCGCGCATAAATCAAATTTTTTCCAGTGATCTAATCTATATCCTTCCTTTCTTCACATTCCTCTAATACGATCTTTACTTTTGTAGGAGCGCGATAAAGAATCGCTGATGCTTCTTCTATATGTTTCTTTGCTTCCTCTAACTCCTTTAAAATTTCGTTTTTTCCCTCTATTTTAATAATCATTTTTCTTACCTCGCTTTATTGATTTTTTCATTTCATTCTCCTATACTTTGATTACAGGCATCTACCAATGCCGAGTATTATGAAAGGAACTATAATTACTATGCATAAAGATATTACTGCGTATTCTATTGACCCTGATCAACGTGAAAAGAGCTTTAATGTAAAATTGCCTAATAAATGTCCTTCATGCAATATCGCTTATGGAGAGCTACCAGTATGCAGTTATTACATAACCTCTACTCGTATTTTTCTTTCTGATAGACTCACGACAATTTATTCAATTTTTTACTGTCCGCACTGCGAACGTTGCTTTTTTGTACAATATTCCACTTCTGACGATAATGCGTGTCATATATCCATTGATGAAGTCTATCCAACTCCGAAATCTACTACGGACTTCTCTGATCGCATAAAAAAGGTTTCTCCTAAATTTGTAGAAATATATCGTCAATCTGAGCAATCCGAAAATCTAGGTTTTAAGGACATTTGCGGAATGGGGTATCGTAAGTCTCTTGAGTTTCTAATTAAAGATTATGCTATTTTTAAATATCCGGATTCACGGCCTGATATTGAAAATTCTCCTTTAAGCAAATGTATCAACACCTTTATTGAAGAACCGCAAATCAAGGTCCTCGCAAAGGCTTCCGCTTGGATCGGTAATGACGAAACACATTACATCAGAAAGCATGAATCTTATGATATTTCGAATTTGAAGCATTTCATTTCTGCAACAGTTGCGTATATTAACTACGCACTTACTTATCTTGAAGCTTCTGAGTTTCTACAAAATCCTCAATGACTTTCTTAAGTCTTTCCGATTTCCACTCTGTCAGATCACAAAGCAGAGTGGGGTCGGTATCTCTTTCTGCCAAGAAATCCCCATTCAAATCCCAATATTCCGTCACCTCACGCATCTTATCTCCTTCTATGCCAATCCCTTTCATTATTTTCACTTCGATGACTGGCACTACTTTCACACTATTAGGTCCTTCTCTTCTTGTCTTCATTTCGCAACTGTTCATCTGTTCTCCTATCCTGCTTTCCTACACATGTGCTCTGCGCATAAAGCAAATCCCTCCAATAACCTAAGAGCCTCATTTTTTCTTTCTTTCGGAATCTTCTTTATAAGTTCCGCAAATTCTCTTCCATCTTCTCTGATTTCTTCTAAGTCTTTACTTTTCATATTGTCACTTCCTTTCTTGTCCCCTTTGCCCACATTATAATCCCCTTAGACATCTTTGTCAACTCTTTTTTGTTCCCTTTGCCAACTTTTCCTCTTGACTATCAAATGCGTCAGTGTTATCCTATAACCAGAAAGAAGGTGAATGCATGACTCAAGGTGAACGAGTGAGAGAATTAAGAAAATTCTTAAACTTAACTCTCGAAAAATTTGGTAAATCTTTGGGAGTTGGAAAAACTGCTATTTCAAAAATAGAGAATAACGAAAGAAAACTTACCGAACAAATGATTTTATCTATATGTAGAGAGTTTAGGGTAAATTATTTTTGGCTTACTGAGGGTAAAGGAGAGATGTTTACCGGAACTCCAGAAAGTGTTGTTGACGAAATTGCAGAAGATTACAATTTAGATAACATTGACAGAAAAATGCTAGAGAAATATCTATCTCTTAGCAAAGAAGAACGGGATGTTATAAAAAACTTTTTCAAGGATATTTTCACATAAAAAGAACGGGCTATTCACCCGTTCTCATAATGAAAAATTTATGCACATATTTATAAATTTTTTCTAACACTTGATTGTCATTAATTTTTTCAATCATAATAATAATAAATTTTTTATACTCTTCGTTATTCATATGTACCTCCCATGTCCGAAAGAACATTTGTTCGTTTTTTATAATATAGATGATACTACACCCCCTTCTATATTTCAATAGTTTTTACGAACATTCGTTCTTTCTGTTTTATCTTACATTTAAGTAAACAAGGAAGTTGCGGATAACTTATTCCAAAATGGTAAATTGTCCCAGATCTGGGACGCTTATTTGTAGGGAGAGTCGATAAGGTCATAAATTTTTACTTTTAATCCTTTTGCCAGGATTTCCAGTGTATCGGCAGATGGGGAAACTTCTCCATTTTTGATGCGGTTGATTGTGGATTTTGGTATCCCGGTCATAATTGTTACCTGCCGATTCGTTAGGTTTTTCTCGTACATGATCTTATCTAGTAGTATCTTCATAATTTTATTATAAATTATAAAGAAATGGAGATGCACTGGTAAAATATGGAAATAATTAATTTATTATGCAAAAAAACCGCCCCTGCGCCAACAGGAACGGTCCAAAATCACTAAACACTACGCCAATAGTGTTTAATCCTCGTAATCAATACGAGGTCGTATATAACGCACACATCTCGAAGATGCGTACAATACTCACCACATATATTGTATCATCTTCGAGCAGTCATCGCAATCGAAACATATTTTCGGTGGCTGTTATTTTTGTACTCATTTTTAATATAATTTACAAAGGAGATTGATATAATGTCTTATTTAGTTTATTTACGTAAGAGTCGTAAGGATCTCGAAAATCCTTTTATGACCACCGAAGAGATTTTGAACCGGCATGAATGTATCCTTCTTGATCTTGCTAAAAAGATGAATCTTTCTGTTGGTGGCATCTACCGCGAAATCGTATCCGGTGATAGCATTTCTGCTCGTCCCGTCATGCAGAAGCTTCTTCGTGAGGTAGAATCCGGGATGTGGGAAGGTGTCCTTGTCGTAGAGGTGGAACGTCTTGCTCGTGGTGATACCGTGGATCAAGGTATTGTGCAGCGTACTTTCCAATACTCCGAAACATTGATCATCACGCCGCAAAAAACGTACAACCCTTCCAGTGAGTCTGATCAGACTTTTTTTGAGTTCGGCTTATTTATGAGCCGCCAGGAATATAAAACTATTAAGCGTAGGCTTAAAAGCGGTGTAATGTCCGCAGTCCACGAAGGGAAGTGGCCATACAATTCTGCCCCTTATGGTTATCGCCGTTATAAGTTGGCGAATCAGAAGGGCTGGAGCCTTGAATTTGACGATCAGGAACGTCCGATCGCAGAATTAATCTACCATCTTTTTTGCGATGAAAAGCGAGGTTTGGGATATATCTCTGATTATCTAGAGGTGCGCAATATAAAATCTCGGACCGGCGGGAGGTTTACCGAAAGCTTTCTTCGAGAATTTCTTCGAAATCCAGTAAATGATGGGAAAGTATTTTACGGCAGGCGCAAAGTTGTGACGAAAATTGTAAACGGTTCTTCCGTCCGCACTCGCCCGCGTGCAGACGAATACATAGAGGTAGCCGGACTCCATGATCCATTAATCCCTCATGATTTGTTCCTGAAAGCGCAGGAGAGGTTTCGTGTAAGCACTCCTCGCAATCCTTCTTCTTACACCGTAAAAAACCCTCTTTCCGGTCTACTTGTCTGTTCTGAGTGCGGCCGGAAATTGCAGCGTAGGCCTGCTTCCACTTCCAAGCGTGGTGCTCCCTACGATGTGTTGATGTGCAAAACAAGAGGATGTCCTACTGTCGGGAGCGCGGTGGAAGTAATAGAGAGAGAAGTTTTGCACGCGCTTGAAGGCATTGTGCGCGGATACGAAGCAGATGTGCCCTCTGTGCCCTCTCTCGTCCCACAGAAGGAAGAATTGCTCCATAACGCGGTTTTACACCGTGCCGACTTAAATAAGCAGCAAGAACGCATCTATACGCTTTTAGAGCAAGGTATTTACAGCACCGATGTTTTCCTGGACCGTTCGAAGGCTTTGGAAAAACAGATGCAGGAAGTAGAACATAGCATCGAGATCTTTAAAAACGAGCTGGAAGAAGAGAAGATAAAACATGATAACTGGAAGAGCTTTGTGCCGACTTGTAAGCAACTATTAGATATATATTGGACACTTACTCCAGATGCAAGGAATGCGGCTCTAAAAGAAGTGATTGATCGGATTGAATACAAGAAATTAACGCGAAATCCAAAGGGAATGTGTGATGTTGCAACTTTTGAGCTTACACTGTACCCGAAAATCCCTTCGAAATCCTAGTTTTTGTTTGTTTATATTGCTGATAACATCACGGTACTGACGAGCTTGCTCATATGGAAATGATCTGCGCAATCGTATACCAACTGACGAAAGATCTGACTCCGGAACAGATCAAAGAATCTGGCTTTGACAAATATTATGTCGACCATACTCTCGCACTCTGGCCTCAGTCTGCCGGAGGAACACCTTGGACTGCAACTTATTTCCAATCCAAAGGGGATCCAATCACTGACCTCCATGAAGATATGGCCGCAGAGCAGAAAGCTCGAACCACTTACGACAATATTCTCCGGTTGGTGAAAGATCCTGAAATCTGCGAACCAATCCGTTTTCTACGGGAACGTGAGATTGTTCATTATCAGCGTTTCGGTGAAAGTCTCCGAATCGTTCAAGATCATTTGGACAGCAAAAACTTCTATGCGTTCAATCCTGAATTTGATATGAAATCTTGCTTCAAGTGCGACACTGAATAACATTCTAAAAGAGAAAGAGCATCCTTCTAAGAAAACCATTCATGGAAATGTTTTCGTTTTCTGAAGGATGCTCTTTTTTATTATTTTCTTTTCTTATCTCTTTGGAATTGCTGTTTCAGTCTGTTTTTCACTCAAGACAACTTCCACTTCTTTTTCTTCATATGAACCGTCTTTTCCCGGCATCTCTACCGTCAGTGTCACAGTTTCTCCCACACGGTAGTAAGAAAGTAAATTCTGGAGTGTTGTCATACTGTCTACACTGCTTCCGTCAAGCTCTGTAATGACTCCGCCACGCACAAGTCCTGCTTTCTCCGCTCCGGTTCCTTCGATGACGTTTCTGATATAAACACCGGTCGGCATACCGTATAATTCGGCACTTTCTGCCTCCACGTTTGTGATTTCAACTCCTAAAAATCCTCTCTCATCTTCCGGTACCTGCTCCCTTGTTTCTTTGTTCATCAAAGTTGTGATCGTCTCATTTGCATCAGAAATTGGAATTGCATATCCCATTCCTTCTACCGCATCGCTGCTTACTTTCACTGTATTGATTCCGATCACCTCTCCATTCGCATTGACAAGGGCTCCACCACTGTTTCCCGGATTGATTGCAGCATCTGTCTGAATCAATTCTGCATCAAATCCTTCCATATCAATCTGTCTGTTCAATGCACTGACAATTCCTGTTGTCACTGACTGTCCATAACCAAGTGCATTTCCAATTGCAATTACCGGCTCCCCTACTTGAAGCTTTGTGGAATCTCCCAAGGTTGCTACTTTGATTTCTCCCATCGTCTCTTCTTCGATGTTCTCCAGTGGAACCGCAATGACTGCAAGGTCTCTTGATGCATCTGTTCCTTTAATCTTTGCTTCTGCACTTGACTCATTGATGAAGCTGACAGTCAATGTTGTACTTCCTTCCACAACATGATTGTTTGTCGCGATTAAAAGTTCTGTGTCATTTTGTCCGACAATGATTCCTGAACCGCTGCTTTGTACTTCCTGACTGCTTGTTCCTCCAAAGAAACTTTGTACTTGCTGTACACTCATATTTGTGATAGATACAACCGACGGCATCACACTGTTTACTACTTCTGACACGTCAGATGTCACTGTGCTTGATGTTCTTGTCAAAGATGTACTGTCGACCTTCTTCTCAGAAGATTTTTCTGTCTTTACTTTTTCTCCGAAAAGAGCATTTCCCACGAAATTGGTTGTCTGAAACGCCGCACTTGCAATCACGCCAAATGCAACTGCAAAACAGAGCCCTCCTGCAATTTTCGCTGCTTTTTTATGATCTCGCGGTTTCTTTTCTTTTTTTCTGTGAGAAAAATCTGGGTCTGTCTGTCCGAAATGAAAATCCGGTCCTCCATTCCCCGTTGCCTGATTTTGAAACTGATCATTTGGTGTATTATAATTATATTGATTATCCATAAACAAGTCTCCCTTCCTTTTCACATATTCTTTCGCTTTTGTGATTATCAGTATAAGCGATATTTGTGATGGAATTGTGTTCTCTTCGTTAAAAAAAAGTGTTTTTAGATCTTGTTTATTCTACTGTCACCGATTTTGCGAGATTTCTCGGCTTATCCACATCGCATCCTCTTCCGACTGACACATAATATCCAAATAACTGCAGCGGAATGATCGCAAGTGAATTTGTAAAGTATTTATTTGTTTTCGGGATATAGAGAACGTAATCAGCGGCTCTCTCTACTTCCGTATTGCCTTCATTTGTAATTGCAAGAACAAAAGCACCTCTCGTCCTTACCTCAACCATATTGCTGATCATTTTCTTGTACAGATTTTCCTGTGTCAATACCGCTGCCACAAGCGTTCCTTCCTCGATCAGAGAAATCGTTCCATGTTTCAATTCTCCTGCCGCATAGGCTTCTGAATGGATATAGGAAATCTCTTTTAACTTTAAAGATCCCTCCATCGAAATCGCATAGTCAATTCCACGCCCGATAAAAAATATGTCCTTTGCAGCCAGATATCTGTTTGCAAATTTCTGAACTTTCTCCTGTTGCTTTAAGAGTACTTCTACCTGTTCCGGAAGTTTTCTTAAATCAGCCAACATCTCTCTCTGCAATTCTGGTGTTATTTTCCCCCTCACGCCCGCAAATTTCATTGCAAGGAGATACAGTGCTGCAAGCTGAGAGGAATATGCCTTCGTAGTAGCGACTGCAATCTCCGGTCCTGCCCATGTATACATCACATTGTCCGCTTCCCTTGCAATCGAACTTCCCACAACATTGACAATCCCAAGTACCTTACTTCCTTTTCTCTTTGCTTCGCGCAATGCCGCCAGTGAATCCGCCGTTTCTCCTGACTGACTGATGATCAGTACAAGTGTACCGTCTCCAAGGATTGGATCCCGATATCGAAATTCCGATGCAACATCTACCTCTACCGGAATTCTTGCCAGCCCTTCAAAAATGTATTTGCTCGTAACACCTGCGTGATATGCCGATCCACAGGCAACGATCATAATTTTTTGAATACTTTTGATTTCCTCATCACTCATACCTAATTCTTCAATCACAATCTGTTCTTCTTTGATCCTCGGTGCAACAGTATCTGTAATTGCTTTTGGCTGTTCATACATTTCTTTCAGCATAAAATGCTCATATCCGCCCTTTTCTGCCGCATCTACATCCCACTCAATTCTTGTTGTTGTTTTCTCGATTGGTTCTTCATCCACTGTGAAAAATGACAGTTCTTCTTTTGTCATCTTTACAATCTCCTCATTTTCAATAAACACCACATCTCTTGTATATTTCAAGACAGCAGGAACATCAGATGCAATGATATTTCCACCGTCTGTACGCCCTACGATCAGCGGGCTGTCTTTTCTCACTGCGTAAAGTTCTCCCGGATGATCTTTGAACAAAATTCCAAGTGCATAAGAGCCTTCCATTCGATGCATGATCTTTGTAATGGCCTCCAACGGATTGCCTTTGTAATAATCATCCAAAAGATGCGCGATCACTTCCGTGTCTGTCTCCGATTGGAACTCATATCCTTTTTTCTCTAATTTCTTCTTGAGTTTCAAATAATTCTCAATAATTCCATTATGTACTACCACAATACTTTCTTCCTTGTTGACATGTGGATGTGCATTCTGATCCGATGGTGAACCATGTGTCGCCCATCTCGTATGCCCAATCCCACTTGTCCCCGGAAGACTTTTCCCCTCTTGTGTCAACTCACTCAACACATGTAATCTTCCTCTAGACTTTGCAACTGCGATCTCCGCTCCGTTATAGACAGCAATCCCCGCAGAATCATATCCTCGGTATTCCAACTTGGATAATCCATCTAACAGTATCGGTGCCGCCTGTTCATTTCCTATATATCCTACAATCCCACACATGGTATAAGTCCTCCTTTTTGCACAAACATCCGTTTTTTTTGCATTTTCGTGTTGTATTGTAGCAAGAATATCGAATTTTGTAAAGCATTTTCTCAAATAGAAAAGCTGTCGCAGAACAAAATTACACTAGAAAACTGTTTCACAGATTTTATCTATGCACACATTTTCATAATTTTTTGTCCCACAACAGCTTTTATCCTATCATGATTGCACAGTATTAGATTCTCATACTAGAATGTATTCTTAATCAAGATCAATGAAGTCCATGGAAAATGTCTTAGAGCGATCTTCCTCATCATCAAAGTCATCCTCGAAGTCGTCCTCATCATCAAAGTCGTCTTCGTCATCGTAATCCTCTTCGTAATCATCCTCTTCATATTCATCATAATCGTCATCAAACTCAACCTCATCAGCATCTGTTGCATAGTCTGAAAGGTCATTTTCAAAATCATCGTCTTCCTGCATACCGAACAGCTCCATCTCATCCAGTTCTCGGTTGCGTCTGTGCAATTTAATTGCAAGAATCAACACCATCAGAAGAAGGAATGCGACAACCGCAGCCACTCCGATAACTGCCTGCATCAGATGTCCTTCCAACACACCTTTGATCTTCCCTTTGATTCCCGATGCGCTGTCTTTTTCTGTCTCCGGCGCAATAAAACGTTGGTAAGTTCCTTCTTTTGAATCATACTGATATAACTGTTTTTCGCCATCACTGTTTTCTGCATAGACGATATAGTAAGAAGATTTATTCTCATCCTGCCATACCGGATAAGATTTTCCATTCAATGTCAATTCTGTATCTACATAATTCTCCGGCAGTTCTGTATCCGGCTTTTCTGTGAGAAGCGTGATCTTGTATGTATCTGAAATCTCAATTGCTTCTCCTGTCGTCTGTCCTTGCTGTTCGCTGCCAGTTTGCTCTGCCACCTCTGTCTCCCCTGGAAGTGCTGTGATTGCAGAACTTCCTGTTTCCACTTCAGTCAGCTGTGCTCCCACACTGGAGGTCACCTGGTAAGATGCGACATGGATCGACAAATCTCCTGCTTTTAATACTTTAAATTTCAGAGTTGTTCTTAATTCTGCTGCTGTTCCATCCCCTTTTCCCGTATAGACCAGCGATCCTTTTTCACTTCCCTCTGTGACACCTTCTGCGCCCTCAAACTGCAGCGCGCTGGCATCATAAGTCAAAGTGACATTGGCCTCTCCAATCGCACCTGCTGTAGAGGCTACCGCAAATTTAATTTCAGCCGTCTCACCTGTCTTTACGCTTCTTCCCGTTTCTTCTGTCAGATCAGAAAACATAATACTTCCATCTGCTGCCATTACCTGAAACGGCATCATAGCAATCAGCGCAAATGCTGCTAAAACTGCTTTTACTTTCTTCATCTTCATGATTCGTACTCCCCTTTCATTGAAACTTTTCTTTCTACACTACTGGTTAGATTAAATCGATTCCTCTTTTTTTACCGCTTCTCTTATCGAAAAATCCTTCATCCTCGTCCAGAATCTCCCGCTCCAACTCATAATCATCGTCATCATCATAATAGTCTAACAAATCATCATAAGCATCTTCCGACTCATAGTCTTCTTCGTAATCATAGTCATCGTCATAATCGTCCTCGGTCTCGTCATAAGCATCCTCATAAGTATAGTCATCTTCCTCGGACTCATCATAATCCTCTTCGTAATCATAGTCATCATCATCAGACTCGTCATAATCCTCTTCGTAATCATAGTCATCATCGTCAGACTCGTCATAATCCTCTTCGTAATCATAGTCATCGTCGTCGGACTCATCATAATCCTCTGACGAGAACCCTCTCCCTGCACGCGGATTTTCGTCATATTCCTGATCGTAATAATCATCTAGTTCTTCATTTCTATGGCGAAGTTTTACAGCAAGGATCACAATGAGCAGCAACATCATCAGGAAAACTCCCCAAGCTCCTACCATGATTTTCGGAAGATTCTCCTCTACAAATGTTGTCACCTTATTTGCAACAGAACCATCTTGTTTCTCTTTTTCTGCCGTTGGAGGAAGAAATCTCTGGTAGGTCTTCTGTGTGCTGTCGTACTGGTATAACCCTTTTTTACCAGCATTATCCACTGCATATACCAGACAGAAATCAGCCAATTTTGTGTCAACTACATTCTGCCATGCAGGAAATACTTTCCCATTGATCTGAATTGTTGTTTCCTCATAATCTTCCGGAATATTTGCACTTTCTTTGTCGTCTGTGATCAGAATATACGAATCACTTGATAAGTCTATCTTTTCAAACGCAGAGAAATGATCTGTCTCACTATCATATAAAAACAGGTTTCCCTCACCCTGCGTATCCATCAAATAAATCATCTTCTGACCGCTTCCGGTATGCACAAGGATTGTATGTGGGCTTCCCTCATATGTGAGCTGGCTCTTCTCATATCCTTCCGGGATCAGCGCTTCTGGAATATCATCTGCAATAAAATACTGCTTTCCATCCAGCTCAATCATAGTCTGTGTGCCTGGCTGCTGTGCAGCGGCCGGCTGTGTGCCATCTCCCGCTTCAATCTTAACCGCAGATGTCCCAAGTGTCAGATTCAATTCTTCACCGCCAAACGTATACGCTGTATATCCCACTGCCTGCAAAGTTGTCTCTCCCTCTGCCAAAGCCTTGAAGGTCATGCTGTATGCGAGTTCAGAATCTGTTCCATTTCCGGATGCAGAAAGCGTAATCGTTCCTGCTTCTCCAGTCGCATTGACTCCACTGACAAATTCCAGATAGGTCGGATCATAGGTAACCTGTACCTGACCGTCCCCGATCGGTCCCTCTGCTGTGTTGATCTTGACAGTTACTTCTATCGTTTCTCCTGCTTTTGCAGTAGGATCTGAGAATGACAATGTTCCGTCCGCCGCCAGTGCAGTCAACGGCATACATTGGATTCCCAGAAATAATACCAATAAAAATGCTGCTGTTTTCTTTGCTATCTTCATCCTCTTATCCTCTTTATCGTATGTTTCTTGTTATTGCGTCATCTCTTGACCGGTTCCGGTATCAACACCGCCAGTCTCTCCGCCTCCCATACTGTCTCCTACATCTCCACCGCCGAGATCACTTCCACCTCCGTCCGGTGAAATGGTTCCGTCACCTCCCGGCAAACCTGATTCTCCAGTTCCTGATCCCTCGATACTTCCCGAAGAATCTCCTGTTCCATAATCTGGTGTCTGAGTCTCTCCGCCAGTCCATACATCCTGTTCCGGACTTCCATACTCATAATACTGAGGTTCCGAATAGAAGTTTACTTCATCTTCCACAAAATCAGATCCATCCGAACGGTCCAAAGATTTATTTCTTATTTTTTCATCTATCGCAGTCACAGTGGAAGACACTTCATACTCCAGATCCGGAAATAAAAATTCATGCAGTTCTCTGACACTCTGGATCAGACTGTCTGGAATTACTACACTTCCGACACCACTTAGTGTATCACTCGTATTGGCTTCCGGGAATCCTTTCGTAGCGCCAATCTTAAGACTGGTTCCTATTTTGGCATACTTTAACATTTCCCCAAGTTCCATACTTGTTGCCACCTGAGGGAATACTTTATCCATGATGGAGTTCAACGAAGAAAAACTTACCTTTTTTGCACTCTCCGCTATTTGCTCCAGAACAAAACGCTGACGCTCTGTTCTTTCAAAATCTCCTCCGGCTGTGTAGCGGATACGTGCGTACGATGTCGCCTGCACTCCATTCAGGTGATACGTTCCTGCAACTTCTGGTTCAATCTTTGTATAAGACTTTCCTGTCACTTCCGAAGTCTCCACACAATAATTATTCATATGCACTACTTCCGCATCAGACAATGTTACATCCATGCCGCCAAGTGCATCGATGACATCGACAAGTGCGTTGAAATTCACTGCAATATAATCCTCAATATTCAGATCCAGATTTTTATTGATCATCGCGACCGCTTCTTCCGGACCTCCGAATGCATATGCCGAGTTTGCTTTGTTCAGACTTCCGTCTTCCAGTTCTAACAGCGTGTCACGATATAAAGAAACCATCTTAATCTCTTTTGTTTTATTGTTCAGACTTGCGATGATAATACTGTCACTTCTGACACCTTCGCCTAACTCCCCATCTCTGGAATCCAGTCCAAACAATGCGAGATTCGTATATCCATCTCCAAGATCAATTTCATCTGAAATACTCAATTTCTTTGTGTCCAGCTTCGTCTGCTCAAGTTTGCCAAGCTTATCTGCCGCATAGACAACACCTACCGTGATCATCAAAAGCAATGCAATGACAAAAACTAATAAAATCTTCTTTCCCAGTGACCATGTGGAAAATCCATGCTTCCGTCTTCTCCTTGCACGTCTTCTTCTTGACTGTCTCTGTGTCATAATTGTATCCTTTCTTCTTTTCCTACAACTGTTCTTCTATGTTTTTATCCGTAAGCTATCTTTTATCATATCGCACTTATCAGCGAACTACAATGACTTTATGCGTTTTTTTGTGATTTCCAGTAAGTTTTATTCATCGTGCAGCGCAAAACAAGCCATTCCGGCAGCTTCTCATAATGCAGCCCCAGCTTATATCCCAGAAACTTGCACCCACTCTGTACAATCAGACCGGGAATTTCCATCCCTTTCTTATTTTTCAGTAAATATTTGACTGTTGAAATCACAAGGCGGATTCCCTCGCTCTCGGATGAGATCCCAGCAAAAATCTCCGGATGATCTTTCTGCGAAACTGCAAGATCAAAATTTCTGTGAAACTGCTGTCTCCCACTGTAATTGTGAGAGTGGATTACTTTTGCATCCGCCGCATATGCGATGCCATATCCTGCCTTTATCATTGTCCCTGCCAGAATCATATCTTCATTAAAGATCGCCCGCGGTACAAATCCCCCCAGTTCTTTATAAACTGACTTTTTATAAGCGGCACATACATTTGAACAGAAGAACGTCTTAATTCCAAGTTTATCCACATCCTCAATCGTTTTTATTCTGCTTTCCTGTGGATAATTAAAGCTTCGCGTATAGCATTCCACCATCCGGCAGTCTTTATCCGGCAATTGCCTTGCATAACTTGCTCCGACTTTTGAATCTTGGAAAGGTTCCATCAGTTTTTCGATCAAGTACTGATCCTGCGGCACTGCATCCTGTGTCATAAAAATCAGGAATTCCTCGTCAGACAGTTCTGCGCCCATCCGTCTTGTTCCTCCATGATCAAACTCCTCCGGCCGGATTTCTATAATCTGTACTGTTTCGTATTCTTTACACCACTCTAACGAGACTCCCTCTGTCTTTGTATGGATCAGAAAAATATGCTCTGCCAAATGTGTCTGTTTTCTTAACCCTTCCAACAGTTTTTTTAATTTTTCATCCGGCCTATAGACCGGAATAATGACATCAGCTCTTTTTCTTCTTTCTTCTAACATCATTACACTTGTGTCCCCTGTCTTCCTGCTCTTTTTCTCTTCTTAGTAAGAGCCTTCGTAATTTTCACTTTCATAAACATCAGTCTCGTAACCGTCAGACTCATAACCACCGTATGGTTCTTCCGAATATCCTTCATCGGTCCCATACTCATCGGTATATCCATCTTCCACAATTGCTCCTGACATCACGTCAATCTCATGGCTGATTTCCTTGACCGTATCCGATACCTGATAGTCTTTCTCATTGAACAAAAATTCATGCAGCTTTTTGACATCCCCGTCAAAATCTGAAGGAACTACATAAGAGCCTTCATATCCATCGACTACATCTGTATCTGCAATACTATATGGGAATCCCTGTGTCTCTCCCAACTGATAAGAGAGTGCATTCGCTGCAATCCCTATCAGATCTTTAGAAGAAAAGCTGGTGGATACTTGCGGAAATACGACGTCTATGATCTTATCCAATGTTTTTAAATTTGCCTTCTGTGCTTTCTCTACAATCTTCTCGATCACAAGCCGCTGGCGCTCCGCTCTCTTGTAATCTCCTCCCGCCGTGGCACGGATTCTGGCGTAGGATGTCGCCTGCACACCATTTAAATGGTAAGTTCCTGCCACTTCCGGCTCGATTCTCTCGTAATCTTTGCCAGTCACTTCTGAAGTTTCCACACAGTAATTATTCATATGTACGACTTCCTCCGCAGTCAGTTCCAATTCCATTCCGCCGAGTGCATCGATCACATCAGAGAGCGCCTTAAAGTCCACACTCATGTAGTTTTTAATATCCAGATCCAGATTTCGGTTCAGAAGTGCAATCGCCTCCTGCGGCCCTCCATACGAATATGCCGCATTCGCCTTGTCAAACGTACCGTCCTGCTGTTTTAACAGTGTATCTCGGAAAATAGAAACGACTTTTACCTCATTCGTCTCATTATTGATGCTGGCGATCATCATACTGTCGCTTCGCACACCGCTCTCAATGCTCTCACCTTCCCTGGCGTCAAGACCAAACAGCGCTATATTTGTATACGGTCCGGTGTCCTTATATACTTCCAGCTTATCTTCATCCAGAAAATTGAAATCAAGCTTGTCCATCTTTACTGTCGCATATGCAAAAACACACAATACACTGAGGATAATCACTTCAGCTACTAAAATACCGATTCTTCTTCTCCTCTTTTTCTTCTTCGCCCGTCTCTTCTCCTCCAGTGCAAGTCGTCTCCGCTCCGAAGTGGATCTTGCTGCTCTCATCTCTCTTTCATCTTCCGGATATCGTCTCCCGGACGGTCTCTTTGTTCCCATCTATAATCTCCTTACTAATATGCATTTTTATTGATAAAGCCTTTAAAGAACGTCAAAATCAATATTTTAATATCCAACCCGATAGTCCAGTTTTCAATATAATACAAGTCATATTCGATTCGCTTCATAATAGAAGTGTCCCCCCGGTAGCCATTGATCTGTGCCCACCCAGTAATCCCCGGGCGTACTTGATGTTTGACCATGTAGCGCGGAATCTCTTCTTTAAATTTCTCTACAAAAAACGGTCGTTCCGGTCTTGGTCCCACAAGGCTCATCTCACCTTTCAGGACATTGAACAACTGCGGAAGTTCGTCGATGCTTGTCTTTCTCATAAATTTGCCGATCGGTGTCACGCGCGGATCATTCTGGACGGTCCACTTTCCTTTCTCTGCTGCTTTATCCTGCACAACCATTGATCGGAATTTATACATATAAAATGGTCTGTTGTGAAGTCCCACACGCTCCTGCTTGAAAATCAGCGGTCCTTCTGATGTCATCTTGACAAGGATTGCTGCAAGCAGCATGACCGGAGAGAATAAAATAATTGCGACGATGGCTCCGAAAATATCCATCAATCGCTTCATCCATCGGTTCAATGTGTTGCTGAGTGGTACATGGCGGATATTGATGACCGGAAGTCCCAAAAGATCCTCCGTGTACGGTTTGGTCGGAATGATGTGATTATAATCCGGAATAAACTTCGTATGCACTCCTGATTTTTCGCACATTGCAACAATGGATTCCAACTTGGAATACTCATTAATTCCAAGTGTGATCGCAATCTCATCCAAACGATTCTGTGGCAGGATGATCTTTAGATTTTCAATCGTACCAATCACCTTGACACCCTTATATTCCATTCCTCTCGGCTGATTGTCATCCAAAATTCCCCGGATGGTGTATCCCCACTCTGGATTTGCCTTGATCCGGTCAATGTATTGCTCCGCTGCCCGGCTGTATCCAATCAAAATCATATGTTTCTGATTATAACCGCGCTTCCGCATATCCCGCAGAAAATGCCGCACAAGATTTCTCATAAAAATCTCTGTCACAATATTCACGCAGAAAAAAATCGCGATCATTTTTCTGGAAAAGTTTGCTTGCTCTATAATATACAACACGAATGTGAACACCATCAGCCCAATCGTGTTTGCCTGCAGAATATTCCATGCTTCCAGTCTCCGTCCACGTACCCGCTTCGGCGTATAAAGCTGGAATAAATAATACAACATTAAGTAGCCCGGAACAATGTAGAGAAGTGCTCCCATATATTCATGAAGAGATAAAAACCACGGATCCTGCTGAAACAGTCCGCTCTTAAACCGAAGATACCATGCCAGAACATAAGAAAAAATAATCACACATGCATCCAGCACAACATGCATCCGGTTAAAATGTTTCTGATTATCTTTGATCAAAATTCATTCACCCGTTTCTCATCTATTGTTTATTTCATTTGATTCTATATCTATTTTTTTCCATTATCCTATATATAATACAATAAAGTTTTAAAAATCACAAGAAAAAGTGTAGTCTTTGTAATATTTTTGTAACAAAAAAGAACTTATGCGATGGAGATTTTTCTTTCTTTTCTCCCATCCACACAAGTTCTTTTTTGTCATCTGAATCTTTCATTCAGATTTCTGTCTGCTTTCTTTACTGGCTGATGTCCACATACGGAGTTGTCAGATACTCTCCATTTATCTCTATCTCATTTTGCGGATAAAAATGCAGATACATATTTGAAAGCTGATCTTCGTCTACCACATAGACTAATGTATATTCCATTTCCTCCCCCGGAGCAAGCGGACAAAACAGCCTTGATTTTACTCCCTTGATTCCCTCTGTAAAATATGGCTTGTCAAAATAAATTGGGAATGATCCTCCTCTTTCTGCTCCCCATTGGAGATCATATCCTTCATTTGCCGACCAGAATGTTTCCTGCGGATACACAAGCTTTCCCGCTTCTCCTTCCTGCATCACGGTAAGAATCGGTGCAATTGACACGCCCACTGTCTTATTCAAGTCTGTCTGAAACGCAGATACATTTTTCGCTTTCATCTTCACGATGACATACTTTGAATTCACTGTCTCTGCCTCTTTGTCTGCCCGTGCATCAAAAGTCGTCTGTCCTTCCTCTTCTCCAAGCCGATATCTCTGGTGTGCTTTTAACGACGTGTCTTCGTTCATCCAGTTTTCCATGTCTGTTGTAAAATATTGCTGCGAAAATGTATCTGTCGGAAGTGTATCTGACACTGCTGTACTAAGAACAGTAAATCTGATATCCTCCTCTTCGCTCAGATAAACTTCTCTCAGATAATCCGGATATGACTCTGCCATCATCTCTCTCGTTGTGTCTTTTACTTCTTCGCCAACCTGATAAACCAATTCTTCTGAAACCCCATTGCTGCTCCGATACTCCTGCTCTGCTTCGGCTTTTTTGGCTGCATCTTTGTCATTTTGCCGTTCTTCTGCAATTTCCGCCTCAGACGGATATAGAACAGTTTCCTCTAAGACAGTAATCTCCAGCCCGTTTGCAATTTTCACCAGTTCTTCCTGCTCCAGACTGCTCTCACTCCAGATCCAGACTCCATATCCCTCTTCTTCACTAAACAGATATACATCTGTAATCTCCCTGTCACTGTCTACTTTCTCGTTTTTTCTCGTAAACAGATCTAACTTCTGTTCTCCCTCAACTGCACTATAGCTGTCTTTCCGATATTCGGCAAAAACATTCTCCTCGAGCTGCGACATTCGATAAAGTTCTGCCGCATTATAAGAAATAATGGAAATACTATCTCCCTCCGCTGTCCCGTAGGTTTTCTTTGGCGCCCCTTCTTCTGCCTGTTCTGCTTCAAATCCCTTTGGAAGATACGTCGGATTCACTTCGATCTGGTGTGCTTCTTTCTGCTCTTTATCCACTTCAATATAATATTTCAGAACCTGTCCCTCTTCTTCCAGATGAACTTTCAGATAATAATTCACTGCTGCCGCCGTGATGGAAAGCCCCGCCGTCAACGCGGCAACCGCTGCAACTGCCGGCCAGATTCTCTTTCTTCTCCGGATTACCTTTCGTTCACCGGAAATCCCGATCATATCATATGCCCTCTTAATCCCCTCATCTACACATTCCGGCACATCCACATCTTCCCTCAGCTTTTTCTTTACTTCTTCATCAAATTTTTTATTCATCTTTTTTACCCCCTCTGCATACTTGGTTCCATACAATACATATGTTCAAACTGCTTTCTTCCTCTGGAAAGCCTGGACTTTACGGTATTCACTTCCAATTCCAGGATCTGTGCAATCTCCCGTATTTTAAATCCCTCACCATAATACAGCACAAGAATGATCCGATATTTCTCATCCAACGCATCCAGAACTTCCTCAAACTCACATCTCTCCAACTCCCTGCTCTCTCCTCTGATCTGTGCTGCTTCCTCCAAAGGACACTCCCTCCTTCCACATCTTAAGATGTCATTACAATTATTGATCAGGATCCTTGTCAGCCATGTTTTAAAGTATTTTGCCTCCCTGAGGCTTCCAATCTTCTCGTAACAATCTATGACCGTCTCCTGAATCGCATCTGCAATGTCCTCTTCATTATTCAGATAACTTCTCGCCACTTTATAAAGATCCCCTTTGCATCGGTCAATCAGCTCTATAAAAGCCTGATCATCTTTTTTCTTTGCTCTTCTGACAAGCTGTATCACATTTGCCCCTCCTCCCGTTGTTTTTCTTGTAAATGATTTTTCTCTTCAACTATTAGACGTTCCGCAGGCGGAAAAGGTTGCATTTTATTTTTTAACCGAAACAAAAAAAGGCTATTGGAGCTTTTCTTTGCCTCTTCCTGAAACGCCTCCGGCGCCCATCGATTTTGCAAATATTCTGCTGCAACAGCCTTTTCATTCCTTTACTTTTTATATTCCTATTGAAAATATACAAGCAGATTCTTCCACAGTTCCTTTTGAATCTGCCAGTAACTGCCAAAATTTTTTCTCTGGAAAACAATCTTTTTCTCCCGATTATTTCGAGAAAGGCGTACTCCTTCTGCAAGTCCTTTTACGTAAGTTTTCCCAAATCCTTTTACAGTAAAAAAGATCGTTTTTGCGAGGAAACCAATCAACAAAAATGGACTATTCAATAAAATCTGAAGGAGCGGCATATTTTTATAAATCAGATAGACATTATTCCTCGATGAATATTTCACCTTAAATTCATTGTGCCTGGAGCCGCTCGTCCCGCTTCCCACATGGTAGACAACTGCTGACGGCTCATAGACATTGTAATATCCGTGAATCCTTGCACGATATCCGATATCAATATCTTCCAGATATGCAAAATGCTCCTCATCAAAATATCCAATCTCCTCAAAGACCGATTTCCGGTAGATTGCCGCTCCCGCGCATGCCGCAAACACCTTCCGGGAAGTCAGAAACTTTTCTTTTGTCTTATCTTTTCCGTTTGCCGATGCCCATCCGAGCGCTGAATAAGATGTCCCCGCACTGTCGATCAGTTCTCTTCTGTGATACTGCATCATCCGAGCCTCTACCGAAAAGATCCGCTCATCCTTACTGATACAATCCAACAGATTTTTCAAAAATTCAGGCTCCACTTCTGTATCATTGTTGAGAAGCACTACAAACGGAGCCGCTGCCTTTTTGATTCCTTCATTGACCGCGCGGCAGAAGCCATAATTCTGATCCAGTGACAGATAGCAGCACTGTGGAAACTTCTCTTTCGCCAGGCTGGCGCTTCCATCCTGCGAACAGTTGTCTACAATGATCGTCTCAAAGGCAACCTCTCTCTGCTTTTCCAGAGCCTCCAGACAATGCTCCAGATACTTTATTCCGTTGTAGTTTGGTATAACGACTGACACATCGTACATCTATCTCTTAGCTCCTCTGATTATTTTTCAACGAATAATCCCACTTTGTCAGTGACAGATTACAATTGTAATACGGATCGCCTTTTTTCAGAAGCCCGATCCAGTGGCTTCTCATATATTCGATTTCCGTCTGAAACCGTCTGATCTTCTCTTTCGTATCCTCAGCACCTCTTGTCTTCGATTCGTAATGATACAGCTCTGCATACGGATCATAGACAACAAGATACCCTTTTTCTCTGACGCGCAGGCAGAAATCCACATCATTAAACGCTACTTTCAACTTTTCCTCAAGCCCGCCGACCTGCTCAAATACAGAGCGTTTTACAAGCATACATGCTGCAGTGACCGCGCTGAGATCAAGCTGGATCGATGCCTTGTGAAGATATCCTGAAAACGCTCTTGGAAGTCCTACAAAGACACTTCCTGCAACGCCTCCGATCCCGATGATGATTCCTGCATGCTGGATCGTATTATCCGGATAATATAACTTCGCCCCGACAATTCCCACTTCTTTTCTCTGGCAGTGGGAAAGCATCTCTGTCAGCCAGTCCCCGTTAATAATCTCCACATCATTGTTGAGAAGCAGAAGATAATCTCCTCTCGCATGACGAACACCGAAGTTGTTGATCGCGGAATAATTAAATTCCCCTTCCCAGGTGACGATCTTAATCTTCTCCCCTGCAATCTTTTTATAGAAGGCAAATGTTTCCGGCTCCTCACTATTATTTTCTACAATAATAATCTCATAATTCCGATAGCTTGTCTTTTCTCGAATCGAATCCAGACATTTTTTCAGCGCTTCCGACTGATCCTTATTTGGAATAATGATCGATACAAGTGGTTCCCCGCAGACTTCATATTTTACCCGGTAAAATCCAAGATCTTTCGTATGCTGTACGGTTCCCTTTGTACGGCAGCGGACAAGATGTTCCTCAATTGCACGCTTTCCCGCATCAAACGCATACATCTTGCTAGCCGGATTATCTGCAGTTGACGCCTTGTGGACACGCCAGTGATACAAAATTTTTGGAATATGCATAATCTGCTTCGCCTGCTCCGTACAGCGAAGAATCAAATCATAGTCCTGCGCTCCGTTAAATTCCGGGCGGAATCCTCCTACACGCTTGATCAGATCACGGCTGGCTACGAAGAAGTGACAGATGTAGTTGTTGGAACGGAGAAGATCTAAGTTGAAATCTGGCTTTAAGTGCGGCTGAAAATGTTCTTTCAAATCAGTGGTCACCTTATCTTCATCCGTATAGATCACTTCTGCATCTGGATGCTCATTTACCGCTTTCGCAATCTCATACAGTGCATTCGGAGCGAGAAGATCATCGTGATCCAAAAGACCGATCCATTCTCCAGAAGCAATCTCCATCGCTCTGTTTGTATTCTGCGAAATTCCTTTATTCTCCGGAATTTCTACTTCTTTGATCCGAGCATCGTTTTTATATTCCTCCAGAATCTTTTTCATTTCCTTATTTTCCGGGCTTGCATTTCCAATACAAAGTTCCCATTCGGAGTAGGACTGGTTTTGAACTGATTCAATCATTTGCCGCAAAAATACCTGCGGAGTATTATAAACAGGAACTACAATGCTGATCAATGGCTTTCTTTTCCATTTTTCGTTTTTTTGCTTTTCCAGTTCTTCGGGCAAAGCCTTATGATTCTCATACCACTGCTCATAATCTACATCATCTGCCTGGAATCGCTCCGTAAGTTTTACCCAAAATTCTTTCGGACCATAATGCCTTAAATAAAGTATCCCCTTTTTAATGTTATAAGGGGATACTTTCTTCAAGACTTTTGTCCATTTAATTTTAAATGTCTTTGTCTCTTTTTCACTCATATTTTTCTAAAACCTTCTATTCGGATTCATATTTTGACAAATATCCCGGATATTCCGCATGACCTGTCTCAAGTTTTTTCCCGTCTACGGTTATCCGTATCGACTCTCCATCAAAAGCATCCAAAAAAGTATTACAGATACACCCTACTGTCAAGTACTCTCCAGAGGAACCCTGCCCATTCAGATAAGTGGAAAATTTTTCAGACAGATCCAACTGCAATGCCTTTTCCCCATCAATAGTCTTTTCTGTACAGCTGATTACTTGCGTATCTGCCGGTACAACACCTTTTGCCACAAGTTGTTCCCAAATCTTTTCGGCTGATACGTCTTCCATTGCAACCTCTTCCGTTTCAAAACCAGACGCATCTTTATTTGCAAAATAGATTTTGATTTCCTTCTGTGACTGGCTTCCCTGCTCTGGCTCTGCAGACTGAGTTGATTCTTCCTTCTGTTGTGTTTCCTGCGTGCTTCCTTCCTCTTTTGTATCTTCTGTCTGAGTCTGTTCTTCCTTCGGCTCCGTTTCTTTCTGTCCACATCCAATCATACTCAGGATCAATACGAGAAAAATGCACATCTGTTTCCATCTGCTTTTCATGAAAATACCTTCCTTCATTCTAGCGAATCTCGCTAAGATATCTTTCCAACGCATCCTGCCATGTTGGAAGTCGGTGGAATCCATTTGCATCGAGCTTGTCCTTGCTCATTCTGCTATTCTTAGGTCTCTTTGCTTTTGCAGGGAACATATCGCTTGTAACCGGATTTACTTTCACCTCTACACCTGCCTGTCTGAAAATCTCTTTTGCAAATTCATACCAGGTACAGAGTCCTTCATTTGTCGCATGGTATCTTCCATATTTATCGCTCTCTACCATATCCACAAGCAATACCGCAAGATCATAAGTATACGTCGGGGATCCTACTTGATCGTCCACAACATTCAATTCTTCATGAGTTTCTGAAAGCTTCAGCATTGTCTTGATAAAGTTCTTTCCATTCACACCGAATACCCATGCAATACGAACAATAAAATATTTCTCCAGATACTTTTCTACCGCAAGTTCTCCTTCGTATTTCGTCTGTCCATATACATTTAGAGGATGTCTCTCATCATCCGGTTCCCATGGTCTTTCACCCTCTCCATCGAATACATAATCGGTACTGATGTAGATCATTTTTAGATCTAGTTTTTTACATACCTTTGCAATATTCTCGGTTCCTTCTGCATTGACTCTCCGACAGATTTCCACATTATCTTCCGCAGCATCAACTGCTGTGTAAGCCGCACAGTGAATCACTGCCTCTACCTCTGCTTCCGTAATAACCCTCTCAACTGAAACAGCATCTGTAATATCCATCTCTTCAATATCAACTGCAACTGCTGTATGTCCTCTCTTCTCCAGCTCATTTACCACATCATATCCAAGCTGTCCTTTTGTCCCTGTTACTAATACTTTCATCTGCGCCCTCCATTTTTAATCTGTTTTACCCCAAAGTAAATGGTGCCTGTGTGACAGGGAAATTAGGATTATAGAATGGATCCCCTTTTTCCAATATCTCCGGCCATTTCTTTTGGAATTTTTTCACTTCATTTTCAAACCGTGCCAGCTTTTCAGGTGTATCTTCATATCCTCTTGACTTCGATTCGTAATGATACCATTCTGCAAACGCATTATAGACGATCAGCTTATCCAACGAGCGGAGCTGAAGGCAATAATCCACATCATTACATGCAACTACAAACTGTTCATCAAAGCCGCCTACTTGTAAAAACAACTCTTTTTTGGTCAACATACATGCCGCTGTCACAGCACTGTAATTACAATTGATCATCGCTCTTACCATGTAGCCATAGTCATCCCTGCCAATTCCTGTATTGACATGACCTGCATATCCTCCAAAACCTACAACAACACCTGCATGTTGCACCGTATCATCTTCATATAAAAGTTTAGCACCAACAGCTCCCACTTCTTCTCGCATACAACATCCCAGCATTTCCTCTAATGCATGCTCTGAAATCATTTCCGTATCATTGTTTAAAAACAACAAATATTCACCGTTTGTATACTTCACCCCGAAGTTATTGATCGCAGAATAATTGAAGCTGCCTTCCCATGTAACTACTTTTACATTTTCAAATTCTTCCTGAATCTTTTCGTAATAAGAAAAAGTTTCTTTCTCTGTACTATTATTTTCTACCACAATCATCTCAAAATTTCGATAACTGCTCTTCTCCTGAATAGATCGAATACAGACATCAAGATCCTTAGTGTGATCTTTGTTTGGAATCACAATAGAAATCAGTGGGTTTCCTGGTGTCTCATATTTCACATGATACATTCCCCACAGCCCTTGGTGCTCTACACTTGCCGCAATATTCATCCGCTTTAAGTGAGCCTCGATTGCGCGTTTTCCTGCATCATATGCATACATTTTACTTGCCGGATCACCTGCTACTGAATTTTGATGAATTCTCCAATGGTAAAGAATCATAGGAATATGTTTGATTTTTTCTGAATTTTCAATACATCTAAACATCAGATCATAATCCTGCGATCCATCATATTCTGACCGGAATCCCTCGATTTTGTTCATGATGGAATGCTTTACTACAAAAAAGTGTGTGATATAGTTGTGGGACCGGAAAAGATCCATGCTGAAATCCGGTTTAAAATTCGGATCATTGTGTTCTTTCCCATCTCCACTGATCTTATCCTCATCAGTATACAAAATATCATAATCATCTTCCTGCAGGGCATTGACAATCTCATATAATGCATTTTCTGCCAAAATGTCATCATGATCAAACAATCCAATATAATCTCCCGTTGCCAATTCTAATGCAGCATTTGTATTATCTGCAATTCCCAGATTCTTCTCTAATAAACGATACTTAATTCTTGAATCCTTCTTTGTATAGTCCTCCAGAATTGCTTCCACAACCGAATCCCCTTCACTGCCATCTGCAATGCAAAGTTCCCAGTTTCCATAAGTCTGATTCACAACAGAATCAATCATCTCTCTTAAAAACACTTCCGGTGTCCGGTAAGTCGGTACAATAATGCTGATTTTAGGCTGTTTATCAAAAACAGTTTTTCTCTGCTGATCCAATTCTTCTCTGGATGGCAGATTTTCTGTAAACCACTCCGCATACGGCTTTTCTGTTCGGTTGACTCCCTGTATAATATAAGCTTTTAATCCTCTGACACCATTGACACGAATATATTTGACCACTTTCTTTACGGTTCTTGGATTTGTTTTTTTAATTCCCTGTTTAATAAAACCAACTGTCGATTTGATTCTCTGCTTTTTTAACAGTTTCTGCGGTTCTAAATAGATATTAATTGCATTTATTCCATCTGACAAACGCAACTTGTATCTTTTTTCTCTCTCATATGGAAATTCTAAATGAAATCCACATCTACAATTTTCTTTTGAAACAAATCCTGCTTCTATCAAATCAGTACGATTTAAGATCTGAAGTACTACTTTCTTTTCAGTCTCAGCATTATCAAACACCTGAATTTTCATTTTTCCTGCTTTTGCATTGGAAAATGCCCATCCAGATACCACAATTTTTTCACGATCAATGTAATATTGCTCTACATTGTGTGAAATCGTGCTACGATCAATAATCGCTTCTATTTCCTTCTTATCAAGCTTTTTGATAAGTTTTTTTTCTTTCCCAGACTGGAGATAAAATCGAAAATCTTCGACGTCCTTTTGAGGATCCACATAAACTTTTATATGAAATCCACACATCTTATCTACTTTCATCTTTTTAAACTTTTCTGCCACATCCGGACGCTTGATTTTCTTTAATCTGTTTGGAACTACCTTCCCATTGATCTCAGTAATTATTTCTAATGGCTGTCCATTTTTTTCAAATGCCCACCCATTAATCCTTATATAAGCTTCTTCAGGTTTTATCCGGTATTTTATTACGTCAATACAACTTTTATACTGCATGTTTCCTCCAATCTGCCTTCTATTTCAAAAATCTGTACAACAACTTCACGAAGCCAACGACATAGAGTTGTAATCCGATCAGAACAATAAAATCTTCCCAATTAAATTCTTTCGCCTGCACTTTCATTACAAGTGCCTGATCCTGTTCCTTTCCACTTACTTTCAGCACTTCTGCACTCTCTGCCTTCTTCGTCGTAAAAATACTGATTCCTTCTCCGTTGTTGATTCCATCTGCTGCAATTGTAAAGCGATACTCTTCTCCCTTACTTTCTTTCACCTCAGGAAAAGTAATCTCTTTGTAATCATTGTCTGTCACTTCAGAAACTTTCAGTACTCCTTCTGCGATTACCGAATCATCTTTTATATTGACAAGCTCATACGTCATCTTGCTATCATTCACTCGTCCCCATGTAGATGTGCGAACAAACAGCCCATTCATTCCGTCATACTCTGCCGTAAATTCCTGCTCAATCTTTGCTGTCCCGCTAATCTCACCTACATTCTGATATTCGGCTGCATCTACCGTTGTATCATATACCGGCTGCTTCCACTGCCCATATGCATGAACTGCACCGACAGCTACCATCAGAAGTATCATGTTGATTGTTTTTACTATTTTTTTCATAATAAACCTCACTTCTGTTCTTCTTTTAGTATGCCTGTTCATAAAGAGCACAGACTTCCTCTGTCGGTCCGATCATTTTGACCTTTCCTTTTTCAATCCACACTGTTTTTGTACACAGTTTCTTCACCTGATCAATACTGTGAGAAACAAATAAAATCGATGTATCCTTCTTCATCATTTGTTGGATGCGCTTCTCACACTTTTGTTGGAAACGAAAATCTCCAACAGAGAGCACTTCATCTACAATCAAAATATCCGGTGTACCAATCGTTGCAATCGCAAATGCCAGTCTTGCCAACATTCCTGAGGAAAAGTTTTTGATCGGCACATCCATAAAATCTCTCAGTTCTGAAAATTCCACAATATCCTCATAGTGTTTTTCCATAGACTTACGATCGTATCCAAGGATTGCTCCATTTAAAAACACATTTTCTCTTGCTGTAAGATCATGGTCAAATCCTGCCCCCAATTCTATCAGCGGCGCTACCGTTCCATAAACTCTCACACTTCCCTTAAACGGCTTTAAAACACCGGCAACTGTTTTTAAAAGTGTACTTTTCCCACAGCCATTTAAACCGATCAGCGCAACAGACTCTCCTTTTTCCACAGTAAGGCTGACATCCTGAAGCGCCATAAACTCATCATACTCAATCTGGTTTTTAATTTTTTTAATAATATACTCTTTGATACTGTCAATCCGTTCCCGTGATAGATGAAATTTTACAGAAACATTTGAAACTTCTACCATAATTTCCGACATATTTTCTCTCCTAAATATTAAGAATAAATTTATCCTGATTCTTGTAAAATACGAACAATCCAAGTAGGAATGTGCCGATTGCAATGGTAACACTTGTCAAAAGCTGTCCCACTGTCGGAAGCGTGTTATAGAACATTAGATTTCTAAACATATTTAAAATTCCTGTCAGCGGATTTAATTCTACGAAGAAACGTATTTTTGCCGGCAAGATAGAAATCGGATAAATAACCGGTGTCAAATAAGTTAATGCAGTAATCAATACCCCATATAAATGGATGATATCTCTGAATTTTACGGCTACTGTTGCCAAAAGCAGACCAATCCCCGTTGAAAAAATAATCAGTATCCCCATTGGAACAACAAGAAGCAATACAGTAAAGTTTAATTCAATACCAGAAAATACCATTACAACAATAAGCGCACAGAAAGAAGCCATCACATTGACAACACTCGATGCAACTCTGGAAAGTGTAAATAAGTATTTCGGAATATACACCTTTTTGATCAAAGGTGCATTATTGATGATCGATGACATCGCACTTGATGTTGACTCTGAAAAAAAGTTAAACACAACTTGTCCGCTTAAAATGTATAGCGGATAATTTTCCACCTGAAATTTGAAAATATGCGAAAATACGACCGACAATACAAGCATCATGAGTAACGGGTTCAAAAGTGTCCACAATACACCTAAAATAGAACGTCTGTACTTTGTCTTAATATCTCTTGTGACCAACTCCATCAAAAGTGGTCGGAATTTCAAAAAATTCTGTATATATACTGACACAGTTTATCCTCCAATTACTTGTCTTTCTTTAGCGTCTTGATCCCTGTCCATTTTTGATCCTTTTCAGAAATGGTCAGTTCCATTCCTTCCGGAATCGGCCACTGAATCCCGATATCCGGGTCATTCCATGCAAGTCCGCCCTCGTCATTTGGATGATAAAAATCAGTACATTTGTATGCAAACTCTGCTGTATCAGAAAGAACTAAAAATCCATGTGCAAAATCTTTCGGAATGAAAAACTGCTTCTTATTTTCAGCAGAAAGTAACACCCCATACCACTGTCCGTATGTCTTGGATCCCTCTCTTAAGTCAACCGCGACATCAAACACTTCTCCGCTCACTACGCGCACAAGCTTATCTTGCGGAAAATTAATCTGAAAATGCAATCCTCTTAATACTCCCTTCTTAGAGCTTGACTGATTGTCCTGAACAAACTCCATATCGATTCCCGCTTCTTTATAATCATTGTAATTATATGTTTCCATAAAATATCCACGTTCATCTCCAAATACTGTAGGAGTAATCACTTTCAATCCTTCAATTTCACATGTTTCTACTGTAATTTTTCCCATTGAAATTTCCTTCTTTCTTTTTATTTACAGACGAATCTTATAATCCTTCTGCCACTTCCATCAGATACTTTCCATATGCAGTCTTCAATAACGGCTGTGCAAGTTTGATCAACTGCTCTTTGTCAATGAATCCTCTCTTATATGCTATCTCTTCGATACACGAAATATACAATCCCTGACGTTTTTGGAATGCTGCTACAAAATCTGCCGCATCTAAAAGTGCATCATGATTTCCAGTATCCAACCACGCAAAACCGCGTCCCAAAGTTTCTACACGCAAATCTCCTCTCTGAAGATATGCATTGTTGACACTTGTAATCTCAATTTCCCCACGCGCAGACGGCTTTACATTCTTCGCAATTTCCACAACATCATTGTCATAGAAATATAATCCTGGTACTGCATAATTTGATTTTGGATGTTCCGGTTTTTCTTCAATCGAAAGCGCTTTTCCATTTTCATCAAATTCTACTACACCATACTCTCTCGGATCTCTTACATAATATCCAAAAATTGTTGCTCCGGACTCCCGTGAAGCCACCTCTCGTAAAATTTTCGAAAAACTCTGTCCATAGAAAATATTATCTCCTAAAATCAGAGCTACACTATCATTTCCAATAAATTCCTCTCCAATGATAAATGCATCTGCCAATCCTCTAGGACTTTCCTGAACCGCATAGGACATCTTCAATCCTAAATCCTCTCCTGTTCCAAGCAACTCCTCAAATACAGGAAGATCTCTCGGTGTAGAAATTACAAGAATCTCCCGAATTCCAGCCAGCATCAAAATGGATAACGGATAATAGATCATCGGCTTATCATAGACCGGCATGATCTGCTTTGACACTGCTTTTGTCAGTGGATATAATCTTGTCCCTGAACCACCTGCTAAAATAATACCTTTCATTTTAAGTACCTCCTACTTTTTATATACACATTTCTAACTTTTCGGTTTCCGACATGCTGTAGTTTTTGGCAACTGCACATTAAGTCACGTTGTATTATAGCACTTCCTTCTGTCTTTTTCAATCTCTGAGATATTTTTCACATTTCTTTAAGATTCTCAAATTCTTTCAAGAATCCTCTTCTTCCCCGCCTATGCTCTCTTTACAAATTTGTCAGACCGTGATACGCTGACATCAATATGAAATTAGGAGGTTCTCTATGTTTTATCCAAAAATAAGTGTTTTAATGATAAACTACAATCATGCAGCCCATCTCTCACTAACAATTGAAAGTGTCTTATCGCAGACTTATCAAAACATCCAATTTATTATAGTTGATGATGGTTCTACTGATTGTTCCCAGACAATCATAAAAGATTACGCCAGTAGAGATCCCCGCATCGAATATTATTTTTTAGAAAAAAATCAACATATTTGTCACGCTACCAACTTTGGTTTCCAAAAAGTGACTGGTGAATATCTTGCGAGAATCGACAGCGACGATCTTTGGTATCCCAACAAACTGCAAAAGCAGCTAGACTTCATGCAAAAAACGCCAGATTGTAATATTTGCTTTTCATGGACGGATTTAATTGACGAACATGGAAATAGTATCAACGATTCTGAACGAGAGCTTTACAACTTATTCAACGGTAGCCATCCATCCTGTCAAGAACACTGGCTGGAATTTTTCTTCATTCACGGAAACTGCCTTTCTCATCCTTCCGTGCTTATGAAAACCGAAATCCAAAAAGAAATCGGAGACTTCAATCCCGCTTACCGACAAGCTCATGACTTTGATTACTGGATCCGCATTGCCAAAAAATATCCTATTTTTGTTATAGAGGAAAATCTGACTATCATGCGACGATTTTTATTCTCCTCCACTTTAAATACAAGTTCCACCACAGAATCTGATACAACCAGATACTTAAATGAATATTTACTAATCCGCAACCACTTTTTTGAAAATATGGATACCGAATTATTTGTACGCACTTTTCACTCTTATTTTCGTAATCCTCACGCAGCTACTCCGGGAGAATTTCTCTGCGAACAGGCATTTTTACTTTGCGATTGCAAATATGGTGGAAAACAAAATCCAATTCTTGGAATCATGAAGCTCGGAGAACTGTTAGCCTGTCCAAAAACTGCTGAAGTTCTTGAAGCTTCCTATCACTTTACTCCAATTTCCTACTATGCACTCAGTAACCAACACATTTTCTGTGACTCATTTGTTCAAACTGCTTTATTAAATGCGAAACATCACACAGATAAAATCCAAACATTGACAGAAGAGCTTCAGCAATGCGAGAGTCATTTGAAAAAACTTCAGGAGCAGGTGACTTATTTATCCTCATCACTCAATACCATTACTAATTCTACTTCATGGAAAATTACTGCTCCTCTTCGTCACGCATTAAATAAACTCAGGAAAAATTTTTAATTTACTTAAAAACCGTACTTTTGTATACTATCATCTGCATACAAAAGTACGGTCTTTTAATTCTTATTTATACATTTCTTCATAATATTTCTGATAGTCACCGCTTGTGACATTTTTCATCCAGTCCTCATTTTCAAAGAACCACTTGATTGTAAGTTTGATTCCCTCTGCAAACATAGTATCTGGAACCCAGCCTACTTCCTTCTTAATTTTATCCGGAGCAATCGCATATCTTCTATCATGACCTTTTCTATCTGTCACATATGTGATCAAATTTTCACTGACAAGTTCTTTTCTCGGATCGCCTTCCGGAAGCATCTCCTGAAGTGTATCAAGAATAATATGAATAATCTCGATATTCTGCTTCTCATTGTGTCCACCGATATTATATGTCTCGAATAATCTTCCTTTTTCCTGAACCATATCGATTCCCTTCGCATGATCCTCTACATATAACCAGTCTCTGACATTCTTTCCATCTCCATATACAGGAAGTGGTTTTCCTTGAAGGGCATTATTGATGATAAGTGGAATCAACTTTTCTGGAAACTGATAAGGTCCATAGTTATTGCTGCAATTCGTAATATTTGCAGGGAATTTATAAGTATCCATATAAGATTTCACAAGCATATCAGAAGATGCTTTACTTGCTGAATATGGGCTGTGTGGATCATAAGGAGTTGTCTCGTAGAAATATTCTCCTTCTTCTTCCAGTGATCCATATACCTCATCTGTAGATACATGAAGGAACTTTTTATCTTCTTTGAATGTTCCATCTTCTAACTCCCATGCAGCCTTTGCCGCATTGAGCATCACTAATGTTCCAAGTACATTTGTTTTTACAAACACATCCGGATTCTTAATACTTCTGTCAACATGACTCTCTGCCGCAAAATGTACAACACGGTCAATATCATTCTCCTCAAAAATCTTATTGATTGCCTCTGCATCGCAAATATCTGCTTTTACAAATGTATAATTCTCTCTATCTTCTACATCTTTCAAATTTTCAAGATTTCCTGCATAAGTAAGCTTGTCAACATTAATGATCCGAATTTCATTGTCATACTTCTTAAACATGTAATGAATGTAATTTGAACCAATGAATCCTGCTCCACCTGTTACTAAATATGTTCTCATAGTTATCCTCCATCTTACTCTATTTATTACCGATTATACCATCAACTTTTTGCAGATTCAAGTAAAAACGCGCTTTCCCCTATTTACAGTCTTCTTTTGCCTGTAATTTTTTCTTCATTTCTTCTTCAAACATTGCGATTTCCTGTGTCAGTCTTTTTACTTTCACTGTGAGTTTTGACACCACAACGGTCAATACAAATATCACCATTAAAGAGAAACAAAATCCAAAGAAAAATAACATATTAATTGGTGTTCCAATTCCCATCATATTAGCCAATTCTGTGATCAGATCCGGGAAGCAGTCCAATATAAGAATCCCTACACCAAGTGCAAACCACGACAAGGCATACCGTAACTCTAATTGCTTATTTTTAATCATCATTACCACAATTCCCATTGCAATAACAATGATAACGGCTACAATCAGCTGTATTTTAATGTCCATCTTCCTATCCTCCTATTTGCGAATTCTTTCAATCAAAATTGCCAGTGACACTTTTATCATGTAATATACTGATTTTTTCATCGAAATAGAAGATACTCCTCCACTTCTTTCCCTCATGATCACAGGTATTTCCAGCACTTTTTTCTTTCTCCTCAGAATAGCTACAACACTCTCCGGTTCCGGATAATCTTTTGGATATTCCTCCGCAAAGAATTCTATAATCTCCCTATTTACCATTCTTAATCCAGAAGTTGGATCAGTTATTTTTGTACCCGTAAGCAATTTAATCAGCATTGTAAAATATTTAATTCCAACGCGCCTGGCTCCTGATGACTGAAATCCTTCTTTATCTATAAATCGAGAACCAATCACCATATCTGCATGTTCTGCTTCCATATAATCTGCCATCTTACTCAGAAACTGGGGATCATGCTGTCCATCTCCATCCACCTGAACAGCAATATCATATCCATTTCTTGCCGCATATAAATATCCTGTCTGAACCGCACCCCCAATTCCTAAGTTCACAGGCAAATGAATAACATTAAACTCCTCTGTTTCACAGATTTCTTTTGTCTTATCCGTAGAACAATCATTTATTACAATATAATCAAAGTGCGGTGCCTTTTCCATAATATCTTCTACTGTTTTTTTTATACTTTCCTGCTCATTATAAGCAGGTATAATTATTAGTTTTTTCATACCTTCTCCTTTTTATCTTGGAAGTACTATGTGAAGAACCGATAAAACCGTAGCAATCTCCAGAATAGCTGTTGACATCATAATTACACGGTCAAATTTCTCGTCTACCACTATATATTTTGTTCTGAATAAAAGTATAATCATAGGCACAACTGGAAGGAAATATCTTCCCTGCACCCCGGCAATCACTTGCTCTCCTACTTCTGTCCAACTAATCAACAACACAAAACAAATGAGAATGCAGCATAAGCCTGACAAAATCCCTATCCAGACTTTGCTTCCCATGTTAATCATTTCCTTCTCTCCACGCTTTCTTGCTGCTGAAATCAAAAGTAACACTAAAAATCCTGCTATAACAAGATAAGGGATCTCTATTTCAAGCCACCCTAGTTGTTTCCCTATCATTGTATTCACATAATAACTTGTCATTTCTCCTGCTGTTTCTATAAAAATTTTCGGAAGTTCTCCTAGATGTTTTAAAAAATATACTCCTCCATATACTTCATATCCAAGTAATTCCGAATTTCCCTGACTTCCGCCAATCATATCTGCCATACTTACAATCCGAGTGATGACAGTTGGAATCACTCCTGCCAATCCTAATATAAAAGCGCATGTCCACTTTTTCACTTTCGTTCCAAATTTTTGATATGGAATCAAAATTCCCAGTCCTATAATAACAATATAAACCACTTTAATCGGAGCTATGATTGCAGTACATACAGAAATGATTAAAATATCTTTATTCTCCACTCTCTCTTTTTTATAAATCAAATGGAAGAAGTATGCAATCATAAAAAAGGCAATTGCATTTACTAACATATCATAACTGTATGACATCGCCTGTTGCATGGACATTGGCAATAATGCAGTGACAAATAATACCATCTTTGCAAACGGCATGATTTTGATTGCCCAGTACGTTATCACCACATATGTGATCAATGCAAACATTCTTCCCATATAGAATAGCTGAATTCCATTGAAATGTAAAAGCCTTGCTACTGTAATTCCCAAAGTTTGGGGTGCGTATGAAATTTTAGGCATATCCAACACTTTTCCACCTAGCACTGGTTCCCCACTGTGATTATATGTCTTTCCCAGCAGTCCATTCATTGATTCAATATATCTCTCTTTTGTCGGATAATGTCCTGATGGATCACTAAGTATTTCCCGTTCCTGCAACACTGCCTGATTGCCATCTTTTACAGTTTCTTTTCCTAAGATTTCACTACTATTATTGTACGCTGTCACAAAATGAGCCTGTTCATCTGGGACCGCATAAGGTGGAATAACTAACATATATATCACTCCAAATACAAGTGCGCTCCCCACAAAGATTTTTTCTACCGACTCTCGTCTAAGTAACAGCACCAAGATAATTCCCATTCCAAATACAGTCAGCACTGCTATTCCAAAAAAGAAATATCGAATTCCTCCTGCTTTTCCTCCCAAAACATTTACAGCCAAAGCCTGTTCATTCTCACTTCCATTTATATTTGCTTTATCATGAAGGGACTCTGTTCCATAAAAATAAAGTCGATCTTCCGGAAAACCCGACAATTCTAAATTTAGTGTATATACTTCCCTGTCTTTTATATGAATGGTTTCATCGGCATTGAATTGCAGTACTTTAATTCCTTCTGTTTGATGATCAATCACCTCGTTTGTCAGCTGCAGTTCCCACTGCCCAATAATTTCCCCTTCAGTATTTTCTATTTCTAATGTGAGTACATCTGTTTCCTGTCCCTGAAAATTTTGATACATGATTTGAATCGTTTCAAAAGAATCACTCTGCATCTCAACCTTTTGAGAAAGTATTTCCCCACTTTTTAGTTCTAATAGTTTTCCCTTTACTTCACTTTTTACATATTGCATTCTCTGTTCTGCAATCGGTTTTACTTCATCAGAATACATCATTCCTAATAGACCAATGAGCACCAAAAGTGTAACAACAATCTTTAAAAGCTTTCTATAACCTTCTGCCTTATTTAATTTTTTTTCCATATTTCATTCCCATCCACATTACGACAACTCATTTGACTTTTCACTTTCCGCATACCACCTTGCCAATATTTTGGCAATCGGCTTTGGCCAAAATTTGCAGAACATCGTATAGTCTTCTTTATTTCTCGCATTGTTCCCTAAGATTTTTGATGTTTCGGATTCTTCATGAATTCTATGTCCTACCAATATTTCTTTGTCATATATAAATTCACCTTTGAATCTAGATATGTATTCCCATGCCTCCCAGTCTTCATCCGAAGCAAATCCCGGCTTGAATACTGTTTCCGGCAGATTTTTCTTAGCAAAAGCAACCGATGGACAGCAGATCGGAGAACCTAACGACAAGATTCTTCTTCTCACAAATCTACTTTTTCTAAACACTTTCACTTTTAAGGGCAGAAGCATGAGGCGTTTTATTCGGAGCAGTCTGTTATCCGTCACTTTTTCTCCATTACGCATTTCTGCATAGTCTGTAAAGAAAATCAATGGCTTTGAAGATTTTTCAAATTCTCTCACTGCATGCTCCGCATATTTTTCAAAATACACATCGTCCTGATGAGTAATTGTCACAAATTCTGTCTGCGCCTTTTTATAAGCAAAATTCCAGTCCTGAACAATTCCAGCTTCTCCGGTATTCACATATACAGGAATTCCATATTTCTCCGCTGTTCTGTCAATATAACGGTTAGGAGTTGATGTTATAATAAATATTTCACTCTCAATCGACTGGTTCTTTAAAGACTCGATACATTCTTCCAAAAAACTACTTTCTTTATATGCACAAATAGCAAATGTATGTTTATTTTCCATTTTCCTTTTTCCCTCTCCATAGATTATAGATCATAAATAGCACAAAGATTGTCAATAAAACGGTTACCGCTATCAGATAACTCACACTTGCTCCTCTGATTGCGTACTTTCTGACTAACCAATCCGAAATGACAAATGCTGTCACCGCTTCCATTCCATAACCAATCAACGCATAGTTTTGTTTTCTCATAATAGTCAAAATATAATACATAAAAAATGCCAATGCATTAACCCCACCTGCAAGAAGCAGAATCAGCAGATCTATTTTATATGCTCCCAAATTGATGCCATATAAAATAGACAATACCGGAATTCCTAGCAAATAAGCACCTATCTCACAGACTACCGTAACTGCAACAATAATTGCACACACTTTAACAATCATGAGAAAAAACTGTCTTTTCCTCTTCTGTTCATAGTCTTCTGCCATAACGGAAAGCAACGGTTTAAAAACAAATGTGCTAAATAGATTAATGATCATTACCGGCATAAAAATTGCCGCATAATACAACTGATACCTTGCATCCAGCACTTTATCCACGGACATTCTCGAAGCACTGTATACATAAGTGTTCAAAAAACTGCTGAGAAATAGAGGCAGACATTCTATCAAGACAGTCCCTACTTCTTTTTTCCTAAATGTCAGCTTCCCTTTTTCAAAAACTCTAAGTGCTTTTTCATTTACAACAAAAATCATCAATAAAGAATATACAATCATGGCAATAACCGCCACGGTCAGATTTTGTGTAAGTAAAATCCCTGCAGTCAGAATCAAAATTCCTCCGGCAACTCTCCAGAACAACAATTTCCCTGCAACGTCAATCCGACCATATCTCTGAAGTTCTCCTTCGTACAGATCTGAATATCCATCCAAAATTTTATAAATGCAAAGCAGAAAGATAAAGAAAGCCTTCTCCACTGTTCCTCCACGGAGCATTATATAACCGCCTCCTGCCAGCACCGCCAGTATACAACAGAAAACTTTTGCATAAAAATATTCAGCGTACGAGTGCCTTCTTGCAACATCGGTTACCTGAAATGTTCTGAGTTCAAAATATGCAATTGTTCCAATCCATTGTCCGATTGTAAGCGCAAAAGAAAACAGCCCTCCTGCTTTCTCTCCTGACAGATGTGCCACAATCACAGTAAAAAGCATAGTAGCTGCGGCCAACATTCCCGTTCCAATCGTATTCCACAAAAAATTACTTTTTGTAGTTGTCTCATCTGAGATAAATATCTTTTGAATGATTGTTTTCTTCATTTTTTCTCCATTTTTTTAATCTTTTCTACACTAACAAGTTATTATACCATTGTTTTCATTGATTCTCAATAAAGAATCACAACAAAAAATGACGGATATTCACCGCCATTTTTTTGCTTTTATTTCTTTTTAAAGGCAGTTCCACCGCTTGATGGTCCCTGCTCTCCTTTTTTGACCAGTTTGATCTCTATAGCTTCTATATTTTTTGCATACCCTTCTGATCCTGCTGACTCGCCATTTTTCGCCCAGCCAAGCCATCCAAAATCTCTACAATGCGTTCTGTAATAAATGTCATATTTTTCTGACAACGCTCCTGTCAGGCGAATATTCACCGCTTCCATCGGAAGTGCCCTTCCGGTTGTACCGGTCTGCGCTCCATTTTTCACCCAACCTTGCCATCCAATATCCTGCACATGTGCACGGTACTCTATATTTCCTCCTGCTGTTGCATTTACAAGGGAAATATGCATTGCTTCAATCGCTTTTGCCTGTCCGGTCGTGCCACTCAACTCGCCATTTTTTACCCAGTTCTGCCAGCCGATGTCTTGTACATGTGATTGATATTGTATTTCTATCCCTTTCTCTTGAAAAGCATTCGCCGTCTTCCCTGGTGCAGCACTTCCTTTTGGCATAATAATAATCTGAAGAGATTCCACATGGTATGCATACCCTGCGCTTCCTGATGCTGCTCCATTTTTCGCCCAATCGAGCCAGCCTAAATTTTGCACATGTGTCCGGTAGTAAATATCATAATTAGCCGCTGCCGATCCGGTCAATTGAATCTTAAGAGCTTCCACTGAGAGTGCTCTTCCCGTTGTTCCTGCCGTCTGGCCGTCTTTTACGTAATCCTGCCATCCAATATCTCTTACATGAGCACTGTACTTTATTCCTAAATTGCCCGCATTTTTCACTGTAATCTGAAGAGCCTCTACCGGAAGATTTTTACCTACCGTTCCTGCAAGTGTTCCATTTCCGACATACTCCTGCCACCCAATTTCAGATACATGTGCACGGTACTGAAGATCTACGGATTTCACTTGAAACGGAGTATCTGTTTTCCCTGGTGCACTACTCCATTTTGGAAGCACTGCGATTTGAATCGCTTCTATATGATAAGCATATCCTTGACTTCCTGCAGCAGTACCATTATCCGCCCAATCAAGCCATCCAAAATTTTGTACATGAACCCGGTAGTAAATATCATAATCTGCCGCTTTTTCTCCTGTCAGTTCAATTTTAATAGCTTCGATTGGCTTCGCCTGTCCCGTTGTTCCGCCAACACTTCCGTCACTCACATATTCAAGCCATCCCAAATCTCTCGTATGTGTACTGTATTTCACACCTAGCCCTGCCACACCGCTTGTCTGAATTTTAATCGCTTCCATCGGAAGATTTCTTCCGTTTGTTCCTGCCATCACACCATTTGATACCGCATCCTGCCAACCGATATCTTGTACATGAGCTGAGTAACTGATCACATTTTTCAGAGCCTCCGGCACTGACACGGGATCCACTGATGTTCCTCCATTATTGCCTCCAGAATTTCCATTACCAGAATTACTGTTTCCTGAATCCCCGTTTCCGATAGAAACTTTTGTAATATAATCGCTGCTTACATAAGCATACATGTTTGTAAAGTCATACCGACCACTTCCGGAATGAATTCCGCTTCTGCTCCCATTTAATACTGGATCTGACTGAATTTTATAAAAGCCGGATGTTGGATTTTGTTCGAGTAGAATAAACGCATGGCTGGATTGTGTGCCGGTGGAATATACTTTTGTTGCAGAAGCGCTTCTCTCCTGTCTCACATTCAGATCTGTATGCTGATTACTGAGCGTATCTTTGACTCCAATTGTATATTTTCCCGCATCTCTGTTACCATTTGCCTTATCTAAACTCCAGGCTACATTTGCAGCTTTCTCACCCCAGTACGGATCGGAGGCATATTTTACATTCACTCCGCTCGCTTTGTTTCCTAGAAATCCTCCAAAATAACGCCAATCCTGTGGATTCATGTATCCTTTTGAAAGAAATGTCTCTGTGAATTCATTGACACACTGTGTCGAACTGGCAAAATAATCTGCGCTCTGTCCTGGCGAAGTATCAATTGCATTCAAACCGAATAAGTTATTTTTATTCTGTGCAATCCAGCTGGATCCCCATGCACTTTCATTGGCTGCTACTCCAACAGCAAGCAATGCATTGATTCCATATGTATTCTGCGCATTGATAAACGAATTTCCCAGATCTCTCATTTTTGAACTTGCAGTTACCCTCGCATTAATCATCGCATTCAGATCACTTCCATAATTCGTTGTGCTTCGAAACGGAAGATATTGATAATAATTGTAATATGGCGCACTTGCATTTACCGATCTGCTTCGGTTCCCATTTTTATAATCCTCCAACATCTGTTGAAATGCTGATTCTGGATAAAAGTAATGTCCATCATAGCTGTAATACTTTGTGCCCTCTGACAAATAAGACGGAGCCGCCCCATTATCGAGTACACTCGCATAGGAACTTTTATTTACATTTATCGTAATATAATGAATCAGTCTTCCTCCTGTGACAGCATAATAACTTACAGATTGTGCTGCTGCTGCACTGACAACCTGAACTTTATTGGCATCTACAAGGCCAATAACCCCAGACAGCATAAATCTTACTTTCCCGCCGCTTGTCCCAAGGTAAGCGGCATCCGCTCCATACGATCCATGTGTATATCCTGAAGTGTTTGTCCCCTCTTCTACATATTCTGTCACACCACCGCTTCCTGTATTGAAGTTGACAATCTGTCCTCCCCCAATCCTTGCCTTTTCGGCAGCGTAACTATCTACTGTTCCATCTTCAATTACAACTTCTGTAACATTTCCATCAAGATCCATACTCGTAATCGTTTGATTACTTTCCGGATTTTCTCCCTGAAACTCGACTGTCTCCTGCTCTTCAACAGATTCTGCCTGTTCTTCCTTTTCTTCCTGAACAACCTCTTGGCTTTCCTGTTCCTGATTAGATGGTTCCTGCACTTCTTGTGCATATGCCGACATAGGAATACTCGTCAGACTCATGCCCACAGCCAACAAAAATGCCGCAACTTTTCTTTTTGTTTTTTTCATATTACCTCCTATCTGATGCATTTTACTTTTATCGCTCTTTAAAAGCTGTACCTGATGTAGACGGACCCGCCTGTCCTTTCGGAATCAATTGGATTTCTACTGCCTCTATAGATTTTGCATACCCTGCGCTCCCTGACTTTCCACCATTTTTTGTCCACGCAAGCCATCCAAAATCTCTACAATGCGTCCTGTAATAAATATCATACTTCGTAGCCGCATTGCCAGTCAGTTTCATCTCCAATGCTTCCATCGGAAGTGCTCTTCCGGTTGTTCCTGACATCTTTCCATTTGTCACATTGCTCTGCCAACCAATCTCAGAGACATGTGCACGATACTGAATGCCCGATATTCCACTTAAATTCACTTTGAGCGCTTCTATCGGAAGTGCTCTTCCAACTGTTCCCGCAGTTACTCCGCTTCCCACTGCATTCTGCCAGCCAATCTCAGAAACATGTGCCTGATAAGAAAGTGTCACCGCTGGCTGTTCCTGTGTTTTGTCTAAAAACGGCCTATTTGTTGCTCCCGGCGCGGCGCTTCCTGCCGGTACAATCCGAACCTCAACTGCTTCTAACTGATAAGCATATCCCTGTGTTCCCGCTGCCTGTCCGTCTTTTGCCCAGTCAAGCCATCCTATGTTGGAGGCATGTCCTCGGTAATATATATTATACTTTGTTGCGTTGCTTCCGGTCAATTTAATTTTCAATGCTTCTATCTGTAAATTTCTTCCTGTTGTTCCCGCTGTCTCACCATCACGGACGGTTCCCTGCCATCCAATGTCACGAACATGGGCACTATACTCAATCCCCACGCCTTCCATTCCAGCAATGCTCATTTGAAGCGCTTCTAAGCCAAGTGCTCTTCCAGTTGTTCCACAGAGTTCTCCATCTCCCACAGTACTCTGCCACCCAAGTTCTTGTACATGTGCTTTCAGATTCAGCCCCTGCTTTGTTTCGTTCCCTTTCACCAGCCCATATTTCTGAGCGATTCCTGTCGCATCTGCAATCCCTAACTGTCTCAAGAAATTTTCGTCCTGAAGTTTTGCCGCATCGGATCCGTGGTCGAGGAAGGCATGTTCTACAATAATCCCTGTCAGTCCAAGTTCTTTTGCCAGCACATTTGTCGTAAAATAATCCGCCTTACTTCCATCCGGATACTGCCCGGACGGTCCCGCCAGTGTACTGTCCTTGATCTTGGCTCCCCGGTTCGTAAGTCCCAGCGCAGAAAGCTGCTCTAAAATTTTATTTGACACACTGAGTCCTTCTTCCGACAAGTCCGGACGGTAGTTTTTATTTGGATAATAAATCTCTGCTCCGGTTCCTCCACCACTGTTAAAGTGAAGGTCTACATAAAGATCTGCTCCGGCATTTTTTGCATCTTTTACTCTCTGATTCAGACAATAGCTTGATGTTGAGTTATAGGGACAGCTTTCGCTTTCTCTGATCATTACAACTCTGACTCCACGATACTGTGACAATTCCTGCTGGCAGTATCTTGCCACTTTCAATGTCAGCACCTCTTCCCGCAATCCATTTGCAGATGCTCCCGGATGGTTTGCATCATGACCTGCACCGATTGCAACAATCACTTCTCTTCGCTCTCCGCTTCTCGCATTTCGGGTAGCCGCCTCAGTAACTCCCGCCTCATCCAGCGTTTCTGAAATTGCGGCCTCCGCTGTCTCTGCCCCTGCCTGCACCATCTGATTTTCCTCGTTCATCGAATAAGTTTCCACCTGAGCACCCGACTCCGGAACGAACAGCGCCTCATCCTGCACTACTTGAAAAGAAGCTGTGATTCCTTTTTCTGCAAACAAAATCATCTGTTCCGCACCTGCTCCATCAAGATATGCAATTCCCGTGATCTGATAAGTCCCAATTTCCTCCATCCCCTCCTTCTGAAAGAGAACGGTGTTATTTAAAATCTGTGCAGCTTCCACAATACCCTCAGTTCCGGATTCCGTTTGATAGAATAATCTGGCACCTCCGATCACCATTTCTTCCTTTTGAAAACCGACAACGATATTTTGTACTCCTGATGTGCCCACAACATCTTCGTCCAGATATACATACGCAACCTCTTCCGGTCCTGCCGCCTTTACGGACATTCCAAAAATAAGTGTTGCCGCGATGATACATAGCAGACCGAGCATTCTCTCAATTGATTTTCTCCCTATTATTACTACACTCCTCATGAATTATTCTTCTCCCTCCACTTTGATATCGCTGACAAAATTATCAAAGAATTTTGATTCTTTCACCAGTTCTTCATCGATTGTTTCTATTCCGTACTGCTCTGCCAGCGTCGGTTCTGCTGAAAACAGATTCGTACCGAGTCCCAGACGTTCTCCCTGAATCGTCACACCCATACTTGCAAGTGTAGACGGAAACATGTCCATCGTCGTGAACTGTCTGTTCTTTGTCTGTACTGGCATAACTGCCGGATTGATAAACGCATTATACACCGTTCTTTCATATGACGGATCAATATTCAAACAAAAATCACTGTCCATTGTCAAGTGATCCCCTGACAGAACGATCGTTGTATTCGGATAAAAGCTCTGCTGTTGGATCCATGTAAGAAATTCCTGAAGCTGATGGCTCGCACACAAGTATACATTTGCATATTGATTCTCAGTCACAGGCTGACATTTTTCACAATAATATCCATCTTCAAAATGTGTATCAACAGTCAACATTGTAAAGTTAAACGGCTGTCCTGTCATCGAAATCTCTGTCAGCTTTTCCTTCGCGATATCAAACAGTTTTTGGTCTTCATATCCCCACCACACACGGTAATCCGGCGGAATTTTCCCATTTGCATTCGCCCATCCGTAATCTAACATCTCATAATTTCCATGCTGCTCAAAATAATTTTTTCTTCCGCCAAACTCCGCATCGGAACCAATCAGAAGTGACTGTCGGTATCCCTGCTCTGCCAGGATATCTCCAATACTTGTAACTGCCGGCATAAATAAATCCTGATTAGACATCGCATTTCCATCAATCGGAATCTTCAACGGAAGTCCTGAAGTCTGTGCAAACATTCCTCCCATCGTCCACGTAGAACCAAATGCCGGATAAGCACCTCCTGCCAGCAAATCTGAATTGGAAAAACTAATATTATTTCTTGCAACCTCCGTCAGTTCCGGAATCACATTTTGATCAAAGGCTCCTCCATCTTCTTTTCCCATAAAGGTCGCCTCTGTAGATTCCAGGAAAATATAGATCAGATTCCTCTTCTGCTCCGGGAAAATGAGTTCTGTATTTTTCACATCTACATAGTGATCCTGGATAAATGTCGAATCTTTCCCCTGTGTTTCCAGATACGTTCCAATATCCAGATTCACCCAGAGATAATTTGCCGCACTCACCGATAAGACAACTGCCCCAACGATTCCTGCCGTGCAAACGACAGCATATTTTTTTCTCCTTTTTCTGAAAGCAATAAAAATTGCTAGTTCTAATAACATTACCAAGATTGCAGCCGGAAGACACTGATTGATAAAATCAAATATCATATCCGTATTTGTTCCCTCCATCGGTACCTTCAGATGAAAAATAATCTCATCAAATGTAATTAGCCCCCACGTATCCATCACCCATCTGGATGCATTGAACAATACAATTCCCAAACCACTCAAAACAATTACAAGGATTGACAATAAAATTGCCAATCCTTTCCAAACAGTATTTTTTATTTTTGTATGCATGTATTTTCTGCCTTCTACTTTCTTTCTATCTAGCACTTATCCGAATAATTTTTCCGGATATACCCCGTTTGCCACAAGGCTTCTGATTGCTTCTACAACTGCCTCTTTATCTTCTTTGTAAGTAACCCCAAACCACTTATCATGTGATTTCAGCACTTTTACTTCCACCTTCTGCTCTTCTAACAGTTCACCAATGATGGTTGGAAGGAGATATTCTGCTTTCAGATCCGACTCTGGTATTTTAGAAAGGAACTCCTCAAAGCCTTCTTCTAAAATATGGAAAAATTCTGGAGTCAGTCCCCACATGTTCATTGACACCGGAGACTCGATATCAATCGGCTGCATTCCTTCCTCTGTACGCACTGCCGCCCCTTCCGGTACCATTTCAATCTGATGTGTCTCCACAATATCTGTCAGCATTCCCTGTTCATCTACTTTGCAGATTCCTCTTGTCACACCGCCATTTTCACTTAATGTATTCTTCAGAACAAATCCCACCATACACAGCTTTTGCTTTTCTGATTGTTCCTTCTCTGCTGTCAGATACCGGAAAGCTTCTGCATATGCTTCTTTTCCATAATAATCATCTGCATTGATCACAAGAAACGGTTCTTTTACAACATCCTTACAGCAAAGAATTGCCTGTCCGGTTCCCCACGGCTTTGTTCGCTCTGCAAATCGTTCGCGATACTGTTCTGGGATATCTTCTCGCTCCTGATAAGCATACGCTACATTTACCACTTTTTCAATCCGATTTCCAATGACTTCTTTAAAATCTTTCTCTAGATCCTTTCTAATCACAAATACGACTTTATCAAAACCTGCCTCCATCGCATCCGCAATCGAATAGTCCATGATAATCTCACCATTTGGTCCGACCGGCTCCAACTGTTTGATTCCGCCACCGAATCTACTTCCAATCCCCGCCGCCATAATTACCAATGTCGCTCTGTTCATTTTTCTTCTCCTTTTCTTTTGCAAAAATAGTCGAGTATTTATCTCGACTATTTTTATCTTATTCTCCTAAACCACTTTCGATCATCTCTATAATCTCTCGGGCTGCTGCTTCTTCATCTTCACCTTCAAATATAAATTCTACCTCATCTCCAGATTTCACACAAGCCCCTAAAATACTCAGAACACTCTTTGCATTCCCAGTAGAATTTTTCGCCTGAAATGTGATCTTGCATTCAAATTGCATTGCCGTCTTACACAGAAGTCCGGCGGGACTCAAGTGAAGCCCGGTTGGATTCTTGATTGTCACTACCTGCCTGATCATCTCTGCCTCCTGTTTTTTACTTTTTCTTTTCGACTGTAATATTGATCTTCTCACCCTTATACTGGCAGTCCCCATATCCTTCCACGACTGGAACTACTTGATATTTTCCCGGTGTATTATAATCTTTCATATCAATATAGACATTGATCTTGCTTGCATCAAGTTTCTTCAAATTCTCTTCGGAACCTGTAAATGCCAATTCGATCTGTTCAGAATCAAAGCTGACTTTCAGTCCCTCTTCCAGTTCTCTCGGAATGATCGAAGATACCGGTATATGGATTCTTCTGCTTCCACCTTCGCTGACAGAAATCGTCACTGCAATATTTTTCTGACTCTCATCTACCAGTTTTGTATTTTCCGGAAGATATGGCGTCACATCGATTCCAACTTCCGTACGACTGCTGATCTCTGTATTTTCCAATGCCTCCGCCGGTATTGTGATCTTATCGATTTCCTTTAACACATCCGGTCTTCCTGCGATCTGTACCTCAGCCGGTTCGATCAAAGCTTCCTCTACCACATATCCCTCTGCAATGGCATCATTATATAGTACATCCAGCTTTACGTTTTTCGTATCAAGCAACTCCACATCAACAGATACTCCTTTTTCTCCAAGGTTCGTTTCAAACTGGAACTGATCAATGACTCCTCCGCCGACATCATAAAGAATCAATTCTGCCGGAACTTCTCCATCGTTTGACATTCCGGACACATCTGCTTTTGCCACAACTTTGTTAATCTGATTGATAGCGCTGACACCACCTTGGATTGTAATATAAGCCGGATTCGGTGTGACCGGTCCGAGCACATATCCATCTCTCACAGTGCCTCTCGTCTCTGCGACAATCGGAAATCTCTTGGACAGATAATTCTCAATTTCTACTTCCAGATTTCTCGGATTGGTATAGGCCTCCTCATACTCATCCTCATATCCGCTGATACTTACCTCTACTGGAATCAAAGCCCTGCTTTCCAGATTTTGCATATCTGCATATGCAGTTATCTTTTCTGGATGTTCCTTCAGATCACTCAAAATAGATTTTTTTGCCTTAACTGTGACTTCCACAGACTGCTCTCCGACAACCGAATACGTCTTCCCTTTGGATGTGATAATATCATCATTCCGTATTCCAACAGAAATCCCCTTAAAAGTCCGTGTATCAATCGGATCTTCGACATTCATAACAACAAGCCACAAAACTATTGTGAAGAACACTGCGATGAATTTCAGCCCCAAATTATTTGTCAGTCTTTCTTTCATCTTTTCGCCTTCCTTTCCATGGAATCAGACGTTTCCGCTCTACCGTACGATCCTGCACATCAAGCAATCTCTCTGTGAGCCGTTCTGGGCGTACATTACGCTCCAGACGTCCTCCCATCGCGATGGAAACTGCCCCGGTTTCTTCTGATACCGCAATAATCAGCGCATCGCTCACTTCGCTCATTCCCACTGCCGCACGGTGTCTTGTTCCAAGATCCTTGCTTAACTTCATATTGTCTGAAAGAGGAAGATAACAGGTTGCTGAGACGATTCTGTCTCCTCTGATAATGATCGCACCATCATGGAGCGGTGTATTGTGTTCAAAAATATTGATCAGCACCTGACTGGAAACAAGACAATCCAAACGGATCCCTGTGCTTTCATACTCCGTCAGTTTGATCGCTCTCTCTACAACGATCAACGCTCCTGTCTTAACTTTTCCCATCTCAAAGCATGCTCTGACAATACCATCGATAGTCTCTGTGCTAAATCTGACAGACTCTTTCTTCTTATCCAAAGGCACAACCGAAGACAAAATATTTTTCTCTCCGAGTTTTTCAAGTGCCCTTCGAAGCTCTGGCTGAAAGACAACAACTGCCGCCATCGCCAGCACATCGATCGCATGGCTCGCCAAGAACAAAATGGTATTCATCTCAAAAATTGCAGCGACAAGAATGAATGCACAAAGTACAAGCATTCCCTTCAACAGCATCCATGCTTTTGTATTTTTTATCCACACCATAATCTCATAGACCAATACCGAAATAATGATGATCTCAATAATATCGACAACTTTAATCTCTGGTATATACCATGCGGAAATATATTTTTCAAGAAATCTCTCAAACTGTGCCCCCATCTTATCACCTCCTGTACTTATTTTTGAAGACTATTTTTCTAATTCTTTTTCAATCATTCTCTGAAGATCCTGCTGATCCTCCTCTTCATCTCTATCAAACACTTCCCCAGCTCCTCTGATCTCATCCGCCGGAAGTGTTGTTGTCTCTTGTCTCTCATTGATCTTTTTCACTGTCTTTCTTGGAGCCGGCACTGAAATCTTCGGAACTGCCTTGATGTAGTAATAATACTCATCATCTTCAAACTGAATCTGCTCTGTACGGGAATAATCCACTGTAAATACAAAAAATTCCAACACAACTGCAATCAGTCCTGCCACTATATTCCCACCGATCATACCACCATATGGAATATGTACATCAAAGACAAGTTCTCCGCTTACAACGAGCACAACATTGGCGATAATCCCAACAGCGATCGCCACTTTCCATGCATAGTCAAAGGAACTTCTGCGGATTGCATACACAATCAGCAGGCACACCGAAAATGCAAGTACAAATATCAACATCTCTTTGTTAGTAAAAATCTGTTTTGTAAATTCTGTCACTGCATTCATCAATCCCTCTGCGCCTGCACTGCCTTTAAATGCAGTCGCTGATGACGATACAAAATGCAACATAAAATAGACAATCGTCCCGCATGCAACCGGTACAACATAGACCGGAGTTCCGATCAATCCATAGACAACCGGGATAATATACGGAACTTTTAATACAAATGCCAGAGGTGTCAGCAACAAAATGGTCGCCGTCCCCGGTGCGAATCGAAAATAAAAAATAAACATCATCAAAAACACGGCTGCCGTTACAGCAAACACTGCCATTGACAACGAAAACAAATGCAGTAAAATCAAAACTGCTGCTGCCACTGCCATATACACTGATGGCAAAAATGTAAAGAACACTGTCAGACCTGCCGTCACATATTTGGATGCCGCCAGTTCCATATAGCCAAGCTTAGAGTTGATCATCCCAAATACGAGAATTCCAAGAATCAGCTGAAGTACCTTATCGATATATTTTGCATACCGCGCATATAATTTCTGCATCTCTTCTTTCCACACGTATAAACTATTCATCTACATATTCTCCTTTTTATACATCTTACTCAGGCGCGATAAATTCCTGTAATATCTCTTTACTCTCAATTTTGCTTCATTGTGTTTCTTTTTGTAATAACTTCCAGCCATCATCCCATAGATGATCAGCACTGCAATATATCCGATCACAACCAGCACACCAAGCAAAAAAAACTTTGCAAGTGTCAGGCCTTCAAAAATCTTCTCCAGATTCACAAGAAAAAATAATCCGACTGCCAATCCATACCCAATCGTCGTCCAAATCAATGTGACAATTGTGCGGAAACTTACATAATCTTTTCTATAATAGCTATTTACTTTAAAATCTTCTTTTCCCTGTCCTTCTTCATAAGAGGCCAGCTTTATCATCATCTTGACTCGTTCCTCATTTAACATCTCGTCACCTCTGTCTCTGTTTTTCCCCTCAGCCAAACACTATTTTTAGTATAGCATATAATCAGAAACCTTGTCCAACACTTATAGTCAGAAAATATACTTTTTGTACCCCATTTTCTTTCAGTATGCGGGCAAGCTCATCCACAGTACTTCCTGTTGTATAGATATCATCGACCAGAAGTACTTTTTTCTTTGGCTTCCAGTCATCCTCCACGGCAAAGGCTCCGGAAAGTGCCCTCCTTCTCTCACTTGGATTCATCTCTTTCAATGCATTTGTTTTTTGAACTCTTCGGACTGCAAATGCCTCCATAGGGACCTCCAACCGCCCGGAAAGCTCTTTTGCCAAAACTTCTGCCTGATTGTATCCTCGTTTTCTCCGCTTACTTTTATGAATTGGTACAGGAATGATCACCTCGATCTGCCATTTTCTTAACAGATCTGCAAACTGTTCTGCCATTTGTTCCGCATAGTACTGTGCAAATACGCGGCGATTTCTATACTTAAACTGATAAATCGATTGCGAAACCGGCATTTTATGGAGCCACAGACTCCTTCCCTGCTCATAGAAATGTATGATTTTCTGACAGTCATAGCAGTATTCCTGCTCCTCATAGCGCACTGGTTTTCCACATTTTTTACAGAGAGGCTCCTGGAGTATCTTTACTTCCTTCCGGCAGCTTTCACAAATCCCCTCAGAAGCTACTGTTCCACAAAACACACAAGTAGTCGGATAGAGTAATTCTAAAATCCTGTGCCATATAAGTTTTGCTCTCCTTTTTTCTGCTGTTTTTCTTTCTCTGTTCTTCTGTTTCTCTGTTTTTTTCATTCTTTGTATCACAAGATACTTTCATACCGCTCACGAATCGCTTCCGCCAGACTCGTATACCGTTTTTGCTCACTTTGATTTTCAATCATCTCATAAAAAGTATGCTCATCTCCTACCAGTGTAACACACTTTTTTGCCCTTGTAATCGCTGTATATAATAAATTTCTGTGATACAGCAGTCTTGGGCCCGGCAGAAGCGGAATCACAACCGCCGGATACTCGCTCCCCTGGGATTTATGTATCGTGATCGCATACGCCAGCTCCAACTCCTCCAGCATTTTAAAGGAATACTCTACCTGCTTTCCTTCTTCATATTCCACTGTCATGAGTTCCTGGTAATGATCGATTTTCTTGACGATTCCCATATCTCCGTTAAAAATGCCAACTCCTTTGTCCACAGTCAGCCCATATTTCGTTTTAACTTCCCACTCCAGCTGGTAATTATTCTTAATCTGCATGACCTTGTCGCCAACCCGAAATTTCTTATTTCCATATTCTTTTTCTTCTTTCTTTCGATCCGGCGGATTCAGATATTCCTGTAAGATCACATTAAGCCGTTCTACCCCGATCAATCCTTTTTTCATCGGTGTAAGCACCTGGATCTCATGCATCGGAGCATCCACATACTTCGGCATTTTTTCCTTTACAAGCTGGATAACGATGCTGATGATCACGTTTGCATCCTGCCGTTTTAAGAAAAAGAAATCTCTTCCTTTGTTTTTCAGCTCAACCGGCTCTCCATTGTTAATCTTATGCGCATTGACTACAATATCACTTTCCCCCGCCTGGCGAAAAATCTTATTGAGCCGCACAACCGGAAAACATTCTGATTTGATCATATCCTTCAACACACTTCCCGGTCCCACTGACGGAAGCTGATTGACGTCCCCCACAAGGATCAGATGAGTTCCAACCATCACCGCCTTTAAAAGCGCATGAAACAAAGATAGATCCACCATTGACATTTCATCTATGATGATCACATCTGCCTCCAGCGGATTCTCTTCATTTCTTCCAAATCCTCCTGTCTGTTCCCCCTCTGGATTGCCATTGACCTCCAGCAGTCTGTGTAATGTCTGCGCCTCGCAGCCAGTCGCCTCCGTCATTCTCTTTGCCGCACGTCCGGTCGGTGCCGCCAGATAAATATTCAGCCCTTCGCTCTCAAAAAAATGAATCATCGCATTGATCGTCGTTGTCTTTCCAGTTCCTGGCCCTCCAGTCAGCACAAGCAGACCATTTTTTACTGCTTCTTTTACTGCTGTCCGCTGCAATTCATCCAAAGATAACTCTGCATACGCCTCAATCTTGCTCAGGCGCTTTTCCAGATAATCTTCTCCCACTTCATTTTTGATATCTAGATCGTACAACATTTTTGCAGTATTTAATTCCAGATAATAGAAATGAGAAGCATACACTCTCTTTCCCTCTGGCTTCTCCTTGACAACGATCTTCTTTTCCATACACAGATCCATCAGATGCCGCTCCATATCTTCAATTTTCACCTGCAAAAGCTGGCTTGTTCGCGCAAGCAGTGTCTGTTCCGGAAGGTACACGTGGCCTTCCCCAACTGCCTGAAGCAACGTGTAAAAGATACCACTCCGGATTCGGAAATCAGAGTCTGTATGGATCCCTACCTTTGCCGCAATCTCATCGGCAGTCTTAAATCCAACCCCCTCTACATGATCTGCCAACTGATACGGATTCTGTTCGATCACGCGATAAATACTCTGTCCATAATGCTGATAAATCTTTGCCGCAAGTGTTGTTGAAATACCATATTTCTGCAAATACAACATTGCCTGTCGCATTTCCTTCTTCTCTTCTACCTGCACTGCAATCTCTCTTGCCATTCTCTCGCTGATTCCTTTGATCTCTGCGAGACGCTCCGGCTCTTCTTCAATGATGCGGAAGGTATCTCCTTTGAATTTTCTTACAATTCTGCCTGCCAGCGCACTTCCAAGTCCCTTGATTGCTCCGGAACCAAGATAAACTTCTATAGAATGAAGATCTTCCGGTTCTTTTACCCGATACTCCTGTACTTGAAGCTGTGATCCATACACCGCATGATTCGTATATTCTCCGGATACCTCCAGAAACTCTCCCTCGCTAATATAATGAAACATCCCGACACAAGTCAGATCCCCATCTTCATTGTGCAGATGAAACACCGTATAACCATTGTCTTCATTGCGAAACACAATGTGCTCCACATATCCGATTATTTTCTCCATGTTCCTGCTCTTTTCCTTTTCTGTTAAATCTGTTTCTATCGTACCACGTTCTTAAAAGCATGAAAACTCCTTTGTAGATTGCTTTTCAGAAAATACATATGCTCCTTCTATCACACAAAATATATGAAAAAACTGCCGTGAACTAAAGCTTCCATCCAAACTTTTTCACAGGATTTTCCTTCCTATGTCTGTTCTTCCGAATTCCTTACTTCCCGGCAGCTTATGCTCTATTCTTTTCAATGTTTTTCGTAAAATCTAAACCAGACTAAGAATTTCTTCTCATCCCAGTAACTTCTGCAAATTGTCCACTTCCCACTGCAACAACTTTCATCGGATCTTCTGCTGCCATCGTCCGGATTCCCGTCTTCTCCTCCATCAGTGTATCCAGCCCCCGCAGAAGTGCACCTCCTCCGGTCAGCATAATTCCACGCTCCAAAATATCCGCTGACAATTCCGGTGGTGTCTGCTCCAGTACATGGATCACCGACTCTACAATCTGGTCTGCCACTTCCCTCAGGACAGACTCTGTCTCTGAGGAAGTCACCGTAACCGTTTTCGGCAATCCCGTCACAAGATTCCTTCCTCTGATCTCTATCTCCAGTTCCTCTTCAAGCGGATAAACCGTTCCCACTTTGATCTTAATCTCCTCCGCCGTACGATCACCAACCAGCAGATTCTGCTTTTTTCTCATATAGCGTGCAATTGCCTCATCAAAATCATTCCCCGCCGTCTTCACAGAAGTATGGACCACTGCTGCCCCCAGCGAAATCACCGCTACATCCGTTGTTCCGCCGCCAATATCTACAATCATATTGCCAAATGGTTTCATAATATCCAAACCAGCTCCGATTGCTGCCGCCACCGGTTCTTCCACAAGACAGACTTCTCTTGCTCCTGCTGCATAAGCAGCCTCCTCCACGGCCTTCTGTTCCACTTCTGTGATCTGACACGGAACACAAATGCTGATTCTAGGCTTCTTTAACATTCTTCTTCCGAGCGACTTCTGCACAAAATATTTAATCATCTTCTCTGTGACCGTATAGTCTGATACAACACCTTTTTCCAAAGGTCTGATCGCGATGATATTCCCCGGTGTCCTTCCAAGCATCAGTCTAGCTTCTTCTCCAATGGCTTTTATCTCTTTCGTATCCCGGTCAAGTGCCACGACAGAGGGCTCCTTTAATACAACCCCTTTGCCTTTTATAAACACGAGTACGCTTGCAGTTCCCAGATCAATTCCGATATCTGCCGACATCTCGATTCCCCTTTCCTCATTTTCGTCTGTCTGATTTTTTGTTTATTCCCCCTGCCGCAACAGCGGTGCAATATACTTTCCGGTGTAAGAGCATTCGGAAGCGGCAACCTGTTCCGGTGTTCCTTTTGCGATCACCGTCCCTCCTTTGTCTCCTCCTTCCGGACCGATATCGATCAGATAATCAGCCGTTTTAATCACATCCAGATTATGCTCAATGACTACCACTGTATTTCCATCTGCTGACAGCTTCTGCAAAATTTCTGTAAGCTTATGCACATCTGCAAAATGCAGTCCAGTTGTCGGTTCATCCAAGATATACACTGTTTTTCCGGTGCTGCGCTTACTCAATTCCGCCGCCAATTTGATCCTCTGCGCTTCTCCTCCCGACAATGTGGTGGATGGCTGTCCAAGACGAATGTAAGACAGTCCTACATCATACAACGTCTCCATTTTCCTGCGGATGCTCGGCACATTTTCAAAGAAATGAAGTGCTTCTTCCACAGTCATATTGAGTACATCATAAATACTTTTTCCTTTATATTTTACCTCCAACGTCTCACGGTTATACCTTTTTCCATGACAAACTTCACATGGTACATAGACATCCGGCAAAAAGTGCATCTCGATTTTCAGGATCCCATCTCCACTGCACGCTTCACATCGTCCTCCCTTGACATTAAAACTGAATCTTCCTTTCTTATACCCTCTGGCCTTTGCGTCCGCCGTTGCCGCAAACAGATCACGGATCAGATCAAAGACTCCCGTATAAGTTGCTGGATTCGATCTCGGTGTCCTTCCGATCGGAGATTGGTCTATATTGATTACTTTATCTACCTGTTCCAGCCCTTCGATCCGCGTATGCTTTCCAGGAATTGTCCGGGCGCGGTTCAGTTCTTTTGCCAGTGCTTTATATAAAATCTCATTCACAAGAGAACTCTTTCCGGATCCCGAGACTCCTGTTACACATGTCATGACCCCCAGTGGAATCTCCACATCAATATTTTTCAAATTGTTTTCTCTCGCTCCAAGAATCTTAAGAAATCCTTTCGGCTCCCTTCTTTCTTCCGGCACCGGAATCTTCTTCCGACCACTCAAATACGCGCCCGTCACAGATTTTTTATTTTTCATAATCTCTTTTGCCGTACCTGCCGCTACAACTTCTCCGCCATGCTCTCCTGCCCCCGGACCGATATCGACAATATAATCCGCTTCCTTCATCGTATCTTCATCATGTTCTACAACAATCAGTGTATTTCCAAGGTCTCTTAAATGCTTCAACGTCTTTAACAACTTGTCATTGTCTCTCTGGTGCAGTCCAATGCTCGGCTCATCAAGGATGTAGGCCACACCCACAAGTCCGGAACCAATCTGGGTCGCCAGTCGGATTCTCTGTGCCTCACCGCCGGAGAGTGTTCCTGTCGCCCGAGAAAGGGTAAGGTAATCCAGCCCAACATCCATCAGAAAATTTGTCCTCGCTTTGATCTCCTTTAGAATCTGTCCGCCGATCAGCTCCTGTGTCTCTGTCAACACGAGTTCTGCAAGAAATTTTTGCAATTTTTCGATTGATAATGCGGTTACCTCCGCAATATTCATTCCGCCGACAGTCACTGCAAGCGCATCCTTCTTCAAACGCTGTCCCCCACAAGTATGACACGGGGTAATCCGCATAAAAGATTCATATTCTGCTTTCATCGTCTCAGAACCAGTCTCCCGGTATCGGCGCTCTACATTCCTTAGCAGTCCCTCAAACGCGACATCATAAACACCTTCACCCCGCTGTCCTTTATAGTACACTTTCACTTCCCTTCCATCTGTACCATGAATCAGCACATGCTGCACCGCTTCCGGATAGTCCTCAAACGGCGTATCCAGATCAAATCCGTACTCTTTGCAGAGCGCCTCCAGGATTGCTCTTGTAAAACTCCCTTTATCTGTGCAAGACTGCCATCCGATCACCGTAATCGCTCCGTCATTGATACTGAGTGTTTTATCCGGGATCATCAAATCAATATCAAATTCCATCTTATATCCAAGACCATAACAATCCGGACATGCTCCAAAAGGATTATTGAAAGAAAAGCTTCTCGGCTCAATCTCTTCGATACTGATTCCACAATCTGGACAGGAAAAACTCTGGCTGAAATTTAATGTTTCTCCGCCGATCACATCTACCTGAAGCAATCCTTCCGCCAATGTCAGTACACTCTCAATCGAATCTGACAGTCTTTTTTCAATCCCTTCCCGTACGATCAGACGATCTACAATAATTTCAATATTATGCTTGATATTCTTATCCAGTATAATCTCCTCGGTCAGTTCATACATACTTCCATCCACGCGCACACGAACATATCCACTCTTCTTCGCTTTCTCAAACAGTTTTGCGTGAGTTCCCTTGCGCCCTCTGACTACCGGAGCAAGTAGTTGAATCTTCGTTCCTTCCGGCAGTTCCATAATCTGATCTGTCATCTGATCCACTGTCTGCTTTTTAATCTCTTTTCCACACTTTGGACAATGTGGGATACCAATCCTCGCATACAGTAATCGAAAATAATCATAAATCTCCGTCACCGTTCCAACTGTCGACCTCGGATTTCGATTCGTAGATTTCTGATCGATCGAAATCGCCGGGGAAAGGCCTTCGATACTCTCTACATCCGGCTTCTCCATCTGTCCTAGAAACTGTCTCGCGTAGGAGGATAATGACTCCATATACCTTCTCTGTCCCTCTGCATAAATCGTATCAAATGCCAGAGAAGACTTTCCAGAACCACTCAATCCTGTCAATACTACAAGCTCATTTCTCGGAATATCCACATCAATATTTTTCAGATTGTGTTCGTTTGCACCTCTAATCTTAATATACTGCTTCTTTTCTGCTTTGCGTGCCATTTCTTACCTCTTCTTTTCTTTGTCCTTATGATTCCTCTATCTCCAACAGCTTTTTCTTAAATTCTATCAGCTGATCTCTTAGTTCTGCTGCCACCTCAAAATTCAGTTCTGCTGCGGCTTTTTTCATCTTCTTATTAATATCCTTAATTGCAGCCTGTAATTCCTTTTCACTCATAGATTCCGGATCTTTTTCTAGCTTCATCTCCTCGGAAGACACCTTTTTTGAAATACTGATCAGATCCCGTACGGATTTGTGTATTGTCTTCGGCGTAATTCCATGCTTCTCATTGTATTCCATCTGTACCTGACGTCTTCGCTTTGTCTCTTCAATGGCAGCCTTCATAGAATCTGTCATCGTATCCGCGTACATGATCACATGACCCTCTGCATTTCTTGCAGCTCGACCGATCGTCTGGATCAGCGATGTCTCCGAACGAAGGAATCCTTCCTTGTCTGCATCGAGAATCGCAACAAGTGTGATCTCCGGAATATCCAACCCTTCTCGCAAAAGGTTGATTCCCACAAGAACATCGAACACATCCATACGCATATCGCGGATGATCTCTGTCCGCTCCAAGGTATCGATATCCGAATGAAGGTATTTCACCCGGATTCCAAGTTCTCGCATATAATCCGTAAGATCCTCTGCCATACGCTTCGTCAGCGTTGTGATCAGCACCTTATTTTTCTTCGCAATCTCTTTATTCACTTCGCCAACAAGATCGTCTATCTGCCCTTCCACCGGACGTACTTCCACCTCCGGATCAAGAAGTCCTGTCGGACGGATTACCTGCTCTGCCCGCAGAAGTTCATTGCGTTCCTCATACTCTCCCGGCGTAGCAGAGACAAACAGCATTTGATTGACCTTACTTTCAAATTCTTCAAAATTCAGCGGTCGGTTATCCAACGCCGAAGGAAGCCTAAACCCATAGTCCACCAAAGTCTTCTTGCGGGAGCGGTCCCCCGCATACATTCCCCCAATCTGCGGAATTGTCTTATGTGACTCATCGATCATAATGATGAAATCATCCGGAAAATAATCAATCAATGTGTGTGGCGCTTCTCCCGGCTTTAATCCCGTCAGGTGTCTGGAATAATTCTCAATTCCCGAACAGAATCCAGTTTCTCTCATCATCTCGATATCAAAATTCGTCCGTTCTGCGATTCTCTGTGCCTCCAGCAGCTTGTCCTCACTCTTAAAGTACCGAACCTGCTCCTCCAGTTCTTCCTCGATTGCCTTCGTTGCCCGGTCAATGCTCTCCTTCGATACGACGTAGTGTGATGCCGGAAAAATTGCAATATGGCTCAGTTCGCTCTTAATCTCTCCTGTCAGAAGATCAATCTCCGTGATCCGTTCAATCTCATCTCCAAAAAACTCTGCTCGGATTGCATAATCTTCCGAGATTGCCGGAAAGATTTCCAGTACATCGCCTCTTACACGGAAGGTTCCACGCTTAAAATCCATATCATTTCTATCGTATTGAATCTCAATCAACTTTGCAATGACCTCATCCCGGTCCTTGATCATACCTGGCCTCAGCGAGATCACCATCTCCTGATAATCAATCGGTGAACCCAGTCCATAGATGCAAGATACACTCGCCACAATAATCACATCTCTTCGCTCCGACAGTGCAGCTGTCGCAGAGTGTCGAAGCTTATCAATCTCATCATTGATGGCAGAATCCTTTGCAATGTAGGTGTCCGAAGATGGGACATAGGCTTCTGGTTGGTAGTAGTCATAGTAGGATACAAAATATTCTACCGCATTATTAGGAAAGAACTCTTTAAATTCGCCGTATAACTGAGCAGCCAAAGTTTTATTGTGGGCGATAATTAATGTTGGTTTGTTTAATTGTTGAATGACATTCGCCATTGTGAATGTCTTCCCCGAACCGGTAACTCCAAGAAGCGTCTGGCATTGGTTTCCTTCCTGAAAACCTTTGACAAGCTGCTCGATGGCTTGTGGCTGGTCACCGGTTGGGGCATATTCTGATACTAACTCAAAGTGCTCCATTATTTCTCCTTTATGTTCTCACCGTCATTCAAATTTTTCGAATAACCGGATTCTTCGTAATACTATTATCTTCTTTCTTTTACGCTATTATATCAGAATATAAAATAAAAGTACAGAAGAAATCGAATGTTTGTTCTGTTTCTTCTTTTTCCATTGCCATTGACATTTTTCACACTTCACAATATGATAACAATATAATTTTTCCATTAAACATTTCATTTTTATCAAAAAGTACAAGGAGGTTCTATGTTAGATTTTAATACAATTGCAGGGGTTTCCATCCCATTTGTCGGAACTACCCTCGGCGCAGCTATGGTGTTTTTTATGAAAGACAAAATCCATCCTCTTTTGCAGAAGGCTTTGCTCGGATTTTCTTCCGGGGTAATGATGGCCGCATCCGTCTGGTCTCTGCTGATTCCCGCAATGGATCTGTCTACCGAAAGAGGCATGGGAAAGTTCAGCTTCCTCCCAGCAATATCCGGTCTTCTGATCGGCATCTTGCTCCTGCTTCTCTTTGACCGCCTGATTCCACATCTACACCTCAATCAAACGCAACCGGAAGGACCAAAGAGCAGTCTTCAAAAAACAACTATGATGATTCTTGCAGTCGCAATCCACAATCTGCCGGAAGGGATGGCAGTCGGTGCCGTATTTGCCGGACTGAAAAATGCCGGTACAGAGGTAACTCTTGCCTCTGCTTTTGCTCTCTCTGTCGGGATTGCAATTCAGAATTTCCCAGAAGGGGCAATCATCTCCATGCCACTGAAATCAGAAGGGATCAGCCGCAGAAAATCATTTCTCTACGGTACGCTTTCCGGTCTGGTGGAACCGTTTGGGGCAATCGCAGTAATCCTGCTCTCCGATTTTCTGATTCCACTCCTTCCATACCTGCTAAGTTTTGCGGCAGGAGCTATGATTTATGTAATCGTAGAAGAGATCATCCCTGAGGCAAGTGAAGGAACACATTCCAACATTGCCACAATCGGATTTGCAGTCGGCTTCTGTGTCATGATGATTCTGGATGTAGCACTCGGTTAACTTTTCCCTTTATTTTAGAAACACTCCTATAGCAAAAGGACCGCACCTATCTGGGTTCCTCATTCCCCCCTGATAGGTCGCAGTCCTTTTCTTTCAAATCGAATATTCTGTTACAGATCCATATCCCAATTTCCTCTACGGTCGCATTTCCTTTCTGCAAACTAGCAGGAAATCTAAACTATCACCGCTTCTATCTTAACAAAATACATGCTCTGCAAATCTGTCAAATGCCTCTTTTACCCGGCTAAATGGAAGTGCCAAATTCATACGAATTGCACATGGACCGTGGAATGCACGCCCATCCCGCCAGACAACACCTACTTCATATCCTTTGGTCTGCACTTCATCGATCGTAGTTCCATGTTCCTTACACCACTCCGTACAATCTAAAAACAGCATATACGTTCCCTGCGGTCTTGACACTTTTACCCCAGGGAAATGTGCTTCAATAAAATCACATGCGTATGTTACATTTTCACCAAGCACCTCGCGAAGCTCATCTGTCCACTCTGCACCCTCTTCACAATAAGCTCCCATCAGCGCATACATCGATAAGAGGTTGATCGAATTGTAATGGCATAAGGAAGATTCTTTTTCCACACGCTCGCGGATATATTTGTTATAGATAATATGGTAACTTCCTACCATTCCCGCAAGATTAAATGTCTTAGACGGAGCATACAGAGCTACTGTACGATTTTTCGCGTCTTCAGATACAGACTGTGTCGGAATATGCTGATTTCCATAGAGAACAAGATCAGACCAGATTTCATCGGAAATCACATAGACGTCATTCTCTTTATAAATCTCCATCGCCTTTTCTAATTCCCATCTTTCCCAGACACGTCCGGTCGGATTGGTTTCCCTTAAGGCTCTCTGAGCTTTTGAATCCCTTTGAGCAATATTTTCACATCATCTAAAATATAATCAAAGGCTCCTGCTTTGTACATATTAATAACGATCATTCCTGCCGGAACTGCCAGTATCATGCCAAATACACTTCCCATCTTGTAACCAACATAAAGCAGAACCAATGTCACAAGTGGCGTCAGTCCCATGCTATCTGCCACAAGCTTAGGCTGAATCAGCTGTCTTACAAGCTGTGTGGTAGCATATAAAATAATCAGACCGATTGCAAGTTTATAGTCCCCTGTCAGAAACTCGAATACAGCCCACGGTATCATTGCTGTCCCGGTTCCAAAAAATGGAAGAAAATCAAGCAGTGCAATCAAAATTGCACAGAGTAACACATACTTGACTTTTAGGAATGCCAGTCCCAAACTCAAGATCAGTGCAACAACGATCATAATCTTAAACTGCGCTTTAAAATATCCCCCCACTGCACATTTAAAATTGTCCACAACCATCGTCATTTTTTTCTGAACTGCACTTGGAGCGATCTTCTTGCTCCACACAATGATCTCGTCACGTTCCGCAATAAAAATGTAAGCAGAAATGACCGTCACGATTACTGCAATCAAAATAGATGGAAGACGCTTTGCAAAGTTTCCTGCTGCAGTCACTGTCGGCTCGCTGATCCCCGTGATCAAATCTGCCATTCCCTGATCCATATTGTTGACCATCTCATCCCAGCCCACCTGCAGTTCTGCTGGCAACAAATGAAAAATCCCCTGGAATTCTCTTCCGATCTGTCGAAAATCTTCCTCGAACTGCTGATACATCTCCGGAAAATTGTCAATAAAAATTTTGATTTCCGTAAACGCCTTGCTGAATCCAAAGTAAAGTCCTGTCACAATCAGACCGAGCACCATTACAATAATGATCGCTGATCCCAGCTTTCTTACGATCTTCAACCGCTTTTCCAGCCATCGCACGACCGGATTGGCAATCATTGCGATTACCCACCCAATCACGAATGGCATAAAATACCTCATCAGTTGAAATCCTACCACCACAAACACGACTGTTCCAATCAGACTGACCAAAAGACTTGCCGCCACTTTCCAGTAAGGTCTTCTGTCTTCCATATGCTCCACCTCTTTTTTATGAATCAGTAAGCTTTCTTTGCTTCTTAGTTTTCAGTTTCCTGTAATCTCTCTTCGTCATTTAGAAATTCTCGCTCGACCAGGTCCCAAATCTCATCTCTTCCCTGTTTTGTCTCCGAAGAGAATGGAATAACTGTCGTTCCCGGCACAAGCTGCAGACCTTCTTTTATCATTTTAACATGTTTTTGCACCTGGCTGCGCTTGATTTTATCTAATTTTGTCGCAATAATAATCGGATTATATCCTTGATCCACGATCCACTGATACATCATCTTATCATTAGCCGATGGTTCATGCCGGATGTCGATCAGAAGAAACACTGCCCGTAACTGTTTTGATGTATGCAGATATTTTTCAATCAATTTTCCCCACTGGATTTTCTCTTTCTCCGACACTTTTGCATATCCATATCCCGGGAGATCCACAAGGTACATCTCTTCATTGATATTATAAAAATTAATTGTCTGCGTCTTTCCTGGTGTGGCTGAAATTCTTGCATAGGATTTACGGTTCATCAGCGCATTGATCAACGAAGATTTCCCCACATTTGATTTCCCTGCAAACGCAATCTCCGGCTTATCATTTTCCGGCAGCTTACTTGTGATCCCGCAGACAGTCTCTAAATTAATATTTCTGATAATCATAATTTTTCCTTTCCTTCCTATTCCGGAACAAATGCATGTTCTAACACTTCTTCCATTTGTTCTACCGGAATGATTTCCAGTCCTTTTGTAATCTCTGCTGAAAGTTCTTCCACATCTCTTTTGTTCCTTGCTGGGATCAGCACCTTCTTGATCCCGGCATTCTTGGCCGCCAACAATTTTTCTTTCAGACCTCCAATCGGAAGCACTCTTCCACGCAGTGTGATCTCTCCTGTCATCGCAACATCTGCACGCACTTTTCGATTCAGAATTGCCGAAAAGATTGCCGTCGCCATCGTGATTCCGGCAGATGGTCCGTCTTTTGGAACAGCTCCCTCCGGAATATGTACATGGAAATCATGTTTTTCAAAATAATCTGCCTCAATTCCATATTTTTCACTGATCGAGCGAATATAGCTGATCCCGGCCATCGCCGACTCTTTCATGACATCCCCAAGCTGTCCGGTTAAAAGTAATTCCCCTTTTCCCGGCATCAGATTCACTTCAATCTGAAGTGTATCCCCTCCGACACTTGTCCATGCCAGCCCGCGCACAATTCCGACTTCGTCTGTTTCATTTGCCATCTCATACGTGAAGATTTCTTTTCCAAGATACTTTTCAATATTCTTCTCCGTCACCCGGATTTTCTTTCTGTCCTTCTCAAGAATCTCTTTTGCCGATTTCCTGCAAATAGCCCCAATCTTTCGCTCCAATTGGCGCACCCCTGCTTCTTTCGTGTAAGAACGGATCATCTTTCCTACGGCATTCTTACTGATCTGAAGTTGTTCCTCGGATAATCCATGACGTTCCAATTGTTTCGGAATCAAGTGTCTGTCTGCAATATGCTCTTTTTCATTTTCTGTGTAACTGCTGATCTCAATGATCTCCATACGGTCTAACAGCGGTCTCGGAATAGTTTGGAGTGAATTTGCAGTTGTGACAAACAATACTTCCGAAAGATCCACTGGAACTTCAAGATAATGATCCCGGAACTTATAATTCTGCTCACTGTCAAGCACTTCCAAAAGTGCTGAGAAAGTATCCCCCTTATAGTCGGAACTTGCTTTGTCTATCTCATCTAACAGCATCAACGGATTTTTGACTCCTGCTGTCTTCAACCCATTTGCAATTCTTCCTGGCATTGCACCGACATACGTCTTCCTATGTCCCCGGATTTCCGCCTCATCTTTGACGCCGCCGAGCGAAATTCTCACATATGGTTTGTGGAGAGCTTTTGCAAGCGACCGTGCAATGGAAGTTTTTCCAGTTCCCGGAGGTCCTACCAGACACAGAATCGGTGTGTTCCCTTTCTGTGTGAGTGTACGGACTGCAAGATATTCCAACACACGCTCTTTGACTTCCTCCAATCCATAATGTTCTTTTTCCAGAACCTCTTTTGCGTAGCTTAAGTCATAACTTTCTTCTTTCTTCTTATCCCACGGCATCTCCAGCATAGTCTCAATATAAGTTCGGATGACCGAGGTCTCTGCCGCACTTCCCATAGAATTTTTAAAACGCTTGATTTCTTTCATCAGCTTCTCTTTGACTTCTTTGGATGCTGCCATTTTCTTTGTCGCAGCCTCGAATTCTTCAGCATCACTCATTGTCGTATCATCACCGAGTTCTTCCCGGATCAGCTTTAACTGTTCTCTTAAAATATACTCTCTCTGGTGCTTATCGACACGCTCTTTGACTTTGACCTGAAGTTCTTCCTTAATATTCATAATCTGAAGTTCATTGACCAACTTAAAACTAAGCAGCTCGTAAAGTTTCCATGGATCTCCTTCATTCAATAGTTCCTGAAGTTCCCGATAAGGAAGCGGAATATTTGCACAAATCTGTCTGACCAGCTTTTTGGGATCGTCAATATCAAGAATCTGTGCAACGGTCTCTTTGCTGACTTTCGGACTTTTCACCCCTAATTCTGCAAACATTTCTTTCAGATTTCTCACAAGTGCTTCGGCCTGCGGATCCTGTTCCTGGATTCCTTCCTCCTCTGGCAACTCTTTTTTTTCTTCACGCTCTACTTCCACAAGCGCCCTCATGTATGGCTCCCCGCACTCAATATTGCGAAGCATTGCCCGCTCTTCTCCTACTACAAGAATCCTCAAAATCTTTTTCGGAAGCTTGATCACTTGCTTGATTGTACCAATCGTCCCGATTTCAAACAATTCTTTTTGCTGTGGCTCTTCGGTCTTCACTTCCCGCTGTGTCACTAAAAATATTCTCTGATCTCCCACCATCGCTTCCTGCACGGCTTCGATCGATTTTTTCCTGCTGATATCAAAATGTACGACCATCTCTGGAAGGATCGTCATGCCGCGAAGCGGAATCATCGGCAGGCTTTCCAGTATTTTCTCCATATTTCCTCCAAATGTTATCTATTATAAAACAGGACAGGAGAATCCGCTTCCCCCGTCCCTTTCTCTTTTCTATGCACTTTCTGATGCCACTTTCTCCCTCTTTGGAAGAAGTACACGCTCATATCCATATTCTGGATCTTCCAGTCCTTTTACTACATTTTCTGTAATTCTGCATGTCTTGATCTTATCATCTGATGGCACTTTAAACATTGTGTCCATCATGACATTTTCCAGAATTGCACGAAGGCCTCTCGCACCAGTCTTTCTAGAAAGAGAAATCTTCGCAATCTCTTTCAGTGCATCTTCATCAAATTGAAGATCTACACCATCAAGTTCTAGCAACTTCTGATACTGTTTGACGATCGCACTCTTTGGCTCCGTCAAAATGCGGATCAGCGCATCTTCGTCAAGCTGTTCTAAAGTTACCGTCACCGGAACTCGCCCTACAAGTTCTGGAATCAATCCAAATTTCACAAGATCCTGCGGAAGCACCTGACTTAACAGCTTGTCTTTATCATGCTCATTGGCACCTGTCATCTTAGAATTGAACCCGATTGATTTCTTATCCACACGAGACTCTATGATCTTCTCAATGCCCTCAAAAGCTCCTCCGCAAATAAACAGAATATTTGTCGTATCGATTGGGATCAGTTCTTGGTGAGGATGTTTTCTTCCTCCCTGTGGCGGAACAGAGGCAACCGTTCCCTCAAGGATTTTTAAGAGCGCCTGCTGCACTCCCTCACCTGATACGTCTCTTGTAATCGATGGATTTTCTGATTTTCTCGTGATCTTATCAATCTCATCGATATAGATAATTCCATACTCTGCGCGCTCAATATCTCCATCTGCCGCCTGAATGATCTTCAGAAGAATGTTTTCCACATCTTCTCCTACATATCCTGCTTCTGTCAACGCAGTCGCATCTGCGATCGCAAACGGTACATTCAGAATCTTTGCAAGCGTCTGTGCGAGAAATGTCTTTCCACACCCGGTTGGTCCTAACATCAGAATATTACTCTTCTGCAGCTCCACTCCCAGGTCTTTCTCTGCCATAATTCTTTTGTAATGATTGTACACGGAAACTGCTAACACTTTTTTTGCTTCGTCCTGTCCGATTACATAATCATCTAAAAATGCTTTGATCTCTTCCGGCTTTAACAGATTGATTCCGCTAAATTTACTCTCGTCCTCGTAAGCAAATTCTTCTTCTATAATTTCTGCACATACATCAATACACTCGTCACAGATATATGCCCCGTTCGGGCCTGCAATCAGCTTGCGCACCTGCGCCTGTGTCTTGTTGCAGAACGAACATCTTATCAGATCATCGCTCATTTTTCCTGCCATATGCTCACCTCATTTTTACACGGAAAGGGGATGCCCACCCGGAACAACCCCTCCTTAGTCTAATGCTTAATAATTACTTCGTCAATCAGTCCATATGCCTTTGCTTCCTCAGCAGACATATAGTTATCTCTCTCTGTGTCTACTTCGATCACAGATAAATCCTGACCAGTATTTTCTGCTAAAATTTTATTTAATTTTGTGCGGGTCTTTAAGATATGGTCAGCTACGATCTTAATATCTGTTGCCTGTCCCTGTGCACCGCCTGACGGCTGGTGGATCATGATCTCCGCATTCGGAAGAGCGTATCTTTTTCCTTTTGCTCCTCCGGCTAATAAGAAGGCTCCCATACTTGCCGCCATACCAATACATGTTGTTGATACGTCACATTTGATAAACTGCATTGTATCATAGATTGCCATTCCTGCCGTTACCGAGCCACCCGGACTGTTGATGTAAAGATGGATGTCTTTCTCTGGATCCTCTGCCTCTAAAAATAATAACTGGGCAACGATCACACTTGCAGACACATCGTTTACTTCTTCTCCGAGAAAAATAATTCTGTCTTTTAATAGTCTTGAATAAATGTCGTAAGAGCGTTCTCCACGGCTTGTTTGTTCAATGACATAAGGTACTAAGCTCATGTATATCCCTCCTATTTTTTTTGCAATGCCAAAATGAATTAAGCTTCTACTGCCGATTCTACTAAGAATGTAACAGCTTCCTGAACTGCCATATCAGCTTTCATCTGTTTCTTCTCAGCTTCTCCCATGAATTCTTTCAGTTTTTCTACTTCCATCTTGTAAGCTTCTGCCATTTTAGCTAATTCTTCATCTAATTTTTCATCGCTGATCTCAATGTTCTCAGCTTTTGCGATTGCTTCCAGAACTAATCTTGTCTCAATACGTTTTACAGCCTGTGGACGAAGTTCTTCGAGCATCTTCTCTGCTGTCATTCCTGTGAACTGGAAGTACTGTTCCATAGTAAGTCCTTGCTGCATGATTCTCTGTGAGAAATCATTTGCCATCTGTCTTACCTCAGTGTCGATCATCGCATCCGGAATCTCCATTGTAGCGTTTGCAACTGCTTTTTCTACTGCCTGATCTTCTTTCTTTCTTCTTCCTTCTGTGTTCTTTCTCTCTTTGATCTTTGCTTTCACATCTGCTTTGTAAGCGTCTAATGTATCAAATTCAGAAACCTCTGCTGCGAATTCATCATCTAATTCCGGAAGTTCTTTTGCTTTGATCTCGTGTACTGTACACTTGAACACTGCCGGTTTTCCTGCTAATTCTTCTGCATGATATTCTTCTGGGAATGTCACATTTACTTCTACTTCTTTTTCTTTTTCAGCACCTACTAACTGCTCTTCAAATCCTGGGATGAAAGATCCTGATCCGATTGTTAACGGATAGTTTTCTCCTTTTCCACCTTCAAATGCAACACCATCAACAAATCCTTCGAAGTCTAATACAACTTCATCTCCGTCCTGTACTGCACGGTCTTCTACTTCAATTGTTCTTGCATTCTTTTCCTGTTCTTTTTTGATCTCTTCTTCAACTTCTTTTGCAGTTACTCTGTTAGAAACTTTGTCTACTTCAAGACCTTTGTACTCACCGAGAGTTACTTCCGGTTTTACTGCAACTTCTGCTGTGAAAATAAATGGTTTTCCTTTTTCTAACTGAACTACTTCTACTTTTGGCTGAGAAACAATCTCTAATCCACTTTCATCATAAGCATTGGAATATGCTTCCGGAATGAGTGCGTTTGCAGCATCATCATAGAAAATCTCTGCTCCATACATTTTCTCGATCATCTGACGCGGAACTTTTCCTTTACGGAATCCTGGTACGCTGATTTTATTTTTCTGTTTTAAGTATGCACCCTGGATTGCTTTTTCTAATTCTTCAGCGGACACTTCGATTGTAAGCTTCGCCATGTTCTTTTCTAAATTTTCTACTTGTAAACTCATTTACAGTTTCCTCCTTATATATGGTAACTTTTGTTTTTCACTTCGTATAATTACTCCTACTCAGAGTCACTAAAAAATTATAGCATAAAGTATCTGAAATTACTAGTGTGTATTTCAAATTATTTTGCATTTCCCTGCCAGGTCATTTCACTTCATCAAGTCTGAGTATTGCTGTAAGAAAGTTTGAAAAGCTTTCTTCTTCAACTGCAAATCCCTTTTTCTCCTTATTGCTGATCGTCAACACTACCGTTTCTTTTTTGCCATTTTGCGCTCCCTCGAAACTCTCTTCTAAGAGCGTATAGGAATATTCTAAAAACTCGCTTTGCATTTGGGTCTTGATTTCTTCCTCAGTACCTTTATACTCACCATTTTCTGCCTTCTGGATCATTTCATCTGCAGGATGTTTTAATTTTTCTGAAAAAGTCACAAATATATCCGTCGGATAAATATCCACATTCACATCATAAGTATTCTTATCCTTCTTTTCGGCTTTCGCCGTTTCATACTTCAGACTTTTAAAAATTTCGGAACACAATGCCGTATATTTTTCTGTCAATTCTTCTCCCATCGACACATCCTTTGTGATATATCCCGCAACAAACGTCTGCACTTCTTTCTCGTACTGTGCGGTCAGTTCTTCTTCTGACATCTCCTCGGTAAGTCTGGCAATTGCTTTTGTATCCCCCGAAAGCCGCTGCTTTAAAACTGCCTCCGTATAGGCTTCTGCATCAAATCCTTTCAATACTCCACAGCCGACCAAACTCATGCCGAGCAGCAGACAAAAACATATCATGATCCTTTTCTGTTTCCGCATAGATACCTCATTTCCATTTTGTTTTATTCCTGCGCAGAATATACGATAGTCTCTCTGACTTTCTCTTCCTGTTCTCTGCCAAACAATACTTCTGTCAACCTCAACGCAAAATCAATTGCAGTGCCCAGCCCTCTTCCGGTAATGATGTTTCCCGACTGTACTACCTTCTCCTCCCGGCAGACAGCCTTGCACATGTCTTTTTCCATCCCCGGATAGCAGGTTGCCTCTTTTCCTTCCAACAGCCCCATATCCGCAAGCACGGTAGGAGCCGCACAGATTGCAGCCACAACCTTTTCTTTGGCTGCCCTTTTTACAACACTTCTTACTCCTTCATGTGCTTTCAAATGGAGTGTTCCCGGCATGCCTCCCGGAAGAATCACCACATCTGCCTCCTCATAAGTCTTTTCTCCAAACACTTCATCTGCCTGCACGCAAATTTGATGAGAACCTGCCACATACTTCTTACCGCTGACTGATACCATACGAACAACGGCTCCCGCCCTGCGCAGTACATCCACAACTGCCAGTGCTTCCACTTCTTCAAATCCTTCTGCAAGAAAGATCACAGCTTCTTTTTTCATATCAACCTTTCCTTTCCCTACGTATTTTTTCCATGACTGCTTTACATTTTCATTTATCTGTACTATGATACCGAAGAGTATTTTGAACTGTTATTTTAAACAACCGACACAAATTTGTCGCTGTATGTAAAAATCACTGGAGGTATTTTTTATGGAAATCGAACGTAAATATCTGATCCACACAATCCCTTTCGATCTGTCTTCTTTTCCTTTTCGCACGATTGAACAGGGCTATCTCTGCACAAACCCCGTCGTGCGTATCCGAAAGGATAACGACCGCTATGAACTCACCTACAAATCCCGCGGCATGATGATCCGAGAAGAACACAATCTTCCTCTGACCGCTGAAGGCTACGAACATCTTAAGACAAAGATTGACGGAATCTGCATCGAAAAAACTCGCTATATGATTCCGCTCTCCGACTCGCTTACCATCGAACTGGATATTTTTTCCGGAAAGCTCTCCGGACTCCAAATTGCAGAAGTTGAATTTGCAGATGCAATGTCCGCTGAATATTTCACTCCGCCTGACTGGTTTGGCGAAGATGTAACGTTCTGTCCACAATATCACAACAGCGCTCTGAGTCAGATGAAACTGCTCTGATCTTAGCAAAATCTTTTTGCAAATACACAAGAGAGGGTCCTACTTCACCCTCTCTTTTTTGTTTTCCCTCTCGTTCTTACACATCTCCAAGTCCAAACCCATCATGGACTGCCTGCATTGCCTTGTCAATTTCCTTCTCATCGATCAGAACCGTAATACGTATTTCTGAAGTAGAGATCATGTTGATATTGATTCCATTGTTGTAGAGCGATTCAAATAACTTTGCCGCAACCCCCGGATTGCTCATCATACCCGCTCCCACGATTGATATTTTTGCAACAGTATCCTCCCACTTGATCTCCCGGATTGTCATTGGCTCCTGATATTCCTCCAGGATTGCCAGTGCCGGCTTTAGATCTTCCTGAGAAACAGTAAAAGAAATGTCCTTTGTCCCTTCCCGTCCGACAGACTGAAGGATGATGTCCACATTGATATTATTTTTTGCCAACGTGTGGAAGATCTTAAATGCCACTCCCGGTTGGTCACTGACTCCAAGTACTGAAATTCGTGCTGTATTCTTATCCCCTGCTACCCCACTGATCAACATTTTCTCCATCTTCGCTACCTCCTTCACAGTCGTTCCTTCTTCTAAATTCATGCTAGATCTGACTACCAGCTGTACGCCATATTTTTTTGCCATCTCCACAGAGCGATTATGAAGCACTTTCGCCCCCGAAGTTGCTAATTCCAGCATTTCATCATAGGTAATCTCTTTTAATTTTCTCGCATTTTTTACAACACGCGGATCTGCTGTGTATACTCCATCTACATCTGTATAAATCTCACACGCATCTGCGCGCAATGCCGCTGCAAGCGCCACTGCAGTTGTATCCGAACCACCTCTTCCAAGTGTTGTATAATCATCATATTTATTGACTCCCTGAAAGCCGGTGACAATGACAATCTTCCGAGAATCCAATTCGTGTCTGATCCGTTCTGAATCAATTCGCTTAAATCTTGCATTTCCATATCTAGAGGTGGAATGCATCATAACCTGATACGCATTCAGAGAAACTGCCGGCACTCCGAGTGCGTGCATTGCCATCGCCATCAATGATACAGAAACCTGTTCTCCTGTCGTCAGAAGCATATCCAGCTCTCTCTTTGGTGCATTCGGATTGATGTCAGCAGCTTTTGCAAGCAGTTCATCAGTCGTATCTCCCATTGCGGACAGTACAACTACAACATCATTTCCCTTCTTATATTCTTCTATACATCGCTCTGCGACCCGAAAGATCCGCTCCTTGTTCGCAACGGAACTGCCGCCAAATTTTTTCACTATCAGCATATCACTTTTCTGTCCGCTTTCTATTTTACACGAACAGACTCTCCTTTCTCCTTGTTCTCGTACCAGACATTCCGAAGAATCTTTTACTCTTTGGACCCGCTCTGCTCCTGCATGCGGATCATACGGATAATATTCGGAAATTTTGCCGCACACTCCTCATATGCCCGCTCCGTCATGCGCCCTGTGAGAAATCCAAACTCTTCCTCCACATCCGGAAGCATCACAATCTGAACCGGTCCGAAAATACTCTCGATATAAGTCTTCATCGCCTCCGCATTTCCTGTGATCCGCACAAAAAATCTTCGGATTGTATCGCCTTTATCCTGAAGTTTTAGCTTATCACTCTTCCACATGGTCATAACATTGCGGTTCAGATTCTTTGCTTCCTCCACAACATCTGCCACAACTGCACTCGCGGTCGGAAGTTTTCCCGCGCCACTTCCATAAAACATCGCATCCCCAAGTACATTTCCATGTACAAAAATCGCATTAAATACTCCATTGACTCCAAAAAGAGGATGGGTATTCTCAAGAAGACATGGTGCCACGATCGCGCTTAAGCATTCGCCGCTTCTTCTACTGCTCGCAAGCAGCTTAATCGTCATCTGCATCTGCTTTGCGTACTCCATATCCCTCTCTGTGATTTCTGTGATCCCTTCTGTGTAAATATCCTCAAAATCAACTTGATGTCCCGAGATCAGAGAGGATAGGATTGCAATCTTACGACATGCATCATAACCTTCTACATCTGCTTCCGGATTCTTCTCTGCATATCCGTTTTCCTGCGCCTGCCGGAGCACTTCTTCGTACCCTGCTCCTTCATAGAACATCTTCGTCAGCATATAGTTTGTTGTTCCATTTAAGATCCCTGTAATCTCTTCAATCTCATCTGCGGTCATAGAAGAATTGAGCGGGCGGATAATCGGGATTCCTCCTCCCACACTTGCCTCAAATAAAAAATTGATCTGCTTTTCTTTTGCGATTGATAAAAGTTCTGCTCCGTGCTTTGCTACAAGCGCCTTGTTCGATGTCGCCACACTCTTTCCAGCGAGAAGCGAGCGCTTCACAAAAGTATATGCAGGCTCAATCCCTCCCATAACTTCTACAACGATTTTAACATCCTCATCCCGGATGATTTCCTCAAAATTATGGACCAGTATGTTCTGTACCGGATCTCCCGGAAAGTCTCTGAGATCCAGCACATATTTTACCCGGATTTCTTCTCCGACTCTCTGGCTGATACACTCTCTGTTTGTGTCGAGCACTTCTACTACCCCGGAGCCTACTGTTCCATATCCTAATACTGCAATATTTATCATAGTCTACTCCCTGCCTACAATTTTCAGATAATGGACGCCTTCATTTTCTTCCATCTCGTCCACCATCTCCGATATATTTCCTGTTGTCGATAAAATTTCTATACTAAGTGTCAATGTTGCAATTCCGTTGATCGGAATACTCTGATGAATAGTCAGGATATTCGCACGATACTTTGCCGCCTCTCTGAGAAGTTCTGCTAAAAGTCCCGGTGTATCATCCATCTGAATGACCATCGTCACTGTCTGCCCTTTTTCATTTTCATGAAACGGAAATATATCGTCTTTGTATTTGTAGAAAGAGCTTCTGCTGATTCCGATTCGCTCTGTCGCTTCCTGAATGGTCAGCCCCCGCTCAGCAGCAAGAAGCCTTTTTACTTCTACGACTTTTAAAAGTACTTCCGGAACAGCCTTTTTCTTTAATACATAATACTTTGTCTTATCCATAACGTTCCACTCTCCTTGTCTGGATCACCAGACTTTTATTTTTCTTCCTTTTTTGCATTTCGCATCTTTAGATAAGCATTGATAAACGGATCCAGATTCCCATCCAGCACACTTGTAACGTTTCCGCTTTCCTCATTCGTTCTGTGATCCTTCACAAGCGTATAAGGCTGCATCACATAGGAACGGATCTGGTTTCCAAACCCGATCTCCTTTACTTCACCCCGGATTCCCGATACTTTTTCTGCCTGTTCTTGTTCCTTCAGCAGATAAAGCTTCGCCTTTAACATCTGCATTGCCTTTTCCTTATTGCTGTGCTGGGAACGCTCATTCTGGCATTGTACCACGATCCCGGTTGGCAGGTGTGTCAGACGAATCGCGGATGATGTTTTATTGACATGCTGTCCGCCGGCGCCGCTCGCCCGGTAAGTATCAATTTTCAATTCATCTTCATTAATCTCAATATCAATGTCATCTTCGAGATCCGGCACCACATCACATGAGGCAAACGAAGTCTGTCTTTTATTTGCTGAATTAAACGGAGAAATCCGTACCAGCCTGTGCACTCCTTTTTCTGACTGCAAATATCCATATGCATTCTCTCCATTGACCTCAAAGGTTACTGTCTTGATCCCTGTAATATCCCCGTCAAGATAATCGAGCACTTCTGTTGTAAATCCTTTGCTCTCAATCCAGCGATTGTACATTCGGTACAGCATATTCACCCAGTCACAAGCCTCTGTACCGCCCGCTCCCGCATGTAAGGTAACAATTGCATTATCCTTATCATACTCTTCTGACAGAAGCGTCTCGATCCGCAGTTCTTCATATGTGCTCTCGATCTGCTTTAACTCTGTCTCGATCTCTTTGATCATACTCTCATCGTTTTCCTCGTATGCCATATCGATCAAAATCTGAATATCCTCATACTGCCGGTACAGTTCCTCAGTTCTTTTCACCGAATCTTGCAGGCTTTTCAGTTCTTTCATCACTTTTTGAGAATGTTCTGCGTCATCCCAAAAGTCTGCCTCTCCGATTTTTCTTTCTAATTCCTCGATTCTCTGCTTCTTCCCTTCCGGGTCAAAGTGAATCCCTCAGTTCTTTCAGCGGTGCCTCATATGTATTTAAAATACTCTTAATCTCATCCAATGCTACCACCTTGATCACCTCTTTCCAATTTTCAAAATTTTTATCTAAAAATCTGTAAAAAGAAATTTCTCCCGCGAAGGCAGATATCTGCCCGCAGAGAAATTTCCTTTCTTTTATGCTTTACGACCACAGCACTGTTTATACTTTTTGCCGCTTCCACACGGACAAGGATCATTCGGATATACTTTCTTCTCCTCCCGCTTCATCGGCGTATGTACTGCACTTTCATCTTTATTTGTTCCAGTCACTTTTGCAACCTGTTCACGTTCTACTTTTTGTTCAATTCTTACGTTAAAGAGGAGACGTACTGTATCTTTTGCAATTGCCGCTGTCATCTCTCCAAACATATCGTAACCCATCATCTTATACTCTACAAGTGGATCTCTCTGTCCATACGCCTGAAGCCCGATTCCCTGTCGCAGCTGATCCATATCGTCAATGTGATCCATCCATTTTGCGTCGATAACCTTCAGAAGAATCACACGTTCAATCTCTCTTAAATGCTCCGGCTCCGGAAATTCTGCTTCCTTCTCCTCATAAGCTTTTACGGCACGCTCTTTCAAAAGATGCTTTAATTCTTTCTGGTTCATACCTTTGACATCTTCGATTGTCGGAATCTTGATTGGGAGTGTTGCATGCAGGTTGACATCCAGCTCGGTCAGATCCCATTCTTCGTAATCTACATCCGGAGAAATGCAGGAATCCACAACATTTTCCACGTATTCCGTGATCATATGATAAATAGAATCTCTCATACTTTCTCCGTCAAGTACTCTTCTTCGCTCTTCGTAAATGATCTCTCTTTGTTCATTCATAACTTGATCGTACTCAAGTAAGTTCTTACGGATTCCAAAGTTATTATTCTCAATCTTCTTCTGAGCCTTCTCAATCGCACTGGACAACATCTTATGTTCAATCTGCTCTCCATCCTCCACACCGAGTGTGTTAAAGACATTCATCAGTCGTTCCGAACCAAAGAGTCTCATCAGATCATCTTCCAGCGAAATGTAGAATCTGGATTCTCCCGGATCTCCCTGTCGTCCAGAACGTCCACGCAGCTGATTATCGATACGTCTTGATTCATGCCGCTCTGTACCGATGATCTTCAGTCCTCCTGCTTCTCTCGCCGCATCGTCCAGCTTAATATCAGTACCACGACCGGCCATATTCGTAGCGATAGTTACAGCGCCATGCACACCTGCATCTGCTACGATTTCCGCCTCTTTCTCGTGGAATTTGGCATTTAACACCTTATGTTGGATTCCTCTCTTCTTCAGCATCTTACTGAGAAGTTCTGATGTCTCAATCGTGATCGTACCGACAAGAACTGGCTGACCTTTGGCATGTGCCTCGATGATCTCCTCGATCACCGCTTCAAATTTTTCTTTCTTTGTCTTATATACCGCATCGTTTAAATCAACTCTCTGCACCGGTCTGTTCGTCGGAATCTCAACAACATCCATACCGTAAATATCGCGGAATTCTTTCTCTTCTGTCAACGCAGTACCTGTCATACCGCTCTTTTTCTCAAACTTATTAAACAAGTTCTGGAAGGTGATTGTTGCCAGCGTCTTACTTTCCCGTCTTACTTTTACATGTTCTTTTGCCTCAATGGCCTGATGGAGTCCATCGGAATAACGTCTTCCCGGCATAATACGTCCGGTGAACTCATCAACGATCATTACCTCTCCGTCAGAAGTCACAACATAATCCTGATCTTTAAACATTAAGTTGTGCGCACGCAAAGCAAGAATAATGTTATGCTGAATCTCTAGATTCTCCGCATCTGCAAGGTTCTCAATGTTGAAGAACTTCTCTACCTTCTTCACACCTTCTTCTGTCAGGTTGACATTCTTTTCTTTCTCATTGACGATGAAATCACCTGTCTCCTCGATTTCCTCTCCCATGATCGCGTTGATCTTGGAAAATTCACCGCTTGCCTCTCCTTTTACAAGCTGTCTTGCAAGAATGTCACAGGCATCATAAAGCTTTGTAGACTTTCCGCTCTGTCCGGAAATGATCAACGGTGTTCTCGCCTCATCAATCAATACCGAGTCAACCTCATCGATAACCGCAAAATGCAGTCCTCTCTGCACAAGCTGCTCTTTATAGATGACCATGTTATCTCTCAGATAATCAAATCCCAATTCATTGTTGGTCACATAAGTAATGTCACAGTTATATGCCTCTCTTCGCTCATCATTATCCATCGAGTTAAGTACAACCCCGACTTTCAGTCCTAAAAATTCATGCACCTGCCCCATCCACTCTGCATCACGCTTTGCCAGATAGTCATTGACTGTTACAATATGAACTCCCTTTCCAGTCAAAGCATTCAAATATGCAGGAAGTGTAGAAACCAATGTTTTACCTTCTCCGGTACGCATCTCTGCGATTCTTCCCTGGTGAAGAATGATTCCACCAATCAGCTGTACTCTGTAATGCTTAATATGTAAGGTACGGGAAGCTGCTTCTCTTACGACTGCAAATGCTTCCGGTAAAATATCATCTAATGTCTCGCCCTCTTCCAGACGTTTCTTAAACTCCGCTGTTTTCCCTTTCAGTTCTGTATCGGATAATTGCTGCATTTCTTCATCCATCGCCTCAATTCTGTCAACGATCGGATAAATACGCTTCAATTCATTCTCACTGTGCGTCCCAAATATCTTCTCTAATAAACCCATGACCTACTCCTTAATTTATCCAAATTTACTCTGTTTCTTATTTTAACACTATCCTTTCGCTTCTTCAACAAGTTTATCAACTGTTCATAAACTCTTCCCATCTTCTTTACACCTTTGTTAAATTTTTTCCACAAAGCATTCTGTTCTCCCGCAAAATATCCCCATTCTTTTTTGAGTTTTCATCATTTTTCTGCCATCTCTGCAAGAATGCCCCACGGCATACAGCCGCAGGGCGTCCAAAATCAAAAAAATATACAGTTTCTGCTATCTTGCCGTGTTCGTTTGTCCGGTATTGTCCGTCGCACCGTTCATTGTATCCGCATTTCCGCCATCCTTGTTATCGTCTATACGTTTTTCCGTACGTCCGTCATTCTGGTCTGTTCCGTCAAGGACATCTTCTACTCCGTCTTTGACGTCTCTTGCTCCATCTTCCACGGCATCCCCTACATCTTCAAGCACTCCGTCACGCGGTGTCTCTCCATCTGTATTTGTTTCTTCCCGCTTTCTTTCACTGTCATTTTTCTTCTCTTCATTTGTTCCCGTTGCAGTATTATCATCTGCCACATTATCTTTGTTTCCCCTTGCACACGCTGTCATGCACAAAAGAACACTCACACACAAAATACTGAGTATCATTTTCTTTGCTCTCTTCATCTGTCTATCTTCCTTTCCTGAAATGTAGTAAGAATTGCTTCTCGCCAATATTGTCTGCATTCCCTGCCATTCTATACATTCGGAAAGTAATGGTAATTTTTTCTATTGATTTTCAGAAGAAGATTCAATCACATCACTCATGTCATAAAGTCCGGCTTGTTTCCCTGCAAGGTATTTTGCCGCTTCCACAGCACCTTTTCCAAAGACTGCTTTCGAGTATGCCGTATGCTTAAATTCAATCACTTCATCTGCTCCGGCGAAAATCACTTCGTGTTCTCCTACAATCGTTCCGCCGCGCACTGCCGATATTCCGATTTCTTTCTTTTCTCTTTTTTTGCGTTCTTTGCTTCTGTCGTAAACGTATTCATACGCATTTCCAAGCGCTTCATTTACGCTGTCCGCCAGTGCAAGCGCTGTCCCGCTTGGGGCATCTACTTTCAGATTATGGTGCTTTTCCACCAGTTCAATATCAAATCCTGCCGGAGCAAGAATTTTGGCAGCATCCTGAAGAAGCTTTAACAGCATATTGATTCCCAGCGACATATTTGCCGATTTCAGCACTGCTGTCTTTTCAGAAACACACTGTACCTGTGCAAGCTGCTCTTCAGACAATCCAGTAGTACAAAGTACCACCGGAAGCTTTTTCTCTCCACAGTAAGAAAGCAGTCCGTCCACTGCAAGTGCATTGGAGAAATCAATCACGACATCTGCCTCCACATCACAGTCCGCAATATCCGTAAAAACCGGATATTCATTTTTCACACCTATATATTTATCAATTCCTGCAACAATCTCAATCCCATCATCTTCCTTTACAAGATTGGAAATTACCTGCCCCATTTTCCCATTACATCCGTGCATAATTGCTTTTACCATCATCTTCTCCTCCATTTTCTTATGTTTTACAGCCCTCACAGCGAATGTGCGAGGTTTTGCGATACAATTGACAAAAGGGGCTGCCACAGAATGACTGTCCGGACAGAATGCAGTTCTTTTCTTCCTACAATACTACATTCTTCCGACAGCTTCCATCCTATGGCAGCTCCTCTATGCTTTCTCTATGCGAGCTGAATTCCAAACGCTCTCATTGCCTGTGCCAATTTCTGTACATTTGCTTCTTCCATCTCTGTCAGCGGCATCCGCAGTCCACCGGCTTCCATTCCCATCAAAGAAACTGCCTTCTTAACAGGGATCGGGTTAACTTCACTGAACAGTGCATTGATCAGCGGAATCGCTTTTAATTGAAGTTCTCTGCTTCCTGCAATATCTCCTGCAAAGAATTTTGCACAGATCTCATGCGTCTCTCTTGGAGCCACATTGGATAATACAGAGATAACCCCCTTTCCTCCCAGAGCCAAAATCGGAACGATCTGATCATCATTTCCAGAATACAGATCGATATCTCCCTGTGTCAGCTGCATGATCTTTGCCACCTGTGAAATATTACCGGAGGCTTCTTTCACGCCCACAATGTTATCGACTTCTTTTACCAACGCCGCAACTGTCGCCGGTTCAATATTACACCCGGTACGGCTTGCCACACTGTACATGATGATCGGCGCATCTGCTTCTCTTGCGATTGCCTTATAATGTTCGATCAACCCTTTCTGCGTCGCTTTATTGTAATACGGAGTTACAACAAGGAGTCCGTCTGCTCCTGCTTTTGCAGCCTCTCTGGACAGCTCTACCGCTGTTGCAGTACAGTTTGATCCCGTCCCTGCAATCACCGGAATCCTTCCTGCAGTAAAATCAATCGTGCGTTTAATACACTCCAGATGTTCTTCCTCCGTCATTGTCGCAGATTCCCCTGTTGTTCCGCAGATTACGATACTGTCTGTTCCATTCTCACAATGATAATCCACCAGCTTCTTTAACTGATCATAATTAATACTTCCATCTTCATGAAACGGCGTTATGATCGCTACTCCTGCTCCTGTAAAAATTGCCATATTTATCCTCCTAAACATCAGTTTTACTTTGATTTTTTTCATTTCATCAGCGATTTCTTGTCTGAAATTTTATCATCATTTTTTTCTAATGTCAATGGAGCCACAGCTATTCCTACTACTCTTCTTCACTTATTTCAGCACCGATACATTCCAGCTTGCTGACTGACACTTCGTATGCCACACGTTTTTCTGTCTCTGTCTCAGACAATTTTTTCACATATTCTCTGCTTTGGATCCTTCCTAAAATCTGCACATGTTCTCCCACTGCAAATCCGGAAGCATATCTTGCATTTCTTCCCCAACAGATACATGGTATGTAGTCAGATTTCCCATATGGTCTGTTCACTGCAAGCAGAAGATCTGCAATTTCTCTCCCAAGAGGGGTTTTGCGGTAAACAGGTGCTTTACAGATGTATCCATCTAAAAGAATATTATTTGTCTTCGCCCCATCAAGTTCCTCATCCACAAATGCTACCTCCCGAACAAACACGGAAAGTACAAGATGATTCTTATGTTCCTCGTGTCTGTTATACGACCGAAACTGTCCACTTGCCATGATAAATTCCCCTGTATAATCTTTGGTCACATCTATCAGACGCTCGGAAATCATAAGTGGAATCCGATCTTCAGAATTGCTAAGTCTCTTAACGAGGACATCTACCATATAGAATCCTTCTCCAAATACTTCATGACTAAATGTGAATCTGGATGCCACCTCTCCCATAATTGTTACCTGGTTGTTTTCAATAATCTTATCGGACATAATTTATCTCTCTCCTCTTTGCTGTATTTTTTTGTCTTTATTATTTTATTCTATGATAACGGATTTATAACCATCCGATTGGACATTCCCCGGACTTTTCATCGACAGAAATCGACCGCAAGATATGCTTCCCTCATTTTTTCTGTGTTCTTTCCATATTATGTGTTTTTTTAAAAAGGACTTGTAATCTATTGCCAATGTGGTAAACTGTATGAGTTATTAGTGCTTATTCATGGATTTATAATAGAAAGAAGGTTATTTATGAAAACAAAAAGAGAAGATATCCGAAACATCGCAATCATCGCCCATGTTGACCATGGAAAAACAACACTGGTCGACCAGCTTTTAAAACAAAGTGGTGTATTTCGTGCCAACCAGGAAGTGGCAGAACGCGTCATGGATTCTAACGACATTGAAAGAGAACGTGGAATCACGATTCTCTCAAAAAATACTGCCGTATACTATAAGGATACAAAGATCAACATTATCGACACCCCAGGACACGCTGATTTCGGCGGTGAAGTAGAACGTGTATTAAAAATGGTAAATGGGGTTGTTCTTGTTGTAGATGCTTTCGAAGGTGCAATGCCACAGACAAAATTCGTTCTGAAAAAAGCGCTCGAGCTTGACCTTCCGGTCATTGTCTGCATCAATAAGATCGACCGCCCGGAAGCACGCCCAGACGAAGTAATCGATGAAATCTTAGAACTTTTCATGGATCTTGACGCATCTGACGAGCAGCTGGACTGTCCATTTGTCTATGCATCTGCCAAGGCTGGTCATGCAATCCTTGATCTGACAGACAATCCGGAAAACATGATCCCGCTCTTTGAGACGATCATCGATTACATTCCTGCACCGGAAGGCGACCCGGATGCAGATACACAGGTACTGATCAGCACAATCGACTACAATGAATATGTTGGACGAATCGGCGTCGGAAAAGTCGACAATGGTACGATTGCCGTCAATCAGGAAGTCATGCTTGTCAATGCCCATGAGCCGGACAAACAGAAACGTGTAAAGATCAGTAAATTGTATGAATTTGACGGACTGAATAAAGTAGAAGTAAAAGAAGCAACGATTGGTTCTATCGTGGCAATTTCCGGAATCGCAGACATCCATATCGGAGACACTTTATGTTCCCCGGAAAATCCGGTTGCAATTCCTTTCCAGAAAATTTCCGAACCGACAATCGCTATGCAGTTTATTGTAAATGACAGCCCGTTTGCAGGACAGGAAGGAAAATATGTTACCTCCCGGCATTTGCGAGACCGTCTGTTCCGTGAGCTGAATACCGATGTCAGTCTGCGCGTAGAGGAATCAGAAAATACAGACAGCTTCAAAGTATCTGGCCGCGGTGAACTCCACCTTTCCGTTCTGATTGAAAATATGCGCCGGGAAGGATATGAATTTGCAGTCAGCAAGGCAGAAGTCCTTTACAAAGAAGATGAAAACGGTAAGCTGTTAGAGCCGATTGAAACGGCCTACATCGATGTCCCAGATGAATTTACCGGAACTGTCATCGACAAATTAAGCCAACGAAAAGGAGAACTTCAGAATATGGGTGTGTCTAACGGTGGCTATACTCGGCTCGAATTTTCGATCCCTGCAAGAGGACTGATCGGCTACCGCGGAGAGTTTATGACAGATACAAAAGGAAACGGAATCTTAAATACTGCCTTTGACGGCTATGCACCATACAAAGGAGATATTCAGTACCGTAAGCAAGGTTCTCTCATTGCCTTTGAAACTGGTGAATCTGTCACTTACGGATTGTATAGCGCACAGGAACGCGGAACGTTATTCATCGGCGCCGGCGAGAAAGTCTACGCCGGAATGGTCATCGGACAGAATGGAAAGGCAGAGGATATCGAGCTGAATGTCTGCAAGACAAAGCATCTTACCAATACTCGCTCTTCAGGAGCAGACGATGCCTTGAAACTGACAACTCCTAGAACACTGAGTCTCGAGGAGGCACTGGACTTCATCGACACAGACGAACTTTTGGAAGTAACTCCAGAGACATTGCGCATCCGCAAAAAAATATTAGATTCAAAGATGAGAAAACGAGGAAATAAATAATGGACTTCTTACACGTTCTGGCAGAACTGCGCACTCCTTTCGGGGAACATTTTTTTCAGTTTGTCACTTATTTTGGGCAGGAAGTCATCATCATAGCGGTTATCTGCACACTCTACTGGTGTGTGGATAAGCGCTTTGCTTATCAGCTGGGATTTACTTACTTTCTTGCCGGTCTGTGTGTACAGACATTAAAGATCACGTTCCGGATCCCACGGCCCTGGATATTAGATCCAAGCTTTTCTCCAGTGGAAAGCGCCGTACCTGCTGCGACCGGATACTCCTTTCCAAGTGGACATACCCAGGGTGGTACTTGCCTGTTCGCTCCATTCATGTTCAAAAGCAAACGCTTGCTTTCTAAGCTCCTGTTTGCCTTTATGTTTTTACTGATTGGATTTTCCCGCATGTATCTCGGGGTACACACACCGAAAGATGTAGTTGTATCTATGGCAGTTTCACTTTGTATTTCCTTTGCCGTGTATAAAGCAAGCGATTTCCTTCTGGATTCCACGCGATACAGAAGGCTGATTCTTCTGTCACTCCTGCTCCTTTCTTCTGCTGTCAGTATCTATGCCTTATTCCTACTTTCCCATGGGGATATCTCACTTCACTACGCATCTGACTGTTGCAAAGCATCTGCTGCAGGGATTGGATTCGGTGTCGGCTGGTATCTTGAAAATCGCTATGTGAATTTTTCCGTCAAAGGATCGATCCCGTTTCAGATTGGAAAACTCATTATCGGTCTTCTCGTCGCCGTTTCCTTCAAAATCGGGATAGAATTTCTGTTCGGCGACTCCCTTCCGGCAGATATGTTCACTTACTTTCTTTTAGTTCTATGGGTAATCTTCCTCTATCCATGGATTCTAAAAAAATTTCATCGATCATCTTCCACTCAAAACTAATTTACTTCAGGTGTCCAAATGGACACCTGATTTCTTTTCTGCGAACACTATCCATAAAACCTTTCTTTTGTCAGTCTTTTATTATTTTTTTATATTTTTATCAAATATTTTATTGCTCTTCGCGGAATTTTGATGTATAATACAAACATACTACAAATAACTCATTTTTATTTCTATTATTTGTAGAATATACCGAAAAGGGGTTGGCAGCATGAACTTTATCATTAGCGGAAAAAACATCGATGTAACACCAGGTTTAAAGAGTTGCATTGAACAAAAGTTAGGGAAACTAGAAAGATATTTTACTCCTGAAACAGAAATTATCGTAACACTAAGTGTAGAAAAAGAACGTCAGAAGATTGAGGTCACAATTCCTGTCAAGGGACATATCATTCGTTCTGAACAAAGCAGTAATGATATGTATGTATCGATTGATCTCGTAGAAGAGGTGATTGAGCGACAGCTTCGCAAATATAAGAATAAATTAGTTGCCAGAAATCAAGAAGGCAGCAACTTCAAGCAAGAATTTTTTGAATCAGAAGATACTTCTTCAGAAGATGATGAGATTAAGATCATCCGTACAAAACGATTTGGAATCAAACCAATGTTCCCTGAGGATGCGTGTATCCAGATGGATTTACTTGGACATGATTTCTACGTATTCTTCAACGCAGAGACAGAAGAAGTCAATGTTGTATACAAGAGAAAGAATGGTACTTTCGGTTTGATCGAACCGGAATTTCAGTAGACATTTCCTTCCCTCCCGGCAATGGACATCCCTTTCCATTACCGGGAGGGATTTTTATTCTGTATCAAACACTTTCATCTCACCATCAACTGTTCCAAAATAGCAGCTTTCCTTCTGTGTCATCTTTGCTTGTCCGTTTGTCCCCTCTGTGATCTCTGCTATCACCTCCTGATTCATCTCTTCAGGAATGAGCGCAATCAACATCACATTCTCTGCATAGACAGAATCCAGAACCGTAATCCCCCTCTGTCCAAGGATATACTGTATTTTGCCAAGTCCGGTATAATCTGTCTGTATTTCCAGTTTAATCCCCCAGTTTTTGGTAATAATCTTACTGGCTTCCAATCCTGCTTTGACTGCTCCGGAATAAGCCCTCACAAGCCCTCCGGTTCCAAGTAACGTACCTCCAAAATATCTTGTCACTACGACTGCTGTATTGTGTATCTCCTCCCCCAGCAACACATCGAGTATCGGTTTCCCTGCTGTCCCCTGCGGTTCTCCGTCATCACTGCATCTTTGTGTCTCAAATCGCTCCCCGATCACGTAAGCATAGCAGTTATGAGTGGCATTCCAATATTTTTTCTTCATAGACTCGATAAATTCCAGCGCCTCTTCCTCGCAGGTGACCGGAAGTACTGTCGCAATGAAGCGGGACTTCTTCTCAATGATTTCTGCTTCTCCCCCCTCATAGACTGTATGAAATTTACTTAACATATACTATCACCCTTTTTCTAATTACATTTTATCTGAAACTGTTTATACTATATCAACAGAACTCTGTTTTCACAAGTTTTTCTTAAGTTTTTGCCTTGAAATATGAAGATTTTATTTTATGCTTTATTTCAATACATAAATTTGATATAATTACCTGATAAAGGAGGAAACCATTCATGAATTATGGAAAACGAAATTCTGTCAAAAAACAGAAGAAAATATCTTCAAAATCAAAGATGAAGAAAAAACGAGCAGGTGTCCGGATTTTCAAAGGATTTTTAATTGTTTTTCTCTTGCTCATTATCATCGGTATGATTGGCGGCGGTCTGTTCTTGAAGAAAATTCTTGACAAAGCTCCGAAGATCTCTCCTGCTTCTGTCAAACCGAGTGGATACTTCACAACTGTTTATAACGCAGACGGTTCACAGGAATTAGAAAAGTTTGTTACTTCCGGTTCCAACCGTATTTATAAAACAATCAACGAAATACCGGAAGACCTTCAGGACGCTTTTGTAGCGATCGAAGATGAACGTTTTTACAAGCATAACGGAATCGACCTGCAAGGAATTCTTCGTGCCGGTCTTGTCGGCATCACAAGCGGTGACTTTTCTGAAGGTGCCAGCACGATTACCCAGCAATTGATAAAAAATAATGTCTTTCCGAATTTCTCACAGGAAAAGACATTCTTAGACAGTGTCGAACGTAAAATTCAGGAACAGTTCCTTGCTCTGGAGTTGGAAAAGCAGATGAGCAAAGAAGAGATTCTGGAAAATTATATGAATACGATCAACCTAGGACAGAACACACTCGGAGTTCAATCCGCTGCCAAACGCTACTTCAACAAAGACGTATCGCAGCTGACACTCTCAGAATGTACCGTGATCGCCGGCATTACTCAGAATCCTGGAAGATATGACCCTACAGTCAACCCGGAAGAAAATGCCAAGCGGCGCAAACTTGTTCTCGGCAACATGTTAGAACAGAAATATATTTCCCAGGAAGAGTACGATACTGCCATGGCTGATCCCGTTTATGACCGGATTCAGGTTACAAATGCCGATACATCCACAGACACTCCATACACTTATTTTATCGATGAGCTTTCTAAACAAGTCATTTCCGACTTACAGACAAAGCTGGGATATACGGAGACACAAGCCTATAATGCTCTTTACAGCGGTGGTCTTTCCATCTACGCAACTCAGGATGCAAGAATTCAGCAAATCTGTGATGAAGAGTTTTTAAACCCGAATAACTATCCGTACAATACAGAATTTGGCCTGATCGACTATCAGCTCACGATCACACGCTCTGATGGAACTGTCGAAAACTTCAGCAAAGAGATGCTCGAGCAGTATCTGCGTCAGACAAGAAATGACTCTTATCCGCTCGTCTTCTCTACCCCTGAACTTGCTCAGGCGGCGATTGATGAATACAAATCAACAATCTCCCGCGAAGGAGACACTCAGGTGGAAAAAAAGACGATCGTTCCACAACCACAAGCTTCTTTTGTGATTATGGATCAATACACCGGGGAGGTAAAAGCAATCGTCGGAGGACGCGGCGAGAAGACGGAAAGCCTTTCTCTCAACCGTGCGACGGAATCTGCAAGACAGCCTGGTTCCTGTTTTAAGATTGTATCAACTTATGCCCCTGCACTTGATATTGGTGCAATAGGACTTCACACCTCGATCAAAGACGAACCATACCGCTATAAAAACGGAAAAGAAGTCAATAACTGGGATTTTTCCTACAAAGGTTGGGTGACTGTAAGGAAAGCGATCGAACAGTCTATGAATGTCGTTGCAGTCAAAGCACTCACTGAGATTGGAGAGCAGACTGGATTTGATTACCTGAAGAGCTTTGGATTCTCCACTGTTGTAGATCAGGAAGTAATCAACGGACAGACTTTCAGCGATATCCAGCAGGCAACTGCGCTCGGAGGTATCACGCACGGTGTCTATAACCTCGAGATGACTGCCGCCTATGCGTCCCTTGCAAATAACGGAACTTACACAAAACCGAAGTTCTATACGAAGATTCTCGATCATTCTGGAAATGTACTGATTGATAACACTTCCGAGACGCATCAAGTCGTAAAGGCTTCTACTGCCGGACTGCTGACAAATGCAATGATAGATGTTGTGACAAAAGGAACCGGTACCGGTGCTGCACTCAGCAATATGCCAGTATCCGGTAAGACTGGTACAACTTCCGATAATGTAGATATCTGGTTCTCCGGATATACTCCATACTACACTGCTTCTGTCTGGGGTGGATATGACTCCAACAAGCCTATGGATAATACTTCATGGCACCTGACACTGTGGAACAGCATTATGGAGCGAGTACACGAAGGTCTAGAATACAAAGATTTTGTGATGCCTGACACAGTTGAAAAGACTGCCGTCTGTGCAAGTTCTGGAAAGCTGCCGTTGTCCAGCTGTCCACAAGTGACAGAATATGTTGCAACAGATTCCGGTCAAAGATGTGATGGAAAGCACGAAGGCTACTATATGCCTTCTACTAACACTCACTCAGACAGTTCCGCTGAGGACGAGTCAGAAGACGAATCAACTGACAATGAACCAGTAACACCTGACCCAGAAAATCCAAATTCCGGAAATCCAAATGGAAACAACGGTTCTGGAAATGGAAATAATGGATCTGAGAGTGGAACTGGCAGCGAAAACGGAAATGGCGAAGACCACGGTGGTGGAGAAACCTCCCCACCTGATCAGGGGGATGGCTCTATCACGCCAGAGGAATAGTATTCCCGGATTTCAAAATCAATTTTCTATACACGAACAAAAAAGAAGACAGAAATGATGTTACTAATACTCACATTCAGTTCTGTCTTCTTTTTGTTATCTTTTCGTATATAAGCTTTTACTTTATAAAATCAGTTTTGCAGCTCCGCAGATACCTGCTTCATTTCCAAGCTTTGCAAGAGCAAACTGCACCTTTGCATTTGCAAAGAACATTCTCTCACGAAAATATTTTTCAATATACTGGAGAAGTACTTCGCCTGCCTTCGATACCCCTCCACCGATCACGATCACCGATGGATCAACTGCTGTTGCCAGATTGGCAAGTGCATATCCAAGATAGCGTCCAAACTCTTCGGCAATCTCCATTGCAACTGCATCGTTTGCCTTAACTGCATCAAAGACAGCTTTTGCCGTAATTTCTTCTTCGCGCAATATTGTCTCATCATCATTTTTCGCAAGCCTTTTCTTGGCAAGTCTTACTACACCTGTAGCAGATGCATACTGCTCCAGACATCCACGACCTCCACAGCCACACACTTCTGTCTCCTCATAATTTACACAGAGATGACCAATCTCTCCGCCTGCTCCATGAAATCCCCCTAAAATACGTCCGTCGACAATGATTCCTCCTCCGACTCCCGTTCCAAGTGTAACCATGATCAAATCCTTATTTCCCTGGCCTCCGCCTTTCCACATTTCTCCAAGCGCAGCTACATTTGCATCATTTCCAACCTTCACCTTGATTCCAGTCAGCTCTTCCAGCTCCGCCTTCACATTTTTATACTTCCATCCAAGATTTGCGCTTCCATTTACAATTCCATCTGCCACCGGAGCCGGTACCCCGACACCAATTCCAAGAATCTGCTCTTTCTTCATCTGATGTTCTTCCATTTTGTAAGCAATTGATTTTGCTACATCCGGAAGAATTGCTGCACCTTCATTCTCTGTATAGGTCTTAATCTCCCACTTATCCACGATTGTCCCGTTGAATTCAAATAGTCCTAACTTTACTGTTGTTCCTCCAATGTCCACTCCAAAGCAATAATTCATTTCTCTCGTCTCCTATTTTCTCTTTGTCAAATTCTCCTGCACACGCCTGTACAGTTCCTGTGCTGCATTATATCCCATCTGTTTTTGTCTATGATTTACAGATGCAGATTCTACTATGATCGCAAGATTTCTTCCTGGACGAATCGGGATGGAATGACATACAACACGGTTGCCAAGGAATTCTGTATACTCTTCTTCCAATCCTAACCGGTCATACTGTTTGTCCTTATTCCAGTCTTCCAGTGTAATCACAAGATCTATCGTCTGTGTCTCTTTTACACTCTGAACACCAAACAACGTCTTAACATCTACGATACCAATTCCTCGCAGTTCAATAAAATGTCTCGTGATATCCGGAGCAGTTCCAACCAATGTATCGTCACTGACTTTTCGGATCTCAACCACATCATCTGTCACAAGGCGGTGTCCTCTCTTAATCAGTTCCAGAGCAGCCTCGCTCTTTCCAATTCCGCTCTCGCCCATGATCAGCACACCGACACCGTAGACATCCACAAGCACACCGTGGATGGAGATACACGGGGCCAGTTCCACATTCAGCCACCGGATGATCTCCGCCATGAAAGAAGATGTCGTCTTGTCTGTCAGAAAAATCGGCACATCTTTTTCGACCGCAATTTCCAAAAATCTCTGATCTGGCATAAGATCTCTGCAGAAAATGATACAAGGCACTGGATAGGATAATAGTGACTGGTATACTTCTTCCTTTCTATCATCGCTGAGCTTTTGAAGATAGGTATACTCTACATATCCTACCACTTGTACTCTATCGGATTCAAAATGTTCAAAAAAGCCTGTGAGCTGTAGCGCCGGGCGGTTAATATCCGGCACATTGACTTCTTTTCCTAAAAGACCAATTTGCGGAGTCAGATTTTTTAAATTCATTTTCTCTGCAACTTTCTGTAACTCTACGCTTCCCATAATGCTCTCCTTCTTCATTCTTATTCTCTCCTTAGTATATCATCAATGGAAAAAGTTGTATACTTCATTTGCAGATTTTTCATTCATAGATGGAATTTCTTTTAATTCCTCTATCGTTGCCGCTTTGATCGCATCCAGGCTCATAAAATGCTTCATCAGCGCTTTCCTTCTTGCCGGCCCGATTCCCGGAATATCGTCAAGAATGGAATGTACCTGTCCCTGACTTCTCAGTTTTCTGTGAAATTCGATTGCAAACCGGTGTGCTTCATCCTGAATCCTCGTGATCAGACGAAATCCTTCTGAATTTCTGTCAATCCCAATCTCTTCATTATTGTAATATAGCCCTCTTGTCCTATGATGATCATCTTTCACCATCCCACATACCGGTATCACAATTCCCAGTTGATCCAGCACTTCTAATGCAATATTGACCTGTCCTTTTCCCCCGTCCATCATGATCAAGTCTGGAAATGTCTGGAAGCCTCCGTGATCCTTCCCCTCTTCTCTCTCCCTCATTCCATGTTCGAACCTTCTCGTCAATACTTCCCGCATACTTGCATAGTCATCTGCACCCTGTACCCCTTTGATTTTAAATTTCCGGTAATCGTTTCGCTTCGGTTTCCCTTTCTCATACACGATCATAGAACCAACGGAATTAAATCCATTTGTGTTGGATATATCAAATGCCTCAATTCGTTTCACAGATGCAATTCCCAGCCATTTTTCAATCTCTTTTACCGCTCCGATCGTTCTTCCCTCTTCCCTCTTTAAGCGCTCCTTATCCGTACTCAAAACAAGCTGTGCATTCTTCTTCGCAAGTTCCACCAGCTTCTCCTTCTCCCCTTTTTTCGGCACACGAATGTGAACCCGATGCCCTCTTCTCTCAGACAGCCATTCCTCCAGCACCTCCTGGTCTTCGATTTCCTGCTGGATCATCAACTCTCGTGGCACATATGGCGTCCCCGCATAAAACTGTTTGATAAAACTTGTAAGAATCTCTGCCTTCGGCTCTCTGTCGGCAATCGTCATATAGAAATGATCTCTTCCGATCAGTCTTCCTCCCCGGATGAAAAACACTTGCACCACTGCATCCCGATCCTCCGTTGCCACCGCGAGAATATCTTTATCCTCCCCATCACTGTTCGTAATCTTTTGCTTCTGCGCAATCTGCTTTACACTGGCAAGCAGATCTCGATATTCCATTGCCTTCTCAAATTCCATCGCTTCTGATGCACATTCCATCTTTTCTTGAAGTTCTTTGAGGATAGGATCATATTTTCCGCTCAGAAATTCTACTGCTTTCTGCACCGATTCCCGATATGCTTCCTGACTAATATAATTTTGACACGGTGCATAGCATTGCTTAATGTGATAGTTCAGACATGGTCGCTCTTTCCCGATGTCTTTTGGCAAATTCCGGTTACAGCTCCTTATGTGGTACAGTTTTCTCAGCAGTTCAATCGTATCTTTCACTGCTCCTGTGCTTGTATATGGTCCGAAATACTTCGCCTTATCTTTTTTCATCTCTCTTGCAAACAGAATCCGCGGATATGCCTCCTCTATCGTCACTTTAATAAACGGATACGTCTTGTCATCCATCAGCATCGTATTATACTTCGGTCTGTGTTCCTTGATCAGATTGCATTCCAGTACAAGCGCCTCCAGCTCCGAATCTGTCACAATATATTCAAAGCGCGAAATATGTGTGACCATCTGCTCAATCTTCACTCCTTTATTCCTGCTTGCTTGAAAATACTGCCGTACACGATTCTTTAGGCTGATTGCTTTTCCCACATAAATAATATCATCTTTCTCATCATGCATCAGATAGACTCCCGGTTTTGATGGAAGCTTTTTTAATTCCTCTTCTATATTAAACATTATTTTCTCCCTAATTTCATCTCTTTCCCTACAGTTGCATATATCGAATAAACGCATATGATTTTGATTCCACAAAATGTTTTTAACGCAAGAGGAGTGCCGAAAGGCACTCCTCTTTTCCACCACATCTGATCCATAGCTGTTTTCCCTGTGAACTTATGATTTCTATTTTCACTGACCATTATTAGCAATATCAGATACTCTTTATTTTTTTATATTAGTGGTCCTGCCCGCTCTCCTGTGCAGCATCCTCTTGTGCGGCACTCTCTTGTAGAGTATTTCTTTCTGCTTCGTTTTCTTCCGTGACATCCTCTTGTGCCACATCTGCTGTGGAAACTTCCTTCATTGAGATTCTAGCCTCTTTTTCCTGAGTACCGTCCTCGATTCCCTGAACTTTGTGAAAAATCTCCATGAATTCTTTTCCGGTAATCGTCTCTTTTTCAATCAAGAATGCTGCAATTTCATCCAGAGCCCTGCGATTCTCAGATAAAAGTCTCTTTGCCTCAGCATAAGCTTCTTTCAGAATTCTCATAACTTCTGTATCAATCTCTGCTGCTGTCGCCTCACCACAATTCATAACCGGACGTCCGTCCAAGTATCTGTTTTGAATAGACTCCAGACCGATCAGACCAAACTTCTCTGACATACCATACTGAGTGATCATCGCTCTGGCCACCTGTGTCGCCTTCTCGATATCGTTGGAAGCCCCAGTTGTAACTGTATCAAATACAATCTCTTCCGCAGCTCTTCCCCCGAGCATACCAACGAGCATTGCCTCCAGCTCCTTCTTTGTATTTAAGAACTTTTCTTCCTCTGGTGTATGCATAACATATCCAAGCGCTCCCATCGTTCTTGGTACAATCGTAATCTTCTGTACCGGCTCTGCATCTTTCTGAAGTGCACTGACGAGCGCATGACCTACTTCATGATATGAAACGATTCTTCTCTCCTCCGCATTCATGATACGGTCTTTCTTCTCTTTTCCGACAAGAACTACTTCTACTGCTTCAAACAGATCTTCCTGCGATACCACTTTTCTTCCATGCTTGACTGCATTGATCGCAGCCTCATTGATCATGTTTGCAAGATCTGAACCGACTGCCCCTGATGTTGCCAGTGCAATTGCTTCCAAATCGACTGTCTCATCCATTTTGACGTCCTTTGCATGAACTTTCAAAATGTCCACACGTCCTTTCAGATCCGGCTTATCTACGATGATCCGTCTATCAAAACGTCCCGGCCTTAATAGCGCCGGATCAAGGATCTCCGGACGGTTTGTCGCTGCAAGAATCAGCAGACCTTTGTCCGTGTCAAATCCATCCATCTCTGCAAGAAGCTGATTTAAAGTCTGTTCTCGCTCATCATTGCTTCCCATCGCATTATCTCTGCTCTTACCGATCGCATCAATCTCATCGATGAAAATAATACACGGAGCCATCGCCTGAGCTTCTTTGAATAAATCTCGCACTCTCGATGCACCTACACCGACATACATCTCTACAAATGCAGAACCTGACAGAGAGAAGAACGGTACTTTTGCTTCTCCCGCAACCGCTTTTGCAAGCAATGTCTTACCGGTTCCCGGAGGTCCTACAAGAAGCGCTCCTTTTGGAAGCTTTGCACCGATTCCGGTATATTTGCCTGGATTATGAAGAAAATCCACCACTTCCTGAAGTGATTCTTTCGCCTCATCTTCTCCTGCTACATCACGGAAGGTAACTCCGGTTTCCTTCTCTACATACATCTTTGCATTACTCTTTCCAATGCCCATCATTCCGCCGCTCTTGGACATCCGACGCATCAGGAAACTCAAACCGATCCAAATAAATGCGAATGGAAGTACAATACTGATCAGAATATTAAAAAGCATTGCTGAAGTCGAATCTGGAATCTCTGCCCCATACTTAACGCCCGCTTCATAGAGACGCTGTGAAAGATTCTCATCTTCTACTTTTCCAGTAAAATATTTTACTTTCAGCCCTGGAACTTTCTCCTCTTTCGGAGTAATTATAAGCTCATTGGCGCCGATCCGAACTTCTTCTACTTTACCGTCATCTACCATCTTCAGAAATTCACTGTACGCAATCTCCTTTGATGTGCTTTCTTCCATAAATTGATAAAGGCCAAGCACAATGACCGCCGCAATCAATGTTGTAATTATAATAATCCCAAAGCCCTGTTTGTTGTTCTTCTGGTTATTTTTGTTTTGGTTGTCCATTCTTTTCCTCCTAATTATCATCTCTTTTATTATAAGTATGGTCTCCTCATAAATCAATAAAAACATTGTGAAATCAGCACTGCATTTCTAAAACTTTTGTGAATTTCCCCATTGCACCTCCTGTTTCCCATTAGGAAATTTTTCTCCTTGCAAAACACAATTGTTTTATAGTATACTATTGACGTATGTTTATTATATACAACTTTTTAGTAACATTATAATATAAGAATGAGATAAAGGACTGAATGCGCTATGAAAATTGGATTTGACAACGATAAGTATCTGACCATGCAGTCAGAACATATCAGAAAAAGAATTGATCAATTTGACAACAAATTGTATTTGGAATTCGGTGGGAAATTATTTGACGACTATCATGCCTCCAGAGTACTTCCGGGATTCGCACCGGACAGCAAGCTGAAACTGCTTATGCAGTTATCCGATCAGGCCGAAATTGTCATTGTCATCAGTGCCGGTGACATCGAAAAAAATAAAGTCCGCGGAGATCTCGGAATCACCTACGACTCAGATGTACTCCGTCTGATTGAATCTTTCCGCGAGCAAGGACTCTTTGTCGGCAGTGTTGTGATCACTCAGTATACCGGTCAGAGCAGCGCCAATCTGTTTAAAACAAGACTGGAGAAGCTTGGCATCCGTGTATATATCCACTATGTGATCGAAGGTTACCCTTCTAACATTCCGCTGATCGTCAGTGACGAAGGTTATGGAAAGAACGATTACATCGAGACTTCCAGACCACTTGTGATCATCACAGCTCCTGGACCTGGAAGCGGGAAGATGGCAACCTGTCTCTCTCAGCTCTATCATGAGCATAAGCGTGGTGTCCGCGCCGGATATGCAAAATTTGAGACGTTCCCTATCTGGAACATTCCTTTAAAACATCCGGTCAATCTTGCCTATGAGGCTGCTACCGCTGATTTAAATGACGTCAATATGATCGACCCATTCCATCTGGAAGCCTACGGCATTACAACTGTCAATTATAATCGTGATGTGGAAATTTTCCCAGTGCTCAGTGCTATTTTCGAAAAAATATATGGAGAAAACCCTTACAAATCCCCGACAGATATGGGTGTAAATATGGCCGGAAACTGTATCTGTGACGATGAGGCATGTCGTGATGCATCCAATCAGGAAATTATCCGCCGCTACTATCAGGCATTGAATGGGCTCGCAGAAGGAACTTCCACCGAAGAAGAAGTATTTAAGATTGAACTTCTGATGAAACAGGCGCATATTACAGTCAATGACCGTACCGTTGTAGATGCCGCACTGAAGCGTGCTGAAGAGACAGGTGCTCCTGCTGCCGCTTTAGAACTTCCTGATGGAAGTATCATTACCGGAAAAACAAGCAACCTTCTCGGAGCATCTGCTGCATTACTTTTAAATGCTCTGAAGAAGCTCGCCGGCATTGAGGATGAAGTGCACATCATTTCTCCATCTGCTATCGAACCGATCCAAAAACTGAAAACTTCCTATCTGGGAAGTAAAAATCCGCGCCTTCATACTGATGAAGTTCTGATTGCACTTTCCATCAGCGCCGCAACAAATGAAACCGCACAGCTTGCCTTAGATCAGATTCCAAAATTAAGAGGCTGTCAGGTTCATACATCCGTAATGCTCTCCGAAGTTGACGTCAAGCAATTCAAAAAGCTTTCCATCCAGCTGACTTCTGAAGCAAAATATGAGAACAAAAAACTTTATCATTAATTCTGAACAATAAATAAAACCCGTACGGTAAGATTCCTAAAAATCAGATTTTCAAGGATTTCTCTCTTACCGTACGGGTCTTTTTTATTTTCTTTTTAGTATCTGTTTATCATTGCTCTCCAACTCTGTTCTCTGCAATTATCCGAAATAGTTCTATGCACCTGTCTGCTCAAACTGAGAATTATAGAGATTTGCATAAAATCCACCTTTTTCCAACAGCTCTTCATGATTTCCCTGCTCTACGATATCTCCATCCTTCATAACAAGGATCAAATCCGCATCACGGATTGTAGACAATCTATGCGCGATGATAAAACTTGTTCTGCCCTTCATCAGATTATCCATAGCTTTCTGGATCCTGATTTCCGTTCTTGTATCCACTGAGCTAGTCGCCTCGTCTAAGATCAAAATCTTTGGATCTGCCAGAATCGCTCTTGCGATCGTAAGCAGCTGCTTTTGTCCCTGTGATACATTGCTTGCTTCCTCATTCAACTCCATATCATATCCATCTGGAAGGGTCTGCACAAACCGGTGTACATATGCTGCCTTTGCTGCCTCTACGACTTCTTCATCGGTCGCATCAAGCTTTCCATAGCGGATATTGTCTTTGATCGATCCATGGAACAGCCATGTATCTTGCAGCACCATTCCAAACATCTGTCGAAGTTCACTTCTGTTAAAATCTTTCAGATTATGTCCATCGATCAAAATTTCTCCACTGTTGACATCGTAAAATCTCATCAGAAGTTTGATCATTGTTGTCTTTCCTGCTCCGGTCGGTCCTACAATGGCAATTTTCTGTCCTTCCTTCACCTTTGCAGAGAAGTCATTGATAATTATACGATCTTCATTATATCCAAAATGAACATGTTTAAATTCTACATCTCCCTTCAATCCCTCTACGGAAACTGGATGCTCTGCAAACTGGTCTTCTTCCTCTTCTTCCAAAAATTCAAAAACTCTCTCAGAAGCTGCCGCTGTAGACTGTAACATATTGGCCACCTGTGCCACCTGTGTGATTGGCTGCGTAAAACTTCTTACATATTGGATAAAGGACTGGATATCTCCGACTTCAATCGCATCTTTGATTGCCAGATATCCACCTAAAATTGCTACTGCCACATATCCAAGATTTCCAATAAACTGCATGATCGGCATCATCATCCCCGAGAAAAACTGAGATTTCCATGCAGACTGATATAAAATTTCATTTGTCTCAGTAAACTCCCGGATGACATCATCTTCCTTGTTAAATGCTCTGACAATGCTGTGGCCTCCATAGACCTCCTCTACCTGTCCGTTGACATGTCCCAAATACTCTTGTTGATTCTTGAAGTGTTTCTGTGATTTCTTTACAATCGTGGAAATCAGGAGCATTGACACCGGAAGAATTAACAATGCTACAACAGTCATCAGAGGACTGATGCTGAGCATCATAACCAAAATACCTATGATCGTCGTAAAAGAAGTAATGATCTGTGTCGCACTCTGGTTCAAACTCTGACTTAATGTATCCACGTCATTGGTAACTCTGGAAAGCACCTCGCCGTGCGTCTTTGTATCAAAATAATTCATCGGCATACGGTTGATCTTCTCAGAAATTTCTTTTCTGAGTTTGTAAGTCAGCTTCTGGGACACTCCTGTCATAATAAATCCCTGAATAAAGGAGAACAGCGCACTCAACACATACAATCCTAACAGAAACAGAAGGATTTGCGTAATTTTGTCAAAATCAATTCCACTTCCACCTGACACTTTGCTTACAAGTCCATGAAAGATTTCTGTTGTGGCTTTTCCAAGAATCTTCGGTCCTACGATAGTGAATATCGTACTTCCGACTGCAAAAAGCATCACTGCAAATATTCCCAACTTATATGCGCTCATATATTTCAAGAGTTTCTTCATTGTGCCTTTGAAATCTTTTGCTTTCTCTCCGGCTCGCATGCCGCCCATATGGCCACCACCATGTCTTTGTCCTTTACTCATGCCTATCTGCCCCCTTCCTGTTCATCCTGATTAAGATCTCGTTCCAGTTCTTTTTCCGATAACTGAGATGCCGCAATCTGATAATATACATCACAATTTTTCAGCAATTCTTTGTGCGTTCCAATTCCCGCAACCTTTCCTTCATCCAGAACAATAATCTGATCTGCATGGAGGATCGTGCTGATTCTTTGTGCAACAATGATGACTGTGCTGTTCACAGTATGTTCTTTTAATGCTTTCCGCAATGTTACATCGGTCTTATAGTCCAAAGCAGAAAAACTATCGTCAAAAATAAATATCTTTGGATCTTTCGCAATTGCCCTTGCGATCGATAAACGTTGTTTCTGTCCACCAGAAACATTTCCTCCCCCCTGGGAGATTCTGCTGTCGTAACATTTTGGCTTCTCCTCAATGAATTCTGCTGCCTGAGCCACTTTAGCAGCCTCCATCATTGTCTCTTCACTTCCGTCTGGATTTCCATACAAAATGTTGCTTGCAATGGTTCCTGAGAACAGAACTCCTTTCTGCGGCACATAGCCAAGCTGGTCTCTCAACTCATGCTGTGTTACATTTCGGATATCTTCCCCATCAATCGTAATTTTTCCTTCTGTCACATCATAAAATCTTGGAATCAGATTTACCATTGTAGATTTACCACTTCCGGTACTTCCGATGATCGCTGTCGTCTCACCCGGTTTTGCTGTAAAGGAAATATCATGCAGCACATCTTCCTCCGCACCCGGATACCGGAACGATACATGGTCAAATTCTACCATCCCCTTGCCTTCTTTCAGATGTTTCGGCTGCTTCGGATCATTGATCAGCGTTGTACTTGTCAACACTTCATCCACACGCGTTGCAGAAACCGCCGCTCTCGGAAGCATGATTGAGATCATACAGATCATTAAGAATGCCATAATAATCTGCATTGTATATTGAATAAATGCCATCATATCTCCAACTTGCATCTGACCATCGTTAATTCCATTTGCACCTACCCATACAATCAGGATTGAGATCGCATTCATGATCAGCATCATCGTCGGCATCATAAAGGTCATAGCACGATTGACAAATAAGTTTGTCTTTGTCAAATCTTTGTTTGCCTGATCAAATCGCTCTTCCTCATGCTTTTCTGTACTGAACGCACGGATAACAGGTAATCCCGTAAGAATTTCTCTTGTAACAAGATTTAATCGGTCTACCAGATTTTGCAAGATCTTAAATTTCGGCATTGCTACAACAAATAAGACCATTACGACCATCGCAATCAGGACAACTGCAAGCCCGATGATCCAAGACATAGACACATTCGTATGGAATACTTTGAATACACCTCCAATTCCCATGATCGGTGCATAAAGTACCATTCGCAAAATCATCACCGTCAGCATCTGAATCTGCTGGATATCGTTTGTGCTTCTCGTAATCAATGATGCAGTTGAAAACTTGTCAAATTCTCCATTTGAAAATTCTACCACCTTACGGAATACTTTTCCTCGCAGATCTCGCCCTGTCGAAGCACCTACTTTGGATGCCAGGAATCCAACGATCATACTGACAATCATTCCAACCGCAGCAAGCGCCAGCATTTTTCCTCCTGTGCGCAACATATAACCAGTCTGAATCTTATCCGTATCCATTCCCAAGTTTTTATATGCTTCTTTGAGATAAATGGTCGCCGCCTGTTCCAACATCGTCTCCGGCATCTCATCGACCTTCTCTCCAATCTGAGTCACCATCTGCGCCCGCTGTTCTTCTGGCATCATGCCAAGCACATCAAAAACTGTCATGTCTTCGCTTAACATTTCTTTTGGGAGACTGGCAAACATCGCATCTGTCATTTCCTTTGTCTCCTCACTGTCTGATGAAAACACAGTCACAAGCATCATCGGTTTACTTAAGATTACCCCGATTTTATCTGTTCTCTTCTCATCCTTCAAAATTCCATCCTTCAGCACATATGCCTCAGACTCATAAGTATCTGTATCTCTTTCATACGCGTCTAGAACCGTCTTCTGATTCTTCTCAGAAACAAACAAAAATAATCTGTCCATATCTTCCACAGAAATCTGTTCTGGTATCGCCGTGTCAATTCCGCCCTGCTGGATACCGACATTTACAATGTCTGATGTATATCCCGGCAACGACAGGTCACAGTAAGCCTGAAGTACAAGAAACACAACAATCATCAGAATGGTTGCTGCATACGGCTTCATAAATTTAAATAATTTTCCCATTTTAATCTTCCTTTCTGCCTGCACTCTTTAAGTTGTCTCTCATCTGAAGCAAGAGTCTGCGAAAAAGCATTACTTCCTGCTCATTCATATTTGCGAACGCTTCCTGTTCCAACTGCTCCATCACAGTTTCCATTTTTGCCGCAATATTCTTTCCTTTCTCCGTAAGAAAAATTCTCATGATCCTCTGATCATTTTCATCCTGCTTCTTCTCTATATACGCTTCCGCTTCCAACTTCTTTAACATTACGGTAATCGAAGGAGGCTTTACACCGATATGTTTTGCCAGTTCCTTTTGTGCCATGCCTCTGTGATCTTGATCTTTGCAATTCAACGCCCACAAAAGTCCCGCCTGTCCCGGATGTATATCTAACTCCTTAAACAGACAAATGCTTCTCTGCAAATACAGGTGCATCACATGACACATCAATAACTGTGTACTCTCTCCCATTCTGTCTCTCCTTTCTAAATTAGTTAATTGTTTAATTAATATTTTATTTTTCTATACAAAAAATGTCAATATCCATTCGTACTATTTATATTTTTTTAATATTTTTCACCGAAAATTTAATTAAATATTTAATTATTTTTTTGACTGTGAAGGTATAAGAAGAGAATCGTGTGATAGGCTTGTTGTCTGGTGACGACGATTATCCAATGTGTCGTAGACCCCTTGCTTTAGCTGTGGGGAATGTCAAGTCGGCACAATACAAAAACAGCTCTTATAGGGATATATTGTAATTTAAATTTTATGAACTACCACTTGCATTTTCTCTAACAAAAAATGGAAGTGGTTTCGTACCGCTTGCGCAAATACAAGCCCGCTCATGAGGGCTGCTATCCATTTCTGGAATACATGGTATTGCATTTTTTTACAATCATTTTATTTAGGAAGTGATAATCTGTTATACCTTCAAAAGCTGTTGGATATGCTTTTCTTAAAATATTGCCGGCACCATTTAAGTCGGCATTAATGAGCATCTGTTCTTTCGTGCAATATAGTCTACCACTAACACGCTTACCTGAAAAAGAAGGTTTTTCCTGATCACCAACAACTGGGATTTTATCTCCATCAACAAGACTTGCTTTTGGTGTGTAAGATTCTTCTTGTTCCATTACAAATAAGCCATTCTCTTCTGCTTTGTATTTGATGCAATAACTAAGCGTTGCGATAGGCATTTGAACAAAAATCTGGTTATTGTGGTGTCCCAGATTACAGTTTTGTTTCCAATTCTTATTTTTACCAAGTACGATAGCTCGTATATCATTTTCGAGGCAAAATTTTACAACATCAGATGCAATTTTATGCAATGCATCATGAAAGAATTGATTCCTTTTACGATTCAATTGTTCCATACGCCTGGTATTCAACACCCCCGGTTGTTTTGCTCCTTTTGCCTCGTGTCCTTGCATCGCAATGGACTGATAGTACGAACGTTGCTTATTATACCATTGATTTTGTGCTTTTAATGCACCGCCTTTGTAGCGCATGCACTTTTGTGTATTGCTTACGAGAGCTACGATGTTTGAAATTCCAAAATCAATGCCGCAACCATTACCGTTTTCTGGTAATGGTTCTGTTGACTCAGTTTCATAAACACAGATTACAAGGAAATCACTATAATAAGGTCTTACACGTACCTCTTTCAAAGAGCCACTTACATAACCAATTGGAAGGTAGTCGCCATGAAAATGTGGAAACTTCAAATAGCTTTTGCCATTGTTGTCGCGAATTGCACAATCTTGATTTGCAAAATGTAACCCGGATACAGATCCTTTCTTTTTGTAATGTGGCATTTGTGGAGCACCAAGAAACATCGGTGATAATACCAGAATGATTGTACAAAAATGCATTCAAAACCGAGGAAGCAAAAATTAACCGCATTCACCCACGCTCATGCGAAGTATGCTATGGGCGTGGTACTCTGCTAAGTATTTATAGGCAGAGTAATTACACATTTGAGCTTCTGAAAGCAAAAATAAAAAATATTAAGAAATGTTTGTAGAAAAATATGATATACTGTGAAAAACGAAACATAGTAAATACGATGACAAAAGAAAGGAAAGGAGATGTTCTATGAAACGCTGGAAACTAGTTGTTGTATTGTTGGTGATCATCACTTTAAGTAGCCCATTTTTATTTGATTACATATTAAAAGCAAAACGGAATCATTTCATTAAAGATACCTTTGGCTTTAATAAAAAAGAGTTTAAGGTTTTAAAAGAAACAGATAGTCACAGAGGTTTTCATGGAGATGGAGATTACGTTCTAATATTAGATTGCTCTGAAAATAAAGAAAAAGCATTGGAATATACAAAGGAATGGAAAATCCTTCCATTGACGGAAAATCTTCAGCTTTTAATGTATGGAGGTGAAAAAGAAGATCATTTTTATAATTATAATCTGGCTGATGCTTCAAATATTCCTGAAATTAAGAATGGATATTATTATTTTTATGATAGATATGCAAACAGCAAAGATACTAAAGATGACACGAATATATTTAGAGGTTCCTTCAATTTTTCTTTAGCACTATATGATTTAGATACGGATATAATGTATCTTTTAGAATTTGATACATAGCGGTTTACAACATTGGAATTGACACGTTTTGATAGGAACTAAAAACTATAAGAAGATTGAATTGGTAAAGGAGCTTGCGCACATGAAGAAATTTTTACCTTGGATAATAGCATCAGGGGGAATTATGTTGGGATTGCCTTGTCTTGCGGTTACCTTTCTAGAAGATGACAGCGGAATGGCAACTTGCCTTATTCTACTTTTTGCATTGAACCCTATTTACGCAATTTGTGCGGGAGTATATGCTGGTAAAGACATAAAAAAATTATGGGCATCACCAATTCTTACAGCGTTATTCTTTTTGGCTGGTACATGGTTGTTTTTGGATATAGGTGAAAAGGCATTTCTCTTATATGCATTGGTCTATTTATTCTTAGGGATCTTGGCAATGCTGATTTCTATGTTCCTAAAGAAAAAGCACTAAGGGAAATTCTTTTGGTTGTTGAATCGTTTAAAAAGTATAGAGTTATCGTGCAGCTATTTCATTAGAACTGTGTTCCATACATTCATCCTGCAGGGATTACTACTCTTTAAAATTTAAAATAAAAAAAGCCTTAAAACAACAATTCTACGCTGTTCTTAAGGCTTTTCAAAGCAGGGGATGAGAGAATCGAACTCCCACCAAAAGTTTTGGAGACTCCTATCATACCATTTGACCAATCCCCTATATATTATTAATATACCTTCAAAATCACATACAGTCAACTACTTTTCTAAGTTTCTCTCTTCCATCCATTCTCCTATCACCACTTGGTTATGCCCTCGACCGATTAGTAACAGTCAGCTCCATACATTACTGCACTTCCACCTCTGTCCTATCTACCTCGTCGTCTTCAAGGGGTCTTACAACTTGCGTTGGGATATCTCATCTTGAGGGGGGCTTCACGCTTAGATGCCTTCAGCGTTTATCC